>Ga0187873_1003342_pt1 | contig 11601 bp, 8 predicted proteins | sample June2016WEW_16_1_2_FD_133012 | JGI IMG/M metagenome (GOLD analysis project Ga0187873, IMG submission 133012) | Peatland microbial communities from SPRUCE experiment site at the Marcell Experimental Forest, Minnesota, USA - June2016WEW_16_100 | ecosystem: Environmental > Terrestrial > Soil >... | reverse complement strand
CGTCCTGGCTGGCTCCGAGAGCCTTAGCGCATTCCTTAACGCCGAGGGTAAGTCTGCCATTCCGGACTTGCAGACGGGTAGTGGCTGCATCGGTGGATTGGGTTGAGATGACGACTCGGCGATTCGGAGGAGTTTTTCCAGCTTATGGTTTATGGCCTCCAGCAGTGCTGCAACTCCAGGCGTCGATGCCGAGCCTCTTGCAGGTGAGGACCCAGCCATTTTCACGTCCGATGAACTGGTAAGTTAGGGTGACCCAGGTGTGAGCGTCACGGATCGAGGGCGACAAGGGAATCTGCGCATGGCCTCGAGGCCATCGCTCGAAGATCATCTTCCCGGGTGAGTGGGACGTGATCCGGCCGCTGACGAAAGGGCGGTGCAGGACCGGTAAAGAAACTATTCAACCCGAATCCGTAAGTTGGATGGGAGTCTCACCTCACTCGAAGAGAAAGGACCCCTCACCCGGCTCGCTACGCTCGCCACCCTCTCCCCAAGGGAGAGGGCCGCTATCTTATGTGTTCTTGCTGCCAGCCCTCTCCCAAGGGGAGAGGGTGGCCCGCTGTCCCGATGCACTTCATCGGGAAGCGGGCCGGGTGAGGGGTTACTTGGGAGAGGCTCGAACAACAGAGTCAAGCCATCGTCGAACGCACCGTTCTGTTCCCGCGCAGGTTTGGTGGAAGCGACTTCAATCTAACGGGTTGGAACGGACCAGGGCCCCTCAATCTGCGAATTCGGGTTCAAGGAGAACGCAACCATGGATGAGATTGACGATCCCCGGCACGGCGCAAAAACGCTCCGTTCGGTCCGCCCCTGGGGCGACATTCATATCGTCGTGCGCAATCAGACCTGCTCAGTGGATCTGACCCATGTGAATCCGGGAAAGCGCGCCAGCCTACATGCGCATCGAACGCGCTACGAACTGTTTCATTTCATCGATGAAGGCGCCTATCTCGAGATGGATGGCCAGGTCTTTCGCCCCAAAGCCCATGAGGAATTCTTGATGCGGCCAGGAGTGAAACACCGCTTCTGGGCAGATGAGAATCCCTTTCGCATTCTGGTGATTTCCTTTGGGGAGTGGAAGGCCGAGGATCAGTATCGCTTCGATGATGACTATGGTCGCGCTGGCCAGCCATTAACATTATAGGGCTCGGGCGCTGGCGCAGTATTGGCGGGGGGGGAAACCGTCACGGTGTTTGGTTAGCCAGTCCATTCCACATCGAGTGCGATTGATGCGGGCACGGGTGTCGTGTAGACCTCGCGGTTCCTGTCATCTCGAGCGCCGGGTCGTCGCGGCATTCCTTGCCGCGGCTTATCGCACCATGGTTTGGCCGCTGTCCACCACCAGGGTCTGGCCGGTAATGCATCGGGCCGCTTCGGAGACCAGAAAAACGGTAGCCGCAGCAATATCGGAGCGCTTCACCTCGCGATTCAACGCGCTCAGCGACGTATAGTAAGGAATGACCTCTTCGGGCTTAATCCCCTTCTTGCCGGCGCAGTACTTGATGTACTCGGGATTCCAGATCTTCGAGCCTTCGAAAACATTGCCCGGCGCAATGGCATTCACCCGGATCCCATAGCGGCCGAGCTCCAGCGCCCATCCCCGCATCATGTGCAACTCGCCGGCCTTACTGGCATTGTAGGCGGACATGCCCTTGGAAGCATCCAGCGCGCTCTTGGAAGCGATCATGACCATGGATCCACCCAAACCTTGGTCGCGCATGATTCGCGCCGCTTCCCGGCCCACTAGAAAATATCCAGTGAGATTCAACTCCAAGGCCGCGCGCCAAGTATGGAGTGGCAAGTCGAGCAGCTCGCCCGCGCCGGGAATGCCGGCAGCAGAGACGACGATGTCGACACCGCCCCAGTGGCCAACCACCCGGTCAAAGGCGGCGGCTACCTGTTCTTCTTTCGTGACGTCGGCGCGCACGGCCAACGCCCTGCGAGGTTCGGCTGCCACTTTGGCCGCCTCGACAGCCGCGGGCTCGTCCCAGTCGCAGAAAGCTACCGCCGCTCCCGCCTCCACCAGACCCCAGGCCACGCCAGCCCCAATCCCCGATCCCGCACCCGTGACCAGGGCCACCTTGCCAGCCAAGGGCGCAGCCTGCGCTTCCAAGAGGCTGGCGCGGTACCGCTCGACTTCCCAATTAATGATGAAATCGGCGGCTTCGGGTGAGAGGACATGCGCGCCCCCGCGACCCGCGGCCAGCCGGGCGAGGCGCGCGGCGCAGGCAGCGACTTCCTCGGCGGTGTCCAGTTCCACCACGTTGTCGGCAAGTAAGAAGCTCCCGACCTCCCTGACTACGGCCAGGCGCGGAGGAGTCTTTTCGGCCAGCGCCGATTTCAACTGGGCGGGCAATTCCGCAAGCGACTCGGCCTGCACGGCCCGCGCGCCGGCGTACACGATGATGTCGGGCGTGAATGCCCCCGTTGCCATGATTCCCGCCGTATCGCTCGCCGCCAAGCCAGCGAGTTCGGGATCTCCTGACCACCGCGCAAAGGCCGACGCGGTGCGGGCCTCGCGCCAAACGCGCCGCAATTCTCCCATGGTTTTTCGCAGGTGGGCGGAGTCAGGCGGCCCAACGGTTTTGACGGAAGGGGCTTTCCCTTCAAAGTACTTGGCGCAGCGCTCGATCCACTCAAGGTGGAGTGCCAAGCATTCCTGCGCGCTGGCTGCCGAAGTGAAGATCCCGTGGTTTCCCAGAAAGATGACCGCCGGTGGTTGGCCGTGCTTCTCCCTATAGGCGCTGATCGCCGACTTGATCACTGTCGCCAGGCGCCAGCCCGGATCGGTATACGGGATCCATAGAGGTGGTAGCTCCCCCTGGCGGGTGAGCTCACCCAGGGCCTTTTCGCCGGGGCCGCAGGTCAAGGCATTCACCGCTACCGGATGCGTGTGGATGACCACCCGCTCCAGCAAGGCGTGCAAGGGACTCTCGACAGAGGGCCGCCCCTGGGTCTTTCGTACCACGGCGGCGGCCTGGTGTTCCAGTACCTGGGCTTCGCGCTCGCTCGCGGGCAGGCTGGCCAGCTCCGCGCGGTCGAAGATCGAAAGGAGTTTGGAGATGTCCAATTCTGCCCAGCCGGCAGTCTCGCTCATCTGGCCCAGCGTGGTGCCACTGGCCTTGATGGCCATCGTATGCCCGTCGGCGGATTTCACGGATGTGTTACCACCACCGGCCTGCACATAATCGGAGTTGGAACCGATCGCATGAGATATTTGCAGTAGCTGTGCGAGTGAAGCCTCGTCCATTGTCCTAATCCTCACCAGATCCGAACTCTCTTGCCCGCTGTCCACGACCCTATGGACACCTGGGCAGCTTGCGTCCAACAACACGGCGTGAATAAGTCACGACTCTCTTGCTCGGGAAGGGAGGGGCTTCACAGGCTGCGGAAAAACCTGTCGGGGCCGGCGCCGACCTCCCCTACAGCCTGTAAAGCCGGCCGCTCCGATGAGCTGCCCGCCTCCCGCTTCTTGCCTATCCCGTCTTGCCGGGATTCGCAAAAGCCGCTCGCTGCTTACTGCACTGCCTACTGCCAACTGCTCTGAAGCCCCCCCCTTGCCTTCCGTGGTGCGCAATCCCGGCTAATATCGAGCCTCGATTTTGTAGCGCGCTCCCTTGCTAAGCTGGATACGTACACCACCGGCTTCCGCCTTAGCGACCAGCGGCCCGACCGGCCGGTTTTCTCCCCACACGGGTTGGCCATTGAGGCGTGCTTGGCGCGCATTCTTCCCTCGCTGAGGCGGAATCAACACCGAGGCTGTGCTAGCTTCCGGCAAGCTGCCCTCGATCCGAAATTCCCCCGCCCCAGAACGCCAAGAGACCGGAATGTCTCCCTTCACTGAAGGAAACACGCCCCGCGCCCATTCCAGTTGAACGGGATGAGGTTCGATAACAAAGCGGCCGAAGCCGGGAGTTTCTCCCCGAACGCCCAGAATATAGGTCGTCAAATCGTAAGCCACCGTGCCCGACCAGCCGTGGCATTCGCTGGCCGTTCGACTCCATGTTTCCCAGATGGTGGTCGCCCCCGCTTCGATCATTTTTCCGAAGAGGTCTCGTATCAACTGCACCATTCGATCGTGTTCGCCGATATGCGCTAATGCCGCGTTCACCCAGTGCATGAAGAAAGGTTGAGCCTGCACGACGTGTTTCTGGTTATCAAAGCCTGCCTGCGCGGGGAGGAACATCTCGGGGGTTCTGATGCGCTGGGGATCGAAGATATAGGCGAGTATTCCGGAACGCTTTTCCGGTGGGGCGATATCGTAAAGCAGACACATTGTGTTCGCCTGTTGACTGACGCGGCCGGAGGGCACCCCGTCGGAATCGCTGTCCACGTATACCCCTCGCCGCTCGTCCCACAAGCATTCATTGATACCTGCCTTGACTCGCCCGGCCAGCTTGTCGTAACGCCTCTGGGCCGCCTCGTCACCCACCAGGGTGGCCATTTGGGCCGTTTCCCGCAAGACATTGTAAAAGAGAGCGTTCAAGATGGTGTTTCGGTCGCGCCGGTCCAGCGGCGCCCAATCGCCAAAGACCCAGGGGGGAATATCGGACAGGAGACCATGCGCGTCCACACGTTTCTCAAACCATCCCGACGCCTTGACGACATTTGGGAAGAGTTCCTGAACCATCTCCCCCTTCCCCGTGAACCGGTAGTACTCCCAAACGGTGCTGATCCAGTGCAGCACGAAATCCTTGATGTTGAAGATGTCCAGCACGCCCTCCCGGTCGTCTCCAGGCCAGAACATCTGGATTATTCCGTCGGAGCGCTGCGATTGGGCAATCTGACGAAGATACTTGGCTGCTAGCCTGGTATCCCCAAAGGCGGCATAGTTAACCTTGGTCTCCACGTAAGCGTCGCCCACCCACTGCCGCTGCTCCCGGTTGGGACAATCTTCGTAGGCGTCATGCATACAGAGTTGGACCGTGTAGCGGGAAGTTTCCCAGATCTTATTGAGCATGGAATCGCTTGATTCAAAGGAGCTGCGATTCCCCACGGGATAGGAAGTGAAGTTGACCGCGACTTTGCGAAGCTTCACGGGCCGCGGGCAGTTGCGAATTGTCAACTGGAGATAGCGGAAGCCGTCCCATTCGAAGGCTTCCCAGCGCTGGGGACCGTCCTTCATCAGGTAGCGGTTGAAGTGCAGGCCGTTACGGGTCGGGGTGACGCGGCCCTCTGCAAGGCTTTCGCAAACTCCCATATCGATAATCCCGCCCGCCACTCCGTCCACTTCGAGGCGCGGATAACCCGTCAGCCCTCGCCCAAAATCGAGCACGAGAACGGCGCTGTAGCCGGGAGACTCACCCGTGCCCTGTGGCGTCGTCCGGATAACGGCCTCGCCGCCCACCTCGGCGACCAACGATTTAGCATTCTCCACCGTGCAGTTCTGCAGCGGGCCGGGAGTTTCCTGGCTCATCTGATGCGCCAACGAGGGAGCCAACCCCGGCGCCAGATTCTGGACTTCCCCGACAAATGTCACCTGGGCCGGCGCCACCTCATGCTCGAGGAGCATGGGTATGTCACGGGGGATTATGTTGTCCCAGAGATAGGGATCATTATCGGACGGCCGATCCCCAGAAATTCGACTGATGATATGGCCTGCCTGCCAGTGTGAATCGTCGTACTCGGGCAGGTTCCAGCCCCCCACTTCCTTGCCGGCATCATAGAGTTCCGTAAAGCCCAGTGCACTGCTAATCCGCGGAACGTCTTGGGCCCACGTGGGGGCCCGCAGGAACTTCCAGGTGGCGTCGCTTTTTACCAGCGTCGTCCCACCACCACTACCCTCCACGCTGCACTCGAAAAGAAACCCGGGTCGCTTCGGCAAGTACCACCCGGTCCTTTCGCCGTAATAATGAACCAAGGCGGCAATCGAGTTCTTGCCGGGGCGGAGCAGCGGGGTAATATCGTACTCATCGTAGTATGGCCAGGTCGGATCGTAGCGCGCCGGGCCGCGTCCTACGTAACGGCCATTCACGTAAAGCTTGTAACGGCTGTCAGCACTGACCTGGGCCCATGCCCTGCTCACTTCCTCTGGTGCGTCGAAGCTCTTGCGCAAGTAAGCAAAAAGATTCCTGAAGGGCGGCCTCTGGAAAAAAGGACCCTCCGAAGAGCCGAGGGGCACGGGCACCTCGATCGGCTCCCAAATCCATTCACCCAACCACCTCTTCCCGGCAGCACTACTGGCCGGTGACGAAACCATGGGGGTTCGACGGGGTTGGCCGAGCGCGGGCGATGCCAGTAGCCAACTGGCCACGCTCGGTGGCACCAGCTTGAATAGGCCCCGCCGGCTTAAAGACCAAAAGCTCTCTCCCTGTTTCATGTTGAGGGTACCTCCGTGTGACAGGAATCGTGCTCGCATGAAGCTAGCCCGGATTTCTCACGACGGGTTTGGAGGGCGGGCTGAAGCCCCACCCTTCCGCCCCCCCAAAAAAGCGTCCCAGCGTGGTGAAAAATCCGGGCTACCGTCTTGTAACCCATGTTTGTTGACAAAGTCTTCCTGCTTCGCACGTCGGCGCGTCCCGAGCAGGGTACTCACCCTTACGGCCGTCACTTCAAGCTAATCTCCACCGTGGTGGCCGAGTGGGCCGGCAGGGTGTAGACAAAGTCCGTCGTGACTCGGTCCAGCGGAGCATGCGTGATATCGACGTTGGTGATTTCGAAGTTGTTCCGCGACATGAAATCTTGTGGCGCGATCTGCCAGACATCGGCGGAAGGTTCCACAGCACTTCCCTCGATGTGAAGGTGCGTCGCCAGGGCTTCACTCGGGTGCAGATTGAGCAAGTGCACGAACAGCTTCCGCCCATTCGCGGAACGTGTGGCAACCGCATCGATATAGGAGATCCCGGTCCAGCCTTCCTCGGGCACGTCAAACGTCGGCGCTTGCGCCTCGGTCTTCACCAGACTTGCGCCCGAATGCTGCCGATAGAGTTGCATCATCTTGCCGGAAGCCGTCATGAAGACCCGGGTGCTGTCCGTCCGCAGGGCGGCCAGACTGTTGATCGGATGCGTGCGAACAGCAATCGGAACCCGGTCACCGAAGCGCATGAAATTGTGTAGCATCCGCGCCTCGAACAGACCATCCCGCATGGGTTGGTTAAACTCGAGGGCGCTCTTCCCAATCGTGTCAATAAACTGATTGACTACCGAGCGCTCGGGAGAGGGGAGCGGCAAGGGGTAGTCCCAGTCCCATTCATTCCACTCATCGAACGCGATCTGAATCTTTTTCCGACCCTGGGTGATGCGGTCCACCAGCGCGATGGTTTCCCTAAGCTTCTGTTCCACATTCGTCGGCTCTGCCACCACCGCCCGATACTGAGCGAAGGGCCGTTGCAACAACGCCGGAGGCCAATAGCCCGCTGGGAAGTAGTGGTGCAGCGAAAGGTAATCGATGTCCTGCCATGCAGCGTTCAGCACGGTTTCATTCCAACTCGCTTGCCCGGATACTTCGTCAAAACCCCCGACCGCCGTGAGGCGGATGCTGGGATCGATGGCTCGCATGGCTCTGGCCATCGGCACGTAGTAAGTGCTGTAGCCCTCCGCCACGGTAGCGCGTTCCTGTCTCCCGAAAGCATGCCTGTACTCGATTCCCACCTTGATAAACGGACTTTACGGGATAAACACGTCGGTGTCTCCTGCCTCTCTCGGCACTGGGCAAACGGACAGGCACCTGCCGCAATAAGGAAGTAACCCAGCAAGATTACTGACTCTTTCCTGCCATCGATCAGTCATCGCCTTGTACTCCAACAGCTTTTCGTCATCAGGTTCTTCCTTCGGCATGGGGATGTTTTTGTAGCCGCCAACACACTTCAGCATGCCGCTGCAGCCCCACCGGCATTGCCAGCCCACCAGCTTGCCGTACTCAACTGGGCATCCCCCGATCTTGATGGATACCTTCCCTTCTATCTGTCGGGGAATTGCCGCCGTCGGACACGCGCGAGCGCAGAGGAACCCACACTTCTCGGGCTCGCAAAGCTTCTGATCAAACATTGGGTTCGGCACAAGCGGTGCGTTGGTTGCTATGCTTGTCAGCTTCTGCCTGGTCCCAAATTGGGGTGTGAGGAGCATATTGTGCCAGCCGAACTGGCCAAGACCACAGGCCACGGCAATGTGCCTGTGTGACACATCACCGGGGCCACCGGGGTATTCCTTCGAGGGCTTCAAAATGTGCGGCAAATTCGCCGGAAATGGGTACGCTTTGTATCCTCGATCTTCTAAGAATTTTGCTCCAAGAAAAGCCAGCTCGTCTAACTGAGGATTAATGATTGCGAGCGTGAACAACTGAAACGAATGATAGGATGGCGGGACCTCGCGCTTGGTGGCAGAGCGCGCAATCAGGTCACAAACTGCCTCATTGATGTGCATTCCTATCGAGATCAAGCTTACCGTGTCCGGCAGATACCGTTGCGGCCTCAGGATTTCAGGAGTACCCTCCAGTCGCTCAACAGACCCAAAGCCGATAAGATCCGCTCCCTCTTGCAAGAGGTAAGCCCTAAGTTTCTCGCTCAAGTTCTTGTCAGGAGTAGAATCATGACCTGAAACAGAACTCGACTTACCCCTTCTCAGAGAAACCGTTGTCGTTCCCATCGCTGAACCTCCTTGTGCCGTCAACTCTTTCTCTCTGTGTTTCTTCCTACCGACTGGTCTGCCGAACGGTTGCCCCCGCCGAGGAAGGGTAGCAAATCACCCCCCAGCCACAGCACGGATTATATTCCGGGTTTCCACGGTTGTCAGCCCGAAATGGTTGCACGACAGCCATTTCGCAAAGTAGGGAAGGATGGCTGTGAGGTGGCTGATTTGTGCGTGATCGGCTGGCTTTCCCTTTTCCGGAAGTGTTTCGCTGGAGGCTGAGCAGTTAAGCGACCGGGAAGAAGGCAGCTTTTGGTCCGCAGCGGAAGGAGAGGGCGTAGCGCTCCCGGAGGGGCGCGGGCATCTGGATTGTGCTGCGGTCTTAGCTGGAGTCGAAGCGCGGGGGTAGGAAAAGGTAGGCCAGGAGTCGGGCCATCTCACTCAACGCAGAATAGCTTTCTTTCAACCATGAGGGCATTGATGAACGGAGAACAGCACCAGAATCAAGAATTCCTTGCACTACTTAATAAGCAAGAGCAGCTTTTTCAACGCCAGCAGGAGGCGGCAGAATTCCTGAACGATAACCGGTACTCCCGTACCATTGCCACGTGAGTTGATATAGGTTACTAATGTTGTGCGTCTAACGCTTCTTCACATTTGGCGACCTTCGTTAGAATACGTTTGACCGAGGCACTCCAGACGAAGACGCGCGGGTTTTGGTTATGACCGTTGATGTAATCGCCAATGGTCTGGATCAGCTCCTTGACGTTGTGGAACGAGCCGCGACGCAGGCGCTGCTCGGTTGGGTTTTGGCAGCTTGACTGCTGCCGACTACCTCTTCTTGAATTCGTGAAACGTTGATGAAAAATGCAGACTACAAACCTCGGCTCGTTTCTTGGGAGGTGATCAAGGGATACAACCTGCGTTGCATTCCTTGTCGCGCCACTGCGACAGAACTCTCATCACCACTTGACCTGCCTACAAACAGAAGCCCTGAACTTAATAAAGCAAGTCTCTCAGTCCTTCCTGCCAATCCTGGTTTTGAGCGGTGGCGAACCTCTCTTTCGGCACGACATCTTTGACCTTGAGCTTTAATTCAACCTCCTTCGGGGTGCACCTGGGTCCTCCCTTCCTTCCCGGGTGTGCCCCACTCTTTACACATCACGGCAGTGAATCTCATGGACGCTGGCGGCGCGCGAAAGCTACGGCGTACCAAGCTCGTGGGCACTCTCAGAGGCGGCGAAGTTGAGCGCCAATCGGCATCATACTGGTTCTGTCCCTTGGGCTACGACCATGGGCGATATCCTAAACTGTGTACGTGCTGCGCTTTAACCACAACGTTCAAGAGGTGCCGCACGTCCTTTGCAGCGTATAGCTGGAGCAACCCTGGCGGTATTGCAGGAAAAATACAGGGAGTATAATGTGCCACGAGATGGCCGTAGAGAAGGGATCCCCGAGCTTCAGCGGGACTTGCTGCACATGTCCCCGGTGCGGTGGGTGTTCGATGAGTGAAGCAAACTGGGATAGGTGCGATAGTGTAATGCCAGAACGCGAGATTGGACTGATTCGTCTCTGATGCGAGAAATTGAGAGGAGGGTTTTTCAGTGACCGATCTGATGCCGGTTATCTTCTTCGGGCATGGCAATCCAATGAACGCGTTATCCAAAAATGCTTTCACCGACGGTTGGGTTTCTATCGGCAAATCGATACCACGTCCCAAGGCCGTGCTTGCGGTGTCTGCTCATTGGTACATACCCGATTGCGCGGTAACGGCTAATCGCCTGCCTCCTACCATCCACGATTTTGGCGGTTTCCCGCAAGAACTTTATCAAGTCAAGTACCCGGCGCCCGGGAATCCCGAACTTGCCCAGCGGGTTAAAGAGCTGCTTGCCCCTGTTCCAGTAGCACTGGACGAAAGCTGGGGACTGGATCACGGAACGTGGGCGGTGCTGACTCACGTCTTTCCAGGCGCAGATATCCCCGTTGTTCAACTCAGCATTGATGAGAGACGGCGGCCCATGTTCCATTATGAACTGGGAAAACGGCTCGCGCCGTTACGGGAGGAAAGTATTTTAGTTATCGGCAGCGGCAATATCGTCCATAATTTGTCCACGTACGTTTGGGGGAAAAGCGGGGTTCAGCCCTTTGAGTGGGCTATGCGATTTGAAAAACAGGTATGGGAGTTGTTGCTCAAAGGAGACGATGCTCAGGTTGTCGCGTACGAGAGGCTTGGCCGTGATGCCATGCTATCTGTCCCGACGCCGGACCACTACCTACCGTTGCTTTATGTGCTTGGTCTTCGGAAAGAAAAGGAACGGGTCAGTTTTCCGGTGCAAGGGATCGATGGCGGATCGGTCTCTATGCTTACTGTCCAAATAGGCTGAGAATGCCCACTCAACGACATAGCCTTTTATGATTGGAGGTTAGGTCACAAGCCAAAAGGATTAGAAGTGCGTAGGGACATTGGCAAGCGCCTGCGTGAGCTCCGACTCGCCAAAAGCCTCAGTGTGACCGACCTCGAAACGCGCACAGGAGTATCTCTAGAGTCAGATTGCCGCGATTACTTGTGCAAAGCGCTTCCTCCGGGCGGCAGCTACACAGACTTGGACGGCAACTCAACTAGTTGTGATGCTCCGCGCTTTACAGAGACAGAGCGGTTGAAACGACAGCTTGCCGAGACTGCCTTCAAGTCGGTGGAGAGCCATAGAGACTTCGTACAGACATTCTACAGGGATACGCCGGGGGCCTCTCGGGTGGCAAAAAAGTCGTGGATTGAGGCTCAAAAGGCCTCCTGCGAGAATCAGTCAGGGGCGATTACACCGACTTGGACGGGAAGAAAGAAACCTGTTCCCGCTAAGGGTTCGGAAGGATTCCGCTTGGGTCCGCTGGAAGGTTTCATTTTGGATTCTTAATTTTGAATTCCGGCCCCGGCATCTTCCGGGCATAAGGTTGGCATCCAATAGTTTGATAGCTGAGTCCCCGACTCAAACGGAAATAATCGTGAGGTGACTCGGGACGAGAAATATCTTTCAAGCCGTG
>Ga0187873_1003341_pt1 | contig 11601 bp, 7 predicted proteins | sample June2016WEW_16_1_2_FD_133012 | JGI IMG/M metagenome (GOLD analysis project Ga0187873, IMG submission 133012) | Peatland microbial communities from SPRUCE experiment site at the Marcell Experimental Forest, Minnesota, USA - June2016WEW_16_100 | ecosystem: Environmental > Terrestrial > Soil >... | reverse complement strand
CACAACCTCATTTATAATGCGCCCGGCGTGGCGATTTATCTCCATGGCAACGACCATGTCATCGAGTATAACGACATCCATGATGTGATGCTCGACGGCGACGATCAGGGCGCTTTCTACATGGGACGCGATCCGTCGGAGCACGCCAATATTATCCGCTACAACTATTGGCATGACATCGGGATCAGCCCCAGCGCCCACCAGACCTTCAGCCTCTATTTCGACGACGCCGGCGGGGACGGCGCAAAAGTCTATGGCAACGTCTTCTACAGAGCCGGCAAGCAGACGGCTATTTTCATGAACAGCGGCAGCGATATCACAATTACGAACAATATCTTTGTGGACTGCGCATCGGTAATCCGGCTGAACGGCCGCAGCGTCTGGTTGGAACGTGAAGGGCGGTTCGAGCAGCGTCTCAAGGCGGTGCACTACAATGAATCCCCGTGGCGCGACCACTATCCGGGATTTGCCAATTACCTGGAGGAGCGTGCTAAAATGCCCCGGGGCGATCTTCTGGAAGGCAATCTGTTTGTCAGATGCGGGCAGATCATCTTCAAAAACAGATACCCGGAGTGCGTCGTGCTGAAAGCAAATCGCGAGATAAATAACGACCCTGGTTTTGTGGACATGGCGAAAGGCGATTTTCGCATGAAACGCGGCAAGGACACCGGCATCAAGGGATTCGAGCCGATTCCATTCGATAAGATCGGTTTGAATCCCAACAACAAAGAAACAAAGTAACCAGGATCAGAAACCACCCTTGCTCCTTGGTCTCTGGTGATGACGCAATTTGCCATTTCGGTGGGGCGAGCGTCCTCGCGAGCCGGCTCGTCAGTAGCCTCGCCTCACCAAAACGAGTCACTACTTGGTTCTTTTGTTATTCATCCCGGTCTCTGCCACGGCGGTTGCTCCGGCAGCGAGGCGTCGAATTCCCTCACCAAACCGTTTTCGTAGGCCCCGGCATAAGTGCCGGCGAAGAACCGGTCGAGGCCTTCCTTGAAGAACCGTTCCCACGAAGCTTCTTCATGGCCGGGAATGATGGGATAGAAAAGCGCATGGTTGCTCGCGGCGGCCTGGAGGTCGCCGGGGGCGTCGCCAATCATCAGGACTTTCCCGGCCGGATACTTGCCGCCGATGGCGAATTGAATGTGCTCTGCCTTGGTGCCCAGTTCCTGGCCGGCGATGGCCCGGACGAAACGGTCAATGCCGTGCTCCTTCCATTCGCGCACCAGCGCCTCAGTCGGCGTCTGCGAGACGACGATCACGTCGGCCTGCTGAACCATCTTCTGCAGGCTCTCGCGGAAGAACGGGAACGGCGGGACGCCGGAGACGATGTCTGTGACCGCCTGGTTGACCCCGAGGGACCAGGCCAGGGCCGGCGCGAGGGCCCGGTTGCCGGCGTCCACTTCCTTCTGGAGCGCGGCGTTGCCGAGCCGGGTCTCTCTCGCGATCCACGCCTCCAGCGCCCGGGTGTCGGGCACGGTGACCTTGCGGGCGATGACTTCCTTGCGCTCGCGGAGAAGGTTGAGGGCGCGCACGACGGCCGGAAACCGGTTCACGCCGCGCGACTTCGAGTAGAGGTTGACGAAATCCCAGACTTCGCGCGCGTACTTGCTCGCGGTTTGGAGGCGGAAGTGTTTGATGAACATCGGCGCGAAGCACTCCTTGTGCTTGAGTTCCATGGTGTCGAAGACGCAGCCATCGGAATCAATGCCGATAAAGAATTTCTTTGTGGGTTTCAGGTCTTTCAGGATTTGCGGGTCGCTCATGAGATTCGTGGCCGGGAAGTAGGCCTTGAAGAACGGAGGCAGTCAAACACGATTTCAAAACCGGCGCGTTTCAATGCGCGCCCGGCTTTTCAGACTCGACTGCCCATCAATCCCTGTAGACAATCGGTTCGGCAGAAAAAAATCAAAACCACACAGGACAAAAGTTGAAAAAGACTCCGATGATGACGAAAAGTGATTTTATCAAGTCGCGCATTTCAAAGATGACGCTGGCGCAGAAGGTCGGCCAGTGTCTGGTGCTGGGGCACGTGGGCACGATTTGCACGCCGGAGATCTTGCGGCGCATCCGCGAGTACTTTCCGGCCGGAATTCGCGGCGGCTTGTACTGGCGCCAGCGGGACGCCCACCACGATCCCGGCTGCACGCCGCCGGAACTGGCTCATCGCGTCCAGCGAACCCCGCGCGGCACGACGTTTGACTGCCTGCCGGACCTGCCGGTGCCGCACTGCACCAACGCCGAGTATTGCGAAATGCTCAACCGCCTGAAACGGGAGGCGTTGAAAAACGGTCTGGGGCTTCCGCTGCACCTGACTTTCGATCATGAAGGCGACCAGAATGCCGATTACTATCGCGGCGGCATGAACCAGACGCCCAACGCGCTGGGGCTGGCCCGCCTTAAGGATCCCAGGCTCGTCTATAATGTCTTCAAGGCCATCGGCAAACAGTATGCCGCCCTCGGTTTTTCCTGGACCCATTCGCTGGTTCTGGATGTCAACACCAACCCCATGAATCCGGAAATCAATATCCGGAGTTTCGGGCAGGATGCCGATACCGTCGCGGAATACGCGGTGCAGGCCATGAGAGGCTGGCGGGATGCCGGCATCATCTGCACCGGCAAGCATTTTCCGGGCAGAGGCGAATCGGTTTCCGACGCTCATTCCGGCCTGCCCGTCATCAACATTTCGCGCCAGCAAATGGAAGTACACCTGGCGCCTTACCGCCGGCTCATCGCCGAGGGCGTCCCGGCCATCATGACGGCGCACACATGTTATCCGCAGCTCGAGCCGGCCGACATCCCGGCGACGTTGTCCAAACGCATCCTGACAGGCATCCTCAAGGACGAACTGGGTTTCCAGGGCGTCATCACGACCGATGCCATGGAAATGGGCGGAATCCTGGCCCGTTTCGAACTGGTGGAAGCTTGCGTCAAAGCCCTGAACGCGGGCGCCGACCTCCTGCTGCTGCGCGACGGTGGCCAGATTATCCCGGAAGTGGTCCCCGCACTGGTCCGCGCCGCTGAAGAAGGACGCATTCCGATCGAACGCATCGAGGACGCCAACCGGCGCGTGCTGGGAGTCAAATACGATTACGGATTCTTCGACAAGCCCCCGAAGGGCGGCATTCGCGACGTTAAAAAAGCCGGCGACGGCATCAACGATCCGTGGGTCATCAAGACGATTACCGGCGCGTCGAAGAGAGTCGTCCAGGTGATCCGGGACGAGCAGAAGATTCTGCCGTTGAAGAAGGGCACGAAGGTTCTGCTGATCGAGCAGGTCCACCTCCAGCACCTGTACACCAACACGACGCAATGCCATCCGTCCCTGATGTGGATGAAGATGCTGAAGCATTCGGACAAGGTCGGCAGCGTGGAATGCAACATGACGTATCCGCCGGAAGATCAGGTGCGCGCGAAGGCGCGGGTGGACGAGGCGGACGTAATCGTCATGACGAACTATTACGGGCGCCGGTTCCTGGGCGGCAATGAATTCACGCAAAAGGTCCACACATGGGGAAAACCGGTCATTGTTCTGACCAACAGTCCGTATCCGTTCACCGTGTGCCCGGAATACAAGACGGTCATCTGCACCTACGGCTGTTCCAACTATTGCCTCGAACAGGCGGCGAACATCATCTACGGCGTCGGCTCAAAGGCGTCTGGTCGTTCGAAAAAGAGCGCCCGGAAACTGCCCAAGAAGACCGGGAAGAAGTAGGAACCCGAGCCATGCTCGCACCTTGTGCTCAGGAACCGGGCTTGGACGTGCATCGGCGCGGAAGCGTCTTGGAGTGCGCCAGCCCTCTGGCGCTTTGGAAACAGGCGTCCACTCCACGAAAGCGCCAGAGGGCTGGCGCACTCCAAAACCTGGCGGCTCGTACTACGACTTCATCCGGTTCGGATGCCTCACGACCGGCTAAAGACGGCACTACAAACAGCTCGGTTGACGGAGAGGGTGGTCACGCCACAGCGGGAGCAGCAGAACAGGGGCGGTTGCCTGTTCGTATCCCATTGAACGCAATTTTGCATGAGTAACGAAGCCTCTGCGGAGAAGACGATCCCCAAGCGGGAGCTGCCAACCTCAAAACGGATTCTTTGGGGCATGGGCGGCTTGGCGGACAGCATGATGTACCTCGGGGTCAACAGCCTGATTGACCAGATTTACATCATTGCCCTCGGTTATCATGCCGGATTGATCAGCTTCATCCGCGCCCTGCCCCGCTTCATTGACTTCATCACCGATCCGTTTGTGGGATATCTCTCCGACAACACCCGCTCGCGCTGGGGACGGCGCCGTCCCTGGATGCTGGCGGGCCTGGTGATTTCCGCTCTGGTGGCGGTTGGCATGTGGTTCCCGCCGGCGTCCGTGCCCGTAAACGCCACGATGTCCTGGACCGCCGCGGCGCTGGTTCAGTGGAAAGGCGCGCTTTTTTTCACTCTCGCGATGGTCGCGTTGTACACCGTCGGTTACGCCTTCTACACCATCCCCTACACCGGAATGGGTTACGAGATGACCGATAACTACAATGAACGCACGCACCTGTTCAAGTGGAGGATGATGGCGTTTGCCGTGGGCAGCTTCATCGCGCCGTGGCTGCCGTGGTTGTGCATGGAGATCGAGGGGAAAGATCAAGGCAATGTCCTAAAGGGCGCACAGGGTGTACATTACGTGAGTTTCGGACTGGGCATCGTGATCGTCCTCGCCGGTCTGCTTCCCATTCTCTTCTGCCGGGAAAAGAGCCACGCCCCGGCGGGCCAGACGGAAGATAAATCCGGGGCGGGCAGGAAAATGTCGTTTCTGACGGCGGCCCGGAGCACCCTCACGAACACGGCGTTCCTGCCGTTGCTGCTGGGCAATCTCATCACCAAGTTCGGCATGGTGATCACCGGCATATTCTTCCGGTACGTGTTCTACTATCACATCGCGAACGGCGATATCCGGATGGGCGCCTCCTATTACGGGACGTATTGCAACAGCATCAATCTGGTCAACCTGTTCATCGGCATGATTGCCATGGCGTGGGTGACCGACCGCATCGGCAAGAAACCTGCGCTGCTGGTCTGCATGGCAATGAGTGTCGTAATCTACGGGTCGCTGGGATTTGCCTTCTCGACCGACGCTTCGGCCTACTGGACGCTCCAGTTGCCTTTTGCGTGGAAAGTGGTGGTCCAATGGCCCACCCTGATCACCGGCGCTCTCATCGGCCTGTTCACCAATACCATGCCGATGATCATGAACTCGATGCTGGCCGATGTTTGCGATGCGGACCAACTGAAAACCGGCCAGCGGCGTGATGCGTTTTACAGCGGCGTATTCGTCAGTTGCGACAAGATGGCCATCGCGGTGGCCACGATTTTCCAGGGCATCCTGCTGGTGTGGTCCGGGTTTGACGCCACCCTGCCGATGCAGCGGCCGGAGACGGTGAAGTTGTGGATTCTGATGCTGGTGATTACGCAGCCGCTCGGCTTCCTGCTCGGCTTCGTCGGTATTTTGTTCTATCCCCTGACCCGCGAGCGCTGTAGCGAGATTCGCGCCCGGCTCGACGCATCCGCATAACGGGAGTGATTCGGGTTTACGGCCTTGAATTCAGCGGCAGGCGCAACGTCGTCATGGTTTGACGTCGGCGACAGGTGGAATATGCTTGCCTGACGTGAACCGCCGCCGAAGTCAAAATCTGTTATCCGCCGCATTGTGGTATTGTTTCCTTTTCAATTTTTATCTGGTCGGAGGAGAAACAATACCGGCTAATGTTCCGGGTGGCGGCAACGACGGGCCGGCGGTGGCGGCGATGAGTTCCGGGAAAAACATCGTGCTGGCCAACGGCATTGTGACCGCCACCATCCAGCCGAGTCCGGCCGGTCTGGTTTCGTTGAAATATGGCGGACATGAAATAGTCAGCCAACGCGGCCGTCACAAAACAATTTATTTCTCGCTGAACGGCAACCGGGATTACCAAATAATTTCCGAAGGCGTGTTTTCCATCGCCAGCCGCACGCCGGACATGGTGGACCTCTCCTGCAAAGCTGTCTATTCGCCAAGCCATCCGGAACGGTTTCCTTGTGACGTTGACCTGCATTTCGTTCTGCGTCGTGGCCAGAGCGGGCTTTATATTTATACCGTCCTCAGCCATCCGGCGGATTATCCGGACCTGGACATCAGTAACTGGCGGATGGTCTGGTCCATGCCGGAAGAGCCGGGGCGATGGCTGATGGAGAAAATTTATGTGGACCCGCAGCGTCATTGGGAGATTCCGTCACCGTCGGATTTCAGCCAATCGGAACCGACCGGCATCAAGGAAATTGTCCAGCTTACCACCGGCACCTGGCAGGGCCGATATGACTGCAAATACATGTATAGCGCGAGTTACTGGGACATGGGTTGCTGGGGGTTTGCCGGCGACCGCAACAAAATCGGGGCCTGGTATGTTTTGGGCAGCCCGGAGTTTCTGAACGACGGACCCACCCACGCGGACCTGAATGCGGAGAGTGGCGTTCTGGAAATCCTGTTCAATCAGATCCACTACAACGGTTCGTCCATCCACGTTTTACGCGGTGAGGCCTGGCAAAAAATTTACGGCCCTTACCTGCTCTACTGTAATTCCAGCCCGGACAGTGGTGACGCCTGCTGGGCCGACGCGAAGCGACAAGTTCAAGCGGAACAGGCAGCGTGGCCGTACGCCTGGTTGACGAATAACAGCCTGTATCCGTTGAAGCCGGAACGGGGCGCTGTCACCGGACGGTTGGTGGTCAATGATGTGCTCAAACCCGGAGTCAACGGTGCCGGCGCCTGGGTCGGCCTGGCCCAACCGGATCCGGGCGGCAACTGGCAGTTTGACAACAAACGGTACCAGTTCTGGGTGCATGCGGACGCGAACGGAAATTTTTCCATTCCCAATGTCCGACCCGGAGTGTTTGTGCTTTACGCGTTTACGACTGGCGCGGTCGGAGAATTTTCCCGGACCAACATCATTGTTAAAATGGGAGAATCCACGGCCCTGGGCAATATTACGTGGCATGTGCCGCATCCCGGTGCCAGCCTCGCTTGGGAAATCGGCGTGCCGGACCGCACCGCAAAGGAATTCCGGCACGGTGACGACTATTTCCGGCCGTATATGTGGAGGAACTTTGCCGGCGAATTTTCCAATCCACTGGAATTCACCGTCGGGATCAGCAACTGGTCGATAGATTGGAATTACGTGCATTGCGGCTATCCGCAGGGCGAAAAGTGGAGTCCGTGGAAATGGCGGATTCATTTCAACCTGGCCAGCGCGCCGACGAACGGCAATGCGACGCTGACCATCGCCTATGCCAGTTCGTATTACGGCCGGACGGAAATCTACGTGAACGATGAGGGTAAAATTTTGAAGACAGTCCGGCCGGCGGTTGACGGTGGCAATGCCCTGATCCGGGAAGGCATCCACGCCAAATACTGCGTGGAACAGGTGCCCATTCCGGGGGCGTTGCTCCGAACGGGAACGAATACGATCACCCTGGTGCAGGGAGAGAATCGCTACGACCGCCCGTTCTACCACGTCATGTACGATTACCTGAGTCTGGAACTGCCGGCGGCAACTCCCCAAGCCCTTCCTGCAACCCGTTGATTTTTAACCGGGCGGCAAACGCAATGTCGAATCCAACGGCTGGATGTCTGCCAGTTCTTTTCCAGGCGTGCCGCCACCCAGTTTGATCAGTTTTTCACCAGAGGGTTGGACGCGCGACTCGTAACTGCCGACGGCTTGATTAAAAGCCTTGTTGGCTGTATCCAGTCCATCCCGAATTTTTTTCAAATGCTCCGTGAACGTGGTTACACGCGAATAAAGTTCCTGGGCCGCCCCCGCAATCTCTCGCGCATTCTCAGTTTGCGCGTGTTGCTGCCAGATGAAATTGATCGTTCGTAGCACGGCGATGAATGATGCGGGCGTTGCCAGATAAACCCGTTTGCCCTCAGCCCATACGATCAGTTCCGGGTCGCCTTCGAGCGCCGTGCTGAACAACGATTCCGCCGGCAGGAACAGCACCACGTGGTCAAGCGCATTGGGAAATTGCTTTGGATAATCCCGCTCGGCCAGACCTTTGATCGTCGTTCTCAGCTTTGTTGCGTGAGCTGCCAGCAGATCCGCGCGCTTTGCCGGCTCGGCCGCGTCTGCTGCGCTCAGAAAATCCAAGTCCGGCACTTTCGAGTCCACGATGATGACTCGGTAGCCGGGCAGTCGAACAACGAGGTCCGGACGATTCTCTCCCTCTTGTGTCTGCTCGGTGAAATCACAATGCGCGCTCATACCCGCCGCCTCGACGACGCGCCGCAGTGTTTCTTCGCCCCAGCGCCCGCGCGCCTGATTGGACTTGAGCACCATCCGAAACTGCTGCGTCTCCTGCGCGAGCGACTGGCTGGACTGCGCCAGTGTTTCGAGTTGTTTCTTCACTTCGCCCAGCGCGCCGGACTGTGCCGTTTCGCTTTGCTGCAACCGCTTTTGGTACGACTCCAATTGTTGCTTGAGCGGCTCGACCAACCCTTTGATGGCCTCCTGCCGTTGGGCCAAATCGCCTTTGGCTGTTTCCTGAAGTTTTCCAAAGGCCTGTTCCGCCAGCCGCAAAAAATCCGGCGCGCTCTGTTTAAGCGCGTCGGCGCTCAAAGCTTTGAAGGTATCGCGCAAATCGGCCAGCGCCTTGTCCTGCAACGCGCGCTGGTCAGTGGCCAGTTTTTCCGCCGCGGCCCGACTGGCTTCAGCGGTGGCGCGGGCGTTGCCGGACTCGGTCAACTGGCCGCGCAGTTGCGTCAATTCCGCTTCCCGCTGCGCAACCTGTTTGCGCAATTCACTTTCTGCGCCTGCCCGGGCACGGCCAATCAGCCAGCCGACGAAGAAGCCGACTGCGGCGGTAATGGCGAGTTGGAATCCGACAGGCATATACGATTTATGACTTTAAATTCAACTGTAGGAGCCGACGTAAGGAGGCTCTCACTGTTTTTCGATCGGGATATTAGAGACTCCTCACGTCGTCTCCTACTCTAAAAGTTTGTGGTCAACTTTTTTTCGTAATCAACCACAAGCGCCCGTTTGCCTTTCTGGAAAATCTTATGTCCTTCCGCGCGCAGGCGTTTGGCCACACCGGCAACCCCGCCGGGATATTTCGGATTTACTTCGCCGCCGGTCTTGAGTGTGCGCCAAAACGGCGTGATACGCTTTGCGCCCGCCATATCGGCTTCGGCAGCGGCGTGCGCGGCAATCCAGGAAAAAATCCCGGTCGTAATCGGGCAGGCAAAATTCACCTTGTGCCGGGTGGCAAGTGCGGCGCGAAGTTCGTTGATCGTGACGATGCGGCCCTTGGGCACCTGTTTCATCAGCGCGTCCACTTCACGCGGGGCGGGTATGACGAACGTGCCCGTACCCCAGCGTTTGGTCAATTTGCCGGTGACCTTGCAAACCTTGGGCAGGCCTTTGTCATCCGCCAGTTTCTCGCGCCACGTTTTTTTTGTTTTCATTGCTCGTTCTCGTCCTCGTTCTCGTCCTCGTCCTCGAATTCGATTACGAGGACGACGACGAGGACGATTAATAATCAATAATGCGCCACGACTTCGATCTCCACGTTCGCGCCCTTGGGCAACGCGGCGACCTGGACCGTCGAACGCGCCGGAAAATCACCCGTGAAATGGTTCGCGTAAATCTCGTTCATCCCGGCGAAATCGGCGAGGTTCGTCAGGAACACCGTGCTTTTGACCACGTTGGCAAACGTCAGTTTCTGGTCGTCCAGAATCACTTTGATGTTTTGCAGCACGCGTTCGGTTTGCGCCTTGATGTCGCCGGCAACCAGGTTGCCGTTCTTCGGGTCAATCGGGATTTGGCCGGCGCAGAACAGGAGGTCGCCGACGCGGACGGCGTGGTTATAAGGGCCGACGGCAGCGGGCGATTTCGCGGGCTTGATGATTTTTTTGGTCGCCATAAAATGCGGCTCAAGGTCTAACGGCTTTGAGCGCCCGGGTCAAGGAAAGGCAGTGGAAGGTAGTGGGTCGCTTGAGCAATTGGTGGGGCGAGACTACTGGCGAGCCGATTCTAACAGCAATTCCCATCAATCCCGGCTCGCGGGGACGCTCGCCCCACCAAATTAACCCACTACCCACTTTGCTTTTCATTCGCACGCCGTCCGCGCGGCTGTTATTCTGTTCGCCAAATTAATGTCCGTTCATCACCACAAAGAAACTGGCGGCGCGAAAGACAATCATTCGCCGTCCGCGCAGTTGAAGGCGGCCGCCGAGATTCTCGAAAAAGCGGCGGCCAATCGCGCGTTGCTCGCCGGGCTTCCGGAGAAGGAACGCATGCGTCTGCTCAAGGCGGCGGGTGAAATTTACTGCCCGGACGTGAACGCGCGGCGGCGGTTCGTGAAGGCCCGGGTGCGCCAGCGCAAGGCGGAGAAAATTCAGCGGGACCAGTCCAAACTCAATAAAACCGGCATCCGGAAGCTGCGCCGGGAAAAAATCTTCACCACGCCGAATCTGATTCCGCTCATCGAATTCCAGCAGCAGGAGGTTGAAGGCGACCCGGATTTCCGTGAAGTCGTCGAGCCGCAGAATTGCTACATCTGCAAGCAAGACTACACGACGATTCATCATTTCTACGACCAGCTTTGCCCGGCGTGCGGGGAGTTGAATTTCCGCAAGCGCACCGAGTCGGCGGATTTGCGCGGGCGCGTGGCGCTCCTGACCGGCGGGCGCGTGAAGATCGGTTATCAGGCGGGCATCAAGTTGCTGCGCGCCGGGGCGCAACTCATCGTCAGCACGCGCTTCCCGCGCGACGCGGCGACCCGTTACGCGGCCGAGCCGAATTTCGCCGAGTGGGGGCACCGGCTGGAAATTTTTGGACTCGATCTGCGCCACACTCCGAGCGTGGAGGCGTTTTGCCGGCATCTGCTCGCGACGCGGCCGCGGCTGGATTTCATCATCAACAACGCGTGCCAGACGGTGCGGCGGCCGCCGGATTTTTATCAGCACATGATGGAGCGCGAAAACGGGTCGTTGCATGACCTGCCACCGGAGGCTCGCCGGTTGCTGGGAGCTTACGAAGGTTTGCGCGGTTACCATCTGCTGCCGGAAGGGGAAACGGCTCGCGGGGATCGCCGCAGAGCGGGACAAGCTGCTCGCCCCACCGGTTTGATGACAGGTATTTCGCAAGTCGCGGGGCTGACGCACGCGGCGGCGTTGTCGCAAGTGCCGCTGTTGCCGGACGAACTCGCCGCGCAAAAGGATTTGTTTCCCGAAGGCCGGCTCGACCAGGATTTGCAGCAGGTGGATTTGCGCGAGCGCAATTCGTGGCGGCTGCTGCTGGCCGAGGTGCCGGCGGTCGAGTTGCTCGAAGTGCAGCTCGTGAACGCCATCGCGCCGTTTATTTTGAATGCGCGGCTGAAGCCGTTGATGTTGCGCACGCCGGAACGCGACAAGCACATCGTAAACGTGTCGGCGGTGGAGGGGCAATTTTACCGGAAGTTCAAGACGACCCGGCATCTGCATACGAACATGGCGAAAGCGGCGTTGAACATGATGACCCGCACGTCGGCGACGGATTATCACGCGGACGGCATCCACATGAACAGCGTGGACACGGGCTGGGT
>Ga0187873_1003339_pt1 | contig 11607 bp, 6 predicted proteins | sample June2016WEW_16_1_2_FD_133012 | JGI IMG/M metagenome (GOLD analysis project Ga0187873, IMG submission 133012) | Peatland microbial communities from SPRUCE experiment site at the Marcell Experimental Forest, Minnesota, USA - June2016WEW_16_100 | ecosystem: Environmental > Terrestrial > Soil >... | reverse complement strand
TTGACAGGCTAGGCAGAGGGCCGGAATTGGGACATCATGAAGCCAAATCATCAACAACTTCATGCCATGTAGAGCTGGTTGAGGGTTGAATGTTGAGAGTTGAGGGACAAGCCGTCGCCTCCCATACTTGAAGCCATCGCAAAAAAATTATGCAATTTCAAACCAGACCGAAGCCTCAATTCTTGTTCCCGAACTTCGTCCGCGTTTGCGCGTGGATTGCCGCTGTTATTCCGTTCCTGATTGCCGGGTGCGCGAGCCATAAAGCTGCGACCGCGCCGGCTGCGGCCAGGCCGTCGCCGTTTTATCTGGGCGCGGACATTTCCGCGCTGGCCACGATTGAAGAGCGGGGCGGGATTTACCTGGATGGCGACCAGCCCGGCGATGCGCTGGCCATTTTCATGAAGCATGGCTGGACCTGTTTTCGCCTGCGCATCTGGGTGGACCCGACCAATGGCGTGAACGGACTCGAATACACCACGAAGCTGGCCAAACGCATCAAGGACGCCGGCGGGACGTTCATGCTCGATTTCCATTATTCCGACTGGTGGGCTGACCCGCAGAAGCAGAACAAACCCGCTGCCTGGGCCGGTCTCGATTTTGATGCGCTCATCCAACAATCCGGGGCCTACACCGCCCAGGTCGTCAAGACGCTGAAGGACGCCGGGGCCACGCCGGATTTTGTGCAGGTCGGCAACGAAATCACCGGCGGCATGTTGTGGCCTGACGGACAGGTGAAAGTCCCGCTCTCCACCGTCAAGGTGTTCGAAGGTGATGTGACCGTGATGGCGCCACCGGAGCCTTACAACGACGCGAAACAGTGGGACCATCTCATCCGCCTGCTCAAGGCCGACATTGACGGCGTCCGCTCGATCACCACGCCTGCAGACCGGGTGCGCATCATCATTCACATTGATTGCGGCGGCGACTGGCCGGTGACCCGTTGGTATTTCGATCATCTCACCAAAGCCGGAGTTGATTACGATGTGATTGGCCAGAGTTATTATCCGCACTGGCACGGCTCGCTCGAAAATGTCCGTGACAATCTTCGCGAAACCACCCGGCGTTACGGCAAGGATGTGATGATTGTGGAGACCGGCTATCCGTCCCGCGACACCCGCCTTTCATCCGCCGCCGCCAAATACATGCTCTGGCCGCAGACAGCCGCCGGACAAAAACAATTCCTCGCCGACCTCATCCGGACGGTCAAGGAAGGTGGCGGCATTGGCGTCAACTACTGGCATCCGGAGGCCACCTACGTTCCCGGAGCCACCAACCGCTGGAGGGGGCCTGATGCCAATTCGCTCTTTGATGCCAAAGGCCATCCGTTGCCGGCGATGAATGTGTTGGGCCTGCAGCCGGAAACGACCCATTCGATTCCATGATGGGGCGAGGAATTTGTTGCGGTACTGGCGACTGGAAAGTCGCCATAACCCGCAGGCTGGAAAGCCCGCGCCACGTGAGCCAGACATTCTTTTCTGCGAGTTCCGGGGACTTTCCAGTCCCCGTTTTAGCAGCAACGTCAAAGTGTGCCGGATCGGAGTCCGGCGCTCCGGGGGCGGGACAACATTCCGGGTGGGGCGAGCGTACCCGCGAGCCGGCTTTAGCGCGCCAACGCAAGATGGCGGCTCGCGAGGACTCTCGCCCCACCGAAATTGCAAACGGTGCCGTTATCAAATATGCTGACGACATGCGCGCAACTTTTCTGGTCTGGCCCCGGCTTGCCGTGGCCGGTTGCAGTTTGATGTTGGGCGCGGGGCTGGTGACGCAAACCGTGGCGGCAGAGCAGGGGATGACCGGCCAGCCGGCATTCGACGTTACCAATGTGCTGCAAATTTCCCGCCTGAGTTCAGCCGACCCCAAAGCCAGCCATGCCATCCGTTTGGAAGGGGCCGTCTGGTGGGCAAATGCGGCGCAGGGAAGATTTGTTATGAAAGATGAATCCGGGGCGGCGGAATTGGAGATGGACCTGGCCGGCCAGCCGGCTCAGCCGGGACAACGGGTGCGCGTGGAGGGCAACGGCATCATCGCCAGAAGAGGGGCCGGCTTCAGGATTGGCGCCAAAGGGTCGGTGGTGGACAACAACGGCATCCATGGAATGACCGAAAAATCCGGGGCCATTTATTTGAAGGCGGGGCGGCATCCCATCCGGGTGGATTGGTTCAACGGCGTTGAAAAATACGGTTTGGAGGTGGATTACGAAGGACCGGGCCTGCCGCGGCAGAAAATTCCCGACGCCGCACTTTTCCGGATGCAAACGGACGCGGCCATCGCAATCAGCAACCTCGTGAACGGACTGGACTATCGTTGTTATGAAGTCACGGGGGAAGTCCTGCCGGATTTCAGCCAGCAGACGGCGATTAAAACCGGCACGGCCACCAACTTCGATCTCGGTGTCGTGGCGCGTCCGGAGCATGCGGGGCTGCAATTCACGGGTTACCTCGAAGTGCCGCGCGACGGTTTATACACGTTCCACACGAAGTCGGATGACGGCAGCCAGTTGTTCGTCGGCGAGCCATCGCTGCGATTGGAAGTCATTGGACGGGCGGAGTTGCCCGCGCCGCGGCAAATCGTCATTGGCCAGACGTTGCGCGACGGGGAGGATGGCCAATGGGCGGAAGTGGAAGGGAAGGTGACATTTGTGAATGAGCAGACGGACGGGGTGAAGCTGGAACTGAGTGCCGGGGCCGACCGGATGCGGGTGGAGATTGCGGACGGTTCTCAATTGCCTTCAACGCCGCTTTTGAACAGCCGGATCCGCGCGGTGGGATTCTGCCAGAGCGCCGACACGGCGGACGGACAAAAAGTCCCCGGCGTTTTACTGGTGCCCAGTGGCAAGGAGATTGAGGTGATGGAAACGCACCGGGAAGCGATGGAAACCACGAGCACCAATGCCGGTGCGTTGCCGGTGCTGACCACGGCCGCCGAAGTGCATCGCTTGAAGCGGGAGGAAGCGCAGCGCGGTTACCCGGTGAAATTCCGCGGCGTGGTCACCTGCGTGTTGCCGGAACGCCAGGCCTTTGTCCTCCAGGATGCCAGCCGCGGACTTTACGTCGAGGACCATTCCACCGTCCGTTCGCGTCCGCCGCAAATCGGGGAGCTGCTGGAAGTCCAGGGCGTGACCGACCCGAGTTTGTTTGCGCCGATTGTGGACGCGCAGCAGATCATCAGCCTCGGCGAAGGCCATCTGCCCACGCCGGTGTATCCCACCTGGGACCAGTTGTTGAACGGGAGCCTCGACGCGCAGTATGTGGAAATTCAAGGCATCATCACGGGCGTGCAAACCAACGGCGTGACGCTGCTCACACAAGGTGGCCGGATCAAGCTGGAATTGCGGGTCGCCGGCCTGGCGCCCGAAGCGTTGGCCCATTACGAAAATGCGCTCGTCCGCGTGCGCGGCTGCCTCCTCGCCCCTTGGGATTACGTGACCCATGAAGTGAGAGTGGGGGAAATCCGGATTTACGGCGCGGACGTATCCGTGGACCAGCCGGCGCCGGCGGACCTGTTCGCCATCCCCCGCAAGACCGCGGCGGAATTGTTGCTGTTCGACCCGCAGGCCAGCGCCTTCCAACGCGTGAAAGTGGCCGGGCAGATTCTTTATGTGCGCGACGCGGAATATTACATGACGGACGGGCGGAACGGGCTGCGGTTCATCGCCAAAATACCCGAACAACTGGCGGCCGGCGATCTCGTGGAGGTCGTGGGCTTTCCGGAATTGAGCGGCGCGTCGCCCGTGTTGCGCGAGGCGGTGGCGCGCAAAACCGGCTCGGCCATCCTGCCCACGGCAATCAGCCTGCCAGCCACCAACCTGGTCCGGTCGGATTACGACGCGATGCGCGTGCGGGTGAAAGGCGTGCTGGTCAGCGTGCGGACAATACCCGGGGAACAAATTCTGGAAATGCAGAGCGGGTTGCGGACTTTTGTGGCGCGGCTGGAGATTGCGGACGGCTCCGTCGGGTCGTTGCCGGCGGGCAGCCAGTTGGAATTGACCGGAGTGTATTCGGGGCAGGGCGGAAACCGGGCGGTGGGCCAGGACATATCGTCCTTTGAATTGCTGCTCAATTCGCCGACGGATATCAAGGTGCTGGCGCGGCCGCCGTGGTGGACGTTGGAGCGGTTATTAATCGGCATGGGCGCACTGGCGTGCGTGCTGGCCGTGACGGTGCTCTGGATCACCCAGCTCCATCGCAAGGTCGAGGCCCGCACGGCCGAGCTCGAAGTCCAGATCCAGGAACGCCAGCGGGTGGAACACCAGCGGGCGATGGAACAGGAACGCGCCCGCATTGCCCAAGACCTGCATGATGAACTCGGGTCGGGCATCACCGAAATCAGCATGCTGGTCACCGTGGCGGGGTCGGCGTCCGTCCCGGGCAATGGCCAGGGCCGGCATCTGGAGGAGATTGGCGACCGGGCGCGGCAGATGGTCACCGCGCTGGACGAGATTGTCTGGGCCATGAACCCCAAACACGATTCCCTGATGTCGCTGGTGAGTTATTCCTGCCTGTATGCGGACCGGCTTTTGAAGCTGGCGAACATCGCCTGCCAGTTGAAAGGGGTGGTTGATCTGCCGGACCGGGCGGTGTCCTCCGTCCACCGGCACGAGTTTTTCCTGGCGTTCAAGGAGGCGCTGACCAATGTCATCCGCCACTCCGGCGCCACCGAAGTCCGCCTGGGGGTGCGGCTGATTGGCAACCGGTTGCGGTTGTCCATCGCTGACAACGGACACGGCCTGGTGGCCGCCGCCGCCGGGCGGGGCGGGGACGGACTGGTCAACATGCGGGCGCGGCTGGAGAAAATGGGCGGGCGGTTTGCCATCGCCAGCCAGCCCGGTCGTGGCACCACGGTGCGCTTTTACATGCCCTTGAATTAAGAATTTATGATCCGGGTCGCCATCGTCGAAGACAGCAAGACCATCCGGGAGAGCCTGACGCATTTTGTGCAGACTGACCCGGAGTGCCGTTGCGTGTTTGCCTGCGCGACGGCCGAGGAGGCGCTGGTAGGAATTCCAAAGCACCAACCGGAGGTGGTGTTGATGGACATCCAGTTGCCCAAGCTGTCCGGCATCGAGTGCACCGCCCAGATAAAAAAAATGCTGCCCTCGGTCCAAATCATCATGGTGACGGTGTATGAGGACACCGACCGGATATCCGCGGCGTTGCGTGCGGGCGCGTGCGGTTACCTGTTGAAGCGCTGCACACCAGCGGAACTGGTTTCCGCCGTCCGCGAGGCCCGGATGGGCGGTGTGCCGATGCCCCGCGAAATCGCGCGCAAAGTCATTGCTTCGTTTCAGCAGCCGCTCACGGTTGCGGCGGCGATGGATGACCTCAGGCCCAGCGAACGGAAAATCCTCGAGTTGCTGGCGATGGGGCTGGCCAACAAGGAAATTGCCGACCGTCTGGGTTTGAGCACCGGGACGGTGCGGTGGCACCTGGAAAACATTTACGGCAAACTACATGTTCATTCGCGCACGGAAGCGGTGTTAAAGTTCCGCTCAACAAAATCTGCATAAGTAATTTCCTGTTCGTGAGTCATGTTTTTGATTTTGAAGGCTGTGATTACGCTTATTTACAGGGGTTTTCAGGCAAAAGGCATGGGCTCAGACCTGACATTTGTCAGGCTAGCCAAAGGCGGGAATTAAGGGAATAGTAGTGATGACATTCACCTTTTTATGATTGGAAAACGCCGTCCGACGCATCCTGGCGACCCGTTGCGAGCATTCCCAGCTTTCACGTTGATTGAATTGCTGGTGGTCATTGCCATCATCGCCATTTTGGCGGCTATGTTGCTGCCGGCTTTTTCCAGCGCGAAACAAAGAGCGAAGCGAATTCAATGCATATCCAACCTCAAGCAGTGGGGAGTGTGCTTTTTTATGTATGCCGGTGACAACGATGACAGCATGACGGCGGGCTTTGTGGGAGATGCACGTGCGGGCACGTCCGGAATGTGGATGGTGGCGATGAAGCAATATTACGCCACGGACGACATACGTTTCTGTCCTGCGGCAACAACCACGCGCACCGAGGCGTACCCAGGCAACCCTTATATTACGGGAATTGACGCCTCTAAATTGGCATGGGGAATTTGCGGGCAAAACGGTTATATTACCCAAGCCTGGGAATTAGATGGAATGGCCGGAAGTTATGGCCAAAACGGCTGGATGAACAATACGCCCACCGATCCCGCTTTCCCGACGAGTCCGGATATCGCGGGATACTGGCGGAAATTGACAGTGGCTGGCAAGTATGCAGGTGCACCACTATTCGGTGATTGTATGTTTGAGGGAACTAAACCGCATCAAGACGATACGTTTCCACCTGGCCCAGGCCAGCAGGCACTTCCCCCTGAGGCTCAAGCGTCAAACATGTCGAATTATGATATTCCCAGACATAATGGTAAAAAACCTATTGATATGACTTTCGTTGATGGTTCGGTCAACACTGTGGGAATCCAAGAAATGTGGACTTTGCCCTGGAGCATGACCTATGACACCACATATTATGGGAAGAGAATCATTCCAGCTTGGATGAAAGGTTACCAATAATTAAAACAAATTTTATATAAATTTCAGTTCTGGTAACGTCCCTATCATTTTACAAAGTAGAACGCAGATACCCAAAAAAACACACAAAACTATGAAAAAGATGCTGTTAATAATGGCTCTTCTTTTCGGTGCCCTTTTTGGCGCGCTTCCGCTGGCATCGGCGACGATTTTTTACACCAACGATTGGGGCAGTGTGAAAGAGGGGCCGGCCCCGGCCAATAACAACGCCATTCTCCAGTCATACTATGGCTGGACAGTTATTGCCAATTCTCAGAATGGGCCATGGGTTGTTAACACAGGTGAATATATTGGCACAGGCAATTACCCGGGCGCGAACGATCCCGCCAACGGTTTGGGCTTGCCTTCAAACGCAGCTTATATGTCCGGCTTGGTGTATACTAACCAAACTCCCCAAGGCGGGATGATATTTACAACCAACGGAGCCGGTCCCGGTCTCTTTGGTGATTCCGCATTCACCAGTATTGTTAATCCGGCGTCAATCAGCAACCTGACTTTGAACGTGGAATTCTATTATAATGGCACCTATTTAACCAACTATTTTGCAGTTCAAGTGGGAGGGCAATGGTATGCGGAAACCTCCGATCAGTTCCCCAGTTTCCTCAACCCCGGGGGCAATACGTTTACCAATGTGGCCTTGGTTTTAACCAACTCGGCAAACGTGTGGAGTCCTGTGACCATAGACTCCAGTTTACATTTTGTAACCATCGGTTCTCCGGGGTCGCCGCCCAATTTCAGCCAAACATTGACCGGTATTGGCATTATTGAACTTTGTAATACCAGCATCGGAAGTGGCACCCCGGGAGGCAATTATAGTATGATTGTCATTAACCAAGGTCCAAGTGATTTTCCGAATTCACCGGCGACCAATACTATCGGGGCGCTTACCCCCCTGGGCGTGTATGCCGGCGGCGGAGTGACATTTGCTCCGTCGTTTACGGGCACACCGACTTTGGTTTACCGCTGGCAGACAAACGGAGTTAATATCGGTATTGGTGCCAATGTTGCCAGTTCCACTGGAAGCCATTATCTCGGCGCACAAACCACTCTTCTAATCATCACCAACGTCAGCGCCAACGATGCGCTTTTGGGTATTACCAATTTTTCAGTGGTGGTGACCAACTTTTTTGGCAAGGCCACAAACAGCGGCATTACTTTAAATGTTATAACTCCGCCTCCGGGTCTTTTGTATGCGGAATTATTTCCTCTTGTAGGATCTGATGGCGGCGCCAGCCTGCCTGGTGTTGGATGGGCAGCGGCATCGTCTGGTACCTACGGCATTTTCTCGCAGGGCGGGAATTCATTTGGCAGCACCGTGGGCGGTGGTACCGTCTTTGACTATGCCGGGGCTGCCGCAACCAACGTTTTCTACACGACGATCACCAATGACCCCGGGCTTTCTGGATTGCCGTTTCGGACCATAACCAACGCCAATTATCCCACAATAACTTTCCAGTGTGCATTCAGCCTGGGAGGGGCTGGTGCCTTGTCAGACATGCAGGTTCATTGGGCGGTACAGATGAGGGACTCGGTTGGTGGAACGAATTGGTATTATTCTGCGAGCCCCATACAACCGGTTCTCAGCGGCTATCTGACCAACCAGTTTGCGTTCAGCACTGCGGCAACGAATTGGAATAATATGACAATTGTCAGCAATGTTGCCACACTTGGCGGTCCAGCTTCAGGTGCTTTGGCCGGCAAAATCACCGGGGCAGGGTTGGTTATTGTTCACACGGCTGTTTCGGACATGAATTTCGAGAACTTCGAAATTACCACCAATGCGGTTGCGATACTGCCGCCGGTGATTGGCACCGATTACCCCATTGACGTGGGTGTGCCTTCAGGAGGTGGTGCCAGCTTTGGCGTCGCCACGGTCACCGGGTCACAGCCTTTCGGTTACTATTGGAAGACAAACGGTGACCTGGTGAATGATGGAGGCAGAGTCTCCGGCGCAACCACCGCGACATTGACCATAGCGAATCTAAATGCCATCGACAACGGTATGCAGATAATCGCTTTTGTCACCAACTCTGCCGGCACTGATGAAAGCGATAGCGGCCTGAATGGCAACCCTGGCAACCCCACCACGCTGACCGTAACCAACGGTCCTGTTGGCGAGATTTATTTGGACGAGTTTCCTTTTGTTGGCCCGGTTACAGGCAACTATCCGATTGGCAGCGTTGGCTGGAGCGAAGCGGTTTCCGGCACTCCCTTTCCCGTCTTCCGGCGCGGCACGGCTGGATTAACCGACCAGGGCGATGGAGCGGTCTTTGCATTCTTTGGAAGTGCGGCCACGAACGTGTATTACACAACTACGGCCACAGACACCAATCAGGCTGGACTGCCGTTCCCGAATATCAATCTGGCGTCTTATCCGAGCTTGAACATTTCAGTGGATATTGCGCCATTTACCAACTCCGCCAATGTTACCGCGTTTCTGGCGGTGCAGCTCAATGGCGCCAATTGGTACGTCGCCGCTAGTGCTCTGCCAGTGCCAAAGGTTGATAGCTCGACATACGCCACTTACACAATAGCCTTTAATCCCGCCGCAGCGAATTGGAAAAACCTGACCGTAACTCCCGGCACAGGCGGGACTATCGGGTCAACGGCGGCCAGCAACTTGAAGGGGGTGATGACGGGAGCTGGTCTGGTGTTCGTCACCGTAGGGGCCGGAGGAACCTTAAATTTCGATAATTTCCTGATTACGGGAACCGGAGTTGGCGGCATCAACGTTGGCCCGCTGACGGGCGGCAACGTTAACCTGACGTGGGTTGGAAACCCGGCGGTGAGACTGCAAAGCACAACGAACTTGCTTTCGAATTGGCAGGATGTGCCAAACACGCTGGGGCTTTATTCGCAGCCAGTGTCGGTGACCGGACCCCAGAAATTCTTCCGGCTTAAAACTCCTTAAAGGCATTCCGCCTCGGAATCAGAGAGGCTGCAAGCGGTTTTAACCGCTGGCAGGCTGTTTTAAATTATGAACCGTGTGCTGGTTATGAGTTGGTTTGACCTGCGGAAACCTGGGTTGGCAGCGTGCCTGGCCGTTCTGGCTTCGACGATTGCCGCTGCGGACAGCCACACCATTACCATTACCAGCCCAAAGCCTCCGGTAACTGAAGGCTTCAAAATGGGCGAGGCGCGCAGCCCCGACGGCACCACGCTGACGCTGGATGGCAGCAGCCTGCTGCTCAACGGAAAACCGTGGACGCCCGTCATGGGCGAATTCCATTTCACACGCTATCCGGAGAATGAGTGGCGCGAAGAATTGCTCAAAATGAAGGCTGGTGGCGTTGACATCGTGTCCACCTACGTTTTCTGGATTCATCATGAAGAGATTGAAGGACAATTTGATTGGTCGGGATCACGAAACCTGCGTCGCTTCATTCAAATCTGCCAGGAAGCCGGCTTGAAAGCGTTTGTGCGTTGTGGTCCGTGGGACCATGGCGAAGTGCGAAATGGTGGTTTCCCGGATTGGCTTCTGAAAAAAGGCTGGAAAACGCGCTCCAACGATACCAACTACCTTAACCAGGCAAAAATCTTCTATGGCGAAATCGCCAGACAACTTGACGGGCTGTTCTGGAAAAATGGCGGCCCAGTCATTGGCATCCAGTTTGAAAACGAATTCAAAGGTCCTGCCGAACATTTATTGACGCTCAAACGCATGGGCCAGGAAGTAGGACTCGACGCGCCGATCTACACCCGGACCGGCTGGGATAAACCCTCGGGGCGCATGCCTTTCGGCGAATTGGTTCCGCTCTACGGCGTCTATGCGGAAGGCTTTTGGGATCGGGTACTCACGCCCATGCCGGCCGGCTATTGGAAAGGGTTTCATTTTTCCAATTTTCGCGTAGATGATGCCACCTACAGTAAGATTCCTGGCGAAGGAGGCACCCTGGACCCGCCGGACGCTGAACAATACCCGTATCTCACCTGCGAAATTGGCGGCGGCATGATGAACAGCTACCACCGGCGCATCCTTGTCAATCCCAAGGACGCTGAGTCCACCACACTCATCAAGCTCGGTTCGGGCAGCTCCTTGCCCGGCTACTATATGTATCACGGCGGCGTGAATCCCGAAGGCAAACTGACCACCTTGATGGAATCGCAAGCCACGGGGTTTTGGAACGACATGCCTGTTAAAAACTACGACTTTCAAGCACCACTGGGCCAATACGGTCAAATCCGCCAGCAATATCATCTCTTGCGACGCCTCCATCTTTTCCTCCATGAATGGGGACCCGCTCTGGCCGGAATGCCCGCAACCATGCCGGACCGGCGCCCGCATGGGAAAAATGATTTTGACACCTTGCGCTGGAGCGTTCGTTCCGATGGGAAAAGCGGATTTGTTTTCGTGAATAATTACCAGCGCCTTCAGGACATGCCTCCGAAAAAAGACGTGCAGTTCGTGATCAATCTTCCTTCCGGTCCACTCGTCTTTCCGCAAAACCCGGTTACCATTCCGTCCGATGCCTGCCTTATCTGGCCGTTCAATCTCGATCTTGGCCAGGGCGTTCGGCTGGTTTGGGCCACAGCGCAACCGCTGACCGCCATTGATGATGGCAATGTGCGCACCGTCTTTTTTGCAGAAACCGAAGCCGTTCCCGCGCAATTTGCCTTCGAAACAAACGGTCCAGCCATCGAAGCTTTTGCCGGTCATATCACGCACGGCGAAAACGTCAACCTTCTCAGCGACATTAAACCCGGCACAAAGGTCGCGGCAAAGGTGCGCCTGGCCGACGGCAGCTCCGTTCAAATTGTTGTGCTTGACCAAAAAAGCTCTCTTGCTTTATGGAAAGGAAACTTGCTGGGCCGCGACCGGGTATTTCTCACCCATGCCGGCCTGGTCTTTGATGGAGACAACCTGCGCGTGACTTCCACCGCCCCGACTGACCTCAATGCGGCCATTTATCCGGCTCCCGCATCGCTCGCCTGCAACGGCAGCGATCTCGCACCGGAAACCGACGGCGTCTTCCAGCGCTTTACGCCTCCGGCCCCGCAAGCGGTCAGACTTCCAGCCAGCTTCAACAGTGTGCAGGCCGCCGGGCCACCGC
>Ga0187873_1003337_pt1 | contig 11608 bp, 7 predicted proteins | sample June2016WEW_16_1_2_FD_133012 | JGI IMG/M metagenome (GOLD analysis project Ga0187873, IMG submission 133012) | Peatland microbial communities from SPRUCE experiment site at the Marcell Experimental Forest, Minnesota, USA - June2016WEW_16_100 | ecosystem: Environmental > Terrestrial > Soil >... | reverse complement strand
CTTCCTGGTGTTCCCCGGCATCGCCATTATCGTGGGGGCGTACTTTCACAGCCGGGTCCGGGTCAGCGAGTTTGTCTCCCGCTGCGAACTGGACAAGAGCCGCAAGGCGCTGGAAGCAAGCCTCCAACAACTCAAGGAAAACGAGATACAGTTGGTGCAAACCGAGAAGTTGGCGTCGTTGGGCCGCATGAGCGCGGGCATCATTCACGAGATCAACAATCCGCTGAACTTCGCCATCACCGGCCTCTTTACCCTGCACAAGAAGGGTCAAAACCTTGCCCCGGAGCAACAGGAAGATTACACTGAGGTTTTGAACGATGTCGAAGAAGGCGTCAAACGGGTGAAGACCATCGTCTCGGATTTGCAGATGTTCACACATCCCGAAACCGAGAGCCGGGATGAGGTGGAGGTGGAGGAGGTGGTCGCTTCGGCGCTGCGGTTTCTGGGCAATGAGTGGAAGGACAAAGTACAGATCGACCAGCAGATTGCCGGGCATCAGACGATCTGGGTGAACAAGAACAAATTGATCCATCTGGTCACGAACCTGCTGCAAAACTCGCTCGATGCGTTGAAAACGAAGCCGTTCCGGGATGAAAAGCCAACCATCCGGATTGAAGGACGGGTTGAGAACGGCAGCAGCATTTTGTCGGTTCGCGACAACGGTCCGGGCATCGCACCGGCCGATGTGGACAAGATTTTCGACCCTTTTTTTACCACGAAAGACGTGGGCGAAGGAATGGGACTGGGGTTGAGCATTTGCTACCGCATCGTGAAGGAGTCCGGGGGAAGGATTTTGGTGAAAACGGAGCAGGGGAAGTTCTGCGAATTTACGCTGGAATTCCCCGTCAGGACAAATCAGGCGACAAACTGAAAGCCGAATATGGAAGATCTCTACGACTATAAAAAATTCGCCATCCTCTACGTGGATGATGAGGAGAAGTCTTTAAAATACTTCACGCGCGTCTTTGAGGATCAGTTTCGGATTTTGACGGCGGCCAATGCCCAAGCCGGCTTCAAACTGCTCGAACAGCACGCCGACGAAATCGGCCTGCTGATGACCGACCAGCGGATGCCCGGCGAAAAGGGCGTCTGGCTTTTGGAGCGGGCGCGGCAGTTTCGTCCGCACATCATCCGCATCCTCGTCACAGCTTATACGGACATGGACGCCGCCATTGCCGCGGTCAACAGCGGCGCGATTTACAAATACGTCACCAAACCGTGGGACCCGCCGCAACTGGAGCAAACCCTGAAGCGCAGCCTGGAATTTTTCACCGTGCAATCCGAGCGCAACCAGTTGCTTCGCGAAAAAATGTCCGTGCTGCACAACATGATGATTGCCGACCGCATCGTCAGCCTCGGCCTGCTGGCCGCCGGATTGAGCCATCACATTCGCAATTCGCTTGTTGCGGTGAAAACGTTCCTTGACCTCGCGCCGGGGAAAATGAGCGAGGAGAAAACGGATTTGCAGGGCTTGCGCAATCCCGATTTCTGGAAGGACTACCACCAAAACGTCCAGTCGCAGATTGAAAAAATCAACGACCTGCTTAAAGACCTTTGGACGGCGTCGGAAAATCCATCGGCGCCGTTCGCCGACCAGGTTTCCCTGCATCAAATCACCGGCGACGCGGCCCAATCGCTCAAAGAGCCATTGGCCGCGCGGCGGATTGAAATTGAAAACCGGATTCCGGATTCGCTTCCCCTTTTGCGCGTGGACAAACCGAAATTCAGCCGGCTGTTTGAATTATTGCTCAAGGAAGAACTGGCCATACTGCCCTCCGGCAGCCGCATCACGTTGTCGGCGGAATTGCAGAATGACCCAAAACAGGAAATTGTCGTTCAAATCAGCGATGACGGGCCGGGATTTCCGGAGGGTGCATTGCGCTCAGTCTTCGACCCGTTTGTTGTGAGCAGTCACGTGCCATCCGAGTATGGCATTTACCTGATAGCCTGCTTTTTCATTGTGCACCATCACGGTGGAAAAATCGAAGCTCGCAGCCAGCCCGGCCACGGCACGACATTCACCCTCCACCTGCCGCTTCAACCGGAACCCGTTGCGACAACATCCAGCGACGCTGATTTTCTCAGAAAAGCGCTGCTCAACGAGAATTTGTGGGAAAAACTGCTTAGCTCCGGTTGATCTCAGAAAAGCGCTGCTCAACGAGAATTTGTGGGAAAAACCGCTTACTTCCGGTTGATTTTTGCTTTGTAGGTGGGAATTTTTCTGCCTTCCTGCAAGATTAGATTGACTTTTGGATTGACTTTTGGGCGCAAACCGGAGATTATCCAAGGTAGTGACTGGATTCGAGCATCGCCGTCACTGACTCAAAGAACAATGAAAACCATTTTGGTGTTGTCGCCTCATCCAGACTTCGCCGAAGTGATTCGGGCGGGTCTGAACCCGGAGGAATATCGCATTGTTCATCGAATCGGGGTGGATGAAGCCGAGCCGTTGTTGATGCACAGGCTGGCCAGCGTGTGCATTCTGGATGTTGATCTCATCGGCGTTCAGGGTGTTTGGGTGATTGAACGGCTGCGCCGACGCGACAGCAAATGTCCCATCATCGCCTACACCGCCGCCAGCCAATCCGAATGGGAAGAGGAAGCCTTCTTGCACGGCGTCACACACGTGCTCACCAAGCCCATTCGAATCCGGCTGCTCAATTCCCTGCTGGAACGCCTGTGGGCTGCGCCTCATCATCAGCACGCCACTCAAGCGCCCGCGCCCACATCGTTCCTGCCGCAGCAAGCGGCGTTTTCCCACACGCCGGAATCGTTCCCCAGCCGCTTCGTCAACGCGTCGCAAACGCTGGGCGTCCTGCGCGATTTTTCATCCATCCTCACGCATTCCCTGAATGCCGAGGCGATGCTCAAACAATTTCTCCTGTTTCTCCGCGAAATCCTCAGCGTCAATCGCGCCGCCATTTTCCTGAACCGCCCCATCGCGTCGGCCGGTGACATAATGCCGACGGACAACGGCCGTGGACTTCGCGCTACCGCCGGCATCGGCATTTCACCGGATTTGCTCGAAAATTTCGAACTGTCACTCGACGCCGGCATCGGCGGCCAACTCGTCCGGCTGGGCAGAATTCTCCGCCGCGACAGCGATGAAGCCCGCGTTGACGTCGAAGCGCAAAAGGAATTTGAATTGCTCGGGGCGCAAGTTGCCGTGCCGGTCCTCGACCGTGAAACGATGGTGGGTGTCGCCGTTTTTGACGGACGCTTCACCGGCGAACCGCTTGTCAACAGCGAGCTGGAACTCATTTTCCATCTGCTCGGACAAGTCGGCATCGCCCTTCGCAACATTTGGCTGCATGATCAACTCGCCGGCAATCACGAGATGATGGCCGACGTGCTGCGCGAATTAAGCAGCGCTTGCATCGTCGTCGGGCGCGACCTGAAAATGCTCCATGCCAACAAAGCCGCGCGCCGCCACTTCAGCCACAAAAACCGGCGCACCGGCGAACTGGAATTCAGCGATTTGCCGCAGATTCTCGGCGCGAAGATTTACCAGGTCCTGCACACCGGCGCGGCCATGGGGCCGTTCCGTTACGAACCGGAAAATTCCCCGGGCACGGTTTACAACATCACCGTCGTGCCGTTCCAGCGGGGGAATTCTTCCGTGCCTGTTTCGGCTTTGCTCACGGCGGAAGACCTCACGCAAACCGAGCAGTTGCGCCACTTGGAAGTCGAAGCCGCCAATTTGCGGCTCATCAAAGCCATGGCCGACCGCCTCGCGCACGAAATTGGCAATGCGATGGTGCCGCTCTCCACACATCAGCAGTTGCTCCGGGAAAAATACCGGGACGCTGAATTTCGCAAGTCGCTCGACCATGCGCTCGCCGACGGCGTCAGGCGCGTCTCGCGTTTGCTCAATCAAATGCGTTTTCTCGCGCGCGAAGAAGAGTCGGAACCACAGGCGTTTCCCGTCGAACTGCTCATCGAAGAGGCTTATCAGGAGGCGCGCGGGCATCAGCCCTCCGAGACGACACAACTGCGATGCGAAAACGGCGGCCAATCCATCGTCATCACCGGCGACCGTATGGCGCTCAAACACGCGCTCGCCGAAATCATGCTCAACGCGCTGCAAGCCAATCCAAAAGCACCCAGGGTGGACGTGCGACTGCTCACCGGCCTAAACAAGGAAGGCACACGCGACCTTCAGATTGAAGTTCAAGACAATGGCGCAGGCTTCACCCCGGAGGCGGCCAGGAAAGCGCCCTCGCCATTTTTCACCACGCGGAATGTCGGCCTCGGTCTTGGTCTGGCCGTCAGCCGGAAAATCATTGAAACGCACCACGGCAGACTCGAAATCGTCCCGCCGCAGGCCGGCCAGCCGGCCACCGTGCGCGTTTCATTGCCGATGGATGCGAATCCCGTCACTACGGCGTGAATGGAGAGTTTATTTGTCCGGCTTGCCGAGCCGTAGTTTGAAGCATTTCGAGGAAGGCGCGGTAGCCCTGAAAGCTTTCGGAGCCGGTGATTAAAATCCAACTCCCTGCTGCTGATTTGTTGAGAGGGTCATCCAAACGGCAAGCATCTTAAATTGTCAAAACCTCAAGTTTCGGTTATTTGTTCAGGACTGTTCTATGGGCCCATAGCTCAGTGGTCAGAGCAGGCGACTCATAATCGCTTGGTCGCAGGTTCAAATCCTGCTGGGCCCACCACTCCAGAATGAAACTCCGCCAATTTTAATTGCAGTCTCACGACCGGAATGTTTTGTTCCTTCAGCCGCAATTTTTTTATGAGGATCACAAACCTGAATCCCGACACCGACATCGGCGCGAGCGGCTGGCTCGTGGAGATGGACGAACACCGCATTTTGCTCGACGCCGGAATGCATCCAAAACGCGAGGGCCGCGCCGGTCTGCCGATGTTCGACAAGGCCGGAAATGCGGAGGTGGATGCGATTGCGATTTCGCATTGTCATCACGATCACGTCGGCGCGCTGCCGGTGGCGTTGCGGCATTTTCCCAAGGCGCACGTGTTGATGACGGAGTTGAGTTATTTCATTGTCGAGCGCGTGCTGCACAATTCCGTGAACGTGATGACGCGGCAACGGGACGAGTTGGGCATCCGCGATTATCCGCTTTACACGCATGATGAAGTGGACGACCTCGCACCGCAATTTCAGGGTTTCAAATACAATCGCGAAGTCGAATGGGCGGCGTTTCATAAAACGCGCGCGGGACTGCCGTCGCCGACGCTGGAATTTTTTGACGCCGGCCACACGCTCGGTTCGGCGGGCATTTTGATCCGGGGAAAAAAGGAAACGCTGTTCTACACCGGCGACGTTTGTTTCCACGATCAAACGATTTTGCGCGCGGCGCGGTTTGAAGACGTGAAGGCCGACGTGCTCATCATGGAAACGACGCGCGGCAACCGCGTTGTGCCGCCGGGTTTTTCCCGTGAAAGTGAAATCGAACAACTGGTGGCGGCGATTCACCGCGCGCTCAAACACAAGGGTTGCGTATTGATTCCGTCGTTCGCGCTCGGTCGCACGCAGGAAATGCTGGCGCTGCTGGCGCTGCTGATGCGCGCGGGCAAATTGAAGCCGCAGCCGGTTTACATCGGCGGGCTGGGCCGCGTGTTCACGGAGATTTACGACCTCGAAGCGCACCGGACGCATCGCCAGCACACGAATTTGCAATTGCACGAGGCGCTGGAACTCATCGTGCTCGAAAAGGAGCAGGCGGAAAAAATGAAGTTGAGCGGCGGGCGCATCTTCGTGATCACCGCCGGCATGATGAGCGAAAACACGGCGGCGCACGATCTCGCGGCGCGAATGATCGGAGACGAGCGGCAGTCCATTTTCTTTGTCGGCTACGCAGACCCGGATTCACCGGCCGGACGATTAAAGGCTTCGAAGCCGGGCGGGACGTTTGTGTTCAGTCCAAGCGCCGGTCGCGTCACGCGCAAATGTGACTTGCAGGATTTTGATTTGACGGCGCACGCGAACCGCGACGATTTGCTGGACTGGGTCGGGCAGGTTTCGCCGCGCGCGGTTTTGTAGGGCCATGGCAATGACGATTCGCGGAACTGGTTCGAGGAACAAATCCGGTCGCGCCATCCGAAGGTCAAAATCATCCAGCCGCAACCGGGTGAAACGGTCCGGGCGTAAGGCCGCTGATGAATTAAATCTGCTGGCGGGGATGACTTGCGCGATGGAATTTAATGCGCGTTTCCGCTGACGATGTTGCCGAGGTTGAAAATCGGCAGATACATGCAGACCACCATCCCGCCGATGAGCACGCCCAAAAAAACGATGAGGAGCGGTTCAATCAACGCCATCAACCCGGTGAGCGTGGTTTCAACTTCCTCATCCAGAAAGTTGGAGACCCGCTCGAGCATGTTGTCAATGTTACCGGTTTGTTCACCAGCCCTAATCATGCGGATGATCATGCTGGGGAAAACCGCATGTTTCCCCAGCGCAACGGCAATACTCTCGCCGCGTTCGATATCGATGGCGGCGGTCTTGATGGCTCTTTCCATCACCGTGTTGCCAACAGTTTGAGAAACAATCTGTAACACCTCCAGAATGGGCACGCCGCTGCGGATCAGCGAAGCGAAGGTGCGCGTGAAGCGAACAAGGCAGATTTTATGCGCGATGGGGCCGAAAATCGGGAGCTTGATCCGGTACGAATCCCAAAAATCACGCCCGCTCCCGGTCTTGAGAAAATAAAACCAGCCGTAGACCAAAGCGCCCAAGCCAATAAGGACAAGCAACAGGTAATGCCGCATAAGGTCGCTAAGACTGATGATGAACTGGGTTGGCACCGGCAGTTTCGCGCCGAAAGATTGATAGACATCCTTGAAAACAGGAATCACTTTCACCAATAAAAATATGCTGATGCCAATCGCCGCCGAGCTCACAACGATTGGATACATCATCGCGGTTTTGACTTTTCGGCGAATGCGGGCGCTGCTTTCGAGGTAAGTCGCCAACCGCGCAAGGATTTCCGCCAGCAAGCCGCCCTTTTCACCCGCAGCCACCATTGAAACGTAGAGCTTGCTGAAGGCCTTGGGGTGTTTCTGCAACGCCTCCGAAAAACTTTCGCCGCTCTCCACACGCGTGCAAACGTCCCGAATCACGTCGCGCATGACTTTGTTGGGAGACTGCTCGGCCAGTGACTGAAGGGATTGAACGATGGCGATGCCCGCGTCAATCATGGTCGCCAACTGGCGCGTGAACACAACAAGATCCGCCAGCGAAACTTTGCCGCCTTTTGTTTTGCCCTTTTTGTAGATTTTTTCCTGGATGGACACCACCAGCAGGTTTCGGTTGAGCAATGCCGCAACGGCGGCCTGTTCGGTGGCGGCCTCCACCGTGCTGCGGATTTCGCGGCCACCGGCTGTCTCGCGGGCTATGTAGGAGTATGATGGCATGTCCTCTTGGTCCGGTGATAAAAGTCACGCGACCCGGTCACAACTCTATATTCATGTCATTGCACTGCTCAATTCTTAAATTCACTGCCATTTGAAAGCAGCCTTTATTCCAAGGCGTTGCCCTTGCAAATCATTGCCCATGAATGCCTCAAACTTTATCCGGCCCATGCGCAAGAACGGGATGAAAAAAACAGCAAAAACAGCAAGTGCTTCATTTGCAATATATTACACTAATATAAATTTGTGAAAAAAAATGTTGTCAAATGTCCGGGATTCCCCTATTTTCAACACCAATAGCACCACGCGGTGCCGGGGCAAGCGGTTTTGCTCTGCAAGTGCACAGGCACAAAACAACAAACAAACAATTAACATCGGAGGAACCAGATGAAGTTTAACAAATGGACAGTAGGTCTGGCGGCGGTCGGGGTGGTCAGCCTTGCCTCGGCGGCGCGTGCAGACGAAAAAATGAGCCAGGTTCAAACTGCGCTCTCCAACACCACCATCAGTGGTTACGTCAGTTCATCGTTCAACTGGGCCATAAGCCCGGGCAATTACCAAAACTCGCCGGCGGGGTATATTCCCTACCAAGGGGCCTACGCCCGCGGGGCAGCAGCCAAGGAAAACGGTTTCAATCTGGACGTCGTCAAGCTGTCCATTGCGAAGCCGCAGGATGAATCACAGTATGCCTCCGGCTATCAGATCGACCTGCTCTTCGGCCCCGATGCCGTCGGCTATGATCGTTTAGCCTATTCCAGTGGCGAGTATGCAGGTCTTGCGATCGAGCAGGCCTATATCGCGCTGCGCACACCGATTGGCAACGGGATTGACTGGAAAGTCGGCGTGTTTAATTCGCCCATCGGCTACGAATCGTTTGATGCCGTCAACGATCCGAACTACACCCGTTCCTGGGGTTATGCTGTGGAGCCAACCACCTTCACCGGCGTTTTGGGTTCCTATAAACTCAATGATCAGTGGGCAGTCTCGGCTGGCATTGCCAACACGGCGAACAACATAATCAATGGCAGAGCCGGTGACAATGGCCGCGCCAAGGACTGGAACAAGACGCTCATGGCATCGGTGTCCTATACCGCGCCGAGTTCATGGGGTTCGTTGGCCGGTTCAACGCTCGATGCCGGTGTCATTTACGGATTTGGTGGCACGAGTCGTTACTATCCTTACCACGCCAATGGCAATCAGGTTAATTACTATGGCGGGGCGACCCTGAACACGGCATGGAAGCCGTTGAAGCTGGGTGTGGCCTTGGATTACGTCCACAACTTTATGGGCGGTGAAAACTTCACTACGTCTTATGACGAGACCGACATCTTTGTTGCCGGTGTCTATGGGACGTATAAAGCCACGGACAAGTTGAACCTGAATGCGCGTATTGAATACGTCAAAGGAGAATTCAACCATGAAGTCCATAGCGGTACCAGCTCTTCTACAAGCGTGGATGGGCTGAGTGTGACTGGCACTGTTGACTATGCCATGTGGGCCAATGTCATCAGCCGGCTCGAGTTGCGCTGGGATCATCTCGGCAAGGATATCTCGCCGCTTGGTGGTTTTGACCAGGAGAGCCTCAAGGAAGATTCCATCGGCTTCTACGCGAACATTATCTACAAGTTCTAACTTGAGTTGGAACCTTTTGGCCCCTTCCGGCAAAACCGGAAGGGGCTTTTTGTTTCTTTGGACTGCGGCGACGTGTCGCCGCTTTTCAAAGCGCAGACAAGTCTGCGCACTCCACAACTCCGAAAAGAATTCATCCCTGACATTTTCCCCACGCCGGACTATAATTCCCCTTCCAATGCAATTCATTCGCGACATCTACGCGTCGAAACAAGCGGTCAAGCAGCCGGTCATCTCCTTTGAGTTTTTCCCGCCAAAAACCGACGAGGGTGACCGGGCTTTGCTTGAAAAGCATTTCCCCGCGTTGCTTCAAACGAAGCCCGATTTCTGTTCCGTGACCTACGGTGCCGGCGGCAGCACGCGCGATAAAACGCTGAGGATTGTGGACCGCATCCAACGCACGCATGGATTGACGGCTCTGGCGCACCTGACCTGTGTAAATCACACCCGCGACGAAGTGCGCGCATTGCTCGAAAAAATCCGCGGCCTCGGCTGCCGGAACATCCTCGCTTTGCGCGGCGACCCGCCAGACGGCGGGGAATTCAAGCCCGTGCCCGGCGGCTTTGAATTCGCCTCGCAGCTCGTTGAATTCATCCGCCAGTCGGGCGACTTTTCCATCGGCGTCGCCGGCTTTCCAGAAGGCCACATCGCCTGCAAAGAAGGCAAACACGCGGACTGGCGGCACTTGAAGGAAAAAACGGACGCGGGCGCGGATTTTGTGCTCACGCAATTATTTTTCGACAACGCCGATTATTTTGAATTCCGCGATTATGTGGCGGGAACGCTTGGCGTGCGTGCGCCGCTTGTGCCTGGAATCATTCCCATTGTGAGCGCGGCGCAAATCACAAGATTCACCCGGCTCTGCGGCGCCAAAATCCCATTGCCGCTGCACTCCAAACTGGATGAACTGGGTGATAATGACGAAGCTGTCGCCGAATTCGGCATCGAATATGCCACCCGTCAATGCGAGGAATTGCTCCAGGCAGGCGTGCCGGGACTGCACTTCTACACGCTGAACAAGTCGCGCTCAACCGTTCAGGTCCTGAAAAACCTCGGCTTGGCGTGAGAGCTCAAATGCAGAAGGCAGAATGAAGAACCGTCCCGGCGATGGTTTTGCGGCTGATATATGTTTCTGCATTCTGCATTCTTTCTTCATCCTTCAAAATAGATTGTTCGCCACGATGCCAAGCACGCTCAACGGTCCTTGATCTTCCAGTCCTTCCGTCGCCTTGTCCACTTTTTGCATCGTGAGTCTGGCATTCCTGTAAAATTCCTGGTCGTTGACGAGTCTGCCGATCGTGCCTTGCCCCTGGTTGATCTTCAGTAAAATCTGGTCGAGGTTCGTCATTGAAGCCGTCGTCGTGTTGTAAAGCGTCTCATCCGTCACGAGTTTGCCAAGCGTGCCCTGACCGGCCCTGACGCCGCTCACGGTGTTCTGCAGATTGGTGGCTGTCGCGAGCGCGGAATCGTAAAGCGATTGGTCGTAAATGAGTTTGCCAACCGTGCCTTCGCCTTTGGCGATCTGGCCGGAAATGCTTTCGATATTCGTGATGGTGGCGCCGAGGTGGCTGCTGTTTTGCTTAAAAAAATCCGTCAACGGGCCGATCAAGTTGTCAATCTTGTCACCGGTGAAACTCTTGCCGAAGTTTTCAATGCCGGTGGCGGCTTTGTCGAGTCTGGCCATGATGGCGTTGAGGTCCGGTCGTTCTTCGGTTGCGAGCACGGTCCCGTCAACGGCGCGCGGGGCATCCGGCGAACCGAAGTCAATGAAAACAAAATTCTGCCCCATCAAACCGGTGAACCTGACGGAGGCTTTGCTGTCAGTCTTCACGACGGCATTGCCGTGAAGTTTCATCACGACGTGAACCTTTTCATTTTCGAGCGCGATTGTTTCGACACGGCCGATTTCCACACCGGCCATTTTCACGCTGTCGCCGACTTTCAATTCCTGGACGGTGTCGAACAGCGCGTTCACCCGATAGCCACGGTGGAAGAAATCCGAGCCGCCGAGGGTTTCAATGATGGCCCAAGTGGCAAAGACCGCCAGGATCACGAAAATGCCCAGACGGGTTTCAAGTGAATTTTTCATAGGTTTTTATATCAAGTTTCGCGTTTGAAGTCTGCGTGCAAGAAATTTTGAACGAGCGGGTCGTTAAAGCGCTTCACTTCGTCGGGCGTGCCAATGATGATGATGCGGCCTTCGTTGATGACGGCGATGCGGTCGGCCACCCCGAACGCAAGGTCGCGGTCGTGTGTCACAACGAGCGATGTGACGTGAATGCGCCGTTTAAGTTTCAAAATCTCCTCGCTGACGACGGCGGCTGAAAGCGGGTCGAGTTCACTCGTCGGCTCATCGTAAAGAATCAACTGCGGCTCGATGACCAGCGCACGGGCAATGGCGGCGCGCTTTTTCATGCCGCCGGAAAGTTCGCTGGGCATTTTATCTCCGGCATCTTTGAGCCCGACAGCTTCGAGTTTTTCAGCAACAATGCGCGCGACTTCCTCCGGCGGTTTGAGCCGGTGCTCGCTCAAGTAAAGCCCGACATTTTCGCCGACCGTCAGCGAGTTGAGCAGCGCGCCGGACTGGAACACCATCGCG
>Ga0187873_1003335_pt1 | contig 11618 bp, 14 predicted proteins | sample June2016WEW_16_1_2_FD_133012 | JGI IMG/M metagenome (GOLD analysis project Ga0187873, IMG submission 133012) | Peatland microbial communities from SPRUCE experiment site at the Marcell Experimental Forest, Minnesota, USA - June2016WEW_16_100 | ecosystem: Environmental > Terrestrial > Soil >... | reverse complement strand
GTGCCATACTCCGCGCAGCTCATGGCGTGGAAGGTGCCTTCCTTGCCGGTAATCCCCTGCACAATCAGTCGAGTGTTCTTGTCAACCAATACAGCCATTAGCTTCTAGCTCCTAGTTTTGAGTGTGAGTGCGAGTGTGGGGAGGAATCCGTGGGCTCTTCATGTTTAGTACCTAGCGCTTGAATGACTCCGAAGAGCATCCTCCCTATCTCATCGCATATTGACTCGGCTTCGTGAAGCTGCTCAATATCTCCGAATCCCAATTCCCTGGCAATGGTCAACTGTGTTTGTAGTTCAAAACTCGACCCTCTGGCAATGCCAAGATACTGTTTGTATTCCTGAGTGTTCAGACGTCCCGCGCCCTCGGCAATATTGCTTGGTATTGATACTGCCGCCCGCCGCATCTGGTTCGAGAGTCCGTAGGTCTCTTCGCGAGGAAACTGCTTGGATAGCCGGTAAACAAGAACCGACAACTGGATCCCCTTTTGCCAAACCAATAGTTCACGAAAAGACTTTGCCATCTCTCTCCCCTTCACACTCACCCTCACACTCACACTGTTGCCGCTTTCACCGCCAACTCAGCAGCTTCCTTCATCGTTTCGCCTACTTGAAAATTCAACCCCGACTCCTTCAGAATCTTCCGGCCTTCCTCCACATTCGTCCCTTCCAGCCGCAGCACAATCGGCACCTTCACCTTCAGGTTGCGCGTTGCCGCCACCACCCCCGTGGCCAGCCGGTCCACGCGCAAAATCCCGCCGAATATGTTGATGAAGATGGCCTTCACGTGGGCGTCGGCCAGCAGAATCTCGAAGGCGTGCTCAATCTGCTCCTGTGTCGCGCTGCCGCCCACATCCAAAAAATTGGCCGGGCGGCCGCCGGCGTACTGAATAATGTCCATCGTCGCCATGGCCAGCCCCGCGCCGTTCACCATGCAGGCAATTGATCCATCCAGCTTGATGTAATTCAGCGAATACTTGCTCGCCTCCACCTCCAGCGGGTCTTCCTCGGCCGTGTCGCGTAGCGCCTTGATCTCCGCATGGCGGAAGAGCGCGTTGTCGTCGAAGGTAATCTTGGCATCGAGGGCGAAAAGCTTGTCGTCCGTAGTCGTGATAAACGGATTGATCTCCACCAGCGAGGCGTCGGTTTCAATGTAGGCCTTGTACAGGCTCTGCAAGAACGCCACCGCCGCGTTGATCTGCGTTGCCTTCAGCCCCAGCGCAAAGGCCAGCTTGCGCGCCTGCCATGCGCCAAAACCCACCGCCGGGTCGATGCTCTCCTTGAAGATGGCCTCCGGAGTCTTCGCCGCCACCACCTCAATCTCCATGCCGCCCGCCTGCGAGGCCATAAAGACCAGCTTGCCCGTCACGCGGTCCAGCACAATGCCCAGGTACAGCTCACGGTCAATGCTGGCCGTCTCCTCGATCAGCAGCCGCTGCACCTTCTGCCCCTGCGGCCCGGTCTGGTGCGTCACCAGCGTCATGCCCAAAATCTGCTGGGCATACTGCTCGGCCTCCGCTTGCGTGCGCGCCACCTTCACGCCGCCGCCCTTGCCGCGCCCTCCGGCGTGAATCTGCGCCTTGACGACGACGCCAGATGCGCCCCCGGCAAAAAGTTTGCGGGCCACGGCCGATGCTTCTTCCAGCGTGTTGGCCACTTCGCCCCGGGGCACGGCCACGCCGTACGTTTGCAAAATTGTTTTCGCCTGATACTCGTGAATCTTCATGTTGGTAGGGACCGTTCTCTCCGCGCTGACCCTGGGGATTCGGCTCCAATCCCGGTGGATTCCGGGAAGCCGAGACCACGCCAGCGGTATCCAAATACTATCGTGCGCCGCAAGGAACGGGCAAACGATGATTGCGCATCAGGATTTGTCACGTGTCTTTCCGCTGTGCGCCGTTACTATAAGATATGGCCTCTTTAAAGGAGCTGTTGAAGCCGCTGGCCCAGGATGGCGCGGCGCTGTCCCGCGAGCAAGCTGCCGGCGAGTGCAAATCCCGCACATTCCGAGCAATTTGCAACTTTACATCTGGCAATGAAAATGCTATAAAGAGCTAACGCACAGAGCAAATTGAATTCTTCGTCTTTGTTCTCAGTTTGTTGTTGTAGATCTTCGAGAGGAGGATTTATGTCGATGAGGTACAGGTTTTTCTACGTGTTTTTCGCCTCACTCCTATTCGCACTGCCTATAGCGGCAGAAACCGTTTATACCTATACAGGCGCCAATTTCGACGACTCCACTATCATTGCGAGTACGGACAACCCTTACAGCTCCAGCGACTATATCGCCCTCACGCTGGACCTCTCCGCGCCGCTGGCGGCGAATACGACCTATGTTCTCGATCCTTCTTATGGGACTGCATCTACGCTGGACTCCTGGACGGCTTCCAACGGCTTGAATACTTTTTCCTCGATCAATCCGGGGTTTGGTTTCATTGAACTGGTGACGGACTCCAGCGGCAATATCGAAGACTGGGAGTTCATTTTAATTTATGAACCTTCCACTGAATATGGCATTGAGTCGGTCAATATGGGTAGTGGGTTTGTGGAAATGGGTATTACAGACGATTCCACGGGGAATTACGGAGGAGAGTCCCTCACAGCAGGCACGTGGCAGGAGACCGGCGCACCGGTTGTCCCCGAGCCGGCGAGCCTGCTGCTGCTCGGTTCCGGCGCCGCAGTTCTGTTCGCGGCGCGGCGGCGCTGGCGCGCGTAAGCATGAGCGGTCGTGCGGAGCGGGGCAGCACGCGGCCACTATCATAAACGCATGGCCTCTCTGAAGGAGCTGTTGAAGCCGCTGGCCGAGGATGGCGCGACGTTGACCCGCGAGCAAGCCGCCGGCGCGCTCGAAGACATCCTCGCCGGCGGTGTTCCCGAGGTGGAGACCGCTGCGCTGCTCACCGTGCTGGCAACTCGCGGCGAGCAGGCCCCAGAGCTCACCGGCTTAGTCGATTGTATGCGCCGCCGCGTTACGCCGCTGCCCTTCACGGATGCGGAGCGCGATGAGCTGGTCGACGCGGTCGGCACCGGCGGCGGAGGGCCGCTCACCTTCAACATCTCCTGCGGCGCGGCGCTGGTAGCCTCGGCCGCTGGAGCCAAGGTCGCCAAGCACGGCAATCGCGCCGTCACCTCGCTCTGCGGCGCAGCCGATGTGCTCGAAGCTCTCGGCGTGCCCATCGCGCTCGGCCCGGAGCTGGCCGTCGAATGCCTCCGCCAGACCGGCTTCGTCTTTCTTTTCGCGCCGCTTTACCACCCGGCCATAAAGGCTCTGGGGCCGCTGCGCCGCGCGCTCGGCTTCCGCACGATTTTTAATTTGGTTGGCCCGCTGACCAACCCCGCAGGTGCGCGCAATCAGGTCATCGGTGTGCTCGCGCCCAGCAAGGTGTTGCTGGTAGGCCGCACGCTCGCCGCGCTCGGAGCCAAACGCGCCTTCGTCGTCCACGGGACAGACGGAATCGACGAGCTGACCACCACCGGCGAATCCATCGTTGCGCGCGTCGAAGAACAGATGGGGGAATCCGCGACCGGCGGCGAATCCACCCTGCACGCCGCCCGCATCACCCCGGAGATGGCCGGCCTGCCCCGCGCCACGCTCGATCAGTTCACCGGCGGCGATGTCGCCACCAACTCCGCCCTACTCTACGACGTGCTCACCGGCATCCCCGGCGCGCGCCGCGACATTGTCTTGCTGAACGCCGCCGCCACCCTGGTCGCCGCCGGACTGGCCGCCGATCTGAAAGAAGGCGTCCGGCAGGGCGCTGAAGCCATCGACTCCGGCCAGGCCGCCGCACTCCTCGCCAAACTCAGGGATTTCGGTAAGACACATGCGTCGAACCAATAAGTTGAGCGGTGTGGTTTAAAATGGTATATACTATGGTATAGACTACGACGGGAGGCTCACCATGGCGACGACAAGTTCCACCGCAAATCCTCCATCCGAATCTGCCGTCAAGACCGCTAAGCTCTTCAAGAACGGCCGAAGCCAGGCTGTGCGCCTGCCCAAGGAATTTCGCTTCGAGGGCGATGAGGTAGCGATCCGCCGCGATCCGGCCACGGGCGAGATCATTCTCGCGCAGAGTCCATCCGATCGGTCCATGGGCTTCGACGAATGGTTCGCACTTTACGACGCGATTCCGGACTCTGCGCCGGAAGAGGAGTTTGCAAAGCTGCCGCCACAGCCTCGGAATCTGACGCCGGAGCAACTTTGCAAGATATTTGATCGCGCAAGCTATCCCGAGGAATTCTTCGAACGCCGCACCAGCATGCCGCGCAAACTGGATATCTTCTAGGACATGGAGATTCTCTACTTACTGGACACCAACACCGCCAGCTACTACATTTCGGGCAACCCGCCGGCCGTGCGGGAAAGACTGCACCATGTGGGCCTCAAATCGACCGCGGTATCGACCATTACCGAGGCCGAGATGCGTTACGGTGTCGCCAGAAATCCAAACGCGGCGCGGAGGCGAGCGTCGGTTGAGTCTTTCTTGAGGAACGCCTCGATCCAGCCCTGGAATTCGGCAGCGGCCAGGGCCTATGGTCTTTTACGAGCGGAGCAGGAACGCAAAGGCCGCCCGCTGTCTACCGAGGACCTGATGATCGCCGCTCATGCACTCTCTCTGGGGTTAACGCTGGTGACCAACGACAGCGCCTTTTCCTTTGTCGACGGCCTCAAAATCGAGGATTGGACGGTCGCGTAACATACACCAACAAGCTTGTGTCGCTTCCCGAACTATCTAACCAGCCTATTTCTTCGGCGCTTCCTTGCCTGCTTCTTGTCCCAACGTGAAATCTGCCGTCCCTATGCGCCCGGTGGCCGACACGCGAACCGTAAAACGAACGCGAACCGCCTTCGGGTTGTGATCGATCTTGCAGGGAAGGTTGATGTCCCGCAACAGCCTTCCTGTGGGTGGAACGGAGGGCGGAGCGGAAAATCTCATGATCCTCGCGTCCCGCTTCAGCTCTTTGCCCTTCTTGTCAAAAGTAGATATGTCCAGAATCACCTCGGTATGACGTGGCTCACTTTCGGTTGCGTAAGACCATACCAACCCGCGGCCATCGACATGCACCGCGAACGAATCCGGTTCGTTGGCTACCTGCCGTATCGTAATGGGAACGCCGTCATAGACCATGTTGCTGGAATCGGCGGCAGCCAGATCAGTGAGCAGACGCCGCGACGGGTTCTCCGGATTCACCCTCCCCGGACCATATTCCAGGTAATAGCCCTCCCGCGTAATGACCTTGAGATCAGGCTGATTCACGGTGACCTTGATTTTGCGAAATTTCTGCGGATCGTACGAAGTATTCGTTGGCCGGTAAGTGAGTGTATAGAAGTTCGCTCCGTCTTGAATGGCGGTCTGGACCTCCGCATCCACATCGTTCCGGCCATAGAGGGTCCGGCCGCCAGTCGCCTTCGCCATCCGATTGAACTCGTAGTTGCCCCCAAACGGATCGGCCATGGGGTCGCCGCCGTAAACGCCTGGGTCCACCATCACGCCCGCCGGATCAATGGTGTAAAGCGTCACCCGCGCATCTCGCAACACATTCACGCAATCCTGCACGGCGTTGTGAATGCGGTTTTCCGTGTCGAGAGACCAGCCGTTCATTATGCGGCGCGTCGGCGGAAAACCGCGCCCGATCCAGATCATGTTCTTGTGCCCCGGATGGCCCATCACCGCCTGCGCCACGCGCCGCAAGGTAATGAAGGCGGTGGCGTAGCGCTCGGCCACCCAGGCGCCCTGGTGAACCTGCCAGGGATATGCCACAAAGTGATGATTGAGCGCGGATAGGATCTCTTCCTTGTTTTGCGTGTAGTCGTGCAACACGGTAAAGTGCTGCAAGTCGACCGCGATCAGCATCGTCGGCGTAGCGAGTTTTTCCGGCTGCTTGTCCAGATACTTCTTCAGCGAATAGCGCGCGAATGCCATGTCCTCAAAGCGGGTGTTGAACTCGTCGAGAAGAATGATGTCGACGGGAGCGCGCGGAGCGAGCCGGTCGAGATCGGCAGTGGAGTCGATGGTGATCTCCGGCTTGGGAGTATGCGCGCCGGCCTCTTCAAAGTTCAGAATGGTCTGCGGCTCCCCAACTTCCTCCACCTTGAAATCATCGCGCTTCAGGCCCTTGACCACTACGCCCTTTTTGTCCACCACAACCATGTCGAGTATGACCAGGCGCGCCATGATACGCAGCGTGTAATTGCTATTGGCAGGTTGTGCCGTATTCGGAGGCTGTGCCGCATTTGGAGTTTGTGCCGGCGGGGTTGGTTGTGCAGGCGTTTCCTGCCCTGAGCTCGGTGCTTGTACCGGCGAGGGGGTCTGCGCCGCGTTCGGAGCCTGCGCGGGCGCTTCCTGCGCCGCCGGTTGCGGTTGCACAGGCGGGGCTGTCTCCGGTTGTTGAGCGGGCAACTGCGTCAGGGCAATGCCGGCAAGCAGAACAATCAGGGCGGCTTTCTTCATCATCGGCCTTCCTCGTAATTGAATAGGGATATCCATCCTGTTAGACCACGGATATTGTCAGGAGTTGCGATCGTTCGCGAACATATTTACAGCGGTTCTGAATCCTGCCCCAGCCACTGCTTCCATCCTGTCACAGAGAATGAAAAACTTCCAAATATTCTGCAAGTTTCTGTATGCTATACGTCCAAGGGATGAAAGGAGTCATTTTATGTCTCTAAAGCAAGTAATCGCTGCATTTGCGCTCATCGTCAACTGTGCGGCAGCCGCAGCGCAGCAAACCAGTCAGGTTCAACTCAAGATCGAGCCCACGAACCGCACCCTCACCGTCAACGCTGAGGCGCGTGTGATCACCGATCCAGAGATCGCCATTCTGCATATAGGCTTTGAGACGCTGGCCTACGACGCCAAAACCGCCTATGCCAATGGCGCAAAGACATCCAACGTGATTGTGGCTGCGCTCAAGCAGGCCGGAATTCCGGAGACTTCGATCCGCAGCGAGAGTCAGCGATTGGAGCGCATGTATGACAAGATGCACAAGTTCAAGCTGGTGCAGGAATGGACGGTGAAGACTCCGCCGGAACGAGCCGCCGAGATTTTGGACGTGGCAATCACCGCGGGCGCTACCGATAGTGGCCAGATCGATTGGACGGTGAAGGACGAGAAGGCGCTTGAAGATCAGGCGCTTGACCAGGCAGCCGCAAGAGCCAGGGCGAATGCCACCGTGCTGGCCAAAGGCATGGGCGTCAAACTCGGTGCACTAATTTATGTGACTAATGAGATCTCTACACCTTACAGTGCTCTTGGTAGGTCGCGAGAGGTGGTTGCCAACAGTTCCGGGCCAGTTGCAGGCAGACTCGCTCAACTATCAGCGCCTTTAGCCATTGAGCCGCGCAAGGTGAGTTGCATAGCCACCGTCTACGCCGTCTTTGCCATCGAGTAACTCTAGCGCAGCATCGCCACCGTCAGCGGATCGCCCTCGCTGTTGAAGTATTTCTTCAGCGCGTCGTTGAACTCCGTGCCGTCCAGCCCGGCCTCTACGGCGGCGCGGGCAAAGAGCGTCATCGACGAGCGGAACTTCAGATCGTCGGGATACCCGAGAATCCGGCTGATGGCGCGTCCCTCCACCTGTGTCACCAACAGCGTGCATTGCCGCAGTCGCGCGCCCAGAACCGGATGCCGCAGATAAGCCGCCGCCTCTTCCAGCGAGCCGATGCCGTAATACTCCGACTGCGAGCTGTGTCCCAGCCCCTTCATCTGCGGAAAGATGAACCAAATCCAGTGACTGCGCTTTTCGCCTGCGCGCAACTCCTCCAGAACCTGCGGAAAGACCGCCGCCTGGGCGCTCACAAAGCGTTCCAGAGGGTCGGCCATTACGGTTGCCTCCTGCGAAGAGTCCATTGCCTTCGATGCTACAGCAGCCCGCCGCGCCCGGCCAGGCGGCGCGACAGCAGCCAGGAGAGCAGCGAAATGCCCAGCGCCAGAGCCACCCAACCCGCCTGCTCGACGGGACGCGCTTGCACTGCGGAAAGATTTGCCAGAGGATTCGTCAGCCAGCTCAGCCCAGGTTGACTGAGTCCAGCCTGCCCGCGCGTGATCAGGCCGAGCCCCGGCAGGCCGATACGAACCAACTCTAGTGTGCTCCAGACGATGCCTCCGCAGGCCAGCAGCAGTAGGGGAATCGCCCGCTTCCACGGAAAGGGAATCGGCGCAGGCAACGCGGTCTCTTGCCGCACACGGTCCATCACCGCGCTCGCAAAGCCCGAGGAGGGCATTAACTCCTCTTCCGTCGCCAGAATGTGGTTGATCTCCGTCTCAATCCTCGTATTCTCGGCTTCGTTGCGCTCTGTTCTGGCTCGTTTCATCGTGCGGCCTCCTTTCCTATGTCTTCAGTTATTTCATCCTGACCGAAATGTTGGTGCCCCATCCATCGCGTTCTTTGCGATGGGTGGGAATCATGCTCCTCTTCCAGCTTCGGAAATCGCTGTCGCAACAGCTCCCGCGCCCGGGAGAGGCGAGCCTTCAACGTTCCTTCCGGCATCCCCAGCGTGCGCGCTGCCGCGGCCACGTCCATCTCGTGAAAATAGAAGAGAACCACCGGTTCGCGGTAGCGCAGAGGCAGCGTTAGAACGGCCCGTCGCACCGCATCGTGGCTCAACTGCGCGGCCATTTCATTGTGCTGTGTGGCCGGGCCGGCCGGCTCGGGCGCAGCCTCCAGAGGCAGTGTCTCTGTGGGGAATCGCTTCAATTCTGTGCGATAGACGTTGGCCGCAAGCGCGAACAGCCAGGTGGAAAAACTCGACTCCCGCCGCCAGCGGCTCAACCCTCGCCAGGCGCGCAGAAAAGCCTCCTGGGCCATCTCCTCGGCGCGCCCGCGATCGCGGCAGTAACGCCAGGCCATGTTAACGAGCGGTCCCTGCCAGCGGCGAACGATTCCCTCGAAGGCCTGCACATCGCCGTCCAGCACGCGCGCAACGTCCGCAAGGTCGGCCTGGTTGTTGTCGGCGCTGGTTGCGGTTTTCATCCTGAGGTCATGCCTCTGCGGATAGTATGACCCGCTCTCTCCCGCTCTGGTTGCATTTTCTCTTGAAATCGCTCTTTTTTTGAAATTATGCAACCGGTTTCACCTGCCGCCTGTCCTACCAATCGCATGGGGAAGACTCCCCGGCAAGGAGGAAGAAATGGAACATTTTGGCATTCTGATTCCGATTCTCGGCGTTTGTATCCCGATAGTGGGCACCGTGGCGGTGTTTACGTTTTTAATCTTCTCCGTTCGCTTCAGTTCTCAGCAAAAGGATCGTGAGGCGTTTTACAGGTCTGAGAACCTGCGGCGGATTACCGAGTCCTCGGGCGAGGGCGCCAAGGCCGCCATTGAGCTGCTGAAGGAAGAGGATCGGCTCAACCGGATCAAATCTCGCGAAGGCATGAAGATTGGCGGCCTGATCTGCGTTGCCGTAGGAGTGGCGATGGTGATCTTTATGTGGGCCATATCCAAAACTGATCCAGACATTCCTTATTTGGTCGGCCTGATCCCCGGCCTCATCGGCGTGGCCCTGCTGGCCTACGTCTACCTTCTGGCCGCGCCGGTCGAGTAACAGAAAGGAAATCCCGTCATGACCAGCAATCTGAAGGGGATTGGAATTTGCTCTCTCGCCGTGCTGATCGCGCTCTATATTGTGGGCGCGGTCAGCCACGGCTCGCTGCGCCACGAGGTGCAGACGCTTCCTCTCTGGTTTCCTATTGTGCTGGGCTTCAACCGGCGGGAGATCGCCCGCTGGTGCGCTCTGCCCTGCCTTTTCTTTTGGCTGGGCATCATGGTGATGATCTGGCTTCTTCTTCTGGGATGGGCGCATCTCACCTACGGGCATTACTCGCCGGTCGAAATTGCCTTGTCGCTCATTATCGGAACTGCAAGCTCGGCGGGCATCTGGCTGTGCCTGAGCCGGGCTCGATGGTCGGCGCCCGGCGCTGCCCTGATCGTTCTATTCGGAATCCTGCAATTCCTGGCGTTCCGGATAAGCTTTCTTCCGGCCATCGCCCACCAGTGACACCGCCCTGCCTGGCCGCGGCCGGCTAATTCGGCCCGGTCTGGTACCAGCGCCTTTTACGGCCCAACCTGAGGCCGGAGTCAATCACAATGGCCAGCAGGCAGAAGATTAGGCAAAAATCCGCGCGCGCCTGGTGGAAAAAGCTTAGCCACCCGTACTCCTTGAGCTTTTCCAGCGGGAACGGCCCAAGGGGCCTGCCCAGCAGGATGGGGAACTTGGTGGCAAGCAGGGCCGTGACGATGATCACCAGCAGCGCGAACGCGGCATCGCCGGCGTAAACGTTCAGCAGAATGGCCGCGCCGCCGCCGATTTCAATCACCCCTACAAGCTGCGCCAGGTAATGAGGGAAGGGCAGGCCAAGCGCCTCGAAACGTTCCGCGCCCAACTCCTCGGGACGGAAAAACTTGAGGCTGCCTTCCAGCAGAAAGACCAGGCCCATCGACACCCGGATCAGGATCATGGAAAGATCTCGGCGCCCTTCTGTCTCCATCTCCATTCTCCGGCCTCCTCCGGCATGGCCTTTTCCCCTCGCGCTGGTCAAGGCCGGATTGCAAGCCGGTTATGGAGAAGCATACCGCAGAGGCCAATCGCAACGGGGAAAAAGTGAATATTTGCAAATTAATTCCAAATGGCCGGTTTATTTTTGGGAGAATGCGCGCCCTGGTGCCGTTCCAGACTGACCAGGCGCAGGCCCCTACTCCGGTTATGTCGTGAGCCGTAATCGCAGCAAGCCGACTGCCGCCTCCGCCATCTCCTTAAAACCTCAACCTGGAGAGGGTGTCCTGTGCGCCCGGATTGCGTCTAAAAATAGACGTTGTACCGTCCGGCGGTAGGGGAAGGCCTCCCAACCCGCCTGCGTCCGTTAGACTGTGGAATAGGTTCCAATTCTCCTGGACCCCCCGGAGACTGGTCTTTTTCGCTGGGGTGATTGCCGGGTTCCGGCGACAAGGTCCCAGGAAGCGAGCTTTGCTTCCTGGGGTGGTAAGACGAGTCATGTCGCTGGGGTGGTAAAATTGGTTTTTCCTCTAGGCAGGACCAGATTTTCAGCAACGAGGGTGTCGATATTCTTCCCGTGAAGCCGAACGTGATGGCGAACTATGGACCGCACCAGTATGTGTGCTCAGCACAGGGCTCTCGCCCGGTGAAGATCGAGCACATTTCCATCTCCCGCGCCCTGCGGATCACAAGCCGTCTGGCGTATACGATGCTTGTGCTCGCGCTGGCGCTCTCCGCCGCCGCAGCCCTGGCCCAGCAGCCGCAGACCATTGAATCCATTCGCGTCATCGGCAACCGGCGCATCCCCAAAGAGACCATCCTGGCCCGGCTCTTTACCCACCCTGGCGACGCCTACGACCCAATCTCCATTGAGCGCGACTTCAACTCGCTGTGGAACACGTCGTACTTCGACAATGTGCGCATTGAGCGAGAGGACTCGGAAAAGGGCATCATCCTGAATATCTTCGTCGTGGAGAGGCCCACCATCCGTGAGATTAACTACAAAGGCCTCAACGCCGTTTCCGTGTCGGACGTGCTCGACCGCTTTAAGAAGGAAAAGGTTCCGCTCTCGGTGGAGAGCCAGTACGATCCGACCAAAATCAAGCGGGCCGAGACCGTCCTCAAGG
>Ga0187873_1003332_pt1 | contig 11626 bp, 6 predicted proteins | sample June2016WEW_16_1_2_FD_133012 | JGI IMG/M metagenome (GOLD analysis project Ga0187873, IMG submission 133012) | Peatland microbial communities from SPRUCE experiment site at the Marcell Experimental Forest, Minnesota, USA - June2016WEW_16_100 | ecosystem: Environmental > Terrestrial > Soil >... | reverse complement strand
GATTCTGCGCTTATTGCTGGAAGATCGTTTTCCGAAGGTGTGGGTACCGAACTGGGAGAATCGCGATCTGCGGCAACTGTTGTGGCGCCGACTAATATCACACTGGTGCCGGGCACGCCGCAGCAGGTAACGTTTAACGCCGCTGCCAACGCAGCGAGCGCCAGCGCCACCGTCACCTTTACTGGAACCGCTGGGTCCTTGAGGTACACGAGAGGATTAAGCCTCGCCGTGAGCGCCCTGTCAAATGGATTGCCCGTTCGTACGCGCTACCTGCGAACGGATGCGACTACGGAATACGATCTTTGGCTAAATCAGCATTGGATTATCTATCATGCGAGCACTGGGCGTTATTTTGTCACCGATCCGTCTTCTAACCAGATCATTGTTATCGATGCTGCCTCCCGGACCGAGATAGGGACCATCGGAGTGCCGGGGGCTTTTGGAATCGACGAAACGCCCGATGGGACGACCCTCTATGTCGGAACGCTGATCGGGGATGTCTACGCGATTGATCCGGTGGCAATGACCGTGACCCAGCGCTACATCGCCTCTGACATTGGACCGTCGGGATTTCCGACACAAACCGCCCTCGTCCTTTCGGACGGCCGGTTGGCGCTATTCGGGCCAGTAAACAGCGGTTTGCAGCCTCTTGGAATTTGGAACCTGACTGACAACTCCATCACAATCTACGGTGCATACCAAGGCACTCCGATTCCGTGTGGTGCCGGTTCAGGCTATAGCGGCTTCACGCTCAGCGTGGACCGCACCCAGATCATCCTCGGAGCGGGAACTCTGTGCGAAATGAACGCAGCCACCGGAACAGGTATCTCCGCAGTTGGGGCTTCATTGGATGGCGTCTCCCTAGAACACATTCTTACCACTCCGGATGGTAAGTACATCATTCTGGCCAATAATCAGCTTACAGACCCCCGATCGGTCGCGGTTGTGTTTGATGCGCAAACGCTAGCTACGGTGGCCCAATTCGGCGTCTTGGGCGACACCTCGTCCGGGTCCGGCTTTTTTGTTAGCGCGGATTCGACAACGCTCTACACTCCCGACGACCCTGAGGCCGCAATCATTTACGCCTATAACCTGGCGACGCAGGGGCTTGTCGGCTGGGTTCCCGACATGTTTGTCCCGCCAATAAGCGGAGGGGTGGTGCTCGGTCCCATCGATAGCCCCTATCTCCTGGCGACCGACGGAACCGGACTTTTTGCAGGCCCTATGGAAGAGGGCATCGGCTTCGTCGACCTTTCCACTTTGCAAACTGGTGCTGTGGGCACGGAGTTCACCAATGGATACTTGAACCCGGCCACGGGGCCGCCGTCGGGCGGAACGGCGACGCAATGGTCCACGCCAGGTTCAGTGGGTAAATTGAAAAGCGTCTACTTCGATTCCCGGCAAGCCGCGGCCATTTCGGCGCAATCGGGATACATCAACGCCACGAGCCCTTCGGGGAGTCCTGGGCCAGCCGACGTCTATGCATTCACAACTGACGGCGGAATGCAGCTTCTTCCCGAAGCCTTTAGCCATGGGCCGACGGTTCTGGAGGTCACGCCAAATATGGCCACTGCCGAGGGTGGTGGTACTGGGTACATCTATGGCTATGGCTTTGGTCTGGTCAATTCGAATTCGATTCCGTCCGGTCTTACAGTGACAGTAGGCGGCGTCGCGGCGCAGGTTACGGCGTTCGCTGCAAACGCCTATGGGACTGGTTCGCCACCGTTCCCTCTGCAAAGTGTCGCATACACCATCCCGCCGGGCGTCAGTGGATCGGCGGTTAATGTAGTGGTTAGCACCAGCGCGGGAAGCGCGACGGCGACGGGAGCAATGACCTACCTCCCATCCACTCAGCAGTTCCCACTGACTGGATCGACGCTCGCTCAGGGCATCTACGATTCGTACACTGGTCTCTACTATTTCACCGACACTACCCAGATCCAGGTCTTCTCGCGAACCCAGGGGAAATGGCTGGCTCCAATCCCGATTACTCCACCTCCGGGCACGACGGAAAGATTATGGGGGATCGCGCTTTCGCCGGACGGCAGCACGATGGCTGTTTCCGACGCCAGCGCGGGAGCTATTTATCTCCTCAATCCCGCGAATTCAACGTCGGTCCAGACTTTTATAGTGGGTTCGCAGAGCCCCTTTATCGTCAACCCCTGCGGACTTGCGGTCAGCGATCAGGGAAATGTGTATTACATGGTTTTCGTGATCGGGCAAGGAGGCGGGGCTGACCAGTTCTTCAAGCTGAACACAAACACGAAGGCCATTACCAATTACGGCATCAATGGTCCGGGACTGGGCCCGAACGACGTTTATCTGCGAAACGCGATCAGTTCCGACAACACCCGTGTTTTTAACAACGAATACGGTGAGGTATTCAGCATCGATACCGCAACCGACACCGTGACAGAAGCGCTTGACGGTTACAGTTGTTGCTATGGCAACTACGAACTAGCGCTTTCCAGCGACCAAACCCAGTTAACGGCGACCTCCTACATTTACGATTCCGATCTGAGCGGAGAATCATACTACGCGTTGAATGATCGCGAGATTCTGAACAGCGCTTATGTTTACCACGCCAAACTCAGTCCAGACGGCCTGCTGCTCTTCCAGCCGTCCACGAATGGCATCGATGTGCTTGACGGCAACCGCGGCAACCTGCGAAATCGTATCTCGCTGCCTGTCGCGCTCTCGCCTAACTACGATGCGCTGGTCGACGACGGCACCGACAACATCCTGATCGCCATAACCGGCACCGGTAATGGAATTGCCATCGTGGACCTGACATCCATCCCCGAACCGTCTCCCTTACCTAGCGACACCAAGGTTGCTTCCCGGATGCATCATCTTGTAGAACCGGGCGACCGCTGGGGGAGAGGCTCCAAGCTGGCCACGCACGTGGATAGACAGAATCTTCGACCGGCGACGCCACATCGCACTGTCCCGCATGTCACTAGAACACTCCTTCCGCATCCAAAATAGCGGCTCAACTGGTCGTCAAGCGGAAAACGATGCTGTTGTTGTTGCAAAATCCCCATAGCGCTCACTGAGGGTTCTGAGCGTAAATGCCTTCCATGAGAAGGCCGGTCGGAGTCAAGTGGGTTCTTTCGTTTTTTCGTTGGACAAGGTTTTTCTCCCGCCGAGTTGCCTGCTGTCGCCACCCTTCCATCCGCACTCTCGATGAGCGATTGGTTCGCTTAATTTGGGAGCGTACAGCATCCCGTCGGAGGCCGGCCTTCTCATCCCATCTGATTACGACAGTTATGCGCGGTCATGCGAATTAAACCAGTTCAGAACTCGGGTGTCGAACTCCTGGCCAGCAACATTCACGGCACCGCAGTGACCAGCATTCGGTACGTTCCACAGAACTATTTCAGCCGGGTTGTGCGCACGAATCCATTCGGACTGTTGTGGCGGAATATTGTCGTCTGCCAATCCATGTATCAGAAGAATTGGAACGCGGTTTCCAACCACCGACCTTTCGGGGGAGGCATCTGCCAAGTTGACACCACGTGTAAGTCTGCCATAGAGAAATGCCGTTTCGACTGCGGGGCGCAGAGCCACTCTGCCCAACCATGTTCCCGTGTGAAATACCTGCCCCACGCGCACGTATGCAATCTGGCGGAAGCTGGCGAACGACGATTCGGCAACCACTGCACAGAAGCGATTCTCCTTTTCTATGGCCTGAAGCAAAACGGCGGCGCCCATCGATTCACCCATTCCAAAAACACATTTGGGATGCTGCGCGCTCTCCAACCAGTTAAACCACTGGTGCACGTCACCGCTCTCCCTGATGCCGTAGGTTGGGAAATCGCCACCACTTTCACCCTGAGCACGCGAGTCGGGTAGTAGGACCGCAAATTGTTTCGAAAGGAATAACTCTGCGAATCCCATCATCCCTTGCCGATTGTCTCCGACGCCGTGGAACAGTATTACGACATCGCCGTTCGCATTCGCTGGACGTGCAAACCAGCCTTGGAGATGACTATCGTCGCTGACAGTGATCGAAACGTTTTGCAAAGTCGCGCCGAATCGGGTAGCAGTAGCTTCGAACGATTGGCGCTGTGTAACACGCACCCGTTGTGGTCGAAATGCCAATTCGCCAAGGAAGATGGCTAGGGTCGCGCAGAATAGCGCATAACAGAACACCGCTATGCTAATGACACGCCGTGCCCGCATTTTCATTCCTCGTACAATGTTACGCAAGTTGACCTGATGAAGTTCCACAGCAACACGTAGGAATCGGTGCGGGTTGGTTGTAATTGTCGAAAAATCCCGATTACACTCAAAACCCCGGTCACCGGTCAATGAGTGTAATCGGGATTTTGCAACAATTGGCTTTCAGCGTCCAGTGGCCTAGACTCGCCGAATGCACCAATCTTCAAAACATCGCCGGTACTAAGAAGCGCGGCGACCCTTTCGGCGATTCGAACCGAGGTCCGGAGGAACAATGCAAAAGCGCAAGTTGGGTAAGAGCGGCCTCGAGGTCTCCGCTCTCGGCTATGGTTGCATGGGATTGTCGTCAGCTTATGGTCCACCGGTATCCCGTGAAGACGGCATCAGGATAATTCGTGCGGCATTCGATAGGGGCGTCACTTTTTTCGATACAGCCGAGGCTTATGGTCCCTTTTTAAACGAAGAACTCCTGGGTGAAGCAGTAGCGCCGTTCCGCCAACAGGTGGTGATTGCCACCAAGTTCGGCTTTGACATCGATTCGAAAACGGGGGAGCGACGGGGAGGCCTGAACAGCCGTCCCGAACACATCCGAAAAGTCGTGGGAGAGATGCTGAAGCGGCTAAAGGTCGAGAGCATTGACCTGCTTTACCAGCATCGCGTAGACCCAGCAGTTCCTATCGAGGACGTCGCGGCTACGTTGAAGGAGCTTATCGGGCAAGGCAAGGTGAAATATCTCGGACTATCCGAGGCGTCAGCAAAAACGATCTGTCGCGCCGATGCCGTGCATCCGGTTACCGCAATCCAAAGTGAATACTCGCTCTGGACACGAGACGTCGAAAACAATGGCGTGCTGGCAACGTGCGAAGAACGGGGCATCGGCTTCGTTGCCTTTACTCCGCTCGGCGCGGGTTTCCTGACGGGCAAAATCGATACGAAAACTACGTTCGATCAGACGGACTTCCGCAACATCTCCCCACGCTTCAGCGGCGAAGCACGCGCTGCGAACCAAGCTGTCGTTGAGCTGCTGAAGAGGATCGCGGAGAACAAAAGCGGCACACCGGCGCAGATTGCGCTCGCCTGGCTACTCGCACAGAGACCGTGGATTGTACCGATTCCGGGGACAACAAAACTACACCGCCTCGAAGAGAACCTCGGTGCAGTGAACATCCAGCTCACGACCGACGATCTCCGCGAAATCGATGGTGCGGTTGCGAAGATCGAGGTCCAAGGGGAACGGTTACCAGCAGCCGTGCTGAAAATGATTGATCGCTGATGGGTAAGCACTCCAACATAATCATCACCCACTTTACACGCAGAAACCAGCAGATTGGAACATAAGTGTTGTAACCAGGCGTTAGCACTTATTGACAATTGGCCGGTCCCGGCCGATGAGTGTAATCGGGATTTAACGACAACCACAAGAATCATTCACCCGCACCGATGGAATTCAACAAGCGCATCTCCGTTTCCATTATCCCGAGATACGCGGAGTATACGACGACCAGATCAACAACGTCAGAGTTGCAACTCCGCCAAGTTCCGCGCGCCGGTTCGCCCGGGATGAAGAACGGGCCTCTCCTGAAACACTCGGGCTGGCTATCGGAGCCTATCCGCGAGTGCTTTGTCCCACGATGAGCGTGTGTTGCTGGCATTTTCCCCTGTCGCCTATTGGCAGAACGAACCGTCCGCTCCGGCCGTGCATGCGAATCCAGAGCAACAGCCGGGAAGTGTTCCGCCACACTGCTGACCTTGAACCGAGCAGCTAACGACAGCATTCGTCGCTTGGCAGTTAGCGAGGGGCAAGCCATGGTAGTCTCCCTCGACGTAGCAGTGTGTCGAGGTATCGAGGATAAAGGACTTCCCGTGAAAGCACTCGCTGTCGTTGACGGACGGGGTTACAGCTGGCTGCCCAACGGGACATGAGGTGGGCTTAGAAGTCGAGAGATCACAACCCTCACCACCTTGACCAATAACTCCAGTGGGTACTCCGCCAACGCATAAGCCGGTCAATGTGCTGGGCGTCACCGCCGTGCCACTGAGGGAGACCGTCTGCGGGCTGTCGGCCGCGTTGTCGGTAAACGTGACCGTGCCCTTCACGCTGCCCGTAGTGTCAGGCGCAAGAGTCGCATTGATAGCGCAGTTCGCTCCGGCGGCGAGCGATGAGCCGCAGTTATTGGTCTCGGAAAAGTTCGCGCTGGCCGCAATGCTCGTAATCGTCAGCGGAGCCGTGCCGGTATTGGTAAGCGTGATGAGCAGGGGTTCGCTGGTTGAGCCTTCCTCCTCGTTGCCAAAGGTCAGGCTATTCGCTGAGAACGAGACGCTTGGTGATCCGCTGCTGCCTGCGCAACCGCTGAGTGCGCAGGACCCGATAAGTATCGCCGCAATCAAGACAACGAATCTGCATTTCATGCTCTCCTCCGCCTATGGTTGCATCCCTGCATGGCTCGCTTCCGCTCTACCTGGCCCGTCGATCGTGTGGCCAACAGGGTGATACCGATTGCTCCGGCGCGGCTGAGGCGGGCCGGTCGCCGGCCGGGGGCATGAACTTTGACCCCACCGGGTTTTGGCGTCAATGGCATGGGCGTGACTTCTACGTGACTTTTTTGTCCGCCCGGCAAGTGAATGCTTGTCAGTCGCTTAGGAGGAATTCGCGACCTCAGTCGGATAGATCCGTGCTATGCTTTCGGGGATTTGCTTTCCCATCGAAGGAGTACGCGATGGAGAATCGAACCGAATCCACCAGAATCGTCCGGTTTGGCGATTTCGCCCTCGATCTGCGCACTGGCGAGCTTCGCACCAACGGCCACCACACTATCCTTCCGGAAAAACCCTTCCAGATCCTCAGCGCATTGCTGGAGCGGCCGGGCGAGATGGTCACCCGGGAAGAACTGATCAAGCGGCTCTGGCCTGCCGGCACTTTCGTGGACTTCAATCTCGGCCTAAATAAAGCCGTCAATCGGCTTAGGGATGCGCTGGACGATACGGCAGAGCAACCACGGTTCATCGAGACCTTCCCCAAGCGCGGATACCGCTTGATTGCGATGCCAGAATTTGAGACCTCCACGGAGGACGGCTCGACCGCAAGCCAACGGGTCACAACGCCTTTACCGGAGCGCCACTCCCGGTTTCTTGCCGCAATCACTCTTAGTCTGGTTTGCCTGTTAGCCGCGTGGTTGTGGATTCGCCATCACGATGCCAAGCGGCCCGAACCGGCGTTTCAGCGGCTCAGCTTCGGCCGGGGAATGATTCTGACGGCGCGCTTTACCCCTGACGGACAGAGTCTTGTGTACAGCGCTGCCTGGGATGGAAAGCCCTCCCAACTTTTTTGGTCAAGGGCTGGCAGTTTCGAGGCTCGCCCTCTCGGAGTGGAAGCCGATATCCTTGCCATCTCTCCTTCCGGCGAGATGGCTGTGTCGATGAATCAGCGTCTCGGCAGCTTTAACCGTCCGGGCGTTCTGGCACTCATGTCACTCACCGGTGGCGCGCCCCGGAAACTGCTCGACAATGTTCAGAGTGCCGACTGGTCTCCGGATGGTTCGAAACTGGTGGTTACGCATAACACCGCCGGTGGCTGCGCCCTTGAGTATCCGCCTGGCAAGGTTTTGTATCAGACCACGGGGAGAGCGTGGCTGGATCACGCCCGTATCTCTCCCCGCGGGGATCAGATCGCATTTCTCGAACATCCCCTGGAAGACGATAATGCCGGCTTTGTGGCGGTGATCGACCTGGCAGGAAACCGAAAGAAACTATCCGGGGAGTTTGGAGGCATTGTGGGTCTGGCCTGGGACCCTTCTGGCGATGCAATCTGGTTCTCCGGCCGCGAAGTCACCCCGACTGGTCCGCAGGCGCTGTTTAAAGTCACGACGGAGGGACAACAGTTCTTAGTCCGCCGAGAGTCCGGCATCATGAGCTTGCATGATGTGTCCCGGGATGGACATATGCTCGTGACCCGAAACAGCCTTCGCGGTGAGGTGTTCGGGCGCATTTATCCAGACAACAAAGAGCGCGAGCTCGGCTGGCTCGATAATTCTGAGGCCCCTGATCTCAGTCCCGACGGCGCTACTATTTTGCTCTCCGTGCAAGAAGAAGCGTCCGGTTCTGGTTATGATGTGTTCCTCCGGAAGACAGATGGCTCAGCGGCTGTCCGCCTGGGCGAAGGTCTCCCACTACAGCTTTCGCGGGATGGCAACTGGGCGCTGACGAGCTATCCCTCGGGTATAAAGCCGACATTGCCACCGCAATTGCTTCTACTGCCAACCGGAGCGGGACAGCCTGTCACGCTCACCCACGATTCGATCTACCACGGTTCTGCAATGCTGCTTCCCGACGGAAAGAGATTCTTATTTGAAGGCAGCGAACCCGGACGGGAACGACGGACTTGGGTGCAGGACCTAATTGGTGGCAAGCCGCTGCCCATCACTCCGGAGGGTACGGCAGGGCACTGGGTGTCGCCAGACGGTAAGCTGCTGGCTGCGTTTGATCCGCAGCGGAAATTCTGGCTTTACCCGATGGATGGCGGCCAGCCCACGGCGCTCTCCGGCATTGAGCCCGGAGAAAGCGTAGTCCGCTGGAGTGCAGACGGCAAGTATCTGTTCGCTACGAACGAGGGCGTTATTCCTGTCGAGGTTTATCGCGTCGAAGTGGCAACCGGTCACCGGCAACTCGTCTATACGCTGTCCCCGAGCGATGCTGCTGGGCTGTGGGGGATGTACTCCGTTCTGGTTACGCCCGACGGCAAATCCTATATTTATTCCGATGTCCGGATTCTCTCTGACCTGTATCTCGCAACCGGACTGAGATAGATATCGTCGCGTCGGTGGAGTGGTTGCAACCAGGCCATTTCACTGATTGACCTGATGCTGACTGCGGCCCCGTTCAGATTCTAAATTTTTCGTCCGGGCGCTTTCCCTTGTGGCACGCTGAGGCTGGTCGCACAAGCGCCCCCCGTTGATTGCGCGGATGATAAACGGAGAGAAAACCAACGTACAAGCCCAGTTCGGCGAAGGCTCGCTGCGAGTGTACTCCATGAAAGGGGGGCGCTACTTCGCGAGGGACTCATCGGTCAGAAACGGGAGACACTCCAATTTCAGGATAGCTACATCGCCCCTCTCCGCAAGTTCCACTGGCAGTTCATTGACACCAAGGGACCCCTTTCGCTACTAGGGGAGGCTGGATAGTTTGTATCGCTTCGATGCCCGAACCCTGGCCCGGCTGGCGCGAATCGACCCGGAGTTGCTGGGGCCGGTACGACACCGCAGTCGAAAAGCGCAGGCGGATCTGACGGTGATTCGAGCACGGGCAGGACTGGTCCGAGCCCGCACGTCGCTGATCAACACGGCCCGCGGATTGACGAAGTCGTATGGCGAACGGCTGCGCGGCTGCAGCCCGCGGAAGATGAACCGAGAACTGGCCGAGGGACTGAGCCCGGAGTTACAGAGTGCCCTCCAGCCATTGTTGGAAGAGATCGAATCGCTCAGCGAGCGCATCCGGGAATACAACGAGCGCGTGCAACAGATCGCCCAAGAGAGTTACCCCGAGGTGGCTCGGCTGGAACGGGTGCAAGGAGTCGGAACGTTGATTGCTCTGACCTACGTGTTGACGCTGGAAGACGCACGGCGATTCCGCAAGAGCCGCGACGTGGGTTGTTATCTGGGACTACGACCCGGGCGGAGGAACTCGGGGCAGAGCGAGCCACAGCTACACATCAGCAAGGAAGGAGACCCCTATCTAAGAACGATGATGGTACAAAGCGCGCACCATATTCTGGGTCCCTTCGGAGCCGATAGCGATTTGCGACGCTGGGGTCTGAAACTGGCCGAGCGCGGCGGCAAGAATGCAAAGAAACGAGCAGTGGTGGCAGTGGCGCGGAAGTTGTCCATACTGCTGCATCGACTGTGGGTGAGTGGTGAGGTCTACGAACCGCTCCGCAACCAGCGTGTGCTGACCGCGGCGGCGTAGGCCCAGATCCGAACTGCCGAGTTACGACCGCCGAGTTCCGGTGACTGCGACAAACGCCTGGCCCAACCCCCTTTTTCAAGGAGGCGAGGTCGATAATCAGGTGGCAGCACCGACTGAAACGAGAACGCCCAACTGGCACCGAGCGAACAATCGTTCACCCAAGAGTGCGGATGGAAGGATGGCGGCAGAGGCGGCCCGCTCCGGCATAGTAAGAACGGAACGAAAACTGTTCTTGACACTGACCGGCTTTCTCATGGAAGGCGTTTACACTCAGAACCCCCGTCGTGAGTATGTTTCAATCACCCGCGAAAGGTCGGCCCAAAGTTGTAGAGTACAAGAACGCAGCAGTGTTCCTTGAATTCTTTGAATTTGTCACGCCCCTGCCAGGCTGTGCCCCGGTGGCACAAAGGGCGTGTTATGGTTGGGCGGATGCGCCGTGCCGATTAGCCGTGGCGGCGGCTGATCGTTGGCGGCGGAATCGGCCACACCCCAAGGAGAACTATGTCTCGCCACCTTTCCACTTTCGCGCTGCTCCTTTTTGTCTTTTCGCTGCTGCCTGTGCAAGCGCTCGATGAAGTGCCGCTTGACGGCTATTCGGCGCAGAACGCGAAGAACGAGCGTTCGTGGGAGAGCAAATTCCGGGCGTTGCCGGAGCCCGACAAGCTGCGGGCCTACATGCAGCGGCTGAGCGCACGGCCACACCATGTGGGCTCGGCCTACGATCAGGACAATGCGCAGTGGATCCTTGCGCAATTCAAGAGCTGGGGTCTGGACGCGCATATCGAAAGCTTCGACGTACTATTCCCGACTCCCAAGAAGCGCCTGGTGGAGTTGATTGCGCCCACGCACTTCGTTGCCAAGCTGCAGGAGCCTGCGCTTGCGGTTGACCCAACTTCCTCGCAACAAAGCGAGCAGTTGCCCACCTACAACGCTTACTCGATTGACGGCGACGTCACCGCGCCGCTGGTTTACGTGAATTATGGCCTGCCCGAGGATTACGAAAAGCTGGAAAGCCTGGGCATTTCCGTGAAGGGCGCGATTGTGATTGCGCGGTATTACCATTCGTGGCGCGGTATTAAGCCCAAGGTGGCCGCCGAGCATGGCGCGATTGGATGCATCATTTATTCCGAGCCGCGCGACGACGGCTATTTCTATGACGACACGTTTCCCAACGGCCCGATGCGGCCGCCTGACGGAGTGCAGCGCGGCAGCGTGATGGATTTTGCCTCGAACTTTCCGGGCGACCCGCGCAACTTCGACCGGGGCGATCCCAATGCGCCGCGCTACACGGCGCAGAACGCGCCCAGCCTCACCAAAATTCCGGTGTTGCCTATTTCGTATGGTGACGCGCAGCCGCTACTGGCCGCGCTGGGCGGGCCGATGGCGCCGGAGGGATGGCGCGGCTCGCTGCCGATTCCTTATCACGTGGGCCCCGGACCCGCGAAGGTGCATCTGGTGGTCGAGTCGAATTGGGACGTGAAGAATG
>Ga0187873_1003326_pt1 | contig 11639 bp, 10 predicted proteins | sample June2016WEW_16_1_2_FD_133012 | JGI IMG/M metagenome (GOLD analysis project Ga0187873, IMG submission 133012) | Peatland microbial communities from SPRUCE experiment site at the Marcell Experimental Forest, Minnesota, USA - June2016WEW_16_100 | ecosystem: Environmental > Terrestrial > Soil >... | reverse complement strand
TCTGTAATCCGTAATCGCCGTATTCGGAGAATAGAGCGCCCGCACCGCCTTTGCATGGGGCTCGATTTCGCGGATGCGCTCCGGCCCGATCATTTCCAGACCCTGGATTCCATTTGCGGTCCCGCGCTCGTATAAAGTCTGCAGACGCGGCAGTTCGTCCTCCGTGGTTGCGACGATCAGCTTGCCGCAGCGCTCATACGGCACTCCATTGGATTCACAGAACTGCATCAGCAGGTGCCCACCCTCCACGCAAAGCCTCGCTTTGGAGGATCCCGGTTTGTAATAGATCCCGGAATGGATGACGCCGCTGTTGTGGCCGGTCTGGTGGTCCGCCAGTTCCGATTCCTTTTCCAGAACAGCCAGCGCGTGGTGAGGGAATTTGGATTTCAAGGCCATGGCTGTTGCCAGGCCCACAATGCCGCCACCGATAATTGCAATGTCGAATTTTTGAATGTCCATTGAGCCAATCTCCCGAGGCTTGGAGTGCGGCCGCTTGGAGGCAGTCTCAAAACTGCCGGTCAGGTCCGAAGGACCGGCAGTGGCTAGGCCCGGCCGTAAGGCCGGGATTAGGGTGGAGGAACGAATGAGTGCCGAAGGCACGGTACCTAATGAATTTGTAAATCGCCCAAGCGCGGTATTTAAATCGGCTTAGTGCCGCGCCTTCGGCGCTCATTTCTCGTTCCTTTCCTACCCCGGCCTTACGGCCGGGGCTATTCACTACCGGCCCTTCGGGCCTCAAAAGGAAGCCTCAATTGGCTGCATATTGAGTTTTGAGACAGCCTCCTTGCTGCCGCCTTTCAGCATAGATAACACCCTGGGGGCAAAGGCGCAAGCTTGCTTGCGCACTCCAAGTCACAGCAGCAAAACTCCAACCGCTATCGTGACCAGCGTCAACGGTAATCCTACCCTGAAATATTCCCAGAACGAGATGGCAACCTGTCGCTTGGCTTTCTGAATGACAATCAGATTTGCCACGGATCCCAGCACTGTAAGATTGCCGGCCAGTGTGGATGACATTGCCAGAATGAGCCATGCACTCCTGGGATCGGCAAGGTGCGGAACCAGCGGCTTGAATATCAGGACTGCCGGCACGTTGCTGGCAACATTCGAGAGAACGGCGGCGACGGCACTGAGAACTGCCGGACGGTCAAGTCCATATCCGGACACGATAGCCAAAGCATGCGACGGCAGTGCCGTCTTCTCGATTCCGGCGATCACGATGAAAAGCCCGATGAACAGAGCCAGGAGGGAAAAATCGATTTCGTGATATACCTTTTCCGGTTTAACTCGCCGGCTGATGAGCAGCAGCGCACCGGTCACAACCGCGACCTTGGCAATAGGCCAGCCGATAAAAAAGAAAACGATCATCAAACCGGACGCTGCCAACGACTTCCACATCAGTACCTTGTTTGCACGAATGCGGCGGCATTCCAGCTTTACCGCCTCCGATTTACGGAACTCTTTGCGATAGATGATCGCAAGGATCGCAAATGTCAGAACGAGACCGGCCGCCCCCACCGGCGCGAGCTTTGCCGCAAAATGGCGATACGGTATTCCGGAAAAAATTCCGATCATCATGTTCTGTGGATTTCCTGTAATGGTCGCGACACTCCCGATATTGGATGCCATCGCAACGGCCAGCAGGTAAGGAACCGGATTGCGTTCTAATGCGAGAACAATCTCCAGCACGAGCGGGGTCAATACCAGGCACATTGTGTCGTTGACAAAGAAAGCGGAAAAAACTCCGGACACCAGGACGATGGCGGCAAGCAGGGTCAGCGGATGATGCGCATGCTCGACCACCCATTTGCTTACCACTGCAAAGAACCCCGAGAGACGCAGGTTTGCCACCACGATCATCATGCCGAACAGGAGGAGGATCGTGTTGTGGTCGATAGAGGCGTATGCCTCATCCAGAGTCAATACACTGAATGCGATCATCAGGCTGGCGCCGATGATTGCTGCGCCCGTGCGATCCACCCGAAAACCGGGCAAACGTCCGAGAGCAAGAACAAGATAAGTCCCAACGAAAATGCATGCAGCGGCAAGCATATTATTTGATTCCTGATTCCTGATGTCTAATTCCAGATTGAACAGCATAAGACGATTCAACGGTCAATTGAAGGTTTTAATCAGGAATCTGGAATCAGGAATCTTGCCGATGTAACATGCCCTTCGTAGATTAGGGGAGGGTACTCAATGGATTCACCAATAAATGGAGTTTTGATTTCCGGTGTCCGATACTATGGAATGCAAACAGAAGCAGAACAAAGCAAATTGCAACTGCAGCTACGAGCCCTGTTCGCGCAAAGCGATATGTTGCGATTGCCTGCGCTATCATTTAAGCAACAGGGAGCTTCCGGCCTGCTGTTTTCCCGCGGATGCGGAACGGACCTACGACCGCTCTTTTGAGCACTTTGCCCGGCTGGTTGCGCAGGGTCGCATTTAGGGATCAGTATTGGAATCGGTATCGCAAATGTACTTGTAGCCGAAAGCCGCTGTTAAGAAATCGAAGAGTGCAGTGTTGACTTTTTTCTCCCGTGCCGACAGGCTTAACACATGCTCGAAGCCTTGATTATTGGGGGTGGCATCTCCGGTCTGACCGTGGCGCATGCCTCTGGATTGGGAAGCCAGCCTGGAAAATGCGAACTCTGGGAATGCACCGGTCGCCTGGGAGGCACGATCGGCACTGATCGCATAGAAGGATATTCTGTCGATTGGGGGCCGAACGGCTTCCTCGATCGCGAACCGCTGACGCTTCGGCTTGTGGATGCGCTTGGGTTGAAAAGCAGTCTCGAGCCGGCGAATCCTAAAAGCGAAGAGCGATTCATCGTGAAGCGCGGACGCCTTCACCCGGTTCCGTTTTCTCCCGCGAAAATGATCTCTACCGGGCTTTTGAGCCCGCTGGAGAAGGCTCGTGTTTTTTGTGAGCCTCTTATCCCCGCGCGCCGCGGAGACGGGGATGAGTCGATTTTTGATTTTGCGGCGCGCAGGATCGGTCGGGCGGCTGCCGAAACATTTGTTGATCCCATGGTCTCCGGGATTTACGGCGGGCTGGCACGGGAGTTGTCTTTGCCTGCCTGCTTTCCGATTATGAGAGAAATGGAGGTCCGCTACGGCGGGCTGGTGAAAGCGCTGATCGCCAGGCAACGGGAGAAACGCCGTTCTGCCGGCAAAGTGGGAGAAGCAAAAACAAAATCCGGCGGACCCGCCGGACCGGGCGGCCACTTGACTTCATTCAAGAGCGGGTTTGCTCTCATCATAGAGCGTCTTGGGGAACAACTGGAATCCATCATTAAGAAAAATCGTACAATCTCCCGAATCCGCAGAGTGGATGATGCGTGGGAAATCACCGACCAGACCGGACTCACCCAGCAGGCTCGAAAAGTTGTGGTTGCATGCCCTGCATACGCGGCAGCGCCTCTGTTCAGGGATTTTGACAGAGATCTTTCCGCCGCTTTTGCTGAAATTCCCTATGCGCCCATCATTGTGGTTGCGACCGGGCACCGGAGAACGGATGTCCGGCACCCACTAGACGGTTTCGGATTTTTAATCCCCCGCAACCAGGGAATGAGGACTTTAGGTTCGATCTGGACGTCTTCAATTTTTGAAGAGAGAGCTCCGGAGGGATTTGTTCAATTCCGCTCGATGCTCGGTGGTGCGGGCGACCCGTCGATTCTTGAGCTTTCGGACGACCAGCTGTGGATCACGCTGCAGCGCGAACTCGATCCGCTGATCGGGATCCGGAATGATCCGGCCTTCATCCGGATCTACCGGTGGGAGCAGGGAATTCCACAGTACAAAATCGGCCATCGGGAGCGCCGCGCCAAACTCGAACAGTTGGTTTCCCATCATCCCGGTCTCTTCATCACCGGCAACGCATACTGCGGAATAAGCCTGAACGATTGCGTAAAAATGGCCTACGGCGTTGGCCGGGATTTGACGGCGTGAAATCGTTTGCGCGTTTACGGGTTTACGCGTTCATATGTCAGTACTCAAACGCGTGAACGCGTAAACGGTTTTTCAAACGGCATTTCTGCACTACTAACTGATTCTCTGATATTTTATAATGCAGTTCTCAGGAATAAAGCTTTCGAGTATTGATAGATGCACACTTCCGAAAGGGCGCATTACTATGAAAAGGTCAAGTTTATTCTGGGTGCCGATCTTGTGCTTTACAGCTATAGGAATGATTCCAGGGATCGGATTTGCGGCAGCCCCCTGCGTGGATTGCCATAAAAACATTTCCCCCAACATTGTGTCCGATTGGCAAATAAGCAAGCACGGACAAGCTGGTATTGACTGCGCCATTTGTCACGGCGACCAGCACACCTCTGCTGCAGACGTGGCCAGAGTTCAGATCCCCACGCCGGAAACGTGTGCACCCTGCCATGAGGAAAAGGTAAAACAGTATAAGGCCGGAAAACATGCATTAGCGTGGGTCGCGATGAAGGCAATGCCCACCATGCATTTCCAGCCTTCGGTCCTCACCGAAGGCATGAAGGGTTGCGGAGGCTGTCACAAGATAGGAGTCAAAACTGCGGCGGAAATAAAGGATCTGAAAAAAACCAGTCCGGGATTCGGCACAGCATCCTGCGATGCCTGCCATACCCGTCACCTCTTTTCCGTCGAAGAAGCGCGGCAACCGCAAGCATGCGAGACTTGCCATACTGGTTTCGATCACCCGCAATGGGAAATGTACTCGGGCTCGAAGCACGGGGTTCGCTACCAGCTGAAGCAAACCAAGATTTTGCCCAGCAACGTGGCGGCGCCCACATGCCAGAACTGCCACATGCAAAATGGGCAGCATGAAGTCCGGACCGCATGGGGATTCTTGGCTGTCCGGTTGCCTATGCCTGAGAACATCGTGTGGAAAGAGGATCGCACTGCCATCCTGCAGGCGCTCGGGGTCCTGGATCCGACCGGACAACCCACTGGGCGGCTGAATGCCGTGAAAGGGGCGCAATTGGCTCGTCTGACGCAGGAAGACTGGCAGAAGGAGCGGGATAAGATGATCAAAACCTGCAACCAGTGCCATTCCGTTAATTTTGCGAAATCGGAATTGGAGAAGGGTGACCAGATCATCGCCGATATCGATCACCTGACGGCGGAAGCCATTCGTGTCGTAGCCGGATTGTACAGGGATGGGACTCTCCCAAAACCCGCGAACTATTCCTATGCGTTCCCGGACCTCCTGACATTTCAGGATGCGCCGACGCCAATTGAACAGCGGCTGTTTGTCATGTTCCTGGAGCACAGGAACAGAACCTTCCAGGGAATTTTTCATAATAACCCCGACTATACCTGGTGGTATGGATACAGCGAGCTGGAAAGAGATTTGACGGACATCAAGTGGATGGCGGCAGAGATGCGGCGAACCGGCAAGAGTGTGGCAAAAGTTTCGCAGCCTGCAGCCAAGAAAGCTGCAAAGTAGTCGCAAACGGGGACGCCACCCTTTTCGCCAGTTCAGCTTTCGCTGGAACTGTATTGCTCTGGTGAAAAGGGTGGAGTCCCCATTTTAATTCCTCTTTATTTCCGCTTCAGTGGCGTTGTGTATAGAGACAATGTGTGGGTGGCATTGTCTTCGTTGGAAATCACCGCGATCGTCTTATCCGCGACAATCCCATCCAGATCATAGTCGTGGGTTACAATGCGCGAACCCGGCTTCAGCTTGTCCAATTGCGGCAGGAGTCTTCTATTCATTTCCGGCAGAAGGTAAAGCGGAATCACATCCGCTTTGCTCAGATCGAGCGTGAATATGTCGGCCTGGACAATCTTGACCAAGCCTTCGACATGATTCCGGGCTACGTTTTCCTCAGAGGCCTGGACCCTCTCGGGATCGATATCATAACCGACTGCCCGGCAACCGTATTTCTGGGCGGCAAGAATGAGCATCCGGCCATCCCCGCAACCGAGATCGTAAACCAGATCGCTTTTTTTAATCTTCGCCATCCTGAGCATTTGGGAAACAAGGTCGTAGGGAGTGCCCACGTAGACCACGTCCGGGTTGCGCATCCACTTGGTTTTTTCGGCTGCCAGACCTGCGCCAACGAACAGGATTGCTAAACTGATCAGAATTGTTTTCAGAACCTTCATTGTTTGATCTCCATTTTGGGGAGTGCCGTCTTTCGAGTCTTTGAGCCTTGGAGTCTTGGCGTCTAACCCGAAGATTCGAAGCCACAAAGACTCCAAGACCCTAAAACTCGTTAGCGGAAAATAGCCAGCATCGGGAATCGGGCGATCACGCCTTGCACAGCAATGTCGCTCAGTCTGCACCCGGCGGCAAACACGATGCGCAGATTGGGCATTGACAAAAAGCTCTCAAGATCGTTGTCGAGTACGCCGCAATTCATCAGGTTCAGCTCGTTCAATCTGTTCATTCCTTCGAGCTTGGCGATTCCGGCGCCGGTGATTTGTGTGTCTGCCAAGGCAAGGACCTCCAATTGCTTCATGGGTGCAATTTGATCCATGTCTGCATCCGCAATCTTATCCCCGCTCAGATTCAGAACCACCAAATCCGGGGATTTCAGGTTCTTGAGAACCGCGCCATTGATACCGGTGCGCTGCAGGGAGAGTGCTTCGAGATTTTTGAGTTCCGAGAGCCACGGCAGCGCATCCCCGCCGAGATTGACATCGTGCACATAGAGCCGCCTCAAGGAAGGACAATTCTTCAAATTGGCAATGCCGGAAGAGGTGACACTGCCGCCTCCGATTTCCAGCCATTCCAGTCCGGACAACTCCCGGAGGTGGCGCATCGCCTCGTCATTCATCTCTCCATTGGTCGCCTCAATCCACCGCACAACGCCACGGGAATTGTGCTGCACCGGCACTCCCAATCGGGTCAGTGCAGCAACTGCGCCAATTTCGCTTTTAGTCGGCTTGGCACTCCCGTATTGCGCCGGATAAGAAAAATGAATTCCTAGAAATGCGAAGGCTGCCGCCAGAATTGTTGCTTTTGACAAAACCCTCATTACTGCCTCCTTTGGAGGGACCATCATATCCGAAAAAACCTAACCACGAAACACACGAAAAACACGAAGGAATCCATTTCGTGGGTTTCGTCGTTAATCGAGTTTTTTATGGAAACGGAGCACGCTGAGTCCCAGAATAGCCACGCCGAATACCGTCAGGGCAATCATCTGCTGCCACAGGGAGCCGATTCCCACCCCTTTCAAAAACAGGTCCCGCACAATCTGCATAAAATATCGCAGAGGATTCAGGTAGGTCAGGTACTGGACCGGCGGAGGCATATTATGGATCGGGAATGCAAAGCCGCTGAGCAGCATGGCGGGCATGAAAAAGAAAAAGGATGCCATCATGGCTTGCTGTTGCGTCTGGGATATGGTCGAGATGAATAGGCCGACCCCAAGGGTTGAAAGCAGGAACAGCACAGTGCAGCCAAACAAAATCAGAATGCTGCCGCGAATCGGAATGCGGAAAATCAGAAGGGCTGCGGCTACTACGAGCGCGACGTCGACAATTCCGACCATTGCAAACGGGAGCAGCTTTCCCATGATCAATTCAAGCGGCCTGATCGGCGTAACCATCAGCTGCTCCATGGTGCCGATCTCCTTCTCGCGCACGATACTCATCGCGGTCAGCATAATGGTGACCAGGGCGATGATATTCACAATGACTCCCGGGACGAAGTACACACGGCTTCTCAGATCGGGATTAAACCAGACCCGGTACTGCGCCGTGAGCACTGGAATGACTGAAGGAACCGCTCCGCCTATCATTGCCGAGACAGGCATGAGCCGCGAATTCTGCTGCCTCGCCACGGTTTTAGCCGCATATCCGACAACAACCTGGCTTGCGTAACTCGAAATGATGGAGGCGGTATTGGAATTGGTCCCGTCCACGAGAATCTGAACGGAGGCGGTATTGCCGCGTTTCACATCACGCGAAAAGCCGGGCAGGACTCGGACGACAGCTTGCACTTTGCCCGAGTCCATCAGTTCCTGGACCCCGATGCCGTTGCGCTGTACTGCTGTGATGCTGAAATAGCGAGAACCCTGGAAAGCCGCCAAAAGGTCGCGGCTCTCAGGAGTATTGTCCATATCCATCCAAGCCGTGCGAGCATTTTCCACATCCAGATTAACCGCGTATCCGAAAAGGATCAGTTGCAGAAGCGGAGGGCCGAACAGGAGCGTACGCATGCGCGGACTCCGCAAAGTCTGATAAAATTCTTTTCGAATAATTTCCCGGATCCGGTTCCACATAGATCAGGCCACCTTCTGTCTCAGCTTTTTGACGGCCACAAGGAATACGAGCAAAGCATAGATCGCCAGCATCCCGACCTCCGTATAAAGCACTTCTACCCCGACACCGCGCAAGAAAATGCCTTTGAGAATTTTGACGAAGTATCTTGTTGGAAACAGAAAGGTCGCGACCTGAACGGGAATCGGCATATTCTCGATCGCAAAAACGAAACCCGACAGCAGAAACGCGGGAAGGAAAGAGGTGAGCATTGCCAGTTGATAGGCGAGCATCTGCGTTCTGGATAGGGCAGAGATCAGAATGCCCCAGAAAAGCGCCCCAACCAGAAACAGGCATCCGGACGAAACCAGAAAAACATAGCTTCCGCGTTGGGGGACCCGGAAGATGACCACGCCGACGATGATTGTCAAAAGCATATCGATCAGGCCGAGAGTGAAATAAGCGCTCATCTTTCCCAGAGCGATCTCAGCCGGACGCAGAGGAGTTGACAGAAGCTGCTCCATGGTTCCCATTTCCCACTCGCGCGCAAGAGTGAGGGAAGTGAGAAGCGCGCCAATGATCATCAGGATAAGAGCGATGAGCCCGGGGACAATATAATTCTTTGATTTCAGCTGGCTGTTATACCAGACCCTCAGACGCGGTTCGACCGGAGCTGACAGAGCGCTTCGGCCCATCCGGTTCTGTGCTCGCACTTGAATTTCGGCTGCGAAGGACTGCGCGATTGCGTTCGCGTATCCGAGCCCGATGGATGCCGTATTCGAATCGCTGCCGTCGAACAGCATCTGAATTTGCGGCGCGCCGCCTGAAAGCAAATCTCTGGCATAGTTTTGTGGAATCACGATCCCCAGCATGCACTCATCCCTGTTAACTTTCTGCTCAATCGATTGATAATCCTCGACAGCGCCCAGGACAGAGAAATAGCAGGACCCTTGAAAGCGGGAAATCATTTCACGGCTTTCAGGCGTACGGTCGGAATCAAAAACCATTGTGGGAATTCTGTCGACATCCAGAGTCAATGCATAGCCAAACAGGAGGATCATCAGGATGGGCAGCGCCAGGGCCATCGTCAGACTCCTCGCGTCGCGCAGGATGTGCAAGAACTCTTTTCGAGCCACAGCCCAGGTGCGTCTCAGATTCATGGGATAATGCTTGATGCCTTTGTCCGGCAGTGTCAACTCAAAACTGCATTGACGATTTACGAGTGACGATTGACGATTTGCATCGTCAATCGTAAATCTAAAATCGTCAATCCCAAATGGTATTCTTCTAACAGGGAGGGGGCCATGGACTCTGAAAAGACTCAGAAATTCGTTGCCAAGCTGTGGGAGGATTCGATAATTCCGGAACTGATGGAATATATCCGAATTCCAAACAAATCGCCGCTCTACGATCCGCAATGGCAGGAACACGGACATACGGACCGGGCGGTTTCTCTGATCGAACAATGGTGCCGCAGGCAACCGATCGATGGCATGAGATTTGAGACAATGCGGCTTGAGGGGCGAACACCGCTCCTCTTTTTTGACATTCCCGGGAATTCAGCCGGATGCGTTCTGCTGTACGGACACCTTGATAAGCAGCCGGAGATGACCGGATGGCGCGAAGGGCTGGGACCCTGGAATCCGGTGGTTGAGAATGACAAGCTGTACGGACGCGGCGGAGCCGATGATGGATATGCCGTATTTGCCGCATTAACTGCGATCCGGGCTCTGCAGGATCAGCATGCGCCGCATGCCCGCTGCGTCGTCATTATCGAGGCATGCGAGGAAAGCGGCAGCTACGATCTGCCGTATTATATTGAAACGCTTCAGAGCCGCATCGGCGTCCCCGACTTTATTGTCTGCCTCGATTCCGGTTGCGGGAACTACGATCAGCTCTGGTGCACGAGTTCCTTGCGGGGACTGGTCGTGGGAGATCTCTCGGTTCAAATGCTGAAAGAGGGAGTTCATTCCGGAGACGGAAGCGGAGTTGTAGCGTCCAGCTTCCGCGTCATGAGGCAACTTCTCAGCCGCCTGGAGGATGAGAAAACCGGCGAAATCCTGGTTCGTGATTTTCACGTTGAAATACCGCGGCAGGCTGCGGAACAGGCTGCATATACCGCACAGATTCTGGGCAACGAAGTCTTTTCAAAATTTCCCATGCTCCCCGGAGTTCAGCCTGTAAATAACAATCCGACCGAACTAATTTTGAACAGGACGTGGAGACCGGCGCTCGCGACCACGGGTGCGGCAGGCCTGCCAGCCCTGCAGGATGCCGGAAACGTCCTTCGTCCGATGACTGCAGTGAGAGTATCGCTGCGGATTCCGCCGGGATGCGATCCGGTGCGCGCGAGCGAGCGGTTGAAAAAAGTATTCGAGCTGGATCCGCCGTATGGCGCTCACGTGAAATTTGACCTCGGCCAGTATGCAGCAGGCTGGAGTGCGCCTGCAATGAGGCCATGGCTTTCAGAGTCGGTCGGCCGTGCTTCGGAAACTTTTTTCGGGGAAAAAGCCGCCTTCATGGGGGAAGGGGGCTCCATTCCCTTTATGGACATGCTGGGGAAAAAATTTCCCCAGGCGCAGTTCCTGATCACCGGAGTGCTGGGTCCGAATTCAAACGCGCACGGCCCGAATGAGTTCCTGCACATCCCGACCGGCGAGAAACTGACTTGCTGCATCGCTCATGTGCTTGCGGACCACTTTAAAAAGCATTGACGATTTCAGATTTTCGATTGACGATTTATAACTTGTCAACAAGCTCAGACATAGGAGGACGATGCGATGAAGATTCTGGGACTTTCATTCAGCCCGCGCGAACACGGGAATACTGAGCTGCTGCTGGAAAAGATATTCGAAGGCGCCAGGCAGTTGAGTGCGGATACCGAGCTCTATAGGGTTGCCGACAAAAACATCAACCCCTGCGACGGCTGCGGATCCTGTTTTAAAACTGGAGAATGTCATATTCAGGATGACATGCAGGAACTATATGAAAAATTGCTGCAGGCGGAAGGCATCGTCTTCGGGACTCCGGTCTATTTTTACAATATGACTGCTCAGGGGAAAACAGTCATTGACCGGACCATTGCGCTCGGCCATGCCGGCAGGAACCTGGCAAACAAAGTCGGAGGAATTGTTGTCGTCGGCGGAAGCCTGGGATTAGTCGATGCCGTTAAGGATCTCTACTTCTTTATGGTGACGCGGCAGATGTTGCCGGCCAGTTTTGTCGCCGCTTATGCCTCGAACCAAGGGGATGTGAACAGGCTGGAGAAAGGCATGAAGGCGGCAGCAGATCTTGGAATGCAGATGGTGAGGATCGCTGAGAAAAAATTCAAATATCCTGAAGAGTTTAAGGCGTCTCACATCGGCTACGGCACCCACACCTGGTGACCTTGGCTAATTGAAAAGCACCTGCTCTCGGAATCGGAATCGGAATCGGTATCG
>Ga0187873_1003325_pt1 | contig 11646 bp, 14 predicted proteins | sample June2016WEW_16_1_2_FD_133012 | JGI IMG/M metagenome (GOLD analysis project Ga0187873, IMG submission 133012) | Peatland microbial communities from SPRUCE experiment site at the Marcell Experimental Forest, Minnesota, USA - June2016WEW_16_100 | ecosystem: Environmental > Terrestrial > Soil >... | reverse complement strand
GCATACAAAATGGCGGCGCGGGATGCGGTCACGAGCGTGAAGGCCCATGCGGCGTCCCTGAAGATCCCCGCGCACCTGGTCTACATCGATCCGCCGGCTCTGGAATCCGTGGTGCAGGCAGTGATAAGGATCGTCAAAGAGCATCCCTCTGCAGTGTACTCGTTTGACCTTTCGGCCGGGTCAAAGGATCTCTCCCTTGCGCTGTATGCAGTCTCGCTCTGGCTGGAGGGCGACGCGTATTATGCGTTTTCAGACCGGAAGGGGAACACGGCACTCTCCCTGCTCCCGGTTCCCAAGGCTGCGGCCATGAATATCCGGATCAACCAGAATTATGGCAGGATCCTTACCCTGCTCTACAGGGCACCGGGAAAATAGGAGCGCTCGCCCCGGGTGCTGCCCCGCGGTTATCTGCGCACCCAGCTGGAGTCGTTTTACGTGCCGGTCCGGAAGAAGGGGGTAAAAAGCGCGGCAAACCCGATCAGTAAGACCGATGCGACGACGGGAAAGAAAGCGGTGATCCCCCGGCTTAGCCAAGGGACATTCACGAACCTCCTTTCCGCGCTGGAAGCAGGGGATTTGATCCGGCTGGAAGCCGGCCCGGACAAGAGCCGGAGGGAAAAGTTTTACCGGATCACACCCAGTGGCGAGCTCGCGTTGCTGCTCTTTGAAACAAAACCGCGAAAACCATGAGTCACATGTACATCAAACTGTTGGATGTACATGTGACAGTTGGATGTACATCCAACTGAAATCCGGATCTTCACGTCTGATGCCTGTACAAAAGGGGGAGGGGGTACCCCTTCAGGGTCATGTGGGGGGAGCCGGGTAATTTTTCTGCAAAGGAGCACCGACCCCCCTTCCAATGCCCTGAGGGAGGGGGCCCCCAATCCCACAAAAACTATGCTCCCCCACATTCCATATTCTCCTGATAATGCACTCTCCACCCATCCCCGTCGTCCTCGTTCACGGCTGGAAGAGTCATCCCGGCATCTGGAACCGGCTCACCCCACGGCTGAACGAGGAGAGCATCCCCTTTTGGAGCTTTGATTACACGTCCTTCAACGGCGCATCCATGGAAGAGATTGCAGGAGCCCTGCGGGACTACACCGCTACGCAGCGGGACGTGCAGGGATATGCCGGCAGCATCGATATGGTGTGCCACTCCATCGGCTCCTGCATCGCCCGCTACCTGCTTGAAGTACTGGATGGCAGTGCCCGGCGCGAGCAGGTGCGCCAGCTCATAGCGATCGGCCCGCCCAACAACGGTTCTTCCCTTGCCGAACTTTTCTGCGATCCGGTGATCGGGCCGGAGATCACCGGTAGGTTGTGCGGCACTTTTGTTCCCCGGAACTTCGATCCGGCATCCGATGTCATCGTCCATGCCTGTCGGCCGGGAAGCATAACCATGGCCGCTCTGCGGAAGGCCGGCATCCGTCCCGATATCAGGTACCGGGTCCTCTGCGCGGAAAACATCACCCGTACACCTTCATTCTTTCCCTGCTTTGATGGAAAGACCTGTGAATTGCAGCCAGACGGCAGCTGGTGCATGACGTACGCCGGCGACGGCATCGTGCCGCTTGCCGACTCAGTCCTTCCCGGTGCGGTTATTGAGGTCCTGCCTGTGGATCCCGCGACGTTTGACGGGGATGCCGCCCAGTACTGCCATATCCGGCTGCCCCGGGCACCCGAAGTCGTGGACCGAGTCGTGGAGTACCTGCGCTGCGGGCCCGTCAATACGGGATGATGTGTTCAGGCAGTTCTCTTTGCCTCGTTGTAGAGCGACACAAGCGAGATGCTGATCAGGTTGAGCGTGGTTGCCGCGTACCACAGGTACGCTTCCGGTTGCGTCAGCTGCAGGATCCAGCCTGACCAGAGCATGAGACAGATAATCGAAAAGGAGAGCAGCGTATCCACCGCGAGAAAGACCATCGGGCGGCGCACGAGCCGCCCGAGTTCAGCAAGCGTGCAGTATTCCAGCGGGGTGGGGATATGCAGGAGGTCTCCTGCTGCACGCACAGCGTTCATGGTAAAATCAATGGATGCCCATGCAATTACACACCACCCAAAACCTGCGAGAATGGGATTTGACGGAGTTCCGACACGGATGGCGGCGAGACCAAAAAGCCCCTTGAAGATGCAGAACGGGATGCCAATCGTCAGCGTGAGAAAGAACGGTCGGATGAAGAATTCCTGGATGCGGTCTGCTGGATGGAGGATGGGGCAGGTTTCCCCGTGATTCTGTTCCGGGTTCTGTTCTCTTGGCATGAGTGCGGGAGGATGAGATCACAGGTGTCCGATTTTTTTAAAACCTGCGGGGCATTGTCGCTTTTCCACATCGGATCCGGGTGGGAGTCATCGTGTATTCCGGTGAGCATTAGGTCGGGGAAGAATAAGAAGGATTTTGGTAAACAAAAAACGAGTACCGGTCACGCATGAGAACACCGATCCACCTGTATCTGCAGGCTGGTATGGGCATGGCTTTATTACTCCACAGCGATGAACCCTTGGCTATGTCACCAGCACGCAAGCCGGTACCCCCCCATAAAAGCGGCCCTGCCAGCCCGGACAAGAGCCGCCATGCCGAACACCATGAGCACCACCCTGTGGCAGCTCCTGCCGTCCATCCCCCCCATCACCCACAGAAAAAGGCTGTACTTACTCCCCGGCACAACCCCCACACCGGGCCGGCGAACGAGGCCTTGAACCAGGACCATGGAACGCACGAGGATCGGCCACGGCCCGGGAAGATTGCAAAGAAGGGAGATCCCGACAGATCCAAAAAAATGAAACAGTAATCGCATAGCGGTGCGATCACTGCACACTGCCATGTTTCCTGTTCCGGGGGAGGGGACGGGTTATGAATGGATTATCATACCTGCCTGTTTCCGGGGGTATCCCTGCCGGATTAAGCGCGTCTAAACGAAGAAAACTTACCGGTGCCGTGCTGCACAGAGCGCTGCCCCAAGTGCAATTATGACGATGGCGGTTTCCACCGGTACCGTGGGTGTCGTGGTGACTGCGGTGACCGGCACGGTGACTACTGTCGTTTCTGGTGATGTGGGAACCGGGCTTTGCGTCAGCAGCGTCGGTATGGTTGTGGGCGGGACGATCGGTTTTGTCGGCCGGGTGTCAATTGCCTCGATCGATATCAAACCTCTGGTCACCGTTGTATCCCCGCGCTGCACCATGAGTGTCTCGTTGTTGACTGATGTGGGGTTTTCGACCCGGACTGAATACGAGCGCAGGGCAGTATTCATGGATGTCCCGAACGCTACGACCGCCTGTCCTGATGCATCGGTCGTGACCAGCGCGTAATAACTGGTTCTGGACAGAAGTGACGAGGACGGTGCCACATCATCAAGAATCGTACGCCCGCCCCCGTTATAGTACTGGTACGAGCCGATCGTATACGGTCCGTTATCCGGGTCCTGTTGTATATTCCACTGGTCGGCGACAACCACCGGTGGTTGATCATATGCCCCGCCCGACAGCGGCCACGTGCCGGTCAGCCAGATATAGTATGCAGTGTTGGGCTTTCCCATGATATCGACTGTAAACTGGTGACCCCTCACCAGCGAGCCCCCGAGGTCTGATGTTGTATAGATCGCCAGCGCGGGTACCGCAAGAAGGCACATACAGCAGGCTGACAGGATAAGGATAAAAACAGCAGACTTTACCGACATATCGTTACCTCGAAGTAGATTTTTTCCGGTGAAATGACGTTCTACCCCGTGCGGGATAAACATGTGCGTTGTGCTTTTTTAAAAGGGGGCGCTGTCTCGCCAACGATCGTTTGCAGGTTTTTCCTGTCGGACCCCTAACACGAGCTTTAAACATCATCTGCTCCTATCCGGGATCATATGCACGCAATAGAGGTTTCACATCTGACAAAGAAGTTCGGCGCCCTGACCGCGTTAAACGATGTGAACTTCTCGGTAGATGTGGGAGAAACGTTTGGTTTTCTGGGCCCCAACGGTGCGGGGAAGACCACCACGATCAGGATCCTGACGGGCATTTCTTACCCCACTTCTGGGACGGCGACCATCTTCGGCCACGATATCGGGCGCGACACGATTGCGGCGCGGCTGTCCATGGGGATCGTTTCCGAGACCTCAAACGTCTACGATGACCTGACCGCGTGGCAGAACATGATCTTTTCCGCAGAGCTTTATCATGTGGGCCGGGTCGAGCGGGAGAAAAAAGCGGCCGAATTGCTCACCACCTTTGACCTGTATGAGCGGCGCAACGACAAGGTGCATGGTTTTTCCAAGGGCATGAAACGGCGGCTGACGATAGCCATGGGGCTTGTCAACAGCCCGCGCCTTCTTTTCCTTGATGAACCGACATCAGGTCTTGACGTCCAGAGCAACCTCATTATCCGCGATGTGATCACGGGTCTTATCCATGAGGGTGTCACCGTATTTTTGACCACCCATAATATTGAGGAGGCAAACCTGATGTGCGATCGGGTGGCAATCGTCAACAGGGGACATATCGCCGCCATTGACGCCCCGGAACGGCTCAAGAAGACGATCCAGAGTGCGCAGTCAATTGTGGTCTCATTTGACCACGTATCTGCCGGACAACTCGAAGAGGTTCGCAGCCTTCCGATGGTCAATGATGCCATAAAGGAAGGGGATAAGTTCCGGCTTTATACGGAAGATCCTGCAACGGTCATTGAATCGGTGATGGAATATGCCCGTTCAGGAAATCTCCGGGTGATCAGCATCTCCACCCTGGGACCAAGCCTTGAGGATGTGTTCATAAAGTTAACCGGCCTGCAGAGAACGGGAGGGGCGATCCATGCCATCGACTGAGGAAGGGAAAGCCGGCGCATGGTTTGCGCGGGTCAGTCATGAGATCTCCGCCGCATGGGCGATCTCGCGCAAGGACATGATCACCTACTACATCAAGCCCAACATCATCATGATGGGGATCCTCTTCCCGTTCTTCATGTTTCTTGCGTTTGCTATCGGGAAGAACGCTCCGCCCGGCACCCTGATCCCGGGCCTCATCGCGATCACGCTGCTCTTCTCGGCATCCTCGATCGAGCCGGTCTCAATCCCCATCGAGCGGCGGGTAAAAACATTTGACCGGCTGCTCTCGGCACCAATTTCGCTACATTCACTGGTTTTCGGCGAGAGTCTCAGCGGTTTTCTCTATAGTCTCGGTATTGCATGTTTCCCGTTCATAGTTGGGATCATCCTGTTTGCCACGCCGATTGAACATGCACCGTTTCTCGTGATTGCGATGGCACTGACTGCGTTCTGCTTTGCAACACTCGGAACCCTCTTTGCCGCGTACCCCACCGAGAACGTCGGGGAAGTGATGTCGATGCTCAACACGGTCCGGCTGCCGCTCATCTTCATCTCCGGTGTCTTTATCCCCTTATCGGCCATGCCGCAGATCGGCCAGGATATCGCACTCTTTTCCCCGCTCACGTATGGAAACGATATGATCGCGTACGCGTATACCGGCACGTCGCTCTTTTCGCCGTTGCTGGATATCCTTGTGCTGGTGATCTTCATTTTGATCTTCCAGTTAGCGGCAAACCATCTCTATAAGAAATTCAATGAATAAGCAGGTCCTTGTCGGTGGGGCACAAAAATACGGAATCCCTCAGATCCGAACGTGAGGCAGCGTCGAAACGAACAAAAAAAATTGGGTGTGTGATACGGTCACATCTTTGACTGGTCAAAGGTAATGTTTGCCCCCGCCGGGACGTTCCTCTTTTTTCCCTTGGCGTCCGGGAAGAATCCCTTGGATTTTTTATCCTTGTGAGATTTCCGGTCGGTATCCTCCCGCTTTGCGGCTTCTTCTTCTGCATGGATGCCAAGGAAACAGTCCACCGGGTTTTTCCCGCCCTGGCAGAGATTATTCTTTTTGTCCTCGCATTCGCTGCACCCGGGAACATGGGACGGGAGAAGATGGGGGAAGTGGATCTGCCAGAGGTTGGGATCGATCTTCCCCTCTTCGAGGAATTTTTTTATGTGCCGTGGCGTATACTTCATGGTTCGTACTTATTGTACCAAGGGTATTTTATCAGTATCTCAAAAGCCGGATGCCGGAAGCCAGGTTTGCCTGTTATTATAATCCAGTCTGCGGTACCGATCCGGGGAAGTTGAGGGTTCCTGTTGTTTTTTTTGGTTTTTACCGTTTCCCTGTACAAAAAATTCAGAAAAGTTTTCCGGTCAGCGCAAAGACCGAGAGATTCGCATGAGCCTGGGCAAGATCCTGTGCACTCTTCTCTATAACAGGCTGGAATTTGACACGGTTCTTGAAGATCTTCTGCTGGATTGTGTGCAGTTTTTCAATACCGATTAAAAGTTCGCGTTCCACCGGCCGGATCTTTGGCTGGAACGTATGGATCAGACCCTGGACATCGGACGCGGAGACACCTTTTTTTTCGTCATAGATAAACCAGCTTTCCTGCTGCATTCGCCAGTTCATCAGTTCATTGGCAAGGACACTGTCAAAACCCGGGATGCTCATGATCTTGTACGGGGCGATATCTGCTGCGGTCTCGATACCAAATGACCGGAGCGCAGCCTTCCGGTTCTCGCTTAATCTGGGGATGGTGCAGGTGTCGATAAAACAGTTCTCCAGGAATTTCTTCTGCTGGCGCTCCCGTGACGTGTGCTGAAGGGTACCAAGCGCGTTCTTGTATTTCCGCTCGATCGCCTCGTACCTGCCTTTGAGGGCGGTGAGCGCCCCAAGCTGGGCGGTAAATTCCGCATCTCCGGCCTCGGCTTTCCATTTTTTCTCCCAGAGCCGCCAGCTGTACCGGGCGTCTTCAAACTCTTTTTTCCGGCGTTTCTTCTCTGCCGTGTCCTGTCCCGGGTACATCAGGAGAATACCGGCAATCGCTGCCGGGACAAGACCTGCAAGGTCTTTGGTACTATAGGTTCCGGACCACAACCACCACGTGAGACCGGCACTTATGGCCAGAAGCAGGGCAGCCGCCGCCTGCCGTACCTTCCTGAACCTGAGCGCCCGTGCAATCTCCGGGGAAAGCGGTGCCGGCAGACACCGGTACTTCCGCGGGCTGATCTCGGGTATGGGACCCGGGGGCTTTATCGCCAGTACCTTCTGCCACTCTGCAGCAACATCGATCTTCGTGATGGTATCCGAACTCAGAAAGAGCAGGATACCGGAACTGTTTTCGAGAGTGCACCACGGGCAGGCGGCAAGATCGGTATAATAGGTGTGCACGGATTCCGTGGGGCACTTTTTGAGCCGTTTTTCGAGCGCATCGAGCACATTCCACCAGTCGTTTGCACTCGGGCGCCCCCATGACTGGAGGCCCGATTCGGTAAACGCCTGCTCAAAGAGGCTGGAGACCTCTCCTGGCACAATGGAGAGTCCGACGGAGTTTGGCGGCGGCGACATCGCCTTGAGTGCTGCACTCCTCCCAAACGCAAACCGGTGCTCTGCAATCGCCCGTTCGATCGGCATATCGTCGGTTCCCTTGTAGACCCCCGAGAAGGGATGCCTCCCCATAAAGAGCAGCAGAAAGATCAGGATGGCAAGCCCGAAGTTATCGTGATTCTGCGTACGTAGCATCTTGAAATCCCTTGACTTCTGGAGTTCTGGCGGCGTGAACTGGGCGACCCCTACTTCGCAGTGGTAGATTTTGTCACGGGTCTGTACCTGGAACGAGTCGCAGTCGATCAGCCGTACGCATGCCTTTTTTGTGACGAGAATGTTTCCCTCGTTGACGTCCCCGACCACGTACCCGTACTTGTGGATGATGTAGAACGCAGCAGCGAGGTTTTTGGCGGTTCGTATAAGGAATTTCCAGTCTGCGTTCGGGAAGGACTCTTTCCGGTGCGAGGGACCGTACACCTTATGGATCGGTTCGCAATCGGTGATCCTCGGCATGACAAACCCGCAGACCGTGCCGTTCTTGCCGGTGTGGAGCAGGTCGAGCGGCCATGCGGCAAATTCCTTTAAATCATCGTTGCAGCCGCTCACCATCAGCCGGAGTTTTTCCTGCCTTTCCGTGGTAAGCGGCTTGTGGTAGATCTTGGCGAGCACATCCATGCGGTGGGGTGCAATCTCGTAGACGTCACCTTCGCCACCGCTCCCTACTTTTTTTCCGAGTAAAACGTGGTTCCCCCGGCTGTCAAAGAGGTTGTGGTGCGGCGGCTGGCTCATGGTTTTTTTCAGCTCACTTGCACATTTACCGCGAGGATCAGGGTCTTGTCGTCATCGCTTCGTGCATTCACATCGTCCCGGGAGAGCAGTGCGGTCAGGTGGGTCGTGAGGTCAGCAAACCCGTTATCGGGTTTTTTCCTGAGCGCGGCAAACAGGGGCCGGAAGAATCCGTCGTGCACGGTCCGCGTGGAAAACGAGAGCACGAGGTTCTGGAGGCCATCGGTGAAGAGTGCGATCTCTTCAGGTGCGGCCTCGTAACGGTCGATCTTTATGTGCGCGAGAAACGTGTCGTCTGAGATAAAATAGGTCGAGTTCGCATATTCGCCCTGCTCCGGCCAGAAGATGGTGCGGTACCCGGTACCGTTGCTGGTCACGATGCAGCCATCGCCGATCTGGAAATAGAGCGCCTGGTCGCTTGTGGCAACAACACCGATGAGGGTGCAGGCGTAGTCTTTTATCCGCTTTCCATCGGCCTGTGCCCGGGTGGCGATCGCCTCCCGGGAAGCGGTGACCCATGCCCTTATGTCATCGTCTGTGATGGAAGAGATATTGTCTCCTTCGCGGATCACGGAAAGGATCCGGAGGTACAGTGTTTCGCAGGCGATCTCCGCGCCCATGCCTCCGTGGGTGGTGCTCCCCGCCCCGTCGGCAGCAAGTCCGATGAAAAAATCGCGGTCAGAGAACCGGAGTGCGCCGGTACGACAATAATCTTGGCCCGGCTCGTTCCTGTCACTGTGCGATTTTCCCGTGACCGACAAAGAGAGGTGTTTCCAGGTCATATCTCGCTCCACCCTGACGGTGGAGAGAGCAGGATCCTGTCCCCCGGGTTACTGCGGGAGGCAGATTTCATGGAATTGGAGAGCCACTGGAAGAATTCGCGGAACCGGAGACCCTGGAGCTTGAGCGGCTGCCGTACCGTGATCTGCCGGAGGACTGACATATCTGCGTTCTGGACGCCGACAGCAAAGAAGGCGAAGGATTTCGAACTCTCACCTTCCCGGACCGCAGCAGCCGCACGCTGCCATTCGTCGGTCGGTGAACCGTCGGTGATTAAAAAGATCCAGGGCCGGTAAAAGGAGATCCCGTTTGCCCGGTACTCGTCTTTGCGTTTCCTCACCAGATCGATCCCTTGAAGGATGGCCTCGCCAAGCGGGGTGTCGCCTTCGGCTTCAAGCGTGGGATCGAGGAAGAAATCCGCGGTGTTGAACTCGGAGATGACCCTGACCGGGCCAAAGGAGACCAGTGCCACCTCGACACGTTTTACTGCGAGCGAATCACCCTGGAGTTCCTCGTAAAATGATCGCAGGCCGGCGTTAAGTTCTGCGATTGGCTTTCCCGCCATGGAACCGGAAGTATCCAGCAGCAGGAGGCAGGGACACCGGGGTTCGGGATTTTCTGCGAAGGTAACTGGCCCCAGCGGTTGCTGGTCAAACATGGTGTCGTCGCTCATCTGGTGTCTCCTGTTTGTGTACTCATCATATCAACGATTAACTGTATATCTTTGTTGAGGTATTTTTGTATCCCGGGACGGTTTTTTAATGAGCATCAGCAACCTCACTCTATATCGTTGGATGATGTAAGAATACCCTCGTTATCAGATCCGTTGGAATTTCCTATTTCCCTGGTGCAGTTGGGCTCATGATGACTACGGGAATTTTTGCAGTCAAATAAATCCATAAATAATTACGGGTTGCACCATGAACCAGAGATTTGTCTGGAGTGAATTGTATAAATTTCCCACTTACTTTTATGGGCTTGGGCATCCTCTGCCTTGCCGCATTTGTTGTTGCCGGATGTATTGGCACCGGTTCGCAGAACCCATCAGGACAGACGCCGACATTGACGGGAACGCCCGTTATGGTGGGGCATGTTGTTGCCACTGAGAGCCAGAACGGGGCGACGGTGTATGTGAACCGGACCACGGATATCACGCTCAAACTTAAAGAGAACCCCACCACCGGCTACCAGTGGAACCTGACCGTAACCCCCGGCGAGGATCGCTTAAAAACAAAGGGCCGGTCAACTCCTGCCGCACAGGGTAATGCCGGCAATAACTCCACAGCCAATGAGTGCAGAGAGAATATCATACCCCGGTGACTTTGTCGTTGGGGATACTGTGGCCACTTCAGCATTTTGCTGTGCAAGCCATGTATCAACCGAGGATCCGGTTGCAGTCCGGGCAACCGTGATGACATAAGTTGGCACAAGGGGTGTCACGGTCTGTGCCGCATTCACTGATATAAAATTGGTCTTTGTGGCAACATTGCTGCCATCTGCATTAATGGCAGTGAGGGTGACAGTGTAGGTTCCTGCAGTCATATACGTATGCCTGGGGTTCTGGATTGAACTTGACTGCCCATCACCAAAGTCCCAGCTCCACGAGGTAGGAGACCCGGTAGAAGTATCCGTAAACTGTACCGTGAGCGGTGCAGTACCTGATGTCATGTCGCTTGTGAAGGCTACGGTTGGTCCCCCTGAGGTCACAGTTATAGTGGTAGTCTGAGTGCTGGTATTGCTGCCACCTGTATTAATGGCAGTGAGGGTGACAGTATAGGTTCCCGCGGTTGTGTAGGTGTATGACGGGCTCTCGGTAGCATTTGAATTTCCGTCCCCGAAATCCCAGTCCCACGATGTAGGCGAATTAGTGGAGGTGTCGGTGAACTGAACGGTGAGTGGTGCGGAGCCGGAGGAGACATCGTTTGTGAAACTGGCGACCGGCACGTCTGAGGTCACCGTTATAGTGGTAGTCTGAGTGCTGGTACTGCTGCCCGCCGCATTTGTTGCAGTGAGGGATGTGGTATAGGTTCCTGCGGTCGTGTACGTATATAACGGGTTTTGTTCAGAACTGGTACCTCCATCACCGAAGTCCCAACTCCAAGAAGTGGGGGTGTTTGTGGTAGTGTCGGTGAATTGAACGGTGAGTGGTGCGGAGCCAGAGGAGACATCTGTTGTGAAACCGGCGACCGGTACCGTCACCGCTGCGTTCACCGTTATGGTCTGGGTGTAGGCAGTGCTGCTGCCCGCCGCATTTGTTGCAGTGAGGGATGCGGTGTAGGTTCCTGCGGTCGTGTACGTATATGACGGGTTCTGTTGAGAACTGGTACCGCCGTCACCGAACGTCCATCTCCAGGATGTGGGTGAATTGGTGGAGGTGTCAGTGAACTGAACGGCTGTACCGATGGATACTGAAGTTGGAGTTGCCGTGAATGCGGACACCGGTACTACTGCAGCCATTGTAGTGGTTGTGGTCACCGTCGCTGTAGTTGCCACGGTAGTAGGAACGGTAGTCGGTGAAGTAGTTGCCACGGTAGTAGGAACGGTAGTCGGTGAAGTAGTTGCCACAGTAGTAGGAACGGTAGTCGGTGAAGTAGTTGCCACGGTAGTAGGAACGGTAGTTGGTGAAGTAGTTGCCACAGTAGTAGGAACGGTAGTCGGTGAAGTAGTTGCCACAGTAGTAGGAACGGTAGTCGGTGAAGTAGTTGCCACGGT
>Ga0187873_1003322_pt1 | contig 11653 bp, 11 predicted proteins | sample June2016WEW_16_1_2_FD_133012 | JGI IMG/M metagenome (GOLD analysis project Ga0187873, IMG submission 133012) | Peatland microbial communities from SPRUCE experiment site at the Marcell Experimental Forest, Minnesota, USA - June2016WEW_16_100 | ecosystem: Environmental > Terrestrial > Soil >... | reverse complement strand
GGTCATTCCGCTCTTCATCCAGCAGATCGAGGCGGGTCAGCCGTTGACCCTAACGGATCCGAACATGACGCGGTTTATGATGAATCTCGACGGGGCGGTGGATTTGGTGTTGTTCGCATTTCAGCACGCAAAGCCGGGCGATCGGTTTGTGCAAAAGGCGCCGGCGGCGACCATTGCGACGCTCGCGGAGGCGGTGAAACGGTTGCTGGGCGCCAACAACCCAATCAAAATCATCGGGACGCGGCACGGCGAGAAACTCTATGAGACCCTGCTGACGCGGGAGGAAATGGCGCAGGCGGAGGACCTGGGCGACTATTTCCGGGTACCGGCGGACAACCGGAACTTGGACTATAATCTCTATTTCACCGAGGGCATGCCACGCGCCGCCGCCGTGGAAGATTATCACTCCCACAACACCCGGCAGCTGACCGTGGAGGAAATGATGGACTTGCTGCTGACCCTTCCCGAAATCAAGGCCGCGCTGGAAAGGCGCGGGCGCCATGGTTGACCCGGTGACCACCATGCCGGCCGCGCTTGTAACGGGTTCCTCCGGGTTCATCGGCCGCCACCTGGTCGAAGCCCTCCGCCGCCGCGGGGACCGGGAGGTTATTTCCTTCGATCTTGACACCGCCCCCGCCGTCCTCGAGCGCGGACTGCGCGAGGCCGGTGTGATTTTCCATCTCGCTGGCGTCAACCGGCCGCAGGATCCCGCCGAATTTAAGACGGGCAACGCCGATCTGACCGCAACCCTTTGCTCTTCCCTCTCAGCCTTGGGCCGCCACCCTGTTATCGTCCTTTCATCATCGATTCAAGCCGCTCTGGATAATCCCTATGGGGTTAGTAAACGCGAGGCGGAGAAGGCCGTAGAGCGATGGACCGGCAGTGGGGGCGGGAAGGCAGTTATCTTCCGGTTGAAAAACGTTTTTGGCAAATGGTGCCGGCCAAACTACAATTCCGTGACTGCCACCTTGTGTTACAATATCGCCCATGGGCTGCCGATCACGCTGACCGATCCGAACCGTGAGGTGGAGTTGGTCTATATCGACGATGTAGTGGCAGCGTTTCTAAACGTCCTCAATGAGGAATTAGAAGCTGGAGATCGAAAATCCGCCTGCCAACCTCTGGCCTCCGATTTCTGTCGTTACCGCGAGGTGCCTCGTTCCTACAAGGTCACACTTGGTGAGTTGGCTGAGAAGATCCGCTCTTTTCGCGAGTCGCGTACGAGCCTGCTGTTGCCGTCATTAGCAGACGAATTCACTCGCTGCCTCTACGCCACCTACCTCAGTTACTTGAATGGATCGGATTTCAGTTACTCCCTTGAGCAAATGACCGATCCTCGCGGCAGTTTGGCGGAGTTCATCAAACAACCACATTTTGGGCAGGTGTTCGTGTCACGCACCAAGCCGGGTGTCACGCGCGGCAACCACTATCACCACACGAAAACGGAGAAGTTTTTTGTGGTGGAAGGGGAGGCGATCATTAGGTTCCGACACATTCTCGGAGGAGAGATTATCGAGCACCGCGTGAGTGGCAAAGACTTCAAGGTGGTGGACATCCCGCCCGGTTATGCCCATTCGATCGAAAATGTGGGGACAACAGAACTGGTTACCCTGTTTTGGGCGAGCGAGATTTTTGATTCGCTGAGGCCGGATGTGTACGCAATGACGGTGCAGCCGAACTGAAATCATAGTTCAATATACCACTTTTATGAAAGTCATGACGATCGTTGGCACGCGGCCGGAGATCATACGGCTCTCGCGGGTCATTGCCTTGTTGGACAAACACACAGACCATGTGTTGGTCCATACCGGCCAGAACTACGACTACGAACTGAACCAGGTCTTTTTTGACGACCTGGAGCTGCGCAAGCCCGACCACTTTTTAGATGCTGCAGGTGCCAACGCCGCCGAGACCATCGGTCAGATCATCGCACGATCAGACGCGGTGATTGCAAAGGTCCAGCCGCAGGCGATGCTTGTGCTGGGCGATACCAATAGTTGTTTGGCGGCCTATGCCGCCAAGCGACGAAAAGTCCCGGTCTTTCACATGGAGGCCGGGAATCGCTGTTTTGACCAGCGCGTACCTGAGGAGATCAATCGCAAGATAGTAGATCACATTTCCGACATCAATCTGCCGTACAGCGCCATCTCACGGGAATATCTGTTGCGCGAGGGAGTGCCACCGGATCGGATCATCAAGACCGGTAGTCCGATGTATGAGGTTCTCCACCACTACCTGCCCAAGATCGAAGCGTCCGGTATTTTAGCGCGCTTAAACCTCCGGGCACGAGAGTATTTTGTCATCAGTTCTCATCGTGAAGAAAACGTAGACTCCCCCAGTTTGTTGGCGGCGTTGGTGAATATCCTCAACGGACTCGCTCGGGACTATGAGCGGCCGGTGATTGTTTCCACTCATCCACGCACCCGCAAGCGTTTCGATTCGGAAAGGGTTCAGCTCGATCCGCGGGTGGAGCTGCTCAAACCGCTCGGTTTCTGTGATTACGTCAAGCTTCAGCAGCATGCCAAGGCCGTGCTTTCGGACAGCGGAACGATCACCGAAGAGTCGTCGATCCTCAACTTTCCCGCACTGAATATCCGTGAGGCCCACGAACGTCCGGAGGGGATGGAGGAGGGAGCGGTGATAATGACAGGCATGGATTACGCCAAGGTAAAAGAAGGACTTGCCATTTTGGAGCACCAAGGCAGCGGGGCCGACCGAACATTGCGCATCGTGACGGACTATGACGTGCCGAACGTTTCCGAAAAGGTGGTGCGAATCATCATGAGTTACACCAGCTACGTCGACCGCACGGTCTGGGGGAAAACGTAATTCTGATGTCGCCCCCCGGCTGATTAATGGCGATATCCACCGCAACGGACGCGGTGAAGTGCGATATGTCAACAAATTTGATTTTAATGGGGGCGATCGTTTTTATATGATCTGTCCTTCGTCAACGCATCAAATCCGTGGATAGGTGGGACACCGGCGTGATTGGAAATGGTTTTGCGCAGTTCATGGTCAGTTTTGATCAGGCTAGTGGAGCCGGATGATTGGAGTCATCCGTCGGAATCCCTGGCGGTTCAGCGCTTCCGACTTCAAGACGATTGCCCTCAGATTCTCGAAGTCCCCCCGGGCTTTGCCGCTGCCAGCATGGCCTTGACCGAGGGAGCGATCCTTTTGGTGTTTTCTTCCGGCCAAATTGAAACCGCGAGGGAGGATGATATCCGGTATCCCACTGAACAGTGGAAGTTGGTCGATTCTTCGGGAGTTAAGCCAAATTAGGCGATCGGTCTATCCATGCGTATTCTTTTGCTTACCCAATGGTTCCCTCCGGAACCGCAAAAATTGCTGCTGGAACTCGCAACGACGCTGAGAGACCTGGGGCACGAGGTAACCGTGCTCACCGGACTGCCGAACTACCCTACCGGCAAGCTTTATCCCGGTTATCGATGCAAACTGTGGCAACAGGAGGTAATCGACGGAATCAAGGTGATTCGGGTACCGCTTTTCCCCGATCACAGCCGGAACGCTTTACGGCGGGCGACCAATTTTATCTCCTTCGCGCTAGCGGCGGCGATCTTGGGCCCCGCGCTCAGTCCTCGCGTCGACATTATTCATGTCATCCATCCGCCACTAACGATCGGCTTTGCCGCGTGGACCATCAGCCGTTGGCATCGCGTACCCTTTACTTACGAGATTCAAGACATGTGGCCGGAGACGCTCGTGGCAACGGGAATGGTCCGACAGGCTTGGATTCTGAAGCTGATAGGCTGGTTTGCTCTTTGGGTTTATTCGCGGGCGACCTGTATTCGCGTGATCTCCCCGGGATTTCGCCGTAATCTGCTCTCAAAAGGGGTTTCTCCCTCGAAGGTTCATGTCATCTCAAATTGGGTTGACACAGATTTTTACCGTCCGGTCCCTTCAGATCGGCGCGTAATGGAGCGACTCGGCTTTACCTGCAAATTTGTAGTTCTGTATGCAGGTACGATCGGACCTGCCCAAGGCTTAGATTGCATCGTCGAAGCGGCGGGGCAGCTTTGTGACTTACCCGACGTCTTTTTCGCGGTTTTCGGCGAGGGCATAGACCGGGAGTTGCTTGCTACCAAGGCTTCGGCTCGCGGCCTCAACAACATTCGCTTTTACGGATTCTGGCCTCCCGATCAGATGCCAGGCATCTATGCCTTGGCCGATGTCTTGCTAATTCACCTGCGGGACAACCCGTTGTTTCAGATCACGATTCCACACAAGACGTTTGTTTACATGGCTGTTGGCAAGCCGGTACTCGCTGCGGTGAGCGGCGACGTCGCCGATGTGATTACTACCGCAAAAGCAGGCATAACATGCGCTCCTGATCGGCCAGAAGCGCTAGCGGAATCGGTACGCAAGCTACGTGCCATGTCTCATGAAGAATTAACGCAAATGGGGCTCAACGGTCGGTCCGCCGCCGAAACGAGCTTCGGGCGAAAGCAGCTTGTGGCCAGTGTCGCATCAATGTTGCAGCACGGCAGCGGTCGCTTGCCGGATCGCAACATGGCCAAAGGACCCGCCGTGATTATCTAGTCCTATGTGGGAGATTCTATTCTTCCGTATAGATTGCGATTCTGTGCCTCCGCCCATCCGGCGATGCCCGACAGGAACGACTATCGAGATCTGGCGTCCGGCGGGCTTGGCGCTCGCGCCTGCATGCAGTCTTTCTCCTCTTTCACGCATGGCTTGGTGGGCGTTTCATCACCTGAGGATATTCGGCAATCGGGACCACGCCGTCGTATGGTTACGGAGGGATAACACTTGTGTGCACCGAACGCTGCTAATTCCTTCTTTCTTTCGATTTCCCTTCATGGCTTCGAGCGATTTGCAGTGTAGTGACATCTGGACTGCGCCGAATGAGCGGGGGCGGGGACTGGCAGCGGCAGGCGTGGCCGCCGCTCTTCGGCATGGTTGGAAGCCGGGGCGACGAATCTGGTATCTGACAGAGGCCGGGAACGAACCGTCTTGCCGCTTGGCACGCAACCTGGGTTTTTCACTTGTCGGCTGCGGGCAGCGTACGCGACCGTTGGGCCTTCGCGTTTTTGGGCAATTTTTGATGACAACTTCGGAAAAAAGTGTCCGCTAAATATCGTACTCCATGGAAATACCATTCTTTCGCTACCCACATGTGTTCGGCCAGCAGCGCGACGCGATACTCAATGCCATGATTGATGTCATGGATCGCGGCGCCTTCATTCTGCAGGCCGAGGTCAAGGAGTTCGAAGAGCAGATTGCCCGCTACATCGGCGTACGCCATGCGATCGGCACTGCTAATGCCACCAATGCGCTTGAATTAATCGTAAGAGCTACCGGCATCAGCACGGGCGACGAGGTGATTGTCCCTTCCCACACCTTCGTCGCCACAGCCGCCGCCATCAAGAACTACGGCGCTACGCCCGTGTTGGCCGACTGCGGTGATGATCATCTGGTTGATCCTGATTCAATCGAATCCCTTATCACCAAGCGCACCAAGGCAATCATGCCTGTACAGTTGAACGGCCGGGTCTGCGACATGGACCGTCTGCTCGCCATCGCCCAGGCGTACAAACTCCTGCTCATCGAGGACTCTTCGCAGGCGCTCGGCGCCAAGTTCAAGGGGCGCTGCGCCGGCACCTTCGGCCTAGCCGGGGTGTTCAGCTTCTACCCGGCCAAAGTGCTCGGATGTTTCGGTGACGGCGGCATGGTGGTAACGAATGATGACCATCTCTCCGAAAAGATCCGCCTCATGCGCGATCATGGTCGCAGCGGTCACGGTGGCGAAGTTGAGATGTGGGGGATCAACTCGCGCCTCGATAACCTGCACGCCGCCATCATGCTTGTGAAGTTCCGTCGTTACACGCACGAGATTGCCCGCCGGCGCGAGCTCGCCGCCCGCTACCAGAGGGGTTTGCAGGGCATACCCGAACTCACGCTACCGCCGGCGCCCGATGCCTCGCCCGACCACTTCGATATCTACCAGAACTATGAGATTGAAGCCGACCGGCGCGATGCGCTGCGCGAGCACCTCGAGCGCAATGGCGTAAAAACCATTATCCAGTGGGGCGGCAAGGCAATCCACCAGTTTCCAGCATTGAGTTTCAGGTGCCAACTCCCCAGGACTGACCACCTCTTCACCCGTTGCTTCCTGCTGCCGATGAACACCTCCCTGACCGATGAGGAGGTCGACTACATTTGTGCCAATATCCGCAGTTTCTACGGATGCTGAAACTCCATGTACCCGCTGGCGAAACGTGTTCTCGATCTTGTGGTCGCGTTGAGCCTGCTGTTGCTGCTTGCTCCGCTGCTTGTTCTGGTGGCGCTAATAATCTGGCGACACGACCACGGCCCCGTGTTGTATCGCGCCAAGCGGATCGGCCGCGGTGGCGGGCTGTTCACGATGTTCAAGTTTCGCACCATGGTGCTTAACGCCGACCAAATCGGTGCTTCTTCCACGGCAGACGACGACTCTCGCATCATGCCAATCGGTCGCTTTCTGCGCCGCTACAAGCTAGATGAACTGCCCCAGCTCTTCAATGTCGTGAACGGCACCATGAGTCTCGTGGGACCGCGGCCTCAGGTGAAGTGGGCCGTCGACCTTTACACGGAGGAAGAACGCGCTGTACTGCAGGTGCCGCCCGGCATCACCGACTACGCCTCACTCTTCTTTCCGAACGAAGGCGAGGTCCTGAAAGGCAGTACCGACCCCGACCGCGACTACATGGAGAAAATCCATCCCATCAAAATGCAACTATGCTTGCGTTATGTGCGGGAGCGCTCCTTCGGCACTGACCTTAAGATCCTTTTCTTCACCGCCCTCACCGTGGCCGGGCTCCGCCGCCCCGCCAGCAATCCCGTCACCCTGTGAAAACATTCAAGACTCCAGCCGAACAGGCCGTCGGTCCGGCCATCGCCCATATCTTTGAATCCTGTCGCGACTCGACCGAAACGAAGATCGAATGCTTCCCCAAATACGTCCGTCGGCAGCACCTCAAGCGGTTCCTGGCAATGTATGAGCTCTTCAAGCTCGTACTGCCGGTCAAAGGCTCGATCGTCGAATGCGGGGTGTTTCACGGTTTCGGCCTGATGTCCTGGGCAAAGCTTAGCACCATCCTGGAGCCGGAGAACCTGACGCGCCGGATCTACGGCTTCGACACGTTTGCCGGTTTTCCCGGCCTCACAGGCAAGGATCAGAACGTGCACACCGAAACCCAAGTGGGTGACCTACACGCCAGCTCTTATGAGGAGCTGCAACAGTTAATCGTACTCTACGATCAGGACCGTTTTCTCGGACACATCCCCAAGATCTCGCTGATCAAGGGTGACATCGCTGCCACCGTGCCCAAATTCGTGGCGGACAATCCGCACCTGCTGGTAAGCCTGCTTTTTGTTGATTGCGATCTTTACGAGCCAACCAAGGTCGCCCTGCAGCACTTCCTGCCTCGCATGCCACGTGGCGCGATCGTCGCCTTCGACGAGCTCGACAATCCCCAGTGGCCCGGCGAAACCGTGGCCATGCTGGAAGAGACCGCTGCTCGTCCGCTGGAGCTCCGACGCCTCGGATGGGATCCTTACATCTCCTACGCCACCCTTTGACAAACTTGCCCGAAGAACCTGCACAACCGCGTCTTGCCCCCCGTGAACTGGCCTGGCGCATTCGCCGCCAGGCGGTGGAGATGTGCCGACGCGGCAACAGTTCGCACGTTGCGGCGATCCTTTCGATGGCCGATATCCTCGCCGTGCTCTACGGCAAAGTAATGCGCTATCGGCCGCAGGAACCCCGCTGGCCCGGGCGCGATCGGTTCATCCTCAGCAAAGGCCACGCTGGCGCCGGGGTATATGCTGCACTCGCCGAGTGCGGCTTCTTCCCGGTGGAGAAACTGCTCACACACTGTCAGGATGGCTCTGATCTCTGCGGCCATGTTTCGCACCTCGGCATCCCGGGTGTGGAGCTATCCACAGGCTCGCTTGGCCACGGCCTGCCGGTCGCGCAGGGCATGGCGCTGGCCGCCAAACTCGATGACCGCAGCCACCGTGTCTTCGTGCTGATGAGCGATGGCGAGTGCGACGAAGGCTCGAACTGGGAGGCCATGCTCTTTGCCGGGCACCATCGCCTCGTTAATCTGGTCGCGATCGTCGATTACAACAAAATCCAGAGCCTTGCCCCCGTGGCTGAGACCATCGGCCTCGAACCTTTCGCCGACAAATGGCGCGCCTTTGGCTGGGAGGTGATCGAGGTTGACGGTCACGATCACGGTGCTCTTGCGGCCGCACTCGATCATAATCCAGTCCGCGGGACGGCACCGTTGTGTGTCATCGCCCACACGACCAAGGGCAAGGGAATCTCCTTTATGGAAAACTCCGTGCTCTGGCACTATCGCTCGCCGCAGGGCGAAGAATATGCCGCGGCTGTGCGCGAGCTTGAGGAGGTCTACCGTGCGTAATGCCTTTATCCGCGAATTAACCAGCATTGCCGCGGCGGATCCCGACACGATCCTGATCACTGGCGATCTCGGTTTCGGCGTACTGACGGAATTTTCCTGCCACTTCCCGCGGCAATATATCAACGCGGGCGTGGCGGAGCAAAACATGACGGCCCTCGCCGTCGGTCTCGCCCTTGAGGGGAAGATTGTCTACACATACTCCATCGCCAATTTTCCAACCCTACGCTGCCTCGAGCAAATTCGCAATGATGCCTGCTACCATCGTGCGAACGTCAAGATCGTAAGTGTGGGGGGTGGATTCGCCTATGGTCCGCTCGGTATCAGCCATCATGCCACGGAAGATCTGACGATCATGCGGGCATTGCCGAACCTTACAGTGTTTGCGCCGGGGGATCCTTCCGAGGTGCAGTTGGCAACCCGCGCAGCACACTCCACTCTCGGGACATGCTACCTGCGCCTCGGCCGCGGCGGTGAGCCAATGGTGCATGAGAGTTTGCCAGCATTTGTAGTGGGTCGCGCGATCCCACTGTACGTAGAGGGTGAAGTCGGCCTTCTGAGCACGGGTGGTATTTTGGCTGTAGCTGTCGCCACCCGAAAACAGTTAGTAGATCGCGGAATCCCGACGGCTCTTTACAGCATGCCCACGTTGAAACCTCTCGACGAGCTTCTGATCCGCGAACTCGCCCGTACCTGCCGTTTGATTGTCACAATCGAAGAACACACTGTGCTCGGTGGTCTCGGAGGTGCCGTGGCAGAAATACTCGCCGAGACGCATCCCCGTTGTGCGCGGCTGTTGCGCTGCGGCTTGCCGGACCAGTTCAGCAGCATTGTCGGCACGCAAGATTATCTACGATCAAGTTATGGTATTGATCCTGCCAGCCTGAGCGAACGGATAACCGCGCAGCTTTGAGACGAAGTAAATCCTCGCGAAGACACCAAAGCGAGTGATCACCATTACCTTGGTGCCACTATCGTTCTGATATGCGCATGCAGTTCTGTGATGCTGGAAAGCCGGTTGCTGCCGTACGAGTGGTGTTTTGATCTTGATGATGTTCCCTGGAGTACCTGGTTCAGGCTAAAATCGCACCGTGACTGCATCACTGTAGGATTTTCAAACTCGACGTCTGGCTCGTGGATTCTCCATGCTAGTCACGGTTTTTCGAATTTTGTGCCTGACGACAAGGGACATGCTAGTATGAAGGGACACGTCCACCTGCAGCGCGACCACCATGCTTGGATGCAACCTTTCGAGAACGCATGAATAACGAGAGTGATACGTTTTCACGCTCCGGGTTGCAAAGTGACACGGGGAGTTCTCTGCCCTTTGCTGCCACGATGAGCGGCAGCAGTTCGCCCTTCGTAAAATCGACGGACATGAGTCGGCCGCCGTTTAGCGATATGAGCAGCCTCACCAGGGTGTTGCTGTTGGTCGTCATCTATAGTGGAGCGATTGTCGTGGCGCACTGGCTGGCGTACCTCATCCGGTTTGAGTTTCATCCGCCGATTGATCAGCAGACACTTTTCTGGCAGGCGCTGCAATGGTCGCTGCCGATTGAATTGCTTTCGCTCCTGCTGTTCGGCCAGTTCCGCAGCCTGCTGAGCTACTTCAGCCTGCCGGACGCCCGGCGTATCGTGCTGGCCTGCACCTCAGCGAGCGTAGTTTCGCTGGGTGTTTGGTATGCCACCAAGGGGCAGCACGCCCCGCCGCGGTCGATCATCATCCTGAGTTTCCTCTTGGACACAGCCGCGCTGGGCAGCGTGCGCTTGTCGTTCCGGATGCTGCGGGAGCGGCAGGGAGGAAATGGGGAAGCCGGCAAGGCTCCCCGTCGGATCGTGATTGTCGGCGCGGGCGATGTCGGGGCCAACCTGGCCAAGGAGATGAAGCTGCGGCGCGATCTGCACATGCGGCCAATCGCCTTTTTCGACGACGACCAAAGTAAATGGAACACGCACGTGCACGGCGTGCCCGTGGTCGGACGCCCGGAACTACTGGCAGAAGGCAAGATTCAGGCGGACGAGGCGGTGATCGCCATGCCCAGCGCCAGCGGAAGGAGGGTGCGCGAGGTGGTGCAGGTGTTTAACGAGGCGCGCATCCGGTTCGAGATCGTTCCGTCGATGGAACAGATTGTGAACGGCGCGGTGCAGGTCTCGCAGATTCGCCCGGTACAACTCGAGGACCTGCTGGGACGCGAGCGGATCGACCTTGAGACCGAACGCATCCGTGAGCTGGTGCAGGACAAGGTGGTGATGGTCACCGGCGCTGGCGGCAGCATCGGCGGCGAGCTGTGCCGGCAGATCGCGGGGTATCATCCCCTGCGCCTCTTGCTCGTGGAGCGTTGCGAGGTGCAGATGTTCCAGATCGAGCAGGAATTGCTCGACTTGGGCTGCGGCTCCCAAATCGTGCCGCTCGTCGCCGACATCCTCGACGGGGAACACATGTTTGGCATCTTCGAGCGTTTCCGCCCGCAATTAATTTTTCACGCCGCCGCCCACAAACACGTGCCGATGATGGAGCACCAGCCGTTTGAGGCGTTCCGGAACAATACCATTGGGACCAAGAATCTCGCCAAACTGGCCGTGAGTTTTGGCGTCGAACGCTTCGTCCTCATCTCGACCGACAAAGCCATCAATCCCACGAATGTCATGGGTGCCACCAAGCGGCTGGCCGAGCTATACCTTCAGGCGCTGCAGCGGAGTCAAATGGGCAAGGGGCAAGGGGCAAGGGGCGAAGGGCAAAGTGAAAGTGTAGGGCCGGACCTTGGCCTGCCCGCCGGAGCCTCTGGCGAAGGCTGGGCGTCCGTGCCGAGGGAGAAAGGGAGTGAGGGAGTGAGGAAGGAACCGAGCTACGGTGCTACTGAGCGACGGAATGGCGGAGCAACAGTGAGCGAAGGGCCGTTATCGGAAACCAGAGGACAGAGCACAGGGGTCGGCAACCCAGAACTCAGCACTCAGAACTCTAAACCCTCGTTCGCGGCTTCGACGCGAACGAAGTTCATGGCCGTGCGGTTCGGCAATGTGCTCGGCTCCTCTGGCAGCGTGATTCCGACCTTCAAAAAGCAGATCGCCGCCGGCGGGCCGGTGACCGTTACACACCCCGAGGTCACGCGCTATTTCATGACGATACAGGAGGCCGTGGGACTGGTGCTCCAAAGCGCAACGCAGGGCCAGGGCGGGGAGATTTTCGTCCTCGACATGGGCAAACTGGT
>Ga0187873_1003321_pt1 | contig 11653 bp, 10 predicted proteins | sample June2016WEW_16_1_2_FD_133012 | JGI IMG/M metagenome (GOLD analysis project Ga0187873, IMG submission 133012) | Peatland microbial communities from SPRUCE experiment site at the Marcell Experimental Forest, Minnesota, USA - June2016WEW_16_100 | ecosystem: Environmental > Terrestrial > Soil >... | reverse complement strand
CCTCAACACGCTGTTTCCAGCCGCTGCCAACCTCGTCGCAACCATGGTCGGGTGGCCCGGGTAAACGTTCGGTTCGGGCTGAATATTTGCCTTGGAGACGGGCGGCCCAGCCTACCTGGATGAGATTCACTAGCGGTCCTCCCGGTATAGCCAGAGAAACAGGCCAACCGCGGCCACTACCGCTGCCAACATGTAATAGACAGGCTCCATACAGGAAGTTTCCCGTAAACTCATTCGCGTGTAAAGTCCATAATCAGGACTGGATTCCGGACGGCAACCGATCAATTCTTCAGCCCTAACCCCTAGTCCCTAACCTCCAACCCCCAGCCCCTGCTATAACAACTTTATGCCACAGACCCTGCAAGCCCTGGCGGAGTTCACCACCTCGCGCCTGATCGGCGACGGCGGCATCGAAGTCAGCAGAGTTGCCAGCATCGCGCAGGCGCAGCCCGGCGACTTGGTATTCGTCCAGACCGAAGATGGGAAGGACCTCGCAGAAGCGCTCGCGTCGCACGCCAGCGCCGTCATCGCCGGCGAGTTCGCCGCCTCCTCTGCCGGTACCAAGCCGCTGCTGATTTCCGCCGATCCCCGGCTTGCGTTTTGCGGAGCCGGTGCGCTCTTGCATCCCCCGAGGGCGTATCCTCCCGGCGTGCATCCGACTGCCGTCGTTCATCCGTCGGCTAGAATCGCTCCCACCGCTGCCGTCGATGCTCACGCCGTGATCGAAGCCGGCGCCGTGATTGGCGAGCGCTCGCACATCGGCGCGAACTGCAGCGTCGGCGAAGGCGTGGCGCTTGGCGATGACTGCGACCTCTATCCCTGCGTGGTCATCTACCCAGGCACGACGCTGGGGCGCCGCGTGGTTGTGCACGCCGGCTCGGTGCTCGGTTCCGACGGCTTTGGCTTTGTGCGCGACGAGACCTACGGCCGATACCAGAAGTTTCCCCAGATCGGCGAATTGGTGATCGGCGATTATGTCGAGATTGGCGCCAACTGCACTATCGATCGCGGCGCGCTCGACCGTACTGTGATCGGTCCAGGAACGAAGCTGGACAACCTGGTGCACATCGGCCACAACGATGTGGTCGGGGCGAATGTCGTGATTGCCGCGCAGACCGGCGTCTCCGGCAGCTCGGAGATTGGCGACGGCTGCGTCATCGGGGGCCAAGTTGGCATTGGCGATCACGCCAAAGTTGAGGCAGGAACCACGCTGGGCGGACAAGCCGGCGTCCTGCCCCACAAAGTGCTGCGCGGTAAAGGCATGTTGTATTGGGGAACTCCGGCGCGTCCGCTGCGCGAGCTCCTGCGCGAGCTCGCGATTGTTTCAAAGTTGGCCCGCAGGAAGGGCAATTCCTAGCGGTCTTGGCTTTTGCTAGTTGCTAATTGCTAGTTGCTAATTACTTTCTTCATGTCCCTCATCGTCGTCGGTGGACATTCTCGCAGCGTAGGCAAGACCAGCGTAGTCGCCGGCCTCATCGCCGCTTTACCTGAATTCCACTGGACGGCCATGAAGATCACGCAGTACGGCCACGGCATCTGCTCGGCCAACGGAAAGCTCTGCGATTGTGCAACGGACGATCACTCCTGGGCCGTCACCGAAGAACGCGACCGCAGCGGCGAGAGCGACAGCTCGCGCTTTCTGGTGGCGGGCGCAGCGCGCTCACTCTGGGTCCGTACTCGCCAGGGCATGCTGGCAGAAGCCATGCCGCGGGTTCGCAAAGAATTGGCCGCGGCTGACAACGCCATCCTCGAATCCAACAGCGTGATGCGTTTCCTTCGTCCCGACCTGTATCTCACCGTGCTCGACGCCGCTACTGCCGACTTCAAGACGTCGGCACAGCAGTTTCTCGATCGCGCCGACGCGGTGATTTTGCACGACGATACCGATGAGATCGCCTGGAAGAGCGTCTCGCTGAAGCCCGTGGCCGCCAAGCCCATGTTCCGCATCCGCCCGCCGCAGTACGTCACGCCTGAGCTGGTCGAGTTCGTGAAAACGAGACTTCACCACAGAGACACAGAGGCACAGAGAACTTAGCGGGCGGATCGGTACTGAGGCGTCCCAAACGGCCGCGTGCCCCGTTCTTGTCATCCCGAGCGGAGCGTAGCGAAGCCGAGGGACCTGCTGTTTTTGGCTTAGTGCTGGGCCTTTCGCACGTCGAGTAAAATCGCCACAGGAGCTCACTCTGGACGCGACCACTCCAAACCGCTTCGAAGTGCTGTTCGATCGCGCTGAGCCCAGCGCCATTGACGATCCAGCCTATGCGCCCTATGGCAACCTCGGCTTTCCTGCTGCGCCGGTTGGCCGCCCGTGGATCTACACCAACTTCGTTCAGTCGCTCGACGGCATCACCTCGTTGTTGGGGAAATATTCTTCGGGCGGGGAAATTTCGCAGTCGAGCGACGATCGCTGGCTGATGGACCTGTTGCGCGCGCACGCCGACGGCATCCTGATGGGAATGAATACCCTGCGCGAAGAGCAACGGCAGCGCGGCCCCGACAGCCGCGGCATCGTCTTTCGCGTTGCCGATCCCGCGTTGCAGGAATTGCGTCGTAAGCTCGGCAAGGCGCGCGAGCGCAATATCTTTGTCACTAGCGCGACCAATCTGGAACTGGCGCGGTACAAGGTTTTCGACGGCGATGTAGTCGATGCGGCGATCCTCACATCGCCCGCGGGCGCGGGACGGCTGCGCGCGCAAGGCAGCCATCCGCAAGTCGTTATCATTGCCGCCGGCGATGGGGGAAGCTTCGATCTGGCGCAGGCGATTGCCAGGCTGCGCGAGGAGTTGGGAGTGCAACACCTGCTGTGCGAGGGAGGTCCCACATTGTATGGCAGCCTGGCGCGCGCCGATCTGGTGGATGAGAAATTCATGACGATCTCACCGATCGAAGTGGGACAAGTCGTTCCACCGGAACAGGAGCGGCTGGCAAGCGAACGGAGCGTTCCTGTGCTCCTGCGGCCGACCACCTTCGGCGGCCCCGGCTTCACCCGCGACAACCTCACGCGCTGGCAATGGTTGAGTTGCCGCAAGGCAGGCGATCACCAGTTCATACGCTACCGGAGGAAAAGGGGCTAGGGATTCAGGGATCGGGGCGGAGTCATATCGTCAGCAGCTAGTTGCTAATTGCTGCTTCGCCTACTTCGCCATCTCCAGGCCGCCTGCCGCGCGGTTCAATGCTCCCGTCAGAAGCTGCAACTGCTGTTTGGTGAGGACAAGATTATTGTTCTCGATGGCCTCGTTCACGCCGGGAATCACGACGGCCGCGTATCCCGTGTGCTCGCCCGGCGCATAGATCGAGTGCTTGAACCAGGGACGGTCCGGCAGCCCATCGATGAGGAAAGCTCGTTCGGCATTGCGTAGTACAAGGTTCATCGCTCCCGGATCGCCGATCGATTTGCCCTGTAACTTCATGAGATCGGAGCCGGCCTTTTGCAGCCGTTCGGCCGCTTTCATTGCATCAGCGAACGACGGTGCCTGTTCACCGAACGCCGTCTTGGCCCTTTGCTCTGCCGCTTTCACGTACTCGCCGATTTCCTTACCGTAATCCTCGTAGTTCAAAGGCAGCACATCCGTTGACGCCATGCGCATCGCCTCTAGTCCGTAAATGCGCGCCATCTGCTGCTCGTAGACGAACGTCGGATCGCCAAACTTAGTGAACCATTCAAAGTCGTCAAAGGCAGAGTGGTAAACGCCGTAAGGCCCTTTGGAGCCGATGTCCGCCGATGGAATGCCAAGATGTTGTAAAAACGCAGCGTAATCGGAGCCGCCGCCCAAGTCGCCCACGGGAACATCTGCGCTTCCGGCAACCGCCGGACGGCTGGGAGACGGCGTCATCAATGTCTCCGCATGGTTCTTACCTTCCTTCTCATTCTTGTCGGTCGTTGCCTTCCACTGGTCGTAGACACTGCCTCCCTTGGGACTGGGCACCGACTTTGCTACGTCGCGCAGATATTGTTTCAAGCTGGGCACAGCTGACGCGCCAAAGTCGGGCCCAGCTACCGCGACGTCCATATTGAAGTAGGCAACCGCCCGCGACAGCTCTTTGACGTGCCCTTCGGCGTACTCGGTCGAGCCGATCAGGCCTTCTTCTTCTGCATCCCAACTGGCAAAGACCAGGGTGCGCTTGGGACGCCATCCCGCTTTCAGCAGCTCTCCAATGCCGTGCACCGCTTCCAGCTGCGCTGCCGTTCCGCTGCTGGGATCCACCGCGCCGTACACCCAGGCGTCGCGATGATTGCCCGTGACCACCCACTCATTCGGCAGTTGCGACCCGCGAACCATTCCGATGACATCCCAAATCGTTGTGAAGCGGTAATTCTGTTTGAGCGCCATGTGGACCTTCGCCGGTCCGGGTCCGACGTGATAGGTGAACGGTAGCGCCCCTTGCCAGCCGCGCGGCGATTCCGGCCCGCCCAGGTTCGCCATGATCGGCGTCGCATCGGCGTACGACAACGGAGTCACGGGAATCCTGGGCAGGTTCGTTGCCTGCTCGGGCGAGATGCGCTTGCTATCCGGCAGGTCAGGTACAGAGGCGATGTCGGGCGTGGTGGGATCGCCCGGATAGCGGAAGAGATACTGCACCGAACCGCGTTGCACACCCGTATCCGGACGCCACGGGCCTTTGGGATATTTGTCACCTTTGAAGTAGCCGTCGTCGTAGGGATCGGAATACAAGATGACAGCCGCCGCCCCATATTGCGCGGCCAGGAACACTTTGACTCCCCGAAAGACTTCGCCATAGCGAACGATGACGATCTTGCCTTTTACATCGATGCCCATCTCCTTCAGCTTCTTGAAGTCTTCGGCCCTCCCGTAATTCGCATAGACCACGTCGGCGGTAACGTCGCCCGACGGAGAATACTCATTGAAGGCAGGCAGAATTCTGGGATCTTTCTGAAACGGATCGTCGCTGACGCGCTCGGGCGAAGGCCCATGCATCACCACTCCCGGGGGCGCAACCACATCGACGCGAATGTCCAGCGGCAACGCCATCCAGACTTTGTACGGTTGGATGGAAGCATCGAGGCCGGCAGCGAGATATTGCTGTAGTACGTATTCGGCAGTGCGGCGGTCCTCAGGCGAGCCCGCCACATGCGGCGCAGCCGTCAGAATCTGCAAGTGCTGCTTTGCCAGCTTGGGATCGGGAACTGCCAGGAAGGTCTTTTCCGCTTGCAGTTCCGCCGCCGGATCGCGATAGCCGAAGATCTTGTCAGGGGCGGTGAATGGCGCAGGGTTCGCTTGCTGCCGGCCCGTAGGCGGCGCACTCGGTTGCGTCATGATAAAAGGCAGGAGCGTAAGAAAGCACAGGATGCCAATGGCCGAACGGAACAATGAGGTTCTCCTCCGGAGAATACGCGCGGCTAATTCCGGAAACCGCAAGAATTAGCAGATTACATCATCGGGTCGAGTAGGGAAACGCAAAGGTGGTCAGCGCTTCCGGTTGTCACCGTCGCCCGACTCTGCCAAACTAGCCAGTCCTTTGGAGTCGCTCATGGTGCGCGAGTTCTCGGCTGGCGGTGTGGTGCTGCGCAAGATGCGTGGCCGCTGGTTCCTGGCCGTTATCGAGCCCCAGATGGAGCGTCCGAAAAAGGCGGCGAAGGCCACTCGCCCAAGCAAGAAAGCTCCTCCTGCGATCATCGCCCTGCCCAAAGGCGCCATCGATGCCGGTGAAAAGCCCGACCAGACCGCTCTTCGCGAAGTCGAAGAGGAAACCGGGCTGCGCGCCGACCTCATCAGCAAACTCGCCGACATCAAGTACGTTTACGTGCGCACCTGGGGCGATCGCGCTCGCGTCTTCAAAATCGTCAGCTTCTACCTGTTGCTCTATCGCGCGGGGAAGCTGGGAAACATCAAGCCGGAAATGCGAGTCGAAGTGCAGCGGGCCTTCTGGATACCGCTGGACAAGGCACCGGCGCTTCTCAGCTACAAGGGCGAGAAGGAAGTGGCCGAGCGCGCGTTACAGTACCTGACCGCCCATCCTGAGGTAGGAGAACATGCCGCCAACCCCTCACATTGAGCACCATTTCACCGCGGGCGAAGTGGTCCGCGACGTCGTCATTGGAATGTCCGACGGGCTGACGGTGCCGTTCGCCCTGGCGGCGGGACTGTCGGGCGCGGTCGATAACAGCCGCATCGTCGTGATCGCCGGCTTGGCGGAAATCGCTGCCGGATCGATCGCCATGGGACTGGGCGGCTACCTGGCCGCCAAGAGCGATGCCGAGCACTATGCCAGCGAACGGCAACGTGAGATGCAAGAAGTTCAAGACGTTCCCGACGAGGAAGCGCGCGAGGTGCAGAAGGTGTTTGCCGACTACGGGCTCTCGCGTGAAGAGAGCGGCCCAGTAGTGCAGGCGCTGACTCGCAAGCCGAAGGAGTGGGTCGACTTCATGATGCGCTTCGAGTTGGGATTGGAGGAGCCCGATCCCAAGCGCGCGCTCCAGAGCGCGGCGACCATCGCGGCATCCTACGTTGCCGGAGGCATTATTCCCCTCTCGCCCTATATGGCACTGCACTCCGTGCGGACGGCGCTGCTATGCTCCGTCGTCGTGACACTAATTGCCCTCGGAGTTTTCGGGTACATCAAGGGCCGCTTCACCGGCTCCAGGGCCGGTCGTTCCGCCACGCAAACCATTGTAATTGGAGGACTTGCGGCCGCAGCAGCCTTCCTTCTTGCCAAGCTGATCTCCTAGCCCAATATGGGAATAAGATTTATGACGATTTAGCTTGACTGAATGAGCCCTCATTCATTAGTATCAATTCAATTTAATACGGCGCGCGTCGTTGCCATCCTCACCCCACATCTTACGGCGCGCGCTGCTTGTATTTTGAGCCGCTTTATTATGCCGTTGTTGATTTACGAGGAGAGCCGTGCCGAGGGTTTTCCCAAGAAACACCGCAGCGATTCTGCTTTTCGTTCAATCAAATTCATATCACAGCAAGCCTTTGCCGCAGATCAAAACGCTAGTCAGAATAACGCTTCACGTTGATTGAGCCGGAGTCATTTAGATCTCATGCTAAGACGGATTGAGAAAGTCGCCGTTCTGGGCGCGGGCACGATGGGCGCTCGCATCTCCGCGCACCTGGCCAATGCCGGTGTTCCTTCGTATCTACTCGACATCGTTCCTCCCGATGCCGACGGGCCGGCGCGCAATCGTATTGCAGCCGCCGGTCTGGAAGCTGCGGTGAAGTCGAAGCCTGCGGCATTTTTCGAACCTTCGCTCGCCCGCCTGGTGACGATCGGGAATTTTGAAGACGATCTGCAGAAGCTGGCCGACGTCGACTGGATCATTGAGGCCGTCATCGAAGATTTGGAGATCAAGCGCAGCCTGCTACGCAAGATCGAGGCGATCCGCAAGCCCGGCACCATCATCACAACCAATACCAGCGGGCTGCCTGTGGCCAAGATCGTCGAAGGCTTTCCCGACGACTTCCGCCGCTACTGGTTTGGCACTCACTTCTTCAATCCGCCGCGCTACATGCGGTTGCTGGAATTGATCCCCACTCCTGACGCCGATCCTGCGGCGATGGAGACCATCGCGCACTTCTGCGACCTCTACATGGGCAAAGGCGTGGTGCATGCCAAGGACACGCCGAACTTTATCGCCAACCGCATTGGGACGTTCTCCGCGCTCAACGTCATGCGCCTGATGCAGGAGATGGACCTCAGCGTCGAAGAAGTGGACGCGCTGACGGGCACCGCCGTCGGCTGGCCGAAGATGGCGACATTTCGCCTCACCGATCTTGTCGGCCTCGACATCCTGGGACACGTCGTGCGCAATGCCACCACAAACATCCACGACGAGCGCAGCGATCTCGTGCTGCCCAGCTTCTTCCTGCAGATGCTGGAACGCAAATGGCTGGGTGACAAGACCAAGGGCGGCTTCTACCGCAAGAACAAGAAAGACGGCAAAACAGAAATCTTCGCACTCGACTGGAAGACGATGGAATATCGGCCTTCGCAGCGGCCGAAGTTTCCCTCGCTGGAGATGGCGAAGACCGTCGACGATTTGCCGGAGCGGCTGAGGATGCTGCTCGCGCCGTCGAAGGACAAGGCCAGTATTTTCCTCTGGTCGGCCCTGTCGGATCTCTGGACCTACGCCGCGAATCGCATCGGCGAGATCTCGGACTCGATCGTCGAAATCGACCGCGCCATGAAGCTCGGCTTCAATTGGGAGATGGGGCCATTTGAATTGTGGGACGCCGCCGGCGTCGCCAAGACCGTCAAGCGGATGCAGGTCGAGGGCAAACCGGTTTCGCCCAAGGTCGAGAAGCTTCTGGCCTCGGGTCACGAGAAGTGGTACGCCGACGATCCCAAGGCTCCAAGCGGACGCGCCTTCTTCGATGTTTGCAGCGGTAACTATCATTCCGAGAAAGTTCCGGCAGGCGTGTGGTCGGTTGCGGTCGCGAAGAAGTCTGGCCTGGTCGTCAAGAAGAACGCAGGCGCTTCGCTGGTCGATATTGGCGACGGCGTGGGCTGCATCGAGTTCCACTCCAAGTTGAATTCGCTGGGCGGCGACATCGTACAGATGATCACGCAGACCCTGAAGCCGGGCGGTGCGGGCGACAACTTCGACGCATTCGTCATCACCAACGACGCGGCGAATTTCTCCGTCGGCGCAAACATCATGATGCTGCTGATGGTCGTCCAGGAAGAAGAGTGGCACGAAGTCGATCTCGCGATTCGCCAGTTCCAGGGCATGACCCAGGCGATCAAGTTTTCTTCCAAGCCGGTGGTCGCCGCGCCGTTTGGTATGACGCTGGGCGGTGGCACAGAGATCACGCTGCACGCGGCCGCTCGACAGCCGCACGCCGAGCTTTATGCTGGGCTGGTAGAAGTTGCCGTCGGCCTGCTGCCCGGTGGCGGAGGCTGCAAAGAGATGACGCTGCGCGCGCTCGATAAGGCGTATCACATCCGCCCAGCTGGCCGCGGCGAGAGTGTCGAGCTGATGGAAGCGTTGAAGCAGGCGTTCGAGGTCGTGGCCATGGCGAAGGTCTCGATGTCAGCCTTCGAAGCGCGCAATCTCGGATTCCTTTCCAGCGGCGACGACATCACTATGAACAGGAAACGTGTGCTCACCGACGCGAAAGAGCGCGCGCTGGAGTTGGTGCACGAGGGCTATCGCGCGCCGGTGCCGCGTGCCGACATTCCCGCGCCCGGCGAAAGCATTCTGGCGACGCTGAAGCTGGGGGTGCACATCATGCACGAAGGCGAGTTTATTACCGATCACGAAGTGAAGATCGGCAACAAAGTGGCGGAGGTGCTGTGCGGCGGCGCGCTGAATCCGGGCACGCTGGTCAGCGAGCAATACCTGCTCGACCTGGAGCGCGAGGCCTTCAAGTCGCTCTGCGGCGAGAAGAAGACGCAAGAGCGGATTCAATACACGCTGAAGACGGGCAAGACGCTGAGGAACTAACTTCTCCTTGTCAGAACATCCGTATTATACGTATGATATGGATTATCTGAAAGGAGCAACAATCGTGTCGTACATTGACCCAAAGACCGTTCTTTCACCCAAGCAACTAGTTGACGACGTTGAGGTAGTGTTTGACGCAGGTCCCAAAGAACAGAGCTGGGCTGTTGCCACGCTGTCTTGGGATCACAAGGATGCAGTCGGGATTCGGTGGAATGGCGAGCCGGGCGGACCGGGAATTGGTACGCCGCAAGCTCGCGGGGTTCCCACCTGGTTCATTGTGCCTGACGAACTGCAGGATACCGTCTTAGAAGCGGCTCGCAAGCTGGCTCACGGAAACTACGATGAGCTCAAGGCTGGTTATGAAGCAATGGCCAAAGACAGCGAGCATGAACGAGAAGCTCACGAGTGGAGTGAAGGCTTGATAGCGGATCAAGCGAATGAATAGGCGTGAGGTGTGGTGGGTTTCCTTCGATCCTTCGATCGGTGGCGAGATCCAAAAGACGCGCCCCGCCGTCATCATTAGCAATGATGCCGCCAACTCCGTGCTCAACCGAGTCGTGGTTGTGCCGCTTACCAGCAAAACCGCGAAGCTTTACCCTGGGCAGGCGTTTGTCACCCTGAACGGAGAACAACGAAAAGCGATGGCGGATCAAATCACGACGGTGTCAAAGTTGCGGCTTCGCGGTCCGATTGGAGCGCTCTCGCCTGAGGACTCAACTCTCGTGGAGAATGCGATTCTCCAACACCTTGGAATTAAGTGCTAGACGTGCGTATCAGTTCCGGTATTAGCGGTAGGTTGGAATGAAACGCGAAGGGCTGTAGGAGGAACGATGAGGAATTATTGGGTGGTCGGCGCAATGTGGCATGGCCACGACGACCAATCAGAGAAGTTCGTTCGTCGAGGCTACTGGTTTCTGGGATGGGATGAGGGAGAACAACCCGCACAGGATAACCGGGTTGATCAAATGCGGCCCGGCGATCGCATTGCTATCAAGAAAATGCTCGGTCAAGGATCGCCAAACATCGCCATTCGTGCCCTCGGTGTTATCAAGGAGATTGACCAGGACGATAAATGTGTTTACGTCGACTGGTTCTTGAAAGGGCTCGAGAGGGAAGTGCCTGGCAACGGATGCTTCGCTGCGATTCATGGCCCTTACACGGCAGATGACCCGTGGGTCAAAGAGGCGTTTTGCGTCTGATGGCTCAGCTCGTACCGCTCCGGATGGTAATTTCCGAAGGCTGCGGTCGTAGTAGGGATCCTTCGACTCCGCCCGCCGAGGCGGGCTCCGCTCAGGATGACACTGGTTTGATTCGGCTAATTGCTAGTTGCTAAGTGCTGGGGTTAATCATGCGTGATGTAGTACTCGTATCCGCCGTCCGGACGCCGGTCGGCAAGGCTTACAAAGGAACACTGCGGGCGACTCGTCCCGACGACTTGGCTGCGACGGCCATCAAGGGAGCCCTGGATCGCGTGCCCGCCCTAGATCCCAAAGAAATCGAAGACGTGATCCTCGGTTGTGCCATGCCCGAAGCCGAGCAGGGCATGAACGTCGCTCGCATCGCATCGCTTCGGGCCGGCCTGCCGGTCGAGCTTTCTGCGATGACCATCAATCGCTTCTGCTCGTCGGGCTTGCAATCGATCGCCATGGCCGCCGAGCGCATCATGGCCGGCGGCGCGGAGACCATCCTTGCCGGCGGCGTCGAGTCGATGACCATGATCCCGATGGGCGGCAACAAGGTCTCGGCCAATCCCTGGCTGGTGTCGAACTATCCCGACGCATATCTGTCGATGGGCCTCACCGCGGAGCGCGTCGCGAAGCGCTTCAACATCACGCGCCAGATGCAGGACGAATTTTCTGTCGCGAGCCACAAGAAAGCGATCGCGGCGATCCAGGCAAGCAAGTTCGACGACGAGCTTGTTCCGGTGCTCGTCAGCTTCACCACTCCGAACGGCAGCAAGCCCAAGCGCACCGACATCGTCTTCAAGATGGACGAAGGTCCGCGCGCCGACACATCGCTGGAAGCTCTGCTCGCACTGAAGCCGGCATTTCATGCGAAAGGAACGGTCACAGCAGGCAATTCATCGCAGATGTCCGATGGCGCTGCCGCCGCAATCGTTATGTCAGCCGAACGCGCGAAAGCCCTTGGGCTAAAGCCGCTGGCTCGTTACGTCGCCTTTGCCACTGCTGGCTATCTGCCGGAAGAGATGGGCATCGGCCCGGTCTTCGCCATCCCGAAAGT
>Ga0187873_1003316_pt1 | contig 11662 bp, 15 predicted proteins | sample June2016WEW_16_1_2_FD_133012 | JGI IMG/M metagenome (GOLD analysis project Ga0187873, IMG submission 133012) | Peatland microbial communities from SPRUCE experiment site at the Marcell Experimental Forest, Minnesota, USA - June2016WEW_16_100 | ecosystem: Environmental > Terrestrial > Soil >... | reverse complement strand
TATGGGAGGCTCATGCCAGACCAAGTAGGCGACACACAACTAATACCCGATGGCAATCCGAACGCTCCGATAGTGGGTGCGAATTTTAATACGGATGGTTCCATCAAAGCTGGGCCAGACATGTCTACGGAGTTAGCCATCGTAGTACAGTCCGCACAAGCGGCTCGGGATTTTCTTCTTAACAAACAGTAAACTATAAACTCTGCTGTTTTAAAACCCACTCTGATTGACTTGGAAGCTGAGATGCCAACAAGGCGGAAGCGGAATATCGCACCGTGAACGACTAAGCGAGAGGGGACACCGAAGGGTGTTATGCGATAGTCTGAACATACGGGAATACAACTGTATGAGAGAAATCCGAAGAGGTTTCTCCCGCCGCAAGGTGAGTAACAATTTTGGGAATCTACTATGGCGAGACGCGGATTTGCTATTCCAAGCACCGCGACCTATGACGGTTTACGAGAATACCTTAACATAACGGGGGCATCTTACTGAAAAGTAAGAATGCGAATCTTCTTTAATTAAGCTGAACCCTGAAACGGGAACAGACTGCAAGCAGCGAAAGCGGGCAGCAGTAGAGACTAAACAAGAAGACATCCTTTGGGATGATGCGATAGTCCGATCATTACGGGAATGAAACCGTAAGAGGTTGCCAGAAATGAGCAATCCCGCCGAAAGGCGAGTAACATATTGACGTACTCGAACCTAATGTGCAGCGATTTACCGTTGCGAAAATCTGTAATTCTGTCGTGCCGCAGTTATACAAGGGCATGTTCTACGATGATCCACCAATGATTCTTCGTCCGCGACCCGGCGTTAAGCAGGAGATTACGGACGCGAAGACCGCTTTGTTCTCATACATACTCGACAAGAGTAAGTTCAAGACAGAGACGAAGTGGGGACTCGAAACGATGGCCCATCTGGGCACAGGCATCTGGAAGTGGGGTTACGACTGGACAGAGATTACAACGTCCAAGCGTCACGCCGCTGTTCTTACGGTTAAGACCGGCCCAGATAATGCCCCAGAAATCCATCAAATTCCCGAAGATAAACCGCCCCACATTGAGTACACGACTAAATCCGTACCAATGCCTTTCTTTGAACACCGTCCTTTGGATGCAGTGCTTGTCGATCCCAAGTTAACCGTCGCAGATATCCGCGAAGCACGGTGGGCTGTTGACGTTCGTGCCATGGACTTCTATGAGGTCAATGCTTTGAAAGAAGCGTTGGAACTGGAAGCGAAGGATAATCCAGAAGTCATGGATGGCTGGACTTTCCCTGCGAATCTCAAAGATATGTGGGCAGTGCAATCACCGTCTGCACCAAATCAAATGGTTGAGCAAGCATTGTACATGAAAGGTGCAGTCCATCATGCTCAAGATTCCAACGTAGGTCACACGCCTAATCCGCTGATGACCAAGCTGGAAGTGCTTGAGTATTGGGACGCAACGCAAAAGATCATCGTCCTCAAGGGCGAGAAGGTATTATACAGGGGCGATAACGAATTTAAACGTTTGCCGTTCCTTTCTGCAAACTGGTGGAACCGACCGAAAGCGTTTTACGGAATGGGTCTGGGTCTCATCGTTGGACAGAATCAGCGTGTCGATCAGGGTACGATCAACGCGATTCTCAAAATTTTGTCTTTCGGCGTCAACCCGATCTATGTCAAGAAACGCGACGGAAATAATTTCACCCAGATGGTAAAGACTGGCATCGGCAAAGTAATGACCGTTGACGGGGAAGTGGACAAAGCGTTTCGACTCATGGAAACTCCGAAGGTGCCTTCCGATGTTTGGCAAGCACTGCGGGAAAGTGAGACGGCGACTGAATCGTCATCTGGTGCAGATCAGCAGTTAGTGCAGGGAAGTTCCGCAGGGCCACGATCCAGCATGGGCCGCACATCTGGTGGTGCAGCAATTCAGGCATCAGCAAGTGCAACTCGGTTAGACGGGCCTCTCGACAATTTCATCGAGCAAGTCTTCAAACCATGGTTGTATATCATGGATGAACTCGTGTACAAGAAAATGTCGGATGCTACCATCCTTCATATTCTGGGCGAAGTTCTTGGTAAGCCATTAACGAAAGCCATCGGCATGCAGGAGTATTGGGATGCCACTATGGACTTCGAAGTTCTCGCGGGTGCGTCAATGTCCGCGAAACGTACGATGGCTCAGTCGATGACGATGCTCACGCAGTTCCTCGATAATCCGCAGTTGCAGGATGCTCTATCAAAACAGAAGAAGAAAATTGACTTCCTCACCATTTTCAGAATGTGGATGGAAGCGAGCGAGTGGAAGAACGGTAATGACATTGTGGTCGATATGACTCCCGAAGAAATAGCGGAGCAGAAAGCCAACAGTCCTGCCGCAATAAATGCTGCGAAGATGCAGCAATCCAATCAAAGTGCACAGCAGAAGTTCGAGCAGAAACAAGAAATGGAAGACCAGTCTTCTAACAATCGTATTAAACGTGATCTCGTAATCGCATCGGCCAAAGCATCAGGGCTTTCCGAAACGGTTGAGGGTGAGCCAAGTACGGGTGGATTAGAAGGCCAGCAACCACAAGTGATGTAGGCGGGACTAAACATCCCGCCCGTCGAACAGAGGGCCGCAAAGCGGGCGACGGAAATGAATGCTCTGGACGGAAAGACTAAAATGTTAAAAACGTTCGTATTAGCCCTCATGTTGGCTCTGGGTCTTTCCGTCCCAGTGCCACAACCTCAACCCACCACCCCTACCTTTGTTATTAAGACGCCCATCGAGCAGCAACACGAAACCGCCCATCGACTGCGGATATATGATATCCACGGTGAGGCGGGATTCAAGGTCGTTGTAGGTGGGTGCTCTGGAACAGTTATCGGGCCTCATGCAATTCTTACCGCCCAACACTGCTTCGCAAACACTAATCTCGTGGGCCTTGATATGGACGTCCAGCCGACCCAGATTACTTCCGCTATACTGGATGGAAATGACCACGTGATTTACATAGTTAATAGAACTTTCACTCAATGGTCTAGTGTGGATGAGAATCCCCTGACTGTTGGCGAACAGATTCATTATTGGGGTAATCCCGGCCAGTTAGATGTTTACGGCTATGGATACTTCAAAGAGTCGATACCCTTTATGGAAGTGGACCCCTCGGGGACTTTTATCTTCCAGCATTTCGTCATGCGGGTATTACATGGTGACTCTGGTGCGGGGATGTTTAACGATGCTGGAGATATCGTCGCCGTCGTTTCGATGGGGGACGAAAGTGCAAACGGATATTGTTTGCCATTAGTATTTACCCAAGCCCAGCTAAATACTGCCGCAGGAAAGTAGCATCTATCTTGGAGGAGACCATGCTTAAGGTGACCAACGAATTGAAGGGGTTGGACATCGAACTGGAATTGACAGATGACGAACGTGGGGTCTTAGCTGCCAGCGTAAAGCAACGCGGCTTTGAGATCATGCAACGCATCATGGAAGATCAGGTTCGAAAATTCAATTTCAAACTGCTCGACTGCAACCCCGCGAAGCAAGACGAAGTTCTCGCCGCCCACTTCATCGCAAAAGGCGTGGCACAGTTTTACACTGCACTCATGGAAAAAATCGAAAACGAGTGCCAAATCGTAGCGTACACCAACCGCAAACCTCAAGTTGAGAACGCGACCGAAATGCCTGACTTGCAATAACCTTGGAGGAGGATTCTATGAGTACAATTCCCGTAACACCTGAAGTGACACCCGAAGTGACGCCGGAAGCGGCCCCTGTGGTCGCACCCATAGTCGCACCTGTGCTGGAAGTGAAGTGGCACGAGTATCAGCCGATGGACGAGCATAATCGTCCGGTCGGTGGAAAGCAACGATTCAGTTACACTACCACCGAGGAGTTGATTAAGAAGCTGGAAACAGCCCACAGCAACTCTATCCTTGGTATGCGTGATGTAAAACGCAAGGCCCGCCTCGGTGTACCCGAAGTGGACGCCCTGCCCGCAGACTTAGAACGTACCCCGGCCATCATACAGTTCAAAGAGAAGCCACTTACCGCCGAAGAACGGTATGCGATCTCTCAGGATATGAATGACCCCGCGAAGTTCGAATCCGCCCGCGACAGACTCTTGGAGTCCGCCGTCGGTGTGCCGCCTGCACAATTACGCGAGACCTTGAACACCACACAGCAACAGAACATGCAGATCATCGCACGTCAGAATGCGGAAGTGTGGCTTGAACGGCACCCAGAGTTTTATGGATGCCAAGAGAACATTAACACCGTTTGTGAATGGATGACGAAGACAGGGCTACAGCCAACCATTCGGAATTTTGAATATGCCCAAGCTAAGATGGAAGAAGCCGGATTGCTTCTTTCTTCTCCTATCGTGCGTGAGGTTGTGCCAGAGTCAGTCGTCCCCGTGACGACCGTGCCCTCGGCACCGATACAGCCGGAACCGCAGGCTGTAGTGCAGGAACCCGTTCGAATTAACGAGACTCCAGTACCGCAAGAAAAGCGACAGAGTCATGTCCCGTCAGGACTGAACAACCGTGTTGCCCCCGTCGGGGGACCAGAGGTTGTGAGTGCGACGGACAAGCTGACTCTGCGAGATATCGACGCTATGCCTTCTGAAGAATACAGGAAGCAGATCATGACGAACCCAGCGTTTGTCAACCGTGTAAACGAGTTGGAAGCAACCCGTCCTGCACGTCCGCGTCGATCATAACAGGTAAACAAATATGGCTTTGGCCGAAAGGCCCGAGAGTCAGTAAAATCTTGCTATATCGGTGAAACCCTGCTATAATTGTTATGGCAGACAATACCGAGAGAAGATTCCACAGCCAAATAGTAATACCGAAAGGGGCTAAAGATGTCAGACAAAGCAGTGTACGCATACTTCGCTGGAATAATGGATGGAGAAGGAACCATCACAATCTGTCGAAGTGAATACGTAGCGAATCGAAAAGCGGAAGGAAACCGCCCAGCACGTCGATACAAAACCGTAGGAATCAGCTTAAAAATAAGCGTGAAGAATACGGATATGCGATTGATGAAATGGTTGAAGTCTCGTTTCGGTGGTGAATATTACCTCGATACGGGAAAGAAACCTGAGAACTGGAAAGATAGTTACGTATGGCATTATGCAGCCGAGTCAAAAGAGGATTTTTTACTAGCGATACTTCCCTATCTTATTATCAAACGAGAGCAAGCATTAGTCGCTCTCGAATATATTAGATTGGGACGTGACGTTAGGTGTCCTGAAAAAAGACAAGCGCTTTACGAAAAAATAGTGGCGCTAAATCAACGTGGAAAACTCGTAGAGACTAATACGCAAGATGCAATCTGTAAATGCGGTCATCCCGAACTTCACCTGACGTTCGTATGTCCTAAGATTGCAATGATAGAGTCCGTGCTCACTGGTGACAGTGAGAGTGCTCCTACGGTGACGTAGACAGCCTAAACAAAACAATCTCCCCAGCGGGTAACCAGCTTTCAAACCTGCCTCAATCCACGGTAAAGTTTTACGACAAGAAATTCCGTGAGAACTTGAAGGCACAGACCCCATTCGTCGCATGCTCGGAACGTCTCGATCTGCCGATGAATTCTGGTAACCAGTATGAAATGTTCATGTACGTTCCGATGTCTGCTAACACTACGCAGACCACCGAAGGCACCGTGGGTTCATCTCTCAGTGTCAGCGTACTGACAACGACCGCAACCATCGGTGAATATGCAGATTATGCCAATTTCAGTTCGCTCAGTTTAGCGACTGCGATTGACAACACCGTTGAGAACGTTGCTCGTGAAATGTCGTATCGTCTTGGCGAATCGTTGTCCGCACTCGTGCGTGCAACTGCCGACGGTGCATCGAGCATCGACGCCAGTGTTCTGACCGAACTGGCCGCTTCGAGCACTTCGAGTTTCACCGCTCTGTCGCTCAGCCAAATCCGTAACAGCGTTCAGTCGCTGGCGGGTCGTAGCGTGCGTCCGTTCGATGAAGGCTCCAAGTCCTTCGCAGGCGTGATCCATCCGTTCGCTTTGGGCGATGTCCTTGCTGACAACAGCAACGATTCCCCAATCGACATCTTGAAGCACACTCCGGTGGGCCAGATGAAGATGGACAGTCTCGTCTCAGTTGACCTGACTGAAGTTGTCACGCTGCCTTCCACGGGCGTGGACTTCTATCAGACCAACTTGGTCACACAGACCTCTAGCTACAGCGGCATCACGGGTCTGACCGCACTCCGCACCTACATCTTCGGACGCGATGGTATCTTCTCCATCAACCTCGGAGCGAAGGGTGATACGGGCTTCGGTGACGGTGAGTGGCGTAACATCGAGTGCAACATTGTGCAGAACGCAGAGCCAACTGTTGCCGACCCGGAAGGTTTGATCCCCGGCTGGACGAGCTATCGTGTGCACTTCACGACTTCGCTCGGCCCGGATACGACCATCCGTATGCGCCAGATCGACGCGGCAAGCGCAATCAGCTAATCGACTTCCTTGTGGGGCTGTACTCGTACAACGCAGACAATGCATAATTGGACGAGATAGATACAGCCCCACCTGAGTCTTAGCGAAAAGGAGATTATTTTGGCAAATCCAAATCCACAGCACAACCCCACGGACGGTCTCGGCGTTCTCGCAGTAGTTCTCGTTGCGGGAACCAACGTCGCCCAAGTGGGTAGCCAAGTCGCACAATCTGCCGGGGTAACTCCCGGTGGGCACCAGTACGCAGTCACGCTCAGTCTTTCGAGCAAGACAGTCACAGTTTTTGAAGGACAGCCGAATTCACTCGGTTCTCCCGTGGCGTGTCATAACACTGTGCAACTGACGCCGCAGGCAGTTGACGTGAAGGGTAATGACTACACGCCAGTTGCTTCCGCGACTTACAAGTCGTATAACTATCCAGCTTTTACTGGATACAACCCCGCCAATCTCAGCCCTTACTCGGCTCTGATTGCCTCGGTGTCCGGCAGCGGTCTTATCACTGCCCACAACATCGGTCAGGCGATTATCGAGGTTCAATACCCCACGTTTGACTTCGCGTCGGCGTCAGTTGACCCCGAACCCGTGCAATCCACAGGAGACCCGGTTCAGATGGTGTACTCACAGATTATCGTGACTGTCGTACCCTAGTCGAGACGGGGCTGTATCGGTAGTACAGCCCCAACTCATTCCTTGGAGGAGGAAGCATGAACAATCCTAATGAGATTGAAATAGTGCACGCTTTGCGTGATTCGATTGAGCTACTCCGCAAAGAGAATTCGAGACAGCGTAAGTTGATTGGGAGGCTCAGAAAAACAGTGAGCGACCTGCGACGTCTCAAGAATATCCAGATTCAGAACGATGAAGCGTTCAAAGAGATGTGTGATATCTCGTAGTGGACATGCTGGTCAGATATGGCGTTATTGCCGGACTGATCTCTAGTCAAACTCGTAGTCTAGAATGCGAGCGAGACGTTAGCGGTTGCTGAGACTAATTACCTCAGTGGACACTGATTCCATACGATGCACGACGGCCCTCCGAGTTGTGAGGAAGCCTGAGCCGAATGACGAGGAGGGCGGGAGTGCAAAACGAAAGACAACCAGACTTTTACGGGATAGACCCCACTAAGAAATATGGACAATTAGTTCCCGTCTTTCCCCTTGAACGGGTTAAAGGATGCCGTCCGAAGTGGATGTTTGAATGTGATTGTGGGAGTAGAAAAGCAATTAGAGTTGATTACGTTCTTAGCGGCCACACTAAGAGTTGTGATCATTTTCATCGCAATGGATTGCGATCACAACGTCGCATGTTCCGAGAAAAACTACTCGCATCACAAGGAAATTATTGCGCCATATGTCGAGAGCCATTCACAGCAACTCCTGAGGTTGATCATGATCATCGCTGTTGCCCACAGAAAAAGATGTGCGTGAAGTGTGTTCGTGGTCTGTTGTGCGAGACGTGTAATCGTGGCTTAGGTATGTTCAAAGATAGCCTTGATTTGCTGTTGAACGCTGTTGAATATTTGAGGAGGTTCAATGAGCAAATTTGTCAGCAATGAGGAGTATCTCGAAAGATGGGAAGCCGCTGCCCCGAAAGCCGTAGATAGCGGGTTAACCCCAGATCAAATCAAGCAGGTTCAGGGCACCCGTAACAACGATGTCGCACCGTGGGAGAGTTACATGGTGGAGGAGCAGTTGACGCCTGAGCAGGAAGCCGCAGTCGCTGCGTACGCTGAAAACGTACATGACGATAGTAGCAATCAGACGAAAGAAGAACTCTGCCGATGGAAGGAAGGCAACGAGGAAGTTGCAAAAGAGTACCAGTGGTGTACGCCCGAAGAATATGCCGACATCCAGCAACGCTTCGGTCGCATCATGAGTCACGATCAACTGATCACGAAACTGCGGGATGAATGTAAGTTGAAAGTATTTTACCGCGAACATCCGCATGCAGACAAGTTGACACTGCTTTACAGCGACGAATACGGCAATAAGAAGCCAGAGATCGCATGCTGGGTGCAGCGGGGATGGATGCCTGAATATACGGTTATGGGTTTTGATGACCATGGCGTGCCACTCGCGGAGAAGTATCGCGGCTGGCGGACTGTACTTCTACAGTTGATTATCAAAGAGATTATCACGATTGAAAAAGCCCACAAAGTTTTCGGTGAGGCTAACCTACCCTGTGCAGAACGGTACAATACCATTCTACACTCGTTTAGGAATCGTGGCCGTAAAGCGTAACACAGAATTGGAGGATTCTATGACAGCCAAAAAGACACCCGTGAAAGCTACGGTGAAGTACACACGAGCACAGAAAGCGGAACCTACCCTTACTCTCGCGCAGCTTCGCAGATTGATTGCGAAAGAGCGGAAGATTTGGGAGGATGATCGTGCTCTCATTCAAGATTTGCGGAACCAGCAAATCGAAATGGCGAAGTATAACGGTCGATGTCTGACCTCAGCAGACCGCCATCACGCCCACGAACAGGCCACTTGTACCCACAAGAAGGCGGGTACTATCAGGGATTTGAAACACCCCCGTGCGGAATTTTTGCGAGGAAACGGTTTGCAGTATGCGGTTCTCAAACATAAATTTTCCCATGGCGATATTTGGGTACGGTGTCTTCGTTGCGGTAAATGGTGGAAGCCGCCCATCCGCTCGCAGTATAAGTTAGACCGCGATTTTTGGCGGGCGATGTTCGATTATGAGGAAGCGGTAAACTTCCCCACGAACAATATCATGTCAGAGTCAATCCAGCTAAGATTTGATCAGTTCAATTCAAAAGGTGGGCGGGTTGATGGCGTAGAAATCGTTCGTGAGAAGTTAGCGAACGCAGCAGGATACTAGGAGGAAGTATGAGTGAAGAAACAGCAAAGGTTTATTCAAATGCTGCGGAGGAAATCGCAGCTATCGAACTGAGCATCAAGCGGGCGCAATTGGCCGACTTGGAGCTACAGAAACAAGAACGCGAGTTGAGCATCCAAGAAAAACGCGGCACGATTGGTGAACGCCTCAACAAGCAGAAGCAAAAAGAGCAAGATAGGGCGATGCAAGGTCGCGTGTTTGCTGCCCAGAAACGTGAAGACGATGCGAAGCAGAACGCATGCACCCACAAGAAGGGTGGCACCGTTTCGCAACGCAATCTGCAAGTGCTCAGTACCGGTGGAAACAGCCCGCAGTATGCCGTTATCAAGCATCAGATGATTACTGGCGACTTCTGGGTTCGCTGTCTCCGTTGCGGCAAGACGTGGCTCCCACCCGTTGAAGAGAACTTTTATTTCAACGCGAAGGGCAAGCAAGTGGCTCCTGTTGATGGTGTGTTCTCGAAAGAAAAGTTTGAGAAGGCTGAAGCAGATTATCGCGCAGCAGTCCAGTTCGAGACGAACAATACCCCGTCAGGCTCCGTCATCTGCAAGTTTAGCAAATGGGATGATAAGGCCGAAGCGTGGGTGGATGCGACGAAGGACTATCGTCGGTTAGTTAAGGCGACGAACCTGAGATAATATGACACCCAATCTCACGCCAGAACAAATCGCTACATTGTCGATCTCAGAGATTGATCGCATGTCTTCGGACGTGTATCTATCAAATCTGAGAGCCAATCCGACCGCATTCGCAGCGAGAGTCGATGAACTTTCGTCCATCGCCGCCCAGAAACATCCACGCCCGCAGAAGGCGTAAATCGAATTGCCGCTGAGTGCGGCCCATGCCGAAAGGAACACTCATCACCGCAGAGCACGGTTTGTGGCCCGATCCCATCGCGTTGGGGTCGGGCAATGCTCGTCTTTTTGTGTTTAAGGAGCCTTATGGGTCAGCGTCAACCATCCCCCGAATCCAAGCTACGTTGGTTAAGAGCTAACAAGCACACTCGTACTGAAACGAATAAAAACTGGAAACTACGGGCGGTGTACGGAACAACGCCAGAAGAGTATCAAAACCTCCTAAAACAGCAGAACTATAAATGTGTTATTTGCAATATCGAGTTTGTGATGGAGCCTCGTAATAACGCTCGATATCCTCATCTTGACCATGAGCATTCCTCGGGATGGATTCGAGGCATATTATGTAGTAACTGTAATCATGCGATTGGTCTATTAGGCGAAGATATTGAACGCATGGAAAAAGCGGTTGAGTATATTATCAGTAACTCAGCCCCGCCAGAGTTTAACCTGATAAACGCCAAAGAATCATGTAGGATTACAAGGAAGGTTCGTCATGGGAAATTCTAGTGTGACCGTTCAAGATGTCGTTGATGACGCTCGCAGCAATGGTGAACTCGCACCTGCCCTCGCCACTGGCGGATTCTCCGACGCTCCTGCATTGTCTATCGCAAATGATGTCATGCAAGCACTGCTCTGCGGCGGGCCACAAGGCCAGCCCTTCAACTGGAAATGGAACCGGGCGGTTGAAACGCCGTTCTATATCAACAGTTGGCAACAAGATTATTTCATCCCGAATCAAGTGGCTGTGGGATGGCTGGAAAGCTGCACGGCTGTAAACTATAGCTGTACACAATTCCCAAAGCCCGTTTATCCTGTCATTGTCAAGCGTGACCTTCTGATTACGTTCAATCTCAGTACCAACAATGATGCACGCATTTGCTGGATGCAGAACGACACGATGCAAGCAGGCACTTGGGGCGCGACGACGCAGAAAACCCCGACAGGACAATCGCAACCCGGCCCCGGCGTCGTATATACCGATCCCAGCACCGCAACCGCGCAACCCATCAATCCGACTACGTGCATCAAGGATTTTTTCGGGAATCTCTGGGTGTTGACGCAATACGGAACATGCGGGCCTACCAATCCGTTTCTCACGAATCTAAACCCGACTTATCCGACCGTGCAAGACCAGACCATCGTATCTACTGTCGTGACAGATGGCACGGTCCAATGGACGGCAGTCAACCCAAAGGGACAAGGATATCGAATCAACCCTCTGCCTTGTCAGACTGGCCCTGTGTGGCTCATTCAGCCCGTCGGCCAGATGAAAGTTCCGTTTCTGAAATCACTGAGCACTACGCTCGACCCGATTCCCGATGACTTCTATGTATTCTTCAAGCAAGGATTTTTCGCGCAATGCTATCGCCGCTCACCGATCAGAGAAGTGCGGGCCAAGTTCGAGATGGAATACAATCTCTGGCAGAGGGCATTGACCAACGCAAGGATGTTTGGTTCGAACCAAGAAGACGATTGGGG
>Ga0187873_1003315_pt1 | contig 11665 bp, 8 predicted proteins | sample June2016WEW_16_1_2_FD_133012 | JGI IMG/M metagenome (GOLD analysis project Ga0187873, IMG submission 133012) | Peatland microbial communities from SPRUCE experiment site at the Marcell Experimental Forest, Minnesota, USA - June2016WEW_16_100 | ecosystem: Environmental > Terrestrial > Soil >... | reverse complement strand
GATGCCCGCGGATGCATGGCTGCCAGCGCCGATTGCGCCGACCGTGCTGGCGAATCTTACCGGACTGACAGTGACGGCGGTGACGGGAACGACGGTGACGGTGAATGCCGGAGTGACACCGCCCACGGGCGGAGGATTCGAGGTCAGGACGAGGGACAATACCTTCATGGCGGGCCAGGACCCGGGACTGGTGATGCGGTCGACGCTGCCGACGATGACGTTTTCGCGCATCAGCGCCAATGACAGATTTTTTATCCGGATGTACGACGGAGCAACGCCGCCGAATTATTCGGAGTTTTCAACGGCATTGTTTATCAATTTGCCGCTGTGAGGTTGAGCGAAAATTTTTCAGGGAACGCGAGCAGATGGGGTTCAGTGGATGCGAATGATGAATGAATTCGAAGCGCAGGTGCTGAGCGACTTGAGCGTGCTGAAGACGCAGATGACGGGTCTGATGGGCGACGGCAACGGCGGGCGGATCGCCGATCTGGAGCGGCGCATGGAGCGGCACGAGCAGAACTGGCAGCGCGCCAAGGGATTTATGGCGGCGGTCAGTGTGCTGTTCGCGGTGGTGGAAGTGGCGGTGACGGCGCTGTTCCGGCGGTGAGACAGGAGAACTTTAGAGGGGAATATGTACTTTACAAAAAGGTAAGCCAGTGAGACGATTGCTCTCATGAGCATTCGGGAAAGAAGAATCATTCTCCGCCGCATCGCTATTTATGTCCTTAGCGTTGGTTTGTGTTGTGTCTTGGTGTATTACGGAAGAATCGATGCCCCGAGGATATGGGGAAGTTTAAAAATCGTTAACTTTCTCGTTAATAGCACTCCAACAATCCTATCGATTCTCTTTGCTCTTTTTATCGATAAAGATTTGGAAATTCGCACGAAAAAGAGATGGAAAATCGCGATAGTTGCCTGTGGAGTTATATGGAGCATCTTGCTATGGCATCAGCAGACCCTCGCTGACAAACAAAGCAATGAGCAAATACAAGGTGCGGTCAATTCCGCAGTACAGAAATCAATCGAGCACTCTGATCAGAAATTAATTCCTTTACAAGCGCAGGTTACAGATCTTGGAAAAAACCTTGACATAACCGAAAAAACAATCACTACCGCACTAGAAAAGACAAAGACAGACCTGGATAGTAGCATCGGAAAAGTAGGTAAACCAGAGCCTCCTGAACTTGCTAAATTGCAAGTTTCCTTATGGAAAGAAGGGCAAGATTTCTCATCTGATCCTGTGCTATCGGAAAGCATTCCACGAAATTCTGATGGAAGTATTACGGTACAATTCAGTGTCAGAAACATATCAAGCACAATAGCTGAAGAGATTGATGTTTGGGTAATACTTTGCACCAGGTGTACTTATTCCAAGGACCCTGAAGGGTTCCAAAAGATTGTTGGAAACGCTGAACAAGAGCGAGCTATACACATTTCCGGTGTGTTGAATCCTGGTGTAGCCTATAAAGTGTTTTCAGTTACTTTTCGATCTGATATACCCTCTCAACAATATGCAATAGGATTTAGGACATCTTGCAAGAACTGCGGAAAGATTGCACCAATAACCAAAGCCATGGTTTATGTTGAACCATCTCTTACGCCGCAGCTTTGAATGCTTATACTCCAGCAAGAATGCCTCGATAAGTTTCATAGTCGCGGAACAGGTAAGGATTGGGCTGATTGTTAAGCCGAAAAATCATTTCATCGAGGTAAGCGGACGATGCTTTGCAGAGACTTTATGTCACGAACTGCGTTTACTCTAGATTCTTCTCCCAGCGCTTGGGGCGGCGATTCTGTTGCAAAATCTTTTTGCGCAGGCGGAGAGATTTGGGCGTGACCTCGACCATCTCATCATCGGCGATAAATTCGATGGCCTGCTCCAGATTGAGATTACGGTAGGGCACCAGGCGGATGGCCTCATCGGCGCTGGAGGCGCGCATGTTGGTCATGTGCTTTTCGCGGACGACGTTGACGTCAAGATCCTTGTCGCGAGAGTGCTCGCCGATGACCATTCCCTCGTAGACCTCGACGCCGGGGCCGACAAACAAAATGCCGCGCTCCTGCAGGCCGTTGAGCGAGTAGGTGGTGGTGAGTCCCTGGCGGTCGGCGACCAGAGCGCCGGTGGGGCGCTGCGGAATCTCGCCCTGGTAGGGGATGTAGCCGTCGAAGAGGGAATTCATGACAATTGTCCCGCGAGTTTCGGTGAGCATCTCGCTGCGCAGGCCGATGAGGCCACGGCTGGGCACGCGGAACTCCAGGCGCACGCGGCCGGAGCCGTGATTGTGCATCTTAGTCATCTCGCCCTTGCGGGGGCCGAGCTTCTCGATCACCGTGCCGGTGTAGGCGTCGGGCACGTCGATGGTGAGATGTTCGACCGGCTCCATGCGCGTGCCGTCGACAACCTTGGTAACGATCTCCGGGCGTCCGGCGGAAAGCTCGAAGCCCTCGCGGCGCATCATTTCGATGAGGATGGCGAGTTGCAGCTCGCCGCGGCCCAGGACCTTGAAGCTGTCGGGCGAGCCGGTGTCCTCGACGCGAATGGAGACGTTGGTGAGCAGCTCCTTTTCCAGGCGCTCTCTCAAGTTGCGGCTGGTGACGTAGTTGCCCTCGCGTCCGGCGAAGGGCGAGTTGTTGACGCTGAACTGAATGGCGATGGTGGGCTCGTCGATGACGATGAGCGGCAGGGGAGAGGGATTTTCGACGCTGGTGATGGTCTCGCCGATGGTGATGCCCTCGACGCCGGCGACGGCGACGATGTCGCCCATGGTGGTTTCGGTGATCTCGATGCGCTTGAGGCCGCTGAAGGTGAAGAGCTTGGTGATGCGCGTCTTCATCAGCGAGCCGTCGCGCTTGGAGATGGTGACGTCGTCGCCGAAGTGGAGCGTGCCCTGGAAGACGCGGCAGATGGCGATGCGGCCAAAGTAATCGGAGTAATCGAGGTTGGTGACGAGAATCTGCAGGGTGCCGCCGGCGTCGCCAGTGGCAGGCGGAATGGTGGAGACGATGGTCTCGAAGAGCGGCTGCAGGTTGACGCCGGGTTTGGCCGGATCGAGTGTCGCCGTGCCCGCCTTGGCCACGGCGTAGAGCACGGGAAAGTCGAGTTGCGTCTCGTCGGCGTCGAGGTCGATGAAGAGGTCGTAGATTTCGTTGAGGACTTCCTGGGGGCGGGCGTCGGGGCGGTCGATTTTGTTGATGACCACGATGGGCTTGAGCTTGGCTTCGAGAGCTTTGGCCAGGACGTAGCGGGTTTGGGGGAGCGGACCCTCGGCGGCGTCGACGAGAAGCATGACGCCATCGACCATTTTGAGGGCGCGCTCGACCTCGCCGCCAAAATCGGCGTGGCCGGGGGTGTCGACGATGTTGATCTTGCCGCCTTCAAAGACGATGGCGGTGTTTTTGGCCAGAATGGTGATGCCCCGCTCGCGCTCCAGCTCGTTGGAGTCCATGACGCGCTCGGCAACCTGCTCGTTGGCGCGGAATGTGCCGGACTGGCGCAGCATGGCGTCGACCAGGGTGGTCTTGCCGTGGTCGACATGGGCGATGATGGCGATATTGCGTATCGTCTGGGTCACAGGGGAGCTTTCCTAATTCTGGTTTGGCCGATGGGCTGTGGGTTGGGGGAAATACAGTGGTCAGTGATCAGTTGCCAGTGATCAGAAAGCCTGTATGGTGCTCTCATACAGAAAAATTTGCCGCACACTGCGGCAGTTTCTATTCTATCAGTAAGAGGAAAAACAGGTTTTGGCGGATGTCGCAGCGTGGAGCCGCGTGAACCAGACGCTGGATGTCCGCGATACACTGGTTTGGCTTGCTGATGAACCGTCGAAATCAATCCCGCAAAGCAAAGCCGCGCACGGTCAGGGCGAGCTCCGGCCGATTGATGCTGGCGTGCGCGGTGGTGTTTGCGGTTTTGTTGCTGTTGTTGCGGATGCTGGTGTTTGTGCATGGACACGGGCGGCGGTGAGGACTAGCCGTCCAGGCGGGCGGCGCTTGCGCGCCATGAGGTTCTAGCTCTCCCGGGTTTCAAAAGCGAGATCTCCACCCCACGGACTAAGACCTGTCCGTGGGGACCCCGAACCTGGGGCATTCAATCTTGTGATGTTTGATTGAGGCGGGTGCCACCCGTTACACAGGATCAGTACCACTCAGGGGATTGCGTTTTAATTCGTTTTCCCGTTTTCGCGGCCTTCTGGCTTTCCTTGGCCCATTTCTGGAAGCTCTTCGCATCGCCATAGTCTTTGTCGATCTTCAATGCCGCTTCAAAATTGCTCATGGCCAAATCCCACTGGCCCAATTTGCCGTAGGAGAGGCCCATAGCCCAGTAGGCGGGCGCGAAGTCGGGCTTGACCAACAGTGCGCTTTTTGCCAGATCGATGCTCTCCTGGAACTGGCCATCCATATATGCCTGATGCGCCTTGCTGAGCGGGAGATAGGCCTTCAACGCAAGAACATCCGGTACTGGTCTGCTGGCCTCGGCGTTAATGGCAATCTGGAGAAGATCGGCTTCAATGGGGCGAGTACAGAGCGCACTATTCATAAGACGGCGCGTCAGTATGACGCCGAAATGGTTATGATCCGGTTTATCTACGAGAGAGTGCATGAAAGATGGAACCCCTCTTATTTGACCGGCCATTACAACCCATGCCCTTTGATTGTTATACATATTTGAAGTCCATAACGTAGACGCATATAAATCCCGGGTTCCTAGTGTGAATTGCAACGAATCGTACGAAGGAGAATATTCGTTCTCGCAGTCTTTATCATTAACGTCGAGCGGCCGCGCATTAACGGACTTGCATGTTCTTTGCCACTCTCCTTTATAATGCTTGTAATAGACGATAGTATTGATTTCGTCGAGCGTCGGGAGCCTCCAGCCAGAGTAGCCTCCAAATTGAAGAGAAGAGCAGTAGTCGTTCGCCTCCTTCCAGTTCATTCTGCCTTTCATCGTCTGCCCGGACCACATCAGGCCGGTCGATGCGTCGGGCCACCAGGTAGCGGGAGCATTTGACGATTGCGCAGCAGTGAAGACAGTTCCGCATAGAGCAAGACAGAGCAGCATGAGTGAATCTCTGATGTTACGTGCGATTCCTAGCATTTGTTTGTTCCCTATTCCAGGTAGATACACTGCGCATTGAAAATAGTTGCCGGTTGGCGCAGGTCCGAGGGGTAAGCAAACTGGCTGCCCAGGTCTCGACTTTGAAACCTGGGAGTTTAGCTGGCCGCGGGAGTTGCTGCGCCTTTGCGTGGGCGGATGGCTTCCTTGGCTTCGGCGGGGCCTGTGGCAGGGACTTCGGGGATCTCGGCCTTGACGGCGCCGATGTTGAGACGTTTGCGCAGCTCGGCGTCGAGCTTGCCAAAAACTTCTTTATTGTCCTTGAGGTAGGCGCGGGTGTTTTCGCGGCCCTGGCCGATGCGCTCGCCGGCGTAGGCGTACCATGCGCCGGATTTTTCGACGATGTTGTGGACCACGGCCAGGTCGAGGACGTCGCCCTCTTTGCTGATGCCCTCGCCGTAGAGGATGTCGAACTCGGCCTCGCGGAAGGGCGCTGCGACTTTGTTCTTGACGATCTTGACCTTGGTGCGGTTGCCGGTGACGGCTTCGCCGTCCTTGATGGCGGCGATGCGGCGGATGTCCACGCGGACCGAGGAGTAGAACTTGAGAGCGCGGCCGCCGGTGGTGGTTTCGGGGTTGCCGAACATGACGCCGATCTTTTCGCGAATCTGATTAATGAAGATGAGGGCGGTGCGGGATTTGGAGACCGTGCCGGTGAGCTTGCGCAGGGCCTGGGACATGAGGCGGGCCTGGAGGCCCATGTGGGATTCGCCCATCTCGCCGTCCAGCTCGGCCTTGGGGACAAGAGCGGCGACGGAATCGACGACCAGCACGTCGATGGCGCCGGAGCGGACCAGAGCCTCGGTGATTTCCAGGGCCTGCTCGCCTGAGTCGGGCTGCGAGACCAGCAGGTTGTCAATGTCCACGCCCAGCTTGCGCGCGTAGGCGGGGTCGAGGGCGTGCTCGGCGTCGACAAAGGCGGCCAAGCCGCCGGCCTTTTGCGCCTCGGCGATGATCTGCAAGCAGATGGTGGTCTTGCCGGAGGACTCGGGACCGAAGACCTCGCTGACGCGGCCTCGGGGAATGCCTCCGACGCCCAGAGCGGCGTCGAAGCTGATGGAGCCGGTGGAGATGACGGCAATGGGGACGAGGGCTTCTTTGGAGCCGAGGCGGACAATCGACCCTTTTCCAAACTGTTTTTCGATCTGCGCGAGGGCAAGTTCTACGGCTTTGGCGCGGTCATCGGTGGATGACATGGGGGTTCCTCCAGTAGGTGCTCACCGCAGCCGGTTCTTGCTTACCTCAGCGGGGAAGCGGCGCGGTGGCATGGAATTCATTTCGAAGGGATTGTAGCAGGGCGAGACAGACAAGGCCAGAAAAAAATGGCGAAGAAATAGAGAAGGCTGGTGGGTTGCCCGTGAACCTGCCGCCCTTCCCCACGGCCCAGAGGATGCGGGGAATGCCGCCAGCAGTTCAGAAGATGAACCTGGCTCCGGGCGCTCTGCCCCGGGCTTCAGGCGGGGTCTGGCGAATCGACGAGATGAGAAAGACTGTCCGGAGACGTATGCAGGGTGGAAAGCGCGCAAACTTACGGGGTTCCCCCCTGTAGTCGTAATGCGGCAAGAGAAGGCAGCCAATCTACCATAGAATTAAACCAGCGCAATTCCACTCTATCCACTCTCAAGCGCCCGAGCATGCGGCTTTCATAGCGAGAAAGAATCCTCAGCATCCAGTTGTACTCCGGCTCGGACAGATCATCAATGATGTAGGCCAGCGTGATATGGCCAAAAAAGTCATACGGCGGCTGATTGGCGACGGCATCGCCGAGACCATGCAGCAGCTCGTGATGCTTCTGCCTGATGCGGCAAAGTGTCTCCAAGCTGCGGCGGTCCATGGGATGCAGCATGGCGGCAATGGAAGTTTCTCCCATTACCAGGATGCCCTCGGACCACATTTCCGGCGGAATCGATATTTCATGCTTCAGCGCAGGGAAAACACTATTCCCGACCATTCCTGGCAGTTCCCGACAGACCTCTTCGGTTGGCTCGACCACTAAATCATAAATAGTCATGTGGTACGTGCTCGCCGGCAAAAAAGCAAGTTTTCCGGCAATGCCCGGCTGGGAATTGCCTTCTGCATCAATCCACGGCGCACGGAAATCCTGCCTCAACTGTTCTTCGGAGGCTTGCAGATTAGCGCCCAACTCCGTTTGGGAGTCGATCCATTGCACGACACTAAACCCCGGAAGGAATTTAGCCGCGCCGCTCAATTCAAATTTCTTCCGGGAGTGCTCGGATATGGAGAGGCTTCTTAGTCCCTTGTGATATTCAGCGCTACCTCTCATCCGGTCATCGTAGCTTCTGAGAAAACCATCTCGTTCCATGTCGCGGTTTCTCATATAGCGTGTAAAGCCCGTCCCCTTCCACAGATGCCGTTCCAGGCAAGGTTCTCAGACGGTGTAAGCGCCGACGCGAATCTCGCGGCTGGTGAACTCGTCGCAGGCGCGATCCAGGGCTTCGTACTCCCGGTCGTGATCCTTGCGGAAGGCGCGGAAGGCCTCTTCGCTGGCCCAGCGGTCGATAGTGAGGTAGTTGCCGGGGATGTAGGCATCGCGCAGCAACTCGGTTCCCCGGTACTCGGGCGACGCGCCAAAGAGTTTCGCCCACGCGCCCTGGGGAGAATAGGCAGCCTCGAAGGCGGCAATCTTATCCTCGGCAATCTCGAACTGCCAGACAACAACGAACATATGCGTATCCGATCTTGACATTATGGTAGCGCAGAGGGAGCGGGTTGGCGAAGGGGGAGAGAATCGATGACCCCGGAACAAGGCGCAGGGGAGATGGTTGCGTTCAAACGAAGGGTCAAACAGAGGGTTGGGGCTATGCAAAAAAGACTGCCAAGGCGAGGAAAACGGAGAGTTGGGAGAGTCTATGTAGAAGAAAAAATGGAACTTTTCCTATCCATAAAAACTAATCCTTGACGGGGTCCTTTCGCATGAGTCAACATCTGAACGCCCCCCAAAGGGAGCATTCAGAAAGGAACAACCCATGCACAAAGGTACATTGTTTCCCCCTCGGAATGGACCAGCAATGGTTGCAATCCGAATGAGTTCGCTGGCCGTGATCTTGATGGCAATCACGGTATCCGCGATCGCGCAACATCCCTCCCCAAAGCCACAGATTTCATTGCCAGTTGCCGTGCAGCAGGGCGGCAAGATCGACTTCCCCATTACGCTGGTACCGAAGATCCCCAGCTCCCTGCCAATCCTGAAGATGACGGCGCAGGCTCCGCCAACGGCGTTTCTGACGGACACGCTGAACAAGATTGGCATCCAGAGGACGGCTATCCAACAGCTCACGAAGACGCCGGCCCTGGCTCAACGGGGCGTCTCCCCGCAGTTGACCGGAGTGGTCCAGGAGGACAAAGTTCTGGCCTACTGGCATGCGCAGACCGGAGAGGCCGAGATCTATCCTCAACTGGAACAACTGAGGACAGAGAAGTTTGTGGCTGCCAATAATCCGCATCTGGCGGCCGCCACCTCACTGGCGCACACGGTTTTTGCGCGGCCCGAGATTCTACCCCATGACATGACGCAGTTTACCCTGAGTCCAGCGCACGCGTTGCTGGGCATGACCGCCCAAAGGAACGGCACCACCGGCGCGGTTGCTCCGGGCGATCAATTGCATTATCTGTCTTTTGTAGTGGCGCATCGCACGGTGCAGGGATACCCGGTACACGGACCCGGCTCGCGCGCCCTTCTGGCCATTGACAATGCGGGGACCATCCAGTCCTTCGCGTTGCACTGGAAGGCAGGAGCCGTCAGCCACCAGGCCCAGGAATCCCGTAATCAGCAGCAGGTCCACAGCGCCCTCACGGCGGTGGTACAGCCGCTTGCTTCCATGGGAGAGGTGCATGTCATGTCGGTCGGCATCGCCTACTACGACGATGAGGGCGACCAGATGGCGCCCACTTACCGCATTACGGCTCGCGTCCATCCCACCGCCTCAGCGGCGGGCCAACGCGCCCTCGACGACAGCTTTGTCATTCTCTATGCCCCCTATGGCAACGCGCCGCTGTCACCCACCCTTACTCCCAACACAACAGACATGCCGCAGATGGCATCCGACAAGAGTGACGACAGGCTCGAAGTGGCTCAGCTTGTTCCTCCCGGAGACCCCACCGTCGGGCGTTACGTCATTCGGAATGCCGAGGGCGGGTGGCTCTCCAACGCCCAAGGCTTCTGGAGCGGCCTCAACTTCGCGGGCGGTGGCGCCCTCTTTACCAATGCCCAGTACTATTGGGCCATTCCGGCGCAGTACACCACCAACGCGAACAACCGCGTGAACAGTGTTCAAGTGGCGCTGACCGAAGGGCACGGCAACTGGTGGATTTTTGCCACCAACGATCACACCGATGCCGTCGATATTGACTCGATTCCCGCCTCCGGAGGATACGGCTCCGCCAACCACGGGCATCTTAACTACTGGATCCTGCATGGCTGCGAGATTGTGCCGTCAGCAGCCGACGCGCCCTGCCCGCCCGGCAGCCTCTACCCGGACAGCCGCACCTGGTACAACACCTGGTTCAAGATGTTCAAGGGCATGCACACTGTGGTGGGTTACCGCACGGTCATGTGGATCGATGACAGCGTGGGTTACCCGTTCGGAAAGGATATACGCCTGGGCGTACCGGTTATCTCGGCATGGTTCCAAGCCTTGAACACCGCCAGCGCCTACAACCCCGATGCGACCTATGAGGCGCACTGCGGCAACAGTCCGCCCATGGGCAGGCCGTCCGCGGTTACCGTCTGTGGCCGCGGCAGCGACACCATCTACCACCAGGAGAACATCGCGGCTCCCAACTGCCTTACCAACTTCTGGACGCCGAATTAATTTCTGCTGTAAGAAGTGGATTAGCATTTAGCGACACGTGCTCCCAAGTCTCAAATCACGAGATTTGGGAGCATGTTTTTATGGGTGATCAAAGGCTCAAATCTTTTTTAGATTGGCAAACTTTTCCATCAGCTTTTTCATGCCGTGGCTGTTGAAGAGGATGGTGAGCTTGGCGGAGTCGCCGTCCCCTTCGCGCTGGAGGATGGTGCCTTCGCCATACTTCGCGTGACGGACGTGCTGACCTTTCTTTAGATTGACCGCGCCGTTGGATGCGGGGATGTCCATGGCAGGGGCTGACGCAGCCGGACGGGGAAGCGCGCCAGGCCTGCCGTGGCCAGCCTTGCCACCGAAGAAGCGGGCGATATTGTCGATGGAGCGCGGAGCTTCCTGATTTTCGTCTTCGTAGTTATAGTGCCGGTCGGCAAAGTCGCCGGCATGGCCGGGGCGGCGGCTTGAGGCGCGGGGGTAGCCGGGAGTGGACCAGGCTATGGATTGGGCAGGAGGGCGGCCGCCGAGATTTTCAATCAGCCGGCCAGGGACTTCTTCTAGAAAGCGAGAAGGGATGCTCATCTCCGGAGCGTCGTTGCCGAAGCGGCGGCGGTAGTGCGCGCGGGTGATGATGAGGGAGTTCATGGCGCGGGTCATGCCGACGTAGCAGAGGCGGCGCTCTTCTTCGAGTTCGTCGGGGTTGTTGAGGGTGCGAGAGTGGGGGAAGAGGCCCTCTTCGAGGCCGGCGAGAAAGACCAGGGGGAACTCCAGGCCCTTGGCGGCGTGCAGGGTCATGAGGGTGACGCGGGCGTCGGGGTCGTACTGGTCAGTGTCGGAGGCCAGGGCGACGTGATCCAGAAATTCGGCCAGGGTCTCGCCGCGGACCTCGGCGTCGTGCGCGGCGTTGGCTAATTCCTTCAGGTTTTCAATGCGGCTGAAAGCCTCGGGCGAGCCTTCGGTTTCCAGGGCCTTGATGTAGCCGGTGCGATCGAGGAGAAAGCGGATCAACTCGGGAAGGGTGGCGGCATCGCCGGGGGCGCGAAAGGCGCGGGCTATCTTGTTTGCCGCGACTTCTTCTGAGTCCGATTCGACATCGGAATCAGGCTGAGCAGGAATCCCAGACTTTCCGTGCTTCGGCGGAGCGGCGAAGGGCGAAGCGCTGCTGGCGACAAAGTGTGGAAGTTTGTTGTCGTCCGTGCTGGCTGAACCGGCTGACGAAGCACCGAACTCGAAATCGGTATTGCTGTCCTCGCTGGTTTCAATCTCGGCGGCAACGTCGGCGGAAAGCTTGCCGGCGAAGTCTGGGTCCATCATGGCCTGGGCATCGAGGATGAGTTGGCGGAAGGACGCGATGGCCATCAACGCGCGGGCGGAGACAAGGCGGTTGGAAATGGCAGCGGAGAGCGCGTCCCAGGTGGAGGAGCCGGTTTCCAGAGCCAGCCGTTCCAGGGTTTCGAGAGTCGTTTTGCCGATGCCCCGCACGGGCGTGTTGATCACGCGTTGCAGCGCCATCGAGTCGTGGGGATTGCGCACCAGGCGCAGGTAGCCAAGCATATCTTTGATCTCGGCACGCTCGTAAAAGCTGAACCCGCCCACCATGGTGTAGCTGATGTTGTAGCGTCGCAGCGCCTCTTCCACGAGGCGCGATTGGGAGTTGGTTCTATAGAGGACCGCACAGTGTCCCGCTTCGGGGTTTGGCGCTTCAGGCGAGCTTGCCTGGCGAAGAAAGGTC
>Ga0187873_1003308_pt1 | contig 11673 bp, 8 predicted proteins | sample June2016WEW_16_1_2_FD_133012 | JGI IMG/M metagenome (GOLD analysis project Ga0187873, IMG submission 133012) | Peatland microbial communities from SPRUCE experiment site at the Marcell Experimental Forest, Minnesota, USA - June2016WEW_16_100 | ecosystem: Environmental > Terrestrial > Soil >... | reverse complement strand
CGGCTGGTTCTGATTGCAATGCTGCTGATGGCGCCGTTCGCGGTTACGGCGATGGCCCAGGATGTGGAAGAGGATGTTGGAGTCGGCCCCGCGCTTGTTCCCGCACCCATGGTCTACGGACCTCCGGTGTGTGAATGGGGCTATTACGCTTACTACCCCTATGCCTGCGCTCCTTACGGTTATTACGGGCCGGGCTGGTTCTACGGCGGGGTGTTCATCGGCGTAGGGCCGTGGTACGGCTGGGGCTGGGGTCATCATGGCTGGCGTGGATATCGCGGCGGCTACGGAGCTCGCGGCGGCTATGGAGTTCGCGGCGCCACGGCAGGCGGTACTCGCGGCTATGCCGGCGGCACACGCGGCTATGCAGGGGGCACACGTGGATATAGTGGCGGCACACGTGGATATACCGGCGGCACACGCGGATATACCGGCGGCACGCGCGGCGGATCAAGTGGCGGTCATACTGGCGGGTTCAGTGGTGGCGGCCATGCCGGCGGATTCAGCGGCGGCGGTGGCCATGCTGGTGGTGGCGGCGGCCATGGCGGCGGCGGACACCGGTAAACTATTGCGACTTTCCTAAAAAAGGCTCGCCTGCTTCGGCAGGCGAGCTTTTTTCGTGAGTGGAAACCTATGTGAGTGATTTGGCGGCGAATATGGAGGATTATTGGGGAAGGACTTCTATGCCCGTCACGGTTGCATAGCCCTCCACGGGAACAAAGCTCAGAAGCAGTTTGCCCTGGGCATTCGGCCTGAGGTCCGTGAACTTGTGAATGACCACGTCGGTCTGGCGCGCCTCCCTGACGGGGTTGAAGTTCTTGAAAAGCGCATTTCCATTGCAATAGACATCGAAGATATGAGCTACAGGCGCCCGGCTCTCGCCGGAGGGAGATGAGGGCTGGTCCCAGTCGCCGTGGCGCACGGCAAAATGCAGCGATACGGAGTAAATTCCTGGCGAAACGGGAATGGCATAGGAGAAGTTACCCCAGCGCTCGGTTTCGTAGAGTTCAGGATCGTCTGTCCCTCTTACCGGGGCCGTATAAGCCGCCAGTTGTCCACCCTGGAAGTAATTGTCCGGGCTCCACCAGTGGCTGTCGTTGGAGTAATAAGGCGTCTGGCGAGCCAGCAGCCGTACGGGCCGGATACGTCCCCGGAAACCGGGCAGAATTTCAATAGCGGAGAGGATGGCCTGCTTGCCGTCCTCGCCGGAAAACTCGAGATGCAGAATCCCATCGGGCGCCGGCGTGAGGTCGGTGAATACCTTGACGTCGGCGGTGCGACTGGCTCCGGCATCGGCTACAACATCGAAGCGGGTCAGCAGCGTTCTCCCGTTAGCGCGCACGGTCATCAGGCGGCTGCCTTCTCCGCCCGTTCCGGTAGATTCCGGACCATAGACCGTTTCAGCAAAGTGCAGACGCAGTTCGTAGATGCCTTTTTTCAGGGGAATCGCATAGCGAAACTGTCCCTGCCTGCTGGTGCGATAGAAATCAGGGTCTTGTGTGCGCCAGATTTGCTGCACGGAGCTTTTTACCGCGATGCCGCCATCAAACCAGGCATCGGCGATCCACAGTTTGCCTGCATGATCGACAAAGCTGCGTCCCGCGCCTGCCAGGATGCGGATCTCCTCGCCCAGGGGCGGGCCAAACTGCGATTCCTCGGGCAGGGCAAAAGACTGATTCGCTTCTGTCCGCGGCGGGGCTTGATTCATCTTGCGGAGAATCAGTAGAGCGGAGCCGAGACCAAGAGAGAGAAGCGCGAGCGCGGCGACAAGCCACCAGGTCCAGCGGCCGGCTCGGATAAACCGCTGTTTTGCCTGCCTCGAATCAGCAGAGTTGAACTGCGGAACATATTGTCCCAAAGGGATGGAGATATGGAGCCGATGCGATGCGCCTTCGCCGGCGTAGTACTCGGCAAGGCGCTTGCGCAGGCGGTTGGCCTCGACCCGCACAATCGAGTCGGAGTCCTGATCGAAGGAAGACCCGCGATGGAAGACCTCCACACCGACGGAATACTCCTTGATCTGACTGGCCTGTCCGGCAAAGAGCTTCTCGCATAAGTACGACAGCAGATGAGCGAGCCTGGGCGCGCGAGTAAAACACTCCGAATGAAGCACCGCATCCAGTTCCGAGCGCTGTGCTGCAATATTGACCGGCTCTGGGCCTTCAGCCGCCATCGTTTCCGTCTCCGGACTGATTGTAATGCTAGCGCGTAATAATTGTTTTTCCAGTATTTAACGGTTGCGGGGAGAGGGGAAATCGGCATGTAACGGCGGGTAACCTCCCCCGCCTCCCGCACAAGATGCATTAGGCGCCGCATATCAGGCTGTTGTAAGCTCTGGCAGGGCATAGAGTTTGGTTCCGTCAGGGGTAGATTTAACCCCGGCGAAACGAGCAGTTAGCTGGTATAGCGTTGTAGATTTTCTGCCGGCGTTCTTTACTGGAATGGATGCAGGGAGCAGATCGCCGGAGCCGGCAAGCGCAATCGCCGCCTTACATAGTGCTCCCAAGCAGGAGAGGTGACCCATGAGAAGACTAGTAATGATGCTGGCAGCGATAAGCCTGCTGATTGGCTTAGCCGCGTACGGAAAGACAAATCCCGCCTCAGCCGCGGCCAAGAAGGACAAGATGGAAGCGGCCAGGATAGCAGAGGAAAAAGGAGACCTGGATCGCTTACACAAGGATTACGAGTCGGCCGTTTCCCACTACGAGTCAGCCCTTCGTATCAACACGAAAAGCCCTGATCTTTATAACAAGATGGGCATTGCCGAGCTTCAGTTGAACGAGAGGGCATTGTCGCGCAAGTACTTTATCCGGGCGCTGAAGTACAACCCTCAGTTCTTTGCCGCACTGAACAACCTGGGGGTGCTGGACCTTCTGGACAGGAGGTACAAGGCTTCCATCAGCTACCTCAAACAAGCGCTGGCGCTGGATGAGACCAATGCGCACACCCATCTCAACCTGGCGAATGCCTGGATGGGGCTGGGCAATATCGATTACGCCATGACCGAATACTCTCGCGCCCTGGAACTTGACGCCGATGTGTTGAGCACCAGCCCAGAGGGAGTTGTCGCCCAGGTTTCGACGCCGGAGCAGCGCGCCCGCATTTCGTTTTTGATCGCCAAGTCGTATATGAAACGCGGCAACCTGGACGGCGCCCTGGAGTATTTGCGCAGAGCCAAAGAGGGACACTATCCCGAGATGTCCAGCGTCTATAAGGACCCGGTTTTCACCCCACTCTGGGATGATCCCCGCCTGGCTAAAATCGTCAAGCGGTAGATTGCGCAAGGGCAACAAGGCGGCCGGCGATGCGCTCGGCGGCGGCGGGATGGGCCTGGGTGCGGGCTGCAACGGCCATGGCATCCAGGCCCTCCGCGCTTTGAAGCAGTCTGGTGAGGGCAGACAGCAGCTTGCCGGGAACGTCGAGGGCCTGCTCGTCGAGCATTAAAGCCGCGCCGGCCTTCACCATCTCCTCGGCGTTACGGCGCTGGTGATCGTCGGCTGCGGCGGCAAAGGGAACCAGCAGGGAAGGCTTGCTGGCGGCAGCCAGCTCAGCCACCGTGGAAGCGCCGCTGCGGGCCATCACCAGCGTAGCCTGGGCAAAACGGGCGGGCATATCGGAGAGAAATGGCCGGACCTGCCAACGGCTAGGGTCTGCGCCGCTGGCGGCATAGGCGGCCTGGGTCTGCTCTAAGTTGCGCTCACCGCTTTGATGGAGAACGGTGAGTCCGGGGACGGCAGCCAGCAGCGCCGGAATGATGCGGGGCAGATGGGTGTTGAAGAGGAGCGCCCCCTGCGAGCCGCCGAAGATCAAGAGGTGGGGCGCGGTGGGAGCTGTGAGGGTAAAGAACTCCTGCCGGACGGGAATCCCGGTGACCTCGGCGTTACGAAACCAGCGAGCTGCCGATGCAAAGTTGACCGCCGCAGCCTGGACGCGCCTGCCCACCAGCCGGTTGGTCAGCCCCGGCATGGCGTTGGGCTCGAAGACCATGGTTGGAATCCTGAGCAGCAAAGCTGCCGCCATCGCCGGTCCGGAGGCGTATCCGCCCACGCCAAAAACGATATTGGGCTTGAATTCGCGGATCAGCCGCTTGCAGGCGATGATGCTGCCGGGCAGGTTGAGGAGCGTGCGCAGGCGGGTGAGCAGGGATACGTTCTTCAACTGGCCTACATCAATAAGGCGCAAATTGAAGCCGGCCTCGGGGACGAGGCGGCTTTCCATGCCACGCGCCGTGCCGACGAAGAGCACCTCGGCGGAGTGGCGGGCGACCAGCTCGCGCGCCACGGCCAGCGCCGGAAGGATGTGGCCTCCGGTGCCGCCACCGGCGATGAGTACGCGCAATCCTGCCATCAATCCACCTTCCTGCTGATGTTGAGCAGGATGCCGATGGAGGCCAGGGTGAAAACGAGCGAGGTTCCTCCGGAGGAGATCAGCGGCAGGGGAAGCCCCTTGGTGGGCAGTAGGGCGAGCACCACGCTGATGTTGAAGAAGGCCTGCAGCAGGATGGAGATGGTGATGCCGAAGGCGGCCAGGCGAGCAAAGGGGTCCTGGGAACGAAAGGCGGTGCGCAGGCCGCGATAGCCGAAGTAGGCAAAGAGAATGAGGAGGAGAATGGCTCCGATGAAGCCCATCTCCTCGGCAATGTTGGCAAAGATGAAGTCGTTGAATGGCTCAGGAAGAAAAAAGAGCTTCTGCTGGCCATCCATGAAGCCAAGTCCGGCAACGCCGCCGGTTCCGACGGCGATCAGCGACTGGCAGGTGTGATAGCCGGCTGCGCCTGATTCCTTTAGATCCTTGAGATCGCAGACTGGATGCAGCAAGAAACGCTCGTAAACCTGGAGGCGCAGGGCGCGCCAGGAAACTTCATAAATATCCCAGAGCAGAAAAGGCAATGAGACACAGACTCCGCCGATCAGATACCTCCAGGCCAGGCCGGCCAGAAACAGCATCATGGCCGTGACGCCGGTCAGAACCAGCGCGGTGCCCAGATCGGGCTCGAGAACAACCAGAGCGATAAAAACCAGCGGAATGACTATGACTCCCGGCAGGGTGCTCTTCCAGTCGCCCATTTTGTTAAGCCGGGTGGATAGAAACCATGCCAGGAAGAGGACCAGCACGGGTTTGGCAATCTCCGATGGTTGAAGGGAGAAATCGCCCATGCGTATCCAACGGTGGGTATTGTGCGAACTGGGGAAGAAAAAGACCAGCACCAGCAGGATGGTCGAGATGGAGAGCGCGGAAAAGATGAAGCGCGAGGATTTATAGAACGAGTAGTCGAGGCGTGAGAGGAACAGCAGGGCCGCCAAACCAGCCAAAGCCCAGAGAGCCTGCTTGCCGACGAAGGTGTAGGGAGAGTGATACCGCTCCTGGGCCACTACAGCCGAGGCGGAAAAGACCATCGCCAGCCCCGCCACGACGAGCAGCACGGTGGTAAAGAATATCCATTTATCGCCCCCGGCGCGCTTTGCCATGGCTCAATCCTTCAATTCCCTGACGAGTTGCTTGAAGACGCATCCGCGCTGCTCGAAGTTTTCAAACTGGTCGTAGCTGGAGCAGGCAGGCGCCAACACCACCACCTCGCCGGGACGCGCGGCGGCCGCGGCGGCAGCGACGGCCTTGTCCATAGTTTCGCAGGAGTGGATGGAGACCACACCGCGCAGATGCGATTCGATCTTGGCCGCCGCCGAGCCTATGGTGTAGACGGCGCTCACCCGCGCGCGCAGCAGATCGGCTAGCTGTGTGTAGTCGGAGTTCTTGTCCTTGCCGCCTAGAATGAGGTGAATGCCACCATTGAAAGCGGCGACCGCCTTGGAGGTGGCGTCCACGTTGGTGGCTTTGGAGTCGTTGTAATACTCGACGCCATTGCGGGTGGCGACGTACTCCAGACGATGCTCGACGGCACGGAAGTTCTCGATGGCGCGGCGAATCACATCAACCGTCACGCCAGCAAGCCGCGCGGCTACCACGGCGGCCAGCACATTCTCCACGTTGTGCGCACCTTTAAGAGGAATACCTCTCGAAGGCAACACCTTCTCCTTGGTTGCGCTCTTTTGCGCGCGATAGACTACGTGCCCATCCTCCACCCAGGCTCCCTGCTCGACCGGCTGCTCGATGGAAAACCAATAAACTCTGGAGGACGCATGTGCAGCGGCAGCAACGCAGGGAGCGTTGTCGGCGTTCAGTACCAGGAAATCGCCGGAGGTCTGCGCGGCAAAGATGCGCTCCTTAATCGCGCAATAGTTTTCAAAGCTGCCGTGACGGTCCAGGTGGTCGGGAGTGATGTTGAGAATGACGGCGATGGAGGGATGGAACTGCTCAGTCGTTTCAAGTTGGAAGCTGGAGACTTCGAGGACCGACCAGGTCTGATCGGTGCTGGAGTCGATGAGGGACACGACGGGGACACCGATGTTGCCGCCGACCAGCGTGGGCAGGCCGGCAGCCGCCAGGATTTCTCCCAGCAGCGTGGTGGCAGTGGTTTTGCCGTTGGAGCCGGTGACGGCCAGGATTTTGCCTTTTATGAAGCGGCCGGCCAGTTCCAGCTCGCCGATAACCGGCAGGCCGAAACTCCTCACCTGCGCCAGCTCCGGAGTGTCCAGCGGCACCCCGGGACTGACGACGATCAGATCCTGGCGGCGGAAGGTGAGCAGGCCGTGGCCGCCGGTCTCGACCATGATGCCAGCTTCGATCAAGGAGGGAATTTCCTTGGCCAATTGATCGGCCGAGCGCACGTCGGAGACCGTGACCTGGGCGCCGCGGCGGCGCATAAATAGCGCTGCCGCCAGACCGGATTTTCCCAGTCCGACGACCAGGACTTTTTTGCCTTTGAGTTCCAACATCGGGTCTTGTCCTCGGGCTTCTTATATTTTGCGCCGCGCGAAGCTGGTTTAACGCAATTTCAGGGTGGTGAGTGCAAACAATGCAAACACCAGGGCGCCAATCCAGAAGCGAACGATGGTTTTGGATTCACTCCAGCCCAATTGTTCAAAGTGGTGATGCAAGGGAGCCATCTTGAAGATTCGCTTCTTGTTACGCAACTTGTAACTGCCCACCTGAAGGATGACCGAAACCGCCTCGATGATGAAGATGCCTCCGATAAAGGGCAGCAGCATCTCCTGGCGGATGATGATGGCGACCGTGCCGATGGCCCCGCCCAGGGCCAGCGAACCCACGTCACCCATGAAGATCTCCGCCGGATGGGCGTTGTACCAAAGAAAGCCGATAGAGGCGCCCACCATGGAGCCACAGAAAATGGTCAGCTCGGCTACTTTGGGCATGTGCTGGAGTTCGAGGTAATCGGCAAAGACCACATGGCCGCTGACGTAGGTGAGCACGGTCAGGGCGCCGGCGGCGATGATGGTGCAGCCAATGGCCAGCCCGTCCAGCCCGTCGGTCAGGTTGACGGCGTTGGAAGAGCCTATCAACACGAAGATAATAAAAGCGATGAAAGGCAGAAAGGCCAGGAGACCCAGATGTGGGATGGTGCTGGGCCAGGCGTGCCAGAGCAGGTCAGGGCGCCAACTCTTGATGAACGGCATGGTCAACTGCGTGGAGAAGAGCTTGAATTTATCCAGGATCACCAGAGAAACCGCTACTACTGCCCCGGCGAGGCCTTGCCATAGCAGCTTGGCGCGCACCGTCAGGCCCAGGTTTCTCCTCTTGACGACCTTGATGTAGTCGTCGGCAAAGCCGATGGCGCCAAAAGCCAAGGTGGAAAAGACGGCAATCCAGATAAAAGGGTTGGCAGGGTCGCTCCAGAGCACGGTGGGCAGCAAAATCGCAATCGTAATCAGCACGCCACCCATGGTGGGAGTGCCGGTCTTCTTCTGGTGCGACTTCGGCCCATCAGTGCGGACGAACTGGCCGATCTGAAACTGGCGCAGCTTCTTAATCACCCAAGGCCCGATGAACAGCGCGATCAGCAGCGCCGTGAGCGAGGCAAAGGCGGTGCGGAAGGTGAGGTAGCGGAAGATGCGGAACAGATGAAAGTAACGGCCATCTATGAAAATGTGGAAGTTGAAAATGTGGAAGATGTGATCCTCGAAATCAATGACCACACCGGGTATGCCGTACAGCTTTTCGTAGAGCAGCCAGTAAAACAAAGGGCCTCCAGAGCCGAAGTGAGGCGGGTTTCAGGTTGATTTTACTAGGCCCGGGGCCGGAGGGCTGTGGAAGTGGGCGTTATTGCATTCCCGCCTCTTGCCGCTTCAGCTCCGCCTCGAATGCCTGCTCCCGGTCGGCGATAAAACTCTTGTAGCCTGCCGGATCGATGAAGACGCCGCTTTCCCCTTGCTTCCATCGCTTATATTTCTCTTTCATTCCATAGTAGCCGCCGTGCGCACCGAGAAAAATGTCGCAAGACAGGCTCTTGAGCACCTGAAAACCATGATGATAGTCGGCAGCGATTTGCGGATAGGTCTGGTTGTCTACCAGCTTGTAGCCGAGATTCACGTTCGGGCTACCGACGATGACCACGTGGAGAGTACGGCCAGCTTCGGTTTCATCAAAGGTCCAAGTGGTGGTTCCTCTTGTGTGGCCCGCGGTGAGATGCGCTGTCAGCACAGCCTCTCCCAGCTTGACCGTATCGCCGTCGTGCAGTACGCGGTCCACTTTAGTCGGCGGAAACCACATGGTCTTGTCCGCGCCGTAGTGAAAGTCCTCCCTGCCGCCCGACTCCACCACCGGCACATCCGCATCCATCACGAAATACTGCGCGCCGGTCAGCTTCTTCACCAGCGCGCTGCCGGCGCAGTGGTCGTTATGTGCGTGGCTGATGAGCAGTATTTTAATATCGCTGAAGCGGAAGCCCAACTGCTCCACGCTCTTCCGGATGAGGGGAACGTTCTCTTCAAAGCTGCTGTTGATGAGAATGTTTCCCTCGGGCGTGACGATCAGGTACGACGCCAGATCCTCGCTGCCGACATAGTAGAGATTGCCCGCGATGTGGTGGGGCGGAAACGGCGTGGTCCACGACGGCGGGTTCTGCGCGACAAGCCGCGCCGTTAAAGCTATTACTGCAAACAACACTATGCAACCGCTCAATCTGCGAAGTTTCACTTCCCCTCCCCAACTGCAATTCAGTTTGTTAGCGCCTCGAATGTCCGCTCCAGATGTACGCCGCGGGAGCCTTTTACCAGCACCACATCGCCTTTGCGCAGATTCTGCCTGAGCCAGTGGCCTGCGGCATCAGCATCGGGCAAAAACAACGCCGCGACTCCGCCCGCGCAGGCTGCGGCGGCCAGATGCCCGGCGTTGCCCTGAACGCCGACGACCAGGTCGAGGCCGGCCTCGGCAGCAGCGCGTCCAGCTTCGGCGTGGAGCGCGGGGCCGTGTTCGCCCATCTCCAGCATCTCGCCGGCCACCAGAATCCTGCGCTTGGCGGGTCGCGCGGCCAAGGTGCGAATCATGGAGCGGAGCGCCTCAGGGTTGGAGTTGTAACAGTCGTTCAAAATCGTCGCGCCGGCGATCTGGATCACTTCGCCGCGCTTATCGCCAGCGGTGAGCGATTGGAGCGCGACGGCGGCTGCCTCCAGATCGACCCCCGCTTCGAGCGCGACCGCTAAACCAGCCAGGACATTCATTGCGTTGTGCGTTCCCAGCAGGTTGAGCGTGAGCAGGCCCTCGCTCTCCCCGGCGCGATAGCGGGCGTGCAGGCCGGCTGGATCCTCCGATGTTTCGAGAAGCCGCGGATTGGCGCAGGGACCGGCGCCAAAGTAAACCACGCGGCCGTGAAAGTCGCGGCCAAATTGCGATACGTAGGGGTCGTCGCAGTTGAGAAAGACAACGCCATTGTCCGGCAGCGCGTCCACTAACTCAAATTTCGCGCGGGCAATGCCCGCCTGCCCGTCAGCAAAGTTCTCTACGTGTGCCGTTCCCACGTTGGTGATTACGCCCCAGTCAGGCGCAGCGATCCGCGCCAAGGCGGCGATTTCACCGGGGTGGTTCATGCCCATTTCGATCACCGCGAACTCATGCTCCGGTTCGAGGCGCAACAGTTGCAGAGGCAGGCCAAAACTATTGTTGAGGTTGCCTTGAGACTTGAAGACATTGAACTTTGCGCCCAGAGCGGCGGCAATGGCTTCCTTAGTAGTTGTCTTTCCGGCCGAGCCGGTGACAGCCACCACGCGTTTACCCCACTGACGGCGCACGTGCGCGGCCAGAGCCTGGAGGGCGACGAGCGGATCTTCGGTGATGAGCAGCGGCGCAGCCAGCGCGGCATCAGGCAAGGTGGCTACCCGCGCGCGTGAAACCACCGCGGCCAAGGCGCCCCGTTCAATAGCGGCGGCGACGAAATCGTGACCGTCGTGCCGCTCACCGCGCACGGCGAAAAACAGCTCACCCTCAGCCACGGTGCGTGAATCAATCGAGTAGCCGCGCGTTACCAGCGCTCCGGCATTCGCCACGCTGGCCGACGCCTCCAGCACCGCGCCCGCGCCAATGGCCGCTTCTGCGAGTGTGAGCTTCATCCGCTTCCACCATAGCCCATTTCGCCGAGCGCTGAAAGAGCAATCTTGACATCATCAAAAGGAATCGTGGTGAAGCCGAGAATCTGCACCTGTTCATGGCCTTTGCCGGCAATCAGAACCACGTCGCCAGGCTTGGCCTCCCGGAGCGCCAAGCGAATGGCGGCGGTGCGATCCGGCTCGATGGTGTAACGGACGTGACTCGCCTTCAGCCCCGGCTCAATCTCGGCCAGAATCGCCAGCGGCTCCTCGGTGCGAGGATTGTCGCTGGTGGCCACCACGAAGTCGCTTCCCTTCCCCGCCGCCTGGCCCATCTTCGGCCGCTTGGTGCGGTCGCGGTCGCCGCCGCAGCCGAAGAGGGTTATGACGCGGCCGCCTGTTTGCGCCGTCATCTGCCGGGCAAGAGTTGTTAGATTGAGCAGGGCGTCATCGGTGTGGGCATAGTCCACGATTACGGTAAAGGGCTGGCCGGCATCGACGGATTGAAAGCGGCCGGGAACGGGCTTGAGGCAGGGAACAAACTCGACCAGATCGGCAAATGGCACGCCGCGCGCGTGGGCCGCGGTGAAGGCAGCCAGCAGGTTGAAGATGTTCACCTCGCCGGCCAGCCGCGATGTAACTTTGGCCGCCCCTGCCGGGGTTTCGAGTTCAAGCACTGCGCCGGAGGGCGTGAGCGCATGGGCGGCGGCGCGCCAGTCACCTTGGCCAATTCCGTACATCCGGACCTCGGCGCCGGCTTTGGCGGCCGCGGCAGCCAGTTCGGGAGCGTGGGGGTCATGCGCGTTGATTACGGCGACGCGTGGAGCCGGATAGACCGTGCCGTCAAAGAGCAGCCGCTTGGCGGCAAAGTACTTCTCCATGGTCTCGTGATAGTCGAGATGGTCGCGAGTGAAATTGGTGAAGACGGCCACGTCAAAATTCAAACCTATCGCCCGGCCCTGATCGAGGCCATGGCTGGAGACCTCGGTGACCAGCTCGGTGGCGCCGTGGGCAACCCCCTCCGCCATCAGTTCAAACAGGTCTCGTGACTCGGGGGTGGTGTGAACGGAAGGGCGCACGTCTCCAGCCAAGTGATATTCGATGGTGCCGATGAGCACGGTCTTGCGCGCGGCGGCATTCAGCAGCGCCTCGATTAAAAACGCCGTGGTCGTCTTGCCATTGGTGCCGGTAATGCCCGTAATCGCGAGACGGTGCTCCGGATGGCCGAAGAAGGCCGCCG
>Ga0187873_1003298_pt1 | contig 11697 bp, 10 predicted proteins | sample June2016WEW_16_1_2_FD_133012 | JGI IMG/M metagenome (GOLD analysis project Ga0187873, IMG submission 133012) | Peatland microbial communities from SPRUCE experiment site at the Marcell Experimental Forest, Minnesota, USA - June2016WEW_16_100 | ecosystem: Environmental > Terrestrial > Soil >... | reverse complement strand
TGTTTGCGATCTTGAGCTGCGATAGCACGCATGGTAGATTCCCGGGAGAGCAAAATCTTTCCCCAGACACTCCTCACATACGCGGGAATCGCGGAAGAAAGTGGCAGACGGACAGAGAAGACGATAGTTATGAAGCGTTTGCACAACCGGGACACCTTCTTCCCGGCATGCATAATACGCAGAAGGAGAGACCATAAAAAAGGTATTGTGAAAATGGGCAATATCCGGGCGGTGGGTTTTAATTATTTTTTTGAGGGCATGATAGGATTCGTTCGACCAGGTTGTGTTAAGGGCAGCTGTAAGAGGCTTCATCGCGTCAATCCGAGAATTGGAATCGGTATACGGGATCACGTGATGCCCCTGGGCTAAAACCAGGTTTTGTTCCGCAGCAAAGACCATGTCCTCGCCACCGGGCTGCCGGTAATAATTATGAACGAGGAGAATGCGCCCAGCAAGCATTTTGGATGATGGTTACAGTTTCTGGCAAACCAGGGCCTGGTGATAAGTAAAGACACTCACGGCAACCCCGGGGAAGAGTCTCAGCAGGCATTCTTTGATCCAGTATTTTGCAAGCCCTTTGGTTCCATCCTGATACACATAACTATCCTTGGATCGGTTATAGATCCGCCAATCAAGGATCTTGAATCTACTGGTTTGTAGCAGTTGTCTTATTGTTCGGGGAGAATAAAAATTAATATGTCCAACTTTGTCGAAGGTGTAATCCAGAGGGAGTTTCCCATTATCTTCAAGGGGAACTTCCACAAACACAAACACGCCGACCCTAGCGGCCTCATATAATAATTTTCGCGGATGCTCGACATGCTCGATCACATGGCTCAAGACCACCAGATCGAAGGCGCCATCTCGGAAAGGGATGTTGTATCCATCGAAACGCTCTGCGCTGGCAACATTTGGGATATTTTTGTTCTTTATCGTTTTTACTCCCGATGGGGATATCTCCAATGCATGCAGCTTTCGCCCGAATTCCTGCTCCGCTAGCCTCTCCAGCACCGACCCCTCCCCTGCTCCAATCTCGAGGATGAGGTCGTGCGGATAGTTTGCGCAAAGGGAGATTATATTCTTGGCTTTCTCGAAGGCACCGATTCGACGCCATTGTAAATCTCCGCCCTCATAATAGCTGGCGTAATTCTCGAGCAGATGCTGGCTAACAGATAGGTCTCTCATCTTACGAACTTTCTGCTCGTCGCAGATTGCTTTTCAAACGCATAATCGAGTGCCCGTCTGAATCCCAATACCATGTGTTCATTGTCCCATTTGGCTATGATCGTCCGGGCATTTTTCCCCATTGTCTCGCGTAATTGGGGATTATCCAATAACATGCGCAATGCTGAAGCCAGATCATCAGCACTGCCCTCTTTCACAATATAGCCGTTCAAGCGATCCTGAACCAAACCCCCGGCCGCTGCCCCAACCGCATCTGTGGCGATCACTGGCACCCCCTGGTTAAAAGCTTCGTTTACAACCAAGCCCCAGGGCTCTTTAAAGGTTTTGGTTGTGATCGATGGTAGCACACACACATAGGCAACCGCATAATAAGATGTCGTTTGTTCCGGTTTAACATATCCTGCAAAACGGACCCGGTCAATAATGCCTACTTCAATCGCTCGGTTTACCAAAGGATTGCGGTGTGCCCCATCACCCGCAAACACAAGAATGCTGTCATCCCTGTTGAGGGAAGCAAAAGCATCTATCAAAAAATGAATTCCCTTCGCTTTCTCCAGCCGTCCTAAGTACAGAATGATCTTCTTCCCTTGGGGGATATTCAGGTTCTGAATGATTGCGATTTTCTCTTCCTCGCCGACCAAGCGACTGTGAGCGTCGTTATCAACCGCATGCGAGGTAACAAAAATGTGCTCTTCGCGCACTCCTTCGCTCAACAAATATTTTTTAACATGCTCACCATAGACGACGAGAGCATCCGCATGCCGATAAATAAACCGCGTGATCGGGAACATCAACAAGTGACCCGGCGTCTGTAAGCGCATCCATATTCCCGTCCACAGGATGAAAGGTTTTTTTCGCAGTCGTGAAACCAAGTATGTTATGGGAAGTGCAAACCGGCCATTGATACACTTAATATATGCATCATAGCTACCCCCGAAAAGTTTGAATGGAAGGTCAGGGGTAATGCGCGTCCGGCCTATCGATACGCCATGGAGATACTCATAATGAAAATTTCCCGAGTGAACGCCATTTTGTTGCTGCCAGTACCAATCATTTCCCGCAGAAAAGAAATAATAATCGATGTCATAATATTGTGAGAATATCTCAAAGGTCCTCACACGGTAATGCGGACAAAAATTGGTGACAAAAGCAACACGCATACCTGGTGTTCCTCGAAAATCAGCGCCGCTTGCAAAGATAAACCATTTCGCCCCCCAACAAGGAAATCCACCATTCACGGAGTTGGGGGAAACCGCCAGTGGTCTTGCGGACTAAAATTTCAAACCCTTCGTTCTTCAGGAACTGGTCAAGGGCGTGTTTGGTAAAATAGTGTAAATGCCCGCCATCCCAGCCCTGGTCATTCGATGTGATGGGGATTCTTCCGATTAGGATTCGGATGCGGTTTGTTAATGAAGCGACATTCGGTACGTCGATAATTAAAATACCGCCCGGCTTTAATATGCGCCTGATTTCGCGCACGATCGAAAAAGGTTCAAAAATATGTTCTATGACTGCAAGGATAGTGACCGCGTCAAAATGATTATCCGGGAAAGGTAGCACACCGGCGTTTAGATCCACCATCTTTGCATCGAAACCTTTTTCACGCACAAGCTTGATTCCACTCTCAACGATATCAATACCGGTTAGCTCCTGGTAAAGTCCGGCCATGCGAATCTTTTCGAGAAAGAGACCATCCCAGCAACCGATATCCAAGAGCCTTTCCCCTTTCCCGAGCAGGCTAAGCGCAACCTCGGATCTGGGATTGGCGTTAGGATTGAAAATGGGATCGAGAATTAATTCATGGAACCGGTCACGTTTTTTTTGTGTTTTGGTGTCATTTCGTACTTTTTCAATCCACAGGTCGTTGTAGAATTTTCTTGCATCCATAAAAGAGTCCCAGATTACAAATTGGCCCAGCGCTCAAGCCACATTTGGACGACGATCAACAACCATAATTTCAACCAATGATTATGAAGTCCATCTTGCATGTGCTGGTCCACGGTCTTTTTTACCATTGCAGCGTCAAACAACCCCTGCCGCCTCAAGCGAGCTGGATCAAGATAGTCGCGTACCAAAAAGTTTAATTCATTTCTGAGCCACATTTCCATTGGCAGTGCATTAAAGCCGTGCTTCGGTCGATTCACAATTTCAGGAGAAACAAAACCGCAGAGGGCTTTACGGAGCACATACTTATAGGTCGAACCGCGCAACTTCATATCCAGGGGCAATCGCGCCGCGAACTCCGCAATGGCGGGATTTAAAAACGGTGCACGTGTCTCTAAGCTGTTTGCCATCGATACCCGATCCATTCGCGCTTGAGTGTTCTCCGGCAGGTATGTAATCATTAAGGCGTTCGCTTCACGATAAAAGGCGCGCGGGTGAAAGAGGGGCGCGGAATATGCTAGAGCAAAGCTGGACGAGGACAAATTGGCTTTTCGGTCTGTCGAAATGGTTGGCGTACCATCCGGCGGCCAGGCGCCATATCCAGTTAAATAATACGCGGCCGTCATCAGATCGCCAAAGGCGAGGGCTCGTGACCCCTTCTCAAACCTGCTGTTTCTCAGTGCTCGGCCGGTGAGTGAAGTACAAAAGGCGGCGCTTTTTCGAAGAGACCGTGGCAACCGATAAAAAGGTTCGAGGCGTGAAAGCCAGTTGAAAACAGGATAGCCCCAAAATAACTCATCCCCTCCATCGCCCGAAAGCATGACCTTGAACCCGGCTTCGCGTGCTTTTTGAGTAATTAAATATGCAGCCAATAATGCCGGATCCCCATTGGGATCATCCAATAGCCAAGGCAGCTTTTCAATCAACCCAAATACATCGGTGGAGTTCACCCAGAGGGTGGTGTGTTCCACCCCCAAAGTTTGAGCCACTTGTTCGGCCACTCTGTTTTCGTTATATTTTGGTGAAAATTCGAAGCCGATAGAAAAAGTACGCACGCGCTCCTTTTGGATCTTTACCATTGAGGATACCACCAATGAAGAATCAATCCCTCCGCTCAAGAATGCTCCGACGGGCACATCGCTGACCATGCGGCTCTTTACACTTTCGAAGAATAATTCTTTGAACTCTGCCACATATTCTGCTTCGCTCACACCGGATGCGGGGTGGGATGAATCGGGTGGATTCCAGAACTCATGGGTTCGCACGTCGCCGGTCTCCTGGTCGGCGACAAGATAATGACCCGGTAATAATTTCCAGGTTTTGTGATACGGTGTTTGGGGTGAAAGTATGTATCCCAGCGAAAGAAATTGATCCAGCACTTGCCAGTTGATCTCACGGCAGAATCCCGGCGACAACACTAGCGCCTTGAGCTCCGAAGCAAAAACTATTCCGCCTGAATGTTGATAATAGTAAAGCGGTTTCTCGCCGAAGCGATCTCGCGCCAATAGAAGTCTCTTGCGGCCAGAATCCCAAATTGCTATGGCAAACATCCCGTCGAATTGTTCAAAGCATTTCTCCCCCACCTCTTCATAGAGATGAACGATCGTCTCCGTATCTGTATGGCTGATGAAGCAATGTCCTCTCGCTTGTAATCCATCTCGTATTTTTAAGTAGTTATAAATCTCGCCATTTTGCACGACAGCAATCGTTTTATCCTCGTTCCAAATTGGCATTCGTCCCAAGGGAGATAAATCGATAATGCTTAATCTTCGGCTTCCCAAACCAATCTGAGGCGACCAAAAATAACCTTCATCGTCAGGACCGCGATGAATTAAGCTCCTGGTCATTTTGGTAAGTGTATCGCGATCAATCGTATACTCTGATGTCGAGCGGGTAATAAATCCTGTGATTCCACACATAAAAACGATTCTCCCGTGGTTTTAACATACTCAAGCTGCCCCGATAGAAAATCAATGCTTTTGGATGGATTAATATCCTTTTCTCTTTTTCCGGATGGGCAGAATTACACTCGGGTTCATTATATCCTCCATACCCGTTTCCGTTGCGTGCAGAGGTAAAAAGTCGGATAATTTTATGGGCCGACAAGGAAAACCGTACATCTGCATCCAATATCATCGGGTAGGGAAGGGGATGACCGGAATGGTTTCGTCGCGTATTCAATTCGTTGCGATGGGATTCCATTTTTCTGCTCCGCCGTCCTCTCACCAGTTGTTTAAATCCGGAGAGGTTCTCAAAGTACAAAACCATGTCATGAAGGGATAAGGCCCGAGATGGTCTGGAGGTAAAAAATTCCTATCGCATCTAATCTTTATAGAGCATTCCTTCCCAATTATTTGGACCAGAAGACGAACGCACCAATTTCATTGGCCAACCTTCTCAGGGGGTCTGATGAGCTTAAGAGCTTCAAGCGGGCAATAATACGAAGTTGGCCGAGGGGATTTCCTTTTACAATTTGGCCAATTGTCGAACCCATTCCCGTCCAGGAATTCACCTCCAAGGGAAAGTAATTTCTCCACTTCCTGAGAATAATCGCTGTCCCCGTACAATTTACCTTCCCACCACTTGTCAGAACCACGCCCTGCTTCCATTAACATGAGAAGTCCGCCAGGGCGCAAACAATCTTTATTTAAGATCATTTGCACACATTGTTTTCGAGCGGGCCCATCGACAATGACGACATCACAGAGCATATCAAGGGCGGCTATATATTCACTTATGGACGTCCGTAATTTCAAGAGGAACCGTGTTTGATTAAACTTCAATTCTATATCGACGCTCTTTTGCGATTTGTCCATCTGCCCTCGATGATGGATGGTCAGATCACTATCGACTCCTAAATTGAGAGCTGTATTCAGTAAGGATGCAACCACAAGCCAAAACCAGGAGGGGTTATTTTCAATGCCCACATATTGGGCTCTCGTGAGTTTCATCATTTCGGTGAGGTGATGAATGGTTGAGGCACCGGTCCCAAATTCAACGACAATCGGCGAGTCCAATGGTCGATAATAGTTAACGATCTCATTCCAAATATTGGGACTCATCCACGGATAGTCATCCTCTAGTAAATGAATAGCTACATTTTCCCCCCTTGCGTGGATTCCGCGGTTCCAATTCGTGAGTTTCGTCGGCAAGATCCGTTTAATGGTTTTGCGAATTCGAACGATCGTAACGTCAAATTGATACTTCGTTAATAAAATATCCCGGCCGGCTTCAATTCGACTCATAGGCATCCTTCTTATTGATCAGCGAATCGACGAACCATCTTTTATAAAGGATCATGAGGATGATCACGGTTAGAAGCGAAATGATCACCAAGCTCCAGACGGCTCCAGCCAATCCCCAAAAGTGAATGAAGATTACCCCTGTGATTAAGCCGATGGGCGCGACGACCATTTCGTAAACCAAGTTAAACTCGGGCTTTTGGATGGCTTTCAAGATGAGAGAGTACCCCGTTGAGAATGCAGTGAAGAAAGGAATTAATCCTAAGATTGGAATTAAGTGGCTGAAGCTAGCGTATTTTCCGCCGTACAGAAAAGTTTCTAACTGGGATGAGAAACCCCATATCAATAGCTCATAAATCCCGGCGGCAACCGTCAATAAGGCTGCCAAGGTAGCCGCATTTTTGCGTATGCTGGAGAACTTCAATAGTCCAAAATCATAAGAAAGGATTGGAAGGGCCAATGTGGCAATGGCGACGATTCCTTGGGCGATTGGCGCGGTAAAGTTTTGTAATGCATCTAGAGCTCCTGAGGCTTGTATATTGATCAGCCCGGCTAGAAAAAAAACCTGGATCTGATTCGACAAGAAAGACAACACAGTAGCTGCAGCGATCCATTGACCGTAAAACCATTGTTCCTTTGCAAGGCCTCGCCACGTCAACCCCGGGAGGCCTTTCTTGTTCTCCCAGTCTGATTTTTTCCATAATAGAAAAAATGAAGCGATTACGCTGGCGGTGCCTAACAATAAAAAGCCAGTAAATGCGTTCAGAGATTTTGTAGAATGTAATACGATTGCCCCAATGATCGAGGAAATAAAATAAGAACCACTGGTCAAGGATGCAACGGCAGGCTGCTTGAGGATATAAAATTCCCGACGGACTAGCCACAACAACAATAAAAAGGGCAATGCGATTCCTACGCCTATGAAAGCATCGCCCAAGGGCCTGTTTTTTAAAATAACCATGTACCACCCTGTTAAAATGGCAATCAGTGCGAGTATGGTGGAGGTGGCCCCGTGCAGCTTTAGCTGGATATAGAAGTAGTCTGATGGTTGTTCGGAATATTTGGCAGGCCCGAACACGCTCATAGGTTCTAGAATAAAACTAGTATAAAAGCCGGTTAACAACAAGTAAAAAGTGAACGCGATTACGAAGACGCCATAATCGCTGAGCGTCAGCCAGCGGGCGAAGAGAATACTTATGATGAAATTTGCCCCTGAGAATAAGCCCTGATCGAGAATACTGAACCCGCCCTTGAATACCCACGATTGATAACGAGAAAATAGCGATGCAATACTCATTGATTAATTATAATTGACCTATCGCGAAATCAAACCGTGCAGGCTGTTAAAATACAATGAAATCGATGCCGACGATAAGAAGGAAGGAGGAACCATGCGATGGTAAGAGTTGACCAGCGACCGATTTCCGCAGGCCGTCCAACAAGCCGAAGGGATATGCCTGTTGCCTCTTTCCTGTATCGAGCGCCACGAGCATTATCTGCCGCTGGGCACGGATATGCTCATCGGGCGCGCTCTTTGCGACTGTGCCGCCGAGCTGGAGCCGGCGATTGTCTTCCCGGATTTCATCTTCACCCAGATCCTGGAAGCACGCCATTACCCCGGCTGCATCGGCATCAATCCTGAGCTGATCATCCGCTTGATGGAAAATGCCTGCCAGGAAATCGCCTGGAACGGTCTGAAGAAGATCGTCATCGTCAACGCTCACGGCGGTAACGATCACCTGATCCATTATTTCACCCAGATCCAGCTCGCCAGTTGGCGCGACTACGTGGTCTATGTAGCTCAACCGCCCTATCCTGATCAGGAACAGGCGGACGAGCCCCAATGGGAGACAAGCCTCGACGGCCATGCTGGCGAGCAGGAGACGAGTGCCATCCTTGCCATCCGGCCGGACCTGGTCCATAAAGAAGCTCTCCCCACCGATGGGAAAGGTCAGCCGCTCGATCGGCTCAAGCCCCTGCGCGACCTGGGTGTGGATGTGGGCGTGTGGTGGTATGCCGACCATCCCAGTCACTACCGGGGTGATGGCGTTCCGGCCACTCCCGAGAAGGGGGAGCGCTGGCTGGCAGGGCGTGCTCGCGCCCTGGCAAGGACCCTGCGTGCCATCAAGGACGATAAGGAAGCCAGACGGCTGCAGGATGAATTCTTTGGCAGGATGAAGCAGCATTAACGATGACCGGGCTTCGGGGGTGGATTTTGGCCCCCGGAGGCGTTTCCGGGAGCTCAGGGATGTCCATGCGGATTCCTTCTCTGCCCCCTTTCATTTTTTCACAGACCATTGGAGTCAAAACGGTGAATCGTCCCAAGGATTTCTTATAAATCTTTTATTGACGCCCTTTTTCACCCGTGATATGATTCTATCCAACTGATTAGCACTCTCGAGGCGAGAGTGCTAAAACTGTAAAAAACCATGAATGATCTGAACGAACGCCAGCGTCTTATCCTTGCCCTCATTGTACGCGATTATACCGAGACCGCCGAGCCGGTCGGCTCGAAGCGCCTGGTCGAACATTACAAACTCGACCTGTCCTCGGCCACGGTCCGCAATGAGATGGCCGCCCTGACCGAGATGGGTTACCTGCGCCAGCCGCACCCCTCTGCCGGGCGGGTCCCCACCGAGGAAGGCTACCGCTATTTCGTCACCCACGTGGTTTATCCTTCCGACCTGCCCGAACCGGCCCGCGATACGATCGCCCACCAGTTCTATCAGGCTCGTCAGGATGTGGAACAGTGGATGCCGCTGGCCGCCTCCATCCTGGCTCACCACTCGCGGGCGGCATCCCTGATCACCGCTCCGCATTCCGAGCGGGCGCGCTATCAGCACCTGGAACTGATTTCCACCCAGGGACGCCAGGTCCTGATGGTCCTGGTGCTGACCGGCGGCGAGGTCAGCCAGCAGATCCTGACCCTGGCCGAACCGGTAATGCAGGAGCAACTCAGCCTGGCCGCGGATCATCTGAACACGGCCTGTCATAACCGCACCACCGAGGAGATCGCTGCCCTGCCGCCGCGCCCGGATGCCCTTGAAAAGGATATCCTTACCCTGGTCCTGCAGGACATGAATCGCGATGAGCAGCGCGTCTCCGGCGAACTCTACCTGGACGGCCTGACCAATGTCCTCGCCGAGCCAGAATTCCTTGAGTCCGGTGACGCCCGCCGGGCGATCCACCTGTTCGAGGAGCGCTCCGTGCTTCAAGACCTTCTGGCCCGCACCATGGTCAACAGCACCGTTGGCGGGGTCCAGGTGCTGATCGGCGGGGAGGGCAAGTGGGAGGAATTGAAGCAGTGCTCGATGGTCCTGGCCCGCTATGGTATTCCGGGCCTCGCCACCGGGACCCTGGGAGTGTTCGGCCCGATCCGCATGCCCTATGCCCGCAATATCCCCACCGTGCGCTTTATGGCCGATCTCTTGAGTAGTTTGGTTTCAGAAACGATGGCTGGAGACGAAAATGAGCAGTAAAAAAGTGCGCCCGGCGGCGGAAGAGACCCCGACGGAACCCCCCACGCCGGGATCCGAGCAGGCGGCTCGCCGTTCAGAGCCGGAGGGCATCCAGCCGTCCGCCCCTGTCGCGGAGGCCGGTCCTGTAGTCGCGGCCGAGGAGCTTGAGGCCCTGCGCCAGCAGCTGAGCGAAGCCCAGGCACAGGCAGCCGAGTACAAGGATGGCTGGCAACGGGCGGTGGCAGACTTCTCCAACTACCGCAAGCGGCTCGACCGTGAAAACCTTGAGATCTACCAGAATGCGGCGGGTGAAATCATCAAGCGTTACCTGCCGATCCTGGACGACCTGGAGCGCGCCCTGGCGTCCCGTCCGGCGGACCTGCCCTGGATAGAGGGCATTGAGTTGATCTGCCGCAAGCTGCAGGCGATCCTGGAAGCCGAGGGTCTCAAGCGGATCGAGGCAGAGGGTCAGCTCTTTGACCCGAACTTCCACGAAGCCATCTCCCAGGAGCCGAACGCTGATGTCGAAAGCGGAAGGATCATCGCGGTGGTCCAGAACGGCTACATGCTGGGTGAGCGGGTCATTCGACCGGCGCTGGTAAGGGTAGCCCAATAATCGATCTTGTCGGGGTGGCTTTGGCCAGGCCCCGACCACGGAGGAAGCATGGGAAAAATCATCGGGATTGACCTCGGCACGACCAACTCGGTCGGAGCGGTCATGATGGGTAGCGAACCGGTCGTCATTCCCTCTTCGGAAGGTGAACGGCTGGTGCCATCGGTGGTGGCGGTCAACAAGAACCATGAGCGCCTGGTCGGAAGGGTGGCTCGCAATCAGGGCATCATCAACGCCCAGAACACCATCTTTTCCATTAAACGGTTCATGGGTCGGAAATATGAAGATCCCGAGGTCCAGCGCACCCTGCCGCGCGTCCCTTATGCCGTTGCGACGGCCGATAACGGGGATGTACGGGTCATGATGGACGGTAAGGAGTATTCCCCGCCGGAAGTTTCAGCCATGATCCTGGCCAAGATCAAGCGCGACGCCGAGGCCTATCTGGGCGATAAGATCGATCAGGCGGTCATCACGGTTCCGGCCTATTTTAACGACGCCCAGCGCAATGCGACCAAGGACGCGGGCAAGATCGCCGGCCTGGATGTGCTGCGCATCATCAACGAACCAACCGCTTCTTCGCTGGCCTACGGGATGGACAAGAAAAAGAACGAGGTCATCGCGGTCTATGATCTGGGCGGCGGTACCTTTGACATTTCCATCCTGGATGTCGGGGAGGGCGTCTTTCAGGTCCGTTCCACCAACGGGAACACTTTTCTGGGGGGCGACGATTTTGACCAGCGCATCATGGACTATTTCGTCCAGGAGTTCCAGAAAGAGAACGGCATCGATCTGCGCCAGGACCGGCAGGCCCTGCAACGCCTGCGCGAGGCCGCTGAAAAGGCCAAGATCGAGCTTTCGACCATGATGCAGACCGAGGTCAATCTGCCTTACATTACCGCGGATGCCGGCGGGCCTAAGCACCTGGTGATGACCATGACCCGCGCAAAATTGGACCAGCTGACCGGGGACCTGGTGGAGGGGACGCTCGTCCCGGTCAAGCAGGCGCTGGCGGATGCGAACCTGACCCCGGCCGATATCAGCGAGGTCGTTCTGGTGGGAGGCATGACCCGCATGCCTGCGGTGCAGGAAGCCGTGCGCCGCTTGTTCAACAAGGACCCTCACAAAGGGGTCAATCCGGATGAGGTCGTTGCCATCGGCGCGGCCATCCAGGCGGGTGTACTGGGCGGTGAGGTGAAAGACATCCTCCTGCTGGATGTCACACCCCTGACGCTCTCCATCGAGACCCTGGGAGGGGTGGCCACACCCCAGATCCCACGAAATACGACGATCCCGACCCGCAAGTCTCAGATCTTTT
>Ga0187873_1003296_pt1 | contig 11702 bp, 14 predicted proteins | sample June2016WEW_16_1_2_FD_133012 | JGI IMG/M metagenome (GOLD analysis project Ga0187873, IMG submission 133012) | Peatland microbial communities from SPRUCE experiment site at the Marcell Experimental Forest, Minnesota, USA - June2016WEW_16_100 | ecosystem: Environmental > Terrestrial > Soil >... | reverse complement strand
CCGCTTCTGCCAGGGCGCGCAACTGGCGCGCCTCCAGGCTGCAATGATCGTCTGAAAGCTCTTTGAAGATCTCTCGTTGAAACTCCCTCGGGATCGTGAAAGCCACATTCATGTCGTCGCCCAAGGCGCAGGCACGGGCCACTGCTCCGGCGAGGGATTCCGTTTGATCGTGGGAGACTTTCCGCGGCAGACAACGATTCAGCTCATTCGGTTCGAGCCCACAGGCATCGCCCGCGCTCCGGCAAATCAAGACCGCCGCGGCTGGACTCCCGAGCAATCGACTCACCTGGGTGAAATAGCCCGAAGCAGCTTCGGTCTCGCCACGCATGACGCAACCGGTCCAGCGCAAGGCGGCCAGGAACGCGGGACGATCAGTTTCGTGAGCCTGCGGTAATGCCTCAAGATCCACCAGCTTCTCTTCAGCCCGGTGAGGTTTGCGCTGCCGCAGGTGACGGATGGCCTGAGCAACCAGCAGACGAAGCGAAGCCCGGCGGACCTCCGGGTTAAGGGCGTCGAGTTTCTCCGCCTGCGCGAGAAATCCAAGAGCCTTATTCAGCGCGCCCCTTTTCTCCGCAGACTCCATCAAGTACAGCAGGGGCTGGCTATCATTGGGCAGCGCCCGGCGCCAGCTCTCAGCCACTCGGTCGGCAGTTTTCCAATCAGATTGTTGCCTCGCCCAGTCTAGCCAGCGCTCGAACGCTTCCCGATGGGGGTCAATGGCGCAGGATCGCTCGAAGAGTTTTTCGGGAAACAGGTAATAAAAATCAAGCGTTCTGTGTTTCGCAGGCACCGCGCGGATGGCAGGTGGCTGGCCCTCGTAAGAACGCGTGTAGCCAGAGAAATTTTCCATGAACTCCGGCCGTATCTCGATGAGTTCTTCGCCAGGGATATCGAGCAAGAGTTCCGCCATGTGCAGGTAGAGCGCTGCTGCCTCAGGGCCGTCCTCTCGGAACCAGCCCTCCGCCAGAGCGTGCTGGCGAAACTGCTCCCACAGACTACATGCCTCAACCGCCATCAAATCTGAAGTACCCTCGACCGAGCGCGCAAAGAGTCGCCAGAAATAGGCGTTCTGGATCGCCGGGCCGCCCAACGAAGCCTGGATCCGGCTCGGACGCACCTCCGATCTCACCGTCCGTATCGCGATGTGCTGCTGCAAACGCTCAACAAGCTCTGGACAGGCAGCGCGGCAGGCGGAAATCGTCCGCTGGGTTTCCGAAATGATTTTGTGGTGCGCATCCGTGGCGAACGCGGAGTCGAGCGATCGGAGCGTGTTTCGCAGCCCCTCCATGCTCCCGCCAACCTGGCCAACGAGCGAAGCCGAAGCGGTGGACAGGCGATTCTCACCGGGTCTCCGCGCCAGCATGGCCTGCATCGCGGGAACAAGCCGGGCGGGAGCCGAGTCCGGGTCGATGTTCTCGAGGCACCGCTCGCAGGCTACATCATCTTGCCGGTAGAAGTGTGCAATGGCCCGAACCAGCGTCTTCCAGGGCCCCAGCGGACCCCGATGGGAGACTTCCGGCAGGCGGAGAGCATCGTCCGTGACCGGGCCGCTGGTAACCGCTTCGAAGGCTTTTCTGAGAGCCGTAGCGCCGGCGCGCAGCGGATGCTCGGGAGCGAGCGCCGCACACTCCGCCAACGCAGAAAGATCCGTAACCTGGCATTTGAGCACGCTTTCGATTGCGGCACGCTGTCCCTCCGGAATTGCCGGGGCGTTCAGAGCACCCACCACGTCATCCCAGTTACCCTGACGAACGGCAACCTTAACGCTAATGTCTGCGACCTTATCCTTTGCGGAGGAGTAGCGTTCCCGGACCAATTCGAGCAAGGCCTCGGCTTCAACCGTGAGCCCGTGCTCGAGCAAGGAGCGAATTCTTGCCACGTAGGCATCCAACAGCAGGGCTTCCGACGCCTGCGTACGCAATTGTTTATGGATCTTTTTTGCCTGCTCGAGGGCCGATTTCGTGCTACCCCTGGCGAGCATAGCGCGCACTTCCTCTTCCTGCGAGGTGAGCACGCTTGCATCCGTCATGCCGCCAACAGATGCCGGGGGCGTCTTGGTTTGCTTATGTTTGCCAAACATTTTTGCGCTTTTCCCGCGACCATATGGGTGAAACGAATACCACCCCCAATCTTATGGGGATGGCAACCCTGCGAGAGTTTGATGGATCGTCTGGTGCCGAAGAGAGGACTCCGTCCTTAGGTGCTCCTCTTTTTTCCGAATTTTATGGTAAAACTTAACTCTCTGAAAGACAAGGGGAAACAACGCCTGTTTTTCGGGATTTTGAATTTTGCCGATAGGAATGGAAAATTTTACCTTCCGATGACGCTAAAAAATGGTAGGAAATGGTAGGAAGAAAGTGACCATCGGCCAGGTCGTGGCGATGCTGCTGCCAAATAGCCTACTGCTTCTCGAACTCCGCCGCCTTCCTGTGCTCGACGACCTTGTCGTAGCTCACCGCAAGCACGTCGCCCACGTGGAGGACCGTGCCCAGCAGCGGCTCGTTGTCGAGCCTCCCGAACAGGACGCCCGCCCCGTCGTCGCACGAGTCCACCACGACCCACATCCGCTCGCACTCGCCCGTTTCCTCGTCCTTGAACTCAGCCTTGACGTAGTCGCCGGGCTGGAACCTCGGCATATGTGGCCTCCTTCCTGCTCCTGTGTATGTCGAGCCGGGCCTTCAGCCTGCGGGCAAGTACTAGCTGCGTGCGGGCCATGCGCCTGCCCCTCAGCTCGTGCTCCCAGAGCCTCCACACGGCAAAGCTCATCCTCCGCAAGGCCCTCCGGCTCGCCCGGTCACGCCTGCGGTTGCGCACCAGCTTCGGGAGCCAGTAGCCCACGTTGGACTTCGGCACGTGGCCGTGCTCGGGGCAGCCGTGGTAGAAGCACCCGTCGGCGAAGATTGCAAGGCGCAGGCCTGGGACGACCACGTCGGGCTGCCCCCGAAGCGTGCGCACGTTCATGTCTATGCGCCACCTCCTGCCGAGCGCTTCCCGGACGGCAGCGCAGAGCCTCGATTCAGGAGTGGTGCCCGAACTCCTGATGCGGGACATGATTTCGCTGCGCTTCTCGGGAGTGAAAACGTCAGCCATCTCGCCTTGCCCACGCCTTGCGGCCCCAGCCTCTTCCGCCTGCTGGCATGCGCCGCAGGGGAACCGTAGACCGGAATCAGTATACATCCGAGAGCTTCCGCTGCGCCCCGGTGTATATTGCAGGTGATGGACTCTGCCGGTACCGACCCTGAGCTGCGAGACTGGCTCCGCTGGGCATCGGAGCGGGGCAACACGCCGGTGTTTGTTCGCACCGTTGCCGAAGCTGCCCGCATGGCTTGCATCCCGGATTACGTTTTGCTGCGGCCAGTGCTGCTTGAACTCAAACGCCGGTACCCAGGGGACGCAGCATAAACCCCGAGACGTGAAAATCCCCACGGCATCTATCGACTGAGCCGCCTCGCCAGAGCGCCCCACCCATCCTCATTCAAAAATTTCGTGAAGTCCCGGACCGGGTTCCCGTACACGCCTGCCGCAATCCGACGCTCGTCATCTTTGCCGTCTTTCAAATCTCTCGTCTCCCAGCATCGGTTGCGCTCCGTGACCCACAGGTAGCTTTGAATGACCTTTTTCCCCCTGGGACCGTGAATTTGCTTCAGGCGGCGTCGGAATTCTGCGGTGGGCACAACGACAAAGTCAGGCGAGCGCCTTTTGAATCCGCTCAGCACGAAGACCCAGAAATCGGCCTGCGACTTGCGAAGCTTGTCCCTGTTTATTGTGAACCAGGTGCAGACACGAAGTGGCCCTTGAAGCTCAGCACCCATCTCCGGGAGGAAATCCTTGCCGAATTTCACCTGGAGCGAGGCGGTGCGCCGGTTCTGGCGGTCGGAGACAAGCAGGTCTATGCCGGTGTCCTTCGAGGGAATCCACACATTCATCCGATTCTTGAAATGCCGTTCGATGTAGCTGCCCGCCAAGTATTCCCCGGCGTGAATGGTGAACAGTGGTGTCATAGCGCAGGTCCTCCCTCAGACAGCGATTTCTTTCGGACTGAGAGCGCACTAGGCTGCCTTCTACCTCAAGCGTGATTAGGATACCGCTGGGTATCAAGGCAGGGACGACCCGTCGTCAAAAGTTTCTTGTTAGTTCTTCATTTTTCTAAGCTCTTCATAGGGATTAAAATTGGGGTTTTCAGAAAGATAATCCTCTATTTTTTGTAATGCTGCTTCTGAATATCGGTGAACTACACTTTTTCTTGAGGTCCTCACCGATTGGTGGAATTGGCCATTGCCCTTAATTGCAAGGAATCTTATTGTGGCTGACACGAAATTCGAATTCTTCCCGAGTCTATCGCCGATTTCCCGTGTCAGGTACGGATAGTCAGCCTCCACATCTGTCTTCTTAATAGCCACGGGGAGCGAGGCATCGGCCCTGTTTCCCTTCCGCAGGCTGATATCGGCGGTAAAATTTCGAGGGGCCTGTATTGCCACAATTCTCACCATTTCAGTGTTTTTCAAGAAATCGCTTAATGCCAGATGCGGCAGAATTCTCCGTTTTCGACGATATTGGGCTTCAAATTGTTCCTGACTGATGTATTTCAATCCATCGAATTTGACCCCACGCTCAAGTAACCAGACGAGTTTCTTTTGTTCATCGCCTCGTTTTACCTTGGCCACGAGCTTTTGAACTCTGTCTGCATAGGTTGTGAGGTTCGAAAAGGCCAGCGATAGATAGTTTTCGGCCAGAGTTTTTGAGTAGGCGGGGAAGACCGAACCAACAATATCACGAAAGAACTTACACCCGAAAAACATCAGATGGTGGAGAATTTCGTCAGGCACATCTGGCAAGACATTGTGTATTGCGTGGTTCCTAAGCGAAATAATCTGCTGTATACAGTCATCCTGGTCATCATTCAAAAAGCGGAGTGGCTTAAGTCTGCTGACGGCGACCTCTGCTGATATCGTATTACCGAGTTTGTCCTGGGCAATGGATTGATGGTTTTTTACCAGAACTGCCTTGGCGAGGAGTTCCCAGGCATTCGTCATTAGAATCAAGGATTCCTCAACCCTATACGGCCGTCTCACCCCATTAAAGGCAGCTACAGATTCCTCCATTGCTTGAATCGACTTCTCAAGTAGTCGCAAGTATTCGCGTTTCTGTTTCATGACGTCCTGGGGAGTATTCCCGTCGCATTACAACTCGTTTTCTTATTCACTGTGCCTCCATCGCCTTCAAGAGTTGGGCGTACAGTTTGGCAGCTTTGGCACACCTCGACCTGGTCAATTTGCTGGGCCGCCATTTTACGTCCTTGGCAGTCTTGAGATTCATACACCATAAGTCCTCTGGACCCGCCCCGAACCTTTGCTCGACAATGAAAGAAAGAAGCTCTAAGTATGCTTTGAGGTCATTGTCATCCCACAAGGACGCGTGGAGGAACACGTACCTTTCCCGGTCGTCGAGGTCGGTTACTATGAGATGGGGTGTCCCAACGAGCATCACGCCCTCGAAGGCGCAACGCTGTTGCCGTTCTCCTAGCAGGCTGCGCCGAAACTTTTTGATGCGTGGATAGAATTCAGCCTCGAATACGTCGAAGGCATTTTCGTTATCGCGTGCAATACGCTGCCCTCGCGAACCGCCGAGCGAAAGCGCACGGGTCCGGAGTGCTTGCCGGATTCTTGTCCTACCAGCGCCTTTTCCCGTGCAGAAATCTACAATCGCTTGGCGCAACGGTAGATAATACCTATTGGCATAATCCGTACCCTCCTCAATCGACCGTAACATCCCCAACCATTCTCCAGCAGGAGCATGAACCAGTCGGCTAAGTGGGTAGATGTGGACTTCAGGGAGCACTTCGCACCTCCTCTGCTTCACCACGGTATCATCCGGAAGTCTATACCCCTGTTGGGCTAACAAAGCAAGCGTAGGTTATGCTAACGTTTGGGGGGAGCGTGCAGCCATTCATTGCGTTTGCGGGAAGAAACTTGACCTTGTTTCCCTTCCAAGAAGGCAGTCAGATGAAAACGCAAATCCTTCTCGCCATTCTTGCAGCCGGAATCGGCATGCTCTGGGCGGGTGTGCCCCCGGCCCAGCCCCACCGCATCGGCCCTGCGGAAATCTACCCAGACCCGGTTAGGACGCCGGGCGCTGCGAATCCCCAGGTCACGCAGCAGAACATCAAGGACACCATCTGCAGCCGCCACTGGAGCACGAAGCTGATACGGCCCCCGGCAGGATACACGAGCAAGCTGAAGAGGAAACAGCTTCGGGAGTACGGGGACACCGTCCATCAGGCAAGGGCGCAGCTCATCAACCCAAACACGGGGAAGGTCGATACCACCCGGTGCGTGGCGCATTCCGACAACATGGCCTGCTACGAGGAAGACCACCTTATCTCCCTCGAAGACGGCGGACATCCGACGGACCCGAAGAATCTCTTTCCCGAGCCATATAACACGAGGGTCGGCGGCGTAATCATGGGCGCTCACCAGAAGGATGTGGTCGAGGGCTTCATCCATGACGAGATTTGCTACGGCATTCCCTATTCCAAGAAAAACTCCTATATACCAGCGACCACCTCAATCACGCTGAAGCAGGGCCAGGAGATTCTCGCAGGCGACTGGTATGCCTGCTACGTGTCGATAGAGAAAGGGAAGCCGTGCAAGTGAAGCAGTCGCCGCAACGTCGTCCGGGTGCCTGCTCACGGGCGGTGAAATACTTGGCAAGGACCTCACTACTGAGTTGAATCGTATCCGTCCGGCCAACCCAGGGGTGGTATGCTGCCGACATTCGATACGGGGTGCTGGTCGGCTTGGGCAAGCTGGGGAGGTGAGGTATTACGGCGTGAAGATGCCGCCGGCCTCAATCCGCGAGAGGCATTCTTCTAGGGACAGGAGTTGCGCGACTTCCCACCACTGGCCCGTGTGGCGGAAGTAGGCCAGATTAAAGAGCCCATCCCCGGCGTACTGAAGTCGGGCAAACCTTGATTCGAAGAAAGGCGAAAGGGCGCGGGGTCCCGGCGAACAGTATCTTGAACAGAAGTAAAAGAAGGGGCCTCGCCACTTGGAGTAAATATCTACCAGGTAGTTAAATTCCGTCTTCTTGGGAGGCGGCTGGATATGGCGGGGCTTCAAAGTCGAGTCAATCAGCTCTTGGGCTCGGCGCTGCACTTCGTGTTGGATGTCTGGGGGCAAGGGCTTTTTGGATTGCCGAAACGCTCGCGCCGGATCATAGACCCAAGTCCTGCCCGGGGGTCGTCGGGAGTGAACCATGTAAGCGGTCCTCCTTCCTTTCTGCAACCTTCACCGCTGGGGCCGTCTTCCATTGGTCGGGAAGCAATTCGCCAAGGCGACTTTGGGGATGGCTGCTGATGCGTTCGAAGACATCGCGCAGGTAAGCGAAGGGATCGACGCCAAGCCTTTTGCAGGTGGCGATCAGACTGCTCAGCACGGCCCCCGTGCGACCGCCGTTGTCACTGCCAAAAAACATCCAGTTCTTCCGGCCCACGGCCACGCCACGCAGACTGCGCTCGGCGCCGTTGTTGTCAATCTCCAAATCGCCGTCGTCGCAGTAGCGGGTTAGGGCCTTCCAGTTCGACAAGGTGTAGGCGATGGCCTCTCCCTCGGGACTCTTGGGCAGCACCCGCGGCTGTTCTCGTTCCAGATAGGCGTGGATGTCGTCCAGAATCGGTTTCGATTTCTCCTGTCGCAGTGCCCGGCGTGCTTCCCCATCGAGCTTCCGTTCGCCGGCTTCGCGCTCCACGTCGTAAAGCAAGCGGATATAGGCGAGCATCACCATGGAGCGCATCAAGTCAGAAGACTGCGCTTCGAAAAACTTCCGCCTGGCGTGCGCCCAACAGGCGACCTCGACAATGCCACGCTCGGGCTCCTTATAGAAATGATCGTATCCGGAGTAGGCGTCCGCCTGGAGAAATCCCCGAAACTCCTTCAGGAACTCCTCCGGTCCGTCCCGGCTGCGGTTGGGCGTGTAGTGGTACACGGTGTAGGGGTGCTCGTCGTCCCCCACATACGTCCAGATTCGACCCGTGCGGGTGCGCGGCAACTCCGCATCCAGCACCGGCACCGGCGTGTCATCGGTCTGCAGCGCTTTCGAGCCCAACACCCGCTGCTTCATCAGTTCGTAGAGCGGGCTCACCAGATCGGCGCACGCGCGCATCCAGTCGCACATGGTCTGGCGCGACAACTCCACGCCCTGCCGCTGGAAGATCTCCTCTTGACGGTGCAGCGGCAAATGATCCCCATACTTGCTGACGGCCACTTGCGCCAGCAGTCCCGGTCCCGGCAAGCCTTTCTCGATGGGCGCCGTCGGCTTGCCCGCCGTGACCACCGTACAGCCTTTCGGACAAGCGTATTTCTGGCACGCTTCCTGGATCACTACCAGCGAAGCGGGCACATATTCCAGCCGCTCACTGACCTCTTCCCCAATCCGCTTCAACTCCTCCTGGCACTGCGGACACTGCCGTTCCTCTTCCGTCAAATCATGGACCACCCGCTGCCGCTGCAAGGATTGGGGCAGCGGCTGCCGGCCATGCCCCTTCGGCTTGGCCCGACGGGCTTCCTCCGCTTGCCCTCCCGTCGGCGACTCCGGGTCGGGTCGCGGCTCCTGACCGGCGCTGACCAGGGCCACCGCGAACAGAAAAAGCTGATTCTCGCTCACCCGTTCCCGGCGCGGCCCGTAGCGGGCCCGCAGCAGTTGCTCCAGCCAGTGTTGCAGTTGCTTCAGCCGCCGCTCCTGCTCCGCAGCCTGCTCCAACAGCCCCAGCACCATCTGCCGCAAGGTCGCCGGATCATTCGGCAACTGGTTGGGATCAATCTCCACCGGCGCGTCTCTCCTTCTCCCGCTCCGCCCGCTCCCGCTCCACTTCCAGGTCCACCCATTGGTTCACCAGTTCCCGAAAGCGCTTGTAGCGGGCCACCTTACGCCGCATCTCGGGCACCTGCTCCGACCGCACAAAACGGCTGCTGCTCTTCCCCCGCCAGGTGAAGCTGAGCTGGTAATAAGGCCCGTGCTTGTGGGGGCGCCGGGGGTCTTTGCAGCGGCAGTCGGGCTTGCCGCAGACGTTGTACTGCCGCCCCAGGCTGCCGGGATGCATCGGTCCCATCTCGACCAGTTGCTGCTTGAGACGCTCGATCTGGCGCTGGATCTGTCGGGTATTCATGTTCGTCTTCCGATATCATCGTAAAGCTATCGGATAATGTCAAGCTTTTTTTCGCATCCGCAGCAACTTTTTTTGGCCACACCTTCCACCCTGCCCGCTCGGGATCTGAGATACAATCCCCCCATGCCCATGACGCGCTTTTTCGAACGCTTTCCGGAACTGGGAGCGCGGGAGACCCGGTCCGTGACGGTCCGCGGGAGAAACGATCTGCCGGATGGGGAGTATGGCTTTATCGAGCTGTATTGCAATGAGCCCCACTGTGACTGCCAGCGAGTGATGGTGGTCGTGCTCCGACCCGAGACCGGATGGAAGCAGTTTTGGGCCACCATCAACTATGGCTGGGAAAGCCGGGAGTTCTACCAGCAATGGGCCGGGGCGCCGGGCTGGGATGAAAGCGAATGGCAGGGCCCTTTTCTGGACCCTTTGACTGCTCAAACCCGCTACGCCCCCGTGCTCCTGGATCTGTTCAAGTCTCTCCTGCAATCACCTGACTACGTCGAACGCCTCAAAAGCCATTACCGGTTGTTTCGGGCCACGGTGGAGAAGGACTCAGCCGGCCGCGACGGCCACCCGCGACCTCCGGGGGCGGCCAAGAACCAGCGGAGGCGCAATCGAAAACGTGGGCCCCAGGGCTTAAAGTGAGGGAGGGAGAAGCCTGCAGGATCGCACTTCCAGTTCGCGCGCCTTTGGGTTCTCCGGGTCGGGCACCCCGGCCTCCGGCAGGCTGAAGCGCTTGCGCCGCCGCCCACGACTCAAATCGATGCCCTCCAGCAACACCGCCAGTTCCCAGGCCGCGATCTCCTTCCGCCCGGTCTGCGCAAACGGAAACTGGAAGGTCCCCACCTCCAGCCGCTTGTACCAGATCGCCCACCCGTCCCGGTCCCAATACAGAATCTTCACCCGATCGCTGCGCCGGTTGCAGAACACCAGCAGGTGTCCGGAGAAGGGATTGCATGGGATCAGGTGCTCGGCCATCATCGACAAGCCGTCGAACGAACGGCGCATATCGCACGGCACCGTGCACAGGTATACCTTGATCGCGGCTGGGAAACTCAGCATCTCGGGGGCTCCAAGGCGGCCAGGACCGCCCGCAAGGTCTCCTCCTTCACGCCCTGCCGGATGCGCAAATGGCGACCGTCGCCCAGCACCAACTCAATGCCGGCATCCGTCGCCCCGGCTTCGTCACTCACCAGGGCGAAGCTTGCGTGATTGCTGCCGACACTTCGCTGCCGACGCCCGCGTTCCTCCCGGCCCGCCTTGAGTCGGCGCTGCCACCAGTAGAACTGACTCTCCTTCAGCCGACGCTGACGGCAAAACTCCCGAATCGACATCCCACTCCGCACCGCCTCCCGAATCGTCCTCTGCCAGTAACGTGCCTTCTCCGCGTCACCCTTCCCACTGCTCACTCGCCTCATTTCACACCTCCGGTTCTAATCCGCACCAAGCAGACGTGTTGCGCTCAGTTGTAGGGAAGTATCAACCCTGGCTTTCAATCGGGAAAGATGGGTTCACCGGACGGATACGTTGAATCGGGATTGGATGTCGTGGGGAGAGCGACCACCGTTTGTACTTGTGCCGTCATCTGAATAACCTAGCAGGCGCTTTGCCCTTCACGTGTCGCGGCGGGGCATCATTCTTCCTCGGGAAACAGGGGCGTGAGCTTGTTGGCCCAGGTAACGAATTCGTCCAGCTCCCGTGTAGCCTCTTCAATTCCCACTGTAACCGCTTCGAGTTCCGCCACGGTCCAGGTTTTCGTCTTTCTGATATAGCCCTTGCGAGGCTTCTTTTTGTGCGTCGTGTTTTCGGCAATGCCTGGAGCCTCAACAAAGTCACCAGAAGTAGTATCGAGCCTGTAGCTCGGGTTCCAATGGGCATGGATGACCTGGTTTCTCTGCTCGCGGACGTCGTTGAGCTTCTTGATGAGGGGTTTCAGTCGTTCGTGAATCTCCTTGGCCTTCGCATAGAGTCCTCTTCTGCCAAGCGTGTGGCGCCATGAAGTCCGCTCAAGTACGAGCGTCTCGAAAATCAGCGTGATGTTGCGAAAATCCAAGCTCGCCAGAGTGGCGAGTCCCACATGGTGGGCACGGGGGTCAATCAGCTTGGCGGTGTGCTCCATGAGCAGCTCCTCCAGCTCTGAAAACCGGAGGGTGACAGCGCCAAGGGCGCTAAGAAAATCGTCGGTTATCCCGGCCATAACGGCTTAGCCAAGCTTTCCGCTTTCAACTCTCGACGGACCGCTAACATACACCTGCCCACCTCAGTATGCAAGCGCTCAGCGTGGTTTCAAGTCCAGCGTCTGTTCGCCGCCTGCTAGAAAATCCCAAAAGCCCAAAACTGACGCCTTTCCAACCCATTCCCCAGGCGGCTTTCCTTCCTGCCTCCTCTGCCCCCCATACGGCACCGAGGCACGGCTTGCCTAGAGCGGTTTCGATTTAAGTTCGTACATATCCACAAGAGGCGAAGAAGTTTGTGCATTCGCTTGGGGAGACCGTATTGAGCGATTCCCCAATTTCCTTCCATAGGGCATCGATATCTCGTT
>Ga0187873_1003286_pt1 | contig 11749 bp, 8 predicted proteins | sample June2016WEW_16_1_2_FD_133012 | JGI IMG/M metagenome (GOLD analysis project Ga0187873, IMG submission 133012) | Peatland microbial communities from SPRUCE experiment site at the Marcell Experimental Forest, Minnesota, USA - June2016WEW_16_100 | ecosystem: Environmental > Terrestrial > Soil >... | reverse complement strand
GATGTAGGTCAGGGTCAGCCCGGTATCAAGAATATCTTCCACCAGAATGACGTTCTTGCCCTCCAGGGAGTAGTCTACATCCTTTACCAGCCTCACTTCCCCGCTATGCTGCCTGGCATTTCCGTAGCTGGAAACCGCGATGAAATCAAAACTGGCGTCGAGCTGGATCTGGCGGGCGAGGTCGGCAAGAAAAATGGCCGAGCCCTTCAGCACCCCGATCAGGACAACCGGCTCGCCGGCAAAGTCAGCCGTGATGCGCGCCCCGATCTCGGCAACCTTGGCTGCGATTTGCTGGCGCGTGATCAGAACTCTGAGTCCGTCCACGGCTGCGCACCTCGACCCTCGGCAAAGCTTGGATAGTAGAGAAAGCGCAGCGGAAACTCAATTCGTTTCGGCGAACGATGCGCCAGCCGTAACGCCGTCACTTCTGCCGCGCGTAGGTGTACATGTACTCGGTGTCCGACGGCGCAACCACCACCGTGGTTCCCAGCGCGTCCGCCAGCTTCGATGGGGCGCCACCCGCCAGCGCTTCATTGGTGATGAGGAACCCGCCGGGCTTGATCATGGTTCCCAGATTCGCGCGCGCCAGCGATTGCTCCAGACTGCCGTAATAAACGAAAATGTTGGTCCCGATGACCAGATCGAACTGCTTGTCCGGCGGCAACGGAATGGTCTGGAAGACGACGTTCATATCGACCGGCGTCACCCTCAGCACCACGGGCGGCCGCACGCTGACGGCGCGGTTCCAGATGCCGGCTGCGGCTGCGTTGTAGGGCACGGGAATCTTCGGCGCAGGCTTGCCAATCTGATCGCCCAGCTTTTGCCAATATTCCAGGAAGCCGGAGTGGTAGTCCTTGCTCCACTGGTCGGAGGGATCGGCCAGCAACTGGATGGTGTAGGATTTGCCGGCCGCAGCTTCCGTCCGCGCCCGCGCCAGGTGCTTGTTGACGCGCGAGCTGATGTCGAAGGTTTCAACCTCAACCGTCGCCGGATCGGCAAGGTGCAGCCGCGCCAGCGAATCGATTACCGCAAACGGCTGCGTGGTCTGCGGCGGATAAAAGTCCGAGCCGGAGTTCTTGTTCACGAAGTCCAGACCGGGGCCAACAATAGCCACGCGGCGGATGCTGCCCGGCTTCAGCAGGCCCTGTTCCATCATGTGCCGCAGATGCAGTTCGATCATGTAGTCCGGGTAGAGATTGCTGTCCGTCGAAATGCCACGATCCTTGAATTGCTGCGAGAGGTTAGCACCTTGCTTCTTGTAGATCTCAGCCTCGGCGTGGATTACCTCGTCGCGCATACGGGCCAGGTTGGCCAGCATGTATGCCTTGATCTTCTTCTGGCCCTCGGGAGTCTTAAGATTGAAACCTTGCTTCTCCAGAAAAGTGCGCAACTCCATCATGCCTTCGCTGGCGTGGGGCGAGGCCAAGGCGCGGATAAGATCGTTGGCCCGCTTGTCGACAATAGAGTCGACATAACCGTCCTTCCCGAAACGCTCCAGCGACTGATACGAGATCCGTTCCTCGTTGGTATAGGTGACGCCCAGGCGCAGCAGGTTGGTCAGCGTGTCCTCTTCGCCGCGTTCCAGCCGAACACGAATTTCCTGGTCCTGACTGCGAATCCACTTGTCCCATGCGGCAGCTGTGGGCTGTCCCGAAGCTGTCAATTCCTTGGGCAGAGACTTCTGATAAGCCTGCAGGACCGGTTGGGCTTCGCTGAAGGGAACGTATTGCGGAGTCTGCGCCACCGCGGCGCAAGCACCCAGAACACAGACGAAAAGAAATCCCAGTATCTTAGTATGTTTGCTATTCATAATTCAATGTGTTCTCTGCGATTACTCGGGCATGCTCCGATGCAGCAGAGGTTCCTCGTCGCCGACGGCCAGCGCAGCAGACACAGCCGGCAACTTCCTGCGCCTCGACCAGTAGAACACCGGCAGCCCGGCGGCGATAAGCGCCGTCCCCCGCAGAGCGGTTTTTGGATCTCCCCAAACCGTGTTCACCACAATCGCCGCGCAGGCGGCAACAAACACCGCCGGGGCCAGCATCTTCAACCAGAGCCTGGGATCGGCGCGCAACTCGTGCCGCCGGGCCACGAACAGTCCCGCAACCGCCGCGCCTGAGGATAGCAGGATGGTAAAGCCGGTGTAAGTCAGGATCTGCTCGAAACTGCCGGCGGTCACCAGAAGCACGCTCCACAATGCTTGCAGAGCGATAGCCAGTGCCGGTGTCCCAAGCCGCGGACTGACGCGCGCGAAACTGGGGATGAACGCGCCGTCGCGCGACATGGCGAAGTAAACTCGCGGCCCGGCAATGGTCATGGCGCTGATTGCGCCCAGTTGCGCGATGATAAGCGCCGGCGTCACAAAGTTGCGTCCCACCCCGAACAAGGCATGGGCGGCGACGTCGCCCACGTTGATCGCGCTCTGCATCTGGGCCGGAGGAATCGCAAACAAGTACAGCGTGTTGAGTGCGACGTACAGGGCAATGATGATGCACGTCCCAATCAACAGAGCGGGGCCGATGCTACGCCGCGTGTCGTGCATCTCTTCCGAAATGTAGGCCGCCGCATTCCATCCGCTGTAGGTGAACATGATCGGGATGAGCGCCAGCAGCCAGTTCGTCGGCCGGAAAGGCACATCGACGGCGCGGAAGTGCGACCAAGATCCTGCCCCTGAGGCGAAGCCGGCCACGCAGAAGACGACCACAATGCCGAGAATCAGGAAGGCCAGCGCGTTTTGCGTGATCTTGCCCGCGCCCAGGTTGCAGGCATGTAGTGCGGCAAACACGATGACGACGAAGGCCGCCGTCAGCGACCGCGGTGAGAAGCTGAACGAGCCTACATAAAAGTTGATGGAGAAGAAAGCGTGGTCCGAAGCCAGGGCGGGAAAATACTGCCCAAGGTAGATAACCATTCCCACCGCGCAGGCGGCAACCGCGCCGGAGAAGCCCGCAATCAGAGATGTCCAGCCAGAAAGAAATCCGGCAGTCGGGCCATAAGCCTTGGAGAGATAAATGTATTCGCCGCCAGCCCAAGGCCATAGCTTGCCCAGCTGCGCGTAGGACATTGCCCCAGCCAGCGCGAGAGCGCCTCCGGCAATCCACAGCCACAGCATCGCACCCGGTGCGGGCACCAGCCTGGCAATGAGCGCCGGTGTGGTAAAGATGCCAACTCCAACCACGTTGGAGATGATCAGCGCTACCCCATCCCGCACGCGAAAGGAGCGGCGCAGTTGATTGGCCACGACCGGCACGGCTCCAGCGGCTGCACTGTTTCTTGCAGGATGACTGGCTGGATTGGCAGGGATGGGCTGACTCTTCCGGGGCGTTTTGGCCATGCCTCGCACTGCTACTTGGTATTCGGTTCCTGGGTGAGAACACTCTACACCAGTTCCGCGTGGGAATACAGGGAGCGAAAAAGTCTTTGTTCAGCGCGCTTGAGGAGTAGAGTTTGCGGCCGTCTTTGGCGGGGCGGATGCGCCCGAGTTATTGCCGCTCTGCACCCACGCCGTGTACCACATATCGCGCAGCATGGTAGCACCAGCGGCGAGCCGTTGCCGAATGAAGTCGCGTGACGCGGCAGTGCCCGCGCCGTCAAACCCTCCCGCCTTTTCCAACTGATAAACCGTTTCCACGTATTGATGCGACTCGTGAAGATATTTCAAGTAATCCTGAAAGGGATCGGTGAGCAGCCGCGGCTGCGCCGGCACCAGCTCGCCAAACTGCAGCTGCTTCAGATTGTCGGCGACGAAAATCCCTTCCATCTTCCAGTGAATGGTGTTGGACGTCGTATATCCCTTCGGATTCGCACCTATCCAACCGTTGTGGTGAATGGTTGTGTGCAAAGGATTCGACGCGTCGCCAACGTAGTGACCCAGCCATCCCGCATAAAAAATGGCATTGGCCTCGGCAAAATCAGTGTTGCGATGCTCCGCAATGGCATGGCGGTATTCGCGAAAGGCGACCACCAGCCGCTCGAAGATCTCGGTTGCAATGTAGGGCTGCAACCCGACCCGCTCTGGCAGAAGATCATCGGAATGCCCGGGCGTCTGCTGGCGCCGGGCTTCGAGCGCGCGATAAAAGCTGTAACGGTCGGGTGGAAGGTCGATGCCCTCGACCATCTCGAGATCGATGAAGTGGTCAGGCTCTTGCGCTCGCTTCAGGGCCAGCTCGGAAGTTTGCCGCCAGCGATCCGGCTCCTGTCCAAGATAGGCCAGATGAGCTTCGGCCTTGCGCAGGAAGGGGGGAACGTCGGGCGGCAACTTCTCGGCTGCGATCCGGTTGATCGCGCTGTGGCCTTCATTGCCCCACGGCCACGCCGCTGAGATAAGGCACAGAATCGCCAACAGGCAGACTGCGGTTCGACGCATACTTGTTTTCATCTCATGAGTTGTTGCTTCGTGTCAGGGCACGACTTTCAGTCGTGCCGATGGCGCTGTAAAAAGAGCCAGGCTTTAGCCCCTGCAAAACATGCCCGACTGGGGCTAAAGCCCGAATTTCTTTCGCGGTCGGACGGCACGGCTGAAAGCCGTGCCCTGACACAAACCGATTTATGGGATAGGTTCTACCTTTCATCTGGATCACACATCGGTCGGAGGGTTGAAACCTTCACGAAGAGTTTAACCGGGACGGAAGTGATCTGCGATTGCGGAACCAGATGGGTCTTCGCTACACCCGCGCCAGGTGCAGCCCGAACCACTTCTTGCGGTCGCACCAGCTCTGCTCCAGCATGAAGCCGCTCTCGCGCAGAATCGATTCGATCATGGCATCGGTGTATTTGTAGCTGTTTTCAGTGTGCAGGCGCTCGCCGCGTTCGAAAGAAACATCGAGATCGAGGGCGGGCAGAAATGCCGTCTGCGCCGTCATGCTCTCCAGATAAATTTCCATACGCGAACAGCGCCGGTTCCACAGCGCGATGTGGCGGAAGGCATCGACCACAAAATCGGCCTCGAGCTCACGGTTCAAGCGAGCCAGGATGTTCTTGTTGAAGGCAGCGGTCACGCCCTGGGCGTCGTCGTAGGCGGGCACCAGGATTTTCGGGCTCTTGGCAAAGTCTGCGCCCAGCAGAAGAGCATCGCCGGACCGAAGGGTTTGCCGAATGCGGCGCAGAAGGCGAATCGCCTGTGGCGGCTCGAAATTCCCAATGCTGGAGCCGATGTACAGCACCAGCTTGCGGCCCGTAATGCGGCTGAGCGCGGGCACGCCGCCGGTGTAGTCGCCAACAGTGGGATTCACCCGCAAGCACGGGAACTGCCGGCCGAGCTGCCTCACCGCCTGCTCCAGCGCCGAAGGCGAAACATCGATGGGATAAAACAGCGCCCTGCTCTGCCGCAGCAACAGCTCTTCAATCAGAACGCAAGTCTTGGCGGCCGTGCCCGCGCCCAATTCCACCAGGGTAAGCGACGGCCCGGCATTTGCCAGAATCTCGCCGGCATATTGCTCCAGAATCGAACGCTCGGTGCGGCTGAGGTAATACTCGGGCAGCTCGGTGATCTGCTCGAACAGTTGCGAGCCAACCTCATCGTAGAAAAGCTTGGAGGGAAGATGTTTTGGCGAAGCGGTCAGCCCCTGGCGCACATCCAGGGCGATCGCGTCATTGGTGAAAAGCTGAACTTGCTTGCTAGTCGCCATTGGCCAACCTCAGCCCCATGAACTGCCAGCGCGCAGAGGGCGGAAAGAAATTGCGATACGTGACCCGCATGTGCGATTGCGGCGTCGCGCACGAGCCTCCGCGCAGCACCATCTGGTTGCACATGAACTTGCTGTTGTACTCGCCCACCGCTCCCGCCGCGGGCTTAAAGCCCGGATAAGCAACGTAGGGGCTGGCCGTCCACTCCCACACATCGCCAAACATCTGCGCGAGTGGTCCGGTCGCAGTCGCAGGTTGCGGATGCAGCGCGCCCGACTCAAGAAAATTGCCGCCGATTGGGCATGATCGCGCCGCCACTTCCCACTCGAACTCGCTGGGCAGCCGCGCGCCAGACCAACGGGCAAAGGCATCGGCTTCGTAATAGCTGACGTGGCACACGGGCTCATTCAACTGCACAGGCTGCAAGCCCTCGACCGTGTAGTTCCACCATTCGCCGTCACGTTGTTCCCAATACAGCGGCGCGTTCCACTGATTATTGCGGACACAGTCCCATCCGTCCGAGAACCACAGCAGCGGGTTGCTATAGCCGCCGTCGCGCATGAATGCCAGAAACTCGCCGTTGGTCACCAGGCGCGACGCCAGGCGGAAAGCTTCCAGGTAGACGTTGTGCCGCGGACCTTCATTGTCGAAGGCGAAACCGTTGCCTTCAAAACCGGCCGAATACACGCCTTCAGGGAAGCTATGCCACTGGAGCGTCGCGGCCGGGAGCGTGGCGTGCGCGATGACGTGCTCTCCCTTGATGCGATACGCCGGCCGCAGAGGATTGGTCCACAGTCCATTCTTGACGTCGGTGACGATCAACTCCTGGTGCTGCTGCTCGTGATTGATGCCAAGCGCAATCAGGTCGAGCGCGGCCGCAGGCTGCTCCAGCGTCAGCAGGTGGACCATGGCTTCGTCCACATATATCCGGTAGGCATGAACTTCGTCCAGGCTGGGCCGCGACAAAATATGCCGCAGCGCCCGCAACGGACGGTCGCCGACCGCGTTGTAGTAAGAGTTGAAAAGATTGCGGAAGGCAGGATGAAACTGGCGGAACTCGTCCATGTACTGCGACAGCACGAAGGTCTCGAAGAACCACGTGGTGTGCGCCAGATGCCACTTCGCCGGACTCGCATCCGGATTGGGCTGAAGGTTGTGGTCCTCGACGCTCAACGGAGAGCAGATTTCCAGCGACGTATCCCGGACCTTCAGGTATTTCTGCAGCAGAGACGCGTCTTGCTGACAAAGCGGATTGTCAGAAGCACGGCCCTCGACGGTACTATGTGCGCCCGCTCGCGACATAAATCACCTTAGATGCAGAAAGTCCTTAGGCCGACCATCTTTCGTCGTGAACACCAAGCCGACTCAGGAAAAGATGCACCGGGCGGCGGAAAGGTACAAATTTTACAACAGAAGACGGCTTTCGGTGCTACGGCCTTGACAGGCACAGCCTCGAACGCACATTCAAACTGTTGTAATCTGAACTCTGGTCTCATGTCCTACCAACACACGGTAGAGCAGCTTTACGCGCTCGGCCACGAGCTGGCCAGCACTCCTTCGCATAAGTTCGATCTGGCTTACGTGCGGGAGATGTTGCAGGAGCTTGGCCGCCCTGAGCGGCGGTTTGCCAGCGTGCTCATCGCGGGCACGAACGGCAAGGGTTCGACCGCTGCGACCCTGTCGTCGATCCTGCGGGTTGCGGGATACCGCACCGCGCTCTACAGTTCGCCGCACCTGCTGCGCATCAATGAGCGCATTCAGGTGAACGGCGAGATGATCTCCGATGCCGAGTTCGGAGCCATTCACGATCGCGTGGAGCGCGTGGCCCAACAGCTTCTGCATTCCGGTAAGCTGCCCTGGCATCCCAGCTTCTTCGAGATGCTGACGGCGATGGCATTCGAGTACTTCGCCAGCGTCGGCGTCGAGATCGCAATACTTGAGGTCGGTATGGGCGGACGGCTGGATGCGACCAACGTCGTCGATCCGGCGATTTCGGTCATCGCCGACATCTCGCTCGATCATCAGAAGTACCTGGGCGACACGATTGCCGAGATCGCGCGCGAGAAGGTCGGCATCATTCGCAAGCACGGAGTGGTGGTGACGCTGCCGCAGCATCCGCAGGCCAACGACGTGATCGGCAATGCGATCGTGGAAAACGATGCGAGGGGCGTCAGCGCCGCCAAGTATGTGCCGCCGGTATCGCCGGGTGCTGTCGCTGACCTGGGAGGACGTACCGTTCCCGTGTCGGGCCGAAGCCGCTATCCGCTCGCCGCTATGGGCGAGGAGATTGAAATCGATTCGCCGCTGGCGGGACGGCATCAGTTGCGAAACCTCGCGCTGGCGATTGCTACAGCGGAAGAGCTGGGACAGTTCGGATTCAAGGTCACGGCAAAGCAGGTGGAGCAAGGCATTCGCGAAACGCGCTGGCCGGGACGCTTCCAGGTGCTTCCGCCGTCGGCAGCGACGCATCAGCGCGAGATGGTGCTTGATGTAGCGCATAATCCCGCGGGCGCGTGGGCGTTGCGGTCGGCGCTGTCGGAGAATTTCGCCGGCCGAGAATTAACGCTGGTTTTCGGCGCCATGCGCGACAAGGCACTCCAGGAGATGGCGGATATCCTGTTCCCGATTGCCGAGCAAGTGGTGTTGACGCAGGTGAATAATCCGCGCAGCGCCACCAGCGGCGAGTTGCGGCAGGCTGCATCGCACACTGGAGGAGCGCTGGAAGAGGAGTCGACCGTTTCTGCGGCGCTCGCAAAAGCGCGCGAACTCAGTAAGGCAGACGGCGTCATTGTCGTCACCGGATCGATTTTTTTGGTGGGCGAAGCGATGGAGGCGATGGGAGTCGGGACGTGAAGTGTGCTTTCACCACGGAGGACACGGAGAGCACGGAGAAAAGAAACATTGGGCTTTTAGCTCGAGGCTCGGAGCTAATTGCTAGCTAATTGCTGGTTGCTGTCTTTATGAACTCGACGGACCGACAACTCGCGCAGGCCGCACCGCAGCGCGGTTCTCTCTTCACCCGGCTGCGTTCGTATTGCTTCTGCCTGCCCATCGTGTACGTGTACACCGGCGTGCTGGGAACGATTTCGTTGGTGTGTTCGTTGTTCGACCGCAGCGGCCGGGTGCAGCATTGGATTGCACGCCTCTGGGCGCGGCTCATCCTGAAGACGGCCGGCATTCGCGTGCGGGTTGCAGGTCTGGAGCACCTGCATCCGCAGCAGCCCGCGATTTATGCGGTCAACCATCTATCCGCCATCGATATTCCCGTCCTGTACGCGCATCTGCCGGGGAAATTTCGCATCATGGCGAAGCGGGAATTGTTTCGCTATCCATTTCTCGGTTGGCATCTGAAACGCTCAGGCCAGATTCCGATTGTGTTGGGCGACGCCCATGCCTCGCTGCGCAGCTTGAATCGCGCCGGAGAAGCACTGCGCCACGGCATGCCGCTGGTGGTGTTCCCCGAAGGCGGGCGCTCGCGCAGCGGACAGTTGCAGGAGTTCATGAACGGCGCGTTCTATGTCGCCATCCGAGCCCAGGCGCCGGTTGTACCAATGGCTATCGTGGGCAGCTTTGAGCTGCTGCCGATGAACAGCTTTCATATGCTTCCCGGCGACATTGATCTGGTGATCGGAGAGCCGATTCCAACTACCGGGATGCGCCTGCGCGACATGGAGAAACTGGCGGCGCAGGTGCGGCAGGTGATCGCTGAGTTGTACGATTCGCACGCCAGGCCGACGCCCCAACTGAATGCAACCAGCAAAGGCGACCCTAAGGCGATGGTGAACACGTAACTGTGGAAGCTGGCGTTCACGCCAGAGTCCAGCTGGCAGTAGAGCCGGCGTTCGCGCCAGCATCCAGTTGCCGGTAGAGTGGCCTTCAGGCCAGCGTCCAGGGCGCTAACTATTAGAGGGGCTTTAGCCCCGGATCTCTATGAAGCCTCGTATCGCCATTCCGGTGCCGAACTCCAAGCGGCCGGCCTATGTGAGCACTTCCCTGCCGGAATATGCGGAGGCGGTGCGCAACGCGGGCGGCGAGCCCGTCGTCATCGACGTGAATGCGACGCCCTCGGAGATTGCGCAGGCAGTGAAGGCTTGCGACGGCGTGCTGCTTCCCGGCAGTCCTGCCGATGTCGATCCCGAGAAATATGGCGCAGAGCGGCACCCCGACACCGCGCCTGCCGATTCTTTTCGCGACAGCACAGACGAGTTGCTGTTGCAGGACGCCTACAACATGCGCAAGCCGGTCTTCGGCATCTGTTACGGACTGCAGTCGCTGAACGTGTGGCGCACGGGCACGCTGGATCAAGCAGTGCCGCAAGGTGTGAACCACGAAGCCGGACACAAGGTGACGCAAGCGCACCCGGTGCAGATTGATCCCGAGTCGAAGCTGGCGGCCATTCTGCGCGATGCAGGCGCGCTGCCCGGGAGCGATCTGGCGATTTCCGTCAACTCCAGCCACCACCAAGCGGCTGATGTGGTTGGCGATGGATTGCGCCTGGTGGCCTGGTCTCCCGACGACGGCGTGAAAGAGGCCGTCGAAGGAACTTCGCCCGATCAATTTGTGCTGGGTGTGCAGTGGCATCCCGAGCGAACCTACGACAGCGATCCGGCGTCGCGCGCCATATTTCGCGCCTTTGTACAAGCCGCCGCCGACTGGCATCGGCATTTGGTGGACAAACAGCAGGACTTCGAATCGGTGGCAAGAAAGAGCTGACTCACTCCGAACAGGAGCTTTTTCACCACGGAAGCACGGAGCGCACGGAGAAACCCGAAATCATTCAACATGGAGAAACGGCGCTTCGGCATTTCTGTGACCCGTGCTTTGGCGTCTAGAAGGATTCCTCTCATGCAAGTTTGACTTTAGATTCCTCCGTGCGCTCCGTGCTTCCGTGGTGAAAACGGCCTTTCCGGTTTTGTGATGCGCGGTGTCTTCGCGTAGTCTGATCCCTTATGCTCGATCTGGCCTTTGTACGCGATCATCTCCCTCTGGTTGAAGAAAAACTCCGCCAGCGCGGCATGAATCCTGAAGTCGTCCTCGGCGATTTTCATGCCATAGATCTCGATCGCCGTGCCGCGATCACCAAAGCCGAGATCCTGAAAGCTGAGCGCAACAAGGCCACGGAAGAAATCGCCAAGCTCAAGAAGGAAAAGCAAGACGCCACCGCGCTGATCAATCAGACCAAGGAGCTGCGCGAGAAGATCTCCGAAGCCGAGAAAATTGCCGAAGAGGCGGACGCAAGGCTGCGCAACATCCTGACCGGCATTCCCAATCTGCCGGACGACAGCGTGCCCGTCGGCAAGAGCGAGGCGGACAACGTCGAGGTGCGCCGCTGGGGCTCGCCGCCGCAGTTCGACTTCGCGCCCAAGCCTCATTGGGAATTGGGCGAGGAATTGGGAGTGCTGGACTTGGAGCGCGCGGCCAAGCTGACGGGAGCACGTTTTGCCGTCTACTGGGACCTTGGCGCGCGGCTGGAGCGCGCGCTGATGAACTTCATGCTCGACCTGCACACGCGCGAGCACGGCTACACCGAAGTCTTGCCGCCGTTCCTGGTCAATGCGGATTCCTTGTTTGGCACGGGAAATTTGCCGAAGTTCGAGGCCGATCTGTTCAAGGTTCCGCAAGGAGACCACAACCTGTATCTCATACCCACTGCCGAAGTCCCCGTGACCAATCTTTATCGTAACGAGACGCTCGACGGCGCGCGGCTGCCGATCTCTCTGGCGGCGTACACGCCGTGCTTTCGCAGCGAGGCGGGATCGTATGGCAAAGACGTGCGCGGCATCATTCGCCAGCACCAGTTTCAGAAGGTCGAGATGGTGAAGTTCACCAGGCCTGAGCAATCGTGGGAGGAGCATGAGAAGCTCACGCGCAACGCCGAGGTCGTGCTGCAAAAGCTGGGCTTGCATTATCGCGTTGTGGCTTTGTGCACGGCGGACCTGGGGCCGTCGTCGGCGAAGACGTACGATCTGGAAGTCTGGCTGCCAGGACAGCAACTGTTTCGCGAGATCTCGTCGTGCTCGAACTATCTCGATTACCAGGCGCGGCGGGCCAACATTCGCTATCGTCCCGAGGGCGGCAAGAAAACGGAACTGGTGCACACGATCAATGGCAGCGGACTGGCGAT
>Ga0187873_1003285_pt1 | contig 11750 bp, 15 predicted proteins | sample June2016WEW_16_1_2_FD_133012 | JGI IMG/M metagenome (GOLD analysis project Ga0187873, IMG submission 133012) | Peatland microbial communities from SPRUCE experiment site at the Marcell Experimental Forest, Minnesota, USA - June2016WEW_16_100 | ecosystem: Environmental > Terrestrial > Soil >... | reverse complement strand
GGAGCCAATTTCGGACCACGATTTCGTCATCTTTGCAACCATGCCCACCGACGACGGCTTTATCTTTCTGTGATTTGTCATACGACTCAGACGGCGGGGCGTTCAGCGTGTAGTAGACCGCCGGAACCTTACCTGAGTATTCCTCAATAACCTGTACCAACTTCTCTCTGTCTCGAAAGAAACCTATGATCGTCCCTTGTGAACTTTTCGGGATACGAAGCTCTACCAACGATCCTTCAGGAAACAGAGCTTGTACGCCTTTACGAATCTCTTCTGTGACCATGTAAAATTTTCCTCCTATGCGGATTCATAGATTCATAGTCTATGGATTCATGTCTCCACATCTAGTGTAGAGTGGGATTCCAAAATTCAATAGGAATCTATATACACTGCTACAGCATATGCAGTATATATACAGATGTTTGAAGTTGGAGAAAAATCTTAGAGACGAACGCCCCTATCATAGGGTCATCCGTCTCTATCCCACTAAAAGTTAGACAGTTTCGACGGTCGCCTTCGCAGTCGACAACGGACGAACCGTGTCGATTACGATGTTGGCGAAAGTCTTCCCGGCATTGTTGCCAGTGCCTTCGTTGTGAGCGATGCTCGCAATGAATCCGAGACCGACCAACTCTTCGGTATCGAACTGCTTGTCGAGGTTCAACTTCAACCGACGGCAGAACTTGCCAAGGGTCGCTTTCACGCCGATGCTGGGGCTGACGTTCAGGTATACGTACAGGTCGTTGCCGTCCTTCTCAGCTTTTTGGTCAAGCACCTTTACCTTGATGGCGAACTTTTCTTTCTCGCCATAAGCGGTCTCGAACTTTTTCATTTCTCCGATTTCGACGATTTGCAACTTGTGCTGATCTTCGGATGGGAGTTCATATACTTTTTCTTCGATTATCATGTTTGGATTGTCCTTTCGGGATGGTACGGTGATCGCATTGTTCTGGTCACATTCCTACATTACCAAAGTGCGATTACTTTGTCAAGAGGAAAAATTTGGAGGGAAGGGCGGGAGTCGAACCCGCTAAAAGCATGAGCCACAGTCATGTGCCGCACCGTTTGGCTTCCGACCCAAGTTCAGTGTATCAATACAGGGCGGGCGTGTCAAGGGAAAAATATGGAAATCGGGCAAAGAAAAGACTTGACAAGCTCTAGGAACTTTGGTAATCTGTAAATGGACGGGAATAGCTCGTCTTGTGTCAAATTGAGACGAAAGGAAAAGATGGCTATACAGCATGTTACATACTTCATACTCGCCAGAGAAGCGAGTAAAGTGAAAATCGGGCAATGTAGGGAAACAAATCCTCCCGTGAAGCGTCTGAAAGCACTCCAGACGGGTAGTCCTGAATATTTGGAAGTCCTTCTGTTGCTGCCACATAAGCCGCCATTTGAAGAGATTCAGATGCATCGTAGGTTCAGTCAATATCGCATTCAAGGGGAATGGTTTGATTATCGTGGTGAACTCAAGTCCTTTATTGAGAGCAAGATACAAGACCCCACCCCTACTGTAGAGGATGACCTTCGCTCGTTCAATGGGTGCGTGCAATCCACGACAAAACCAGACTTCCCTGTCTTTGGAAGTGATAGAGACCAAAAGAGTTATCAACTATATGTCGAATATTGCCAAGGAGTCGGTTGTCCTCCAGCCCCATATGAAAAGTGGCTGAAAATCAGTTATATACCCGTTGAATATACTAATCTGACGGAGTTTGTTTGTATTGAGGGGTATAGGTTTATTCGAAACAGGGATAATCGTAAAGGGGTGACGGGTAATCCTAACACGAGCCGAGCCCATACAGGTACGCCATATGAGAGATGGGAATCCCCCAATGCCTAGTATACGAGAGGTTCTCCGAGATTCTGTTTATGGGTATTTGATCGACCCTGACGAAGACCACAAATTGTGTCATTTCAATAAGTTAGTGGTTCTTTGTACGAGTAACGCCATAAGACTTTTCATCCCCAGTCGAACGGTAGGTTTCGGTATATACAAGGAAAAGACGATTAAGGACTCTCTTATCAAGGACTTAGCAGAAGAGTTTGTGCTGGAGCAGCTAGGTAGATGGCGGGAGAAAAATGTGTCAAACATTGAAACGGCGATAGATTCGGGGGAATTTGACTATCTACCCCATAGGTTCAAACAACGTGTTCTTAACAAGATAAGAGATATCAAGAGGTCTCACGAAGAGGACTGGGTGGAAACCCTGTCCGAAGAGGACGGGGGAGACCCCTATGAATCTCCAGAATAAATCTCAAAAGAGACAAATTTTGGTGTATATAATAGATAGCAGAGGAGAAACGAATATTTTGAGTTTGGTTCCGCCGTTTAGCCAGTGTCGCCTACGAACTATCCAAGAGGCACACGTGGTCTAGTACCACATCAAAAGCGGCAAACATTGAACTTGGTGTAAGGATTCATGCCTGAGGCGTGTATTCGTGAGAGGCGCAACAAGCCCTTCGGCACCAACAAACTCTGCCCGGAATTCATACTCGACGGGCGAGGCGTAGGTACACGCAGCCGTGAGGCGAAGCAATCCACGGGAAAATGGACGGGCGCACCGAAGGCATTCGGATAAGTCGCCCCGATTCCCAGACATTGACAAACGCCGCCTGATCCTCCTCCCGTGACCAAAAGTCACGCAGGCGGTGACATAAGCCATCGCTCGATGGCGACCCAGCAGCCCTAGGTGCCAGCCTCAGGGCTGCTTTAATTTTGGAGCCTTATGTGGATGAGATTATGTGCACATTGTGGGAGGCTCTTGTATAAAAGACATTTAGCCGATCACACGATTTGTTTTACTTGCGGCTGGGTGTGGCTGGGGTGAGGAGATATGGCCGAACGAATTCTTTTGTGCCTGTTTTCGTGTCACGCGTACGAGTACAATCTCGCGGGCATGAAGGATTACTTCGACCGTCCGATAGTAGACAGGGTACAGGGAATCCGAGATTCCTGGTTGAAGGACGTAACCGGCGACTACAAAATTTTCAAGGGATTCGGGCAAGGCAGGACGCCTCCGCAGGATGAAGTCGATCTTCCTTGTTTGGATGACTATTTTCATAGCGCTGACAAGTTGCGTGCGATGTTCAAGTACGCTCTTGATAAGGGTTATGATAGGGTTTTTAAGATTGACGATGATTGTTTTCTGTGGTATGACAGGCTGATGCAGAATATTCCGACTGCGGACTATGTAGGTAGCGGCAGAGGTTGGGATGTAGAAACATCTAAAAGATTTCCTACCATATTCGCCCCAGGCTTTTCGGTCTGGTATTCAAAAAAGGCGATGGAAATTTTGATGAAGTCACCTGTGGGAATTTTTGCCGAAGATCGATGGTGCGGAGAGGCGCTATATAACAAAGGCATCCATCTGACCACTGATTTTCGATATCATCTCTGTAGGCCGACTAAGACGAATCAGTACATTTCCAACGAGGAGTTGTACAAGCCGAACGACTGGCTTAGTGTGCATTCGATGAGTCCTCAGCAAATGGTTCAGTATCACAAAAGTTTGAGTACCGTTATTACGCGACAAGTTTAGCGGTTCTTATCTATCAGCCTTATAACCTGATGGCGGGGAGAGCATGAACTCTCCCTATGTTTCTTTGGGAGGAAAGATGCGAGACATAGTTCTAGTCACGACGTTTTTTCGTCCAGAATTTCTTTGGGTAGTCTTACAATCCATCGCAGACGCCGACGGCGGGAAAGAAAAAGAAGTTTGGGTGGCACACGATCATCATCGTGTTGGCGACCAACCGCCTAATGCCGAGAATCAGGAAGTGATCGACCATTTCAAGGGAGTGTTCAAAGCCTTCCGGTGGATTGATCGGACCCCACATGCATATTCGGGCAACTCATATAACTGCCTCGAATTATACAAAGAGGCATATCGCACAAACGCTCGGTTCGTGTATCTGATCGAGGACGACATTCTCGTCGAAAAAGATTTTTTCCGTTGGCACGAAGCTGTACAAGCAGAGGGTGATTACTTCTGCTCTGTCGCTCGGCTTCACGATCACAAGAGTTATAAGGGCAGCAATGACCCTACCGAATATCGGGAAGACACAGATGAGTACACTTCGTGGGGCGTATGCTGGAGACGTGAGAGTTTGAAACCTCTGATGGAACATTGTTGTGATGCATATTACAGCGATATGACCAGATATATCCAGCGGAGATTCCCTCAGCATAAACTGGGCGGATCATTCACAGAGCAGGACGGTCTAATCCATCGTGTACTCGCTGAAGTAAAAGGCGTAGTCGCATCCCCCTGTTTGCGTAGAGCGAATCACATCGGCATTACAGGATATCATCGCCCACAGGGGTATAGATTCACAGGTAATCTCTCCCAGCGTATCGAACAGTTGAATGAAGCGATCAATGCCGGGAACATGAAGCACCTTCGGAAGTCACATTTCTATTTGGAAGATATCGACACTCCGCACGGAGTTGTCCCGTGGAGTGAATTGCGAGTCGTGAGGGGGAAATGATGGCGAATCGGGAAGACATATTCACCAACATCTATAACACTCATCATTGGGCCAGCCGAGTATCACTCTCAGGTGCGGGGTCGGATTTGGAAGAGACGGTTGTTATACGTACCGAACTTCCGAGACTCATCAAATCTCTAGGCATTAAGACGATGCTCGACTCGCCTTGCGGAGATTTCAATTGGATGAAAGAGCTTGATCTTCCCGTGCAATATACGGGCATGGATGTCGTCCATGACATGATCAGCTTAAACAATCATCTATATGGCTCCGAAAAAGTTCAGTTTATTTTTGGCGATATCGTCACGGATGAAATCCCCAAAGTAGATTTGATTCTGTGCAGAGATTGTCTCGCCCATCTTCCCTTTGCGGATATCAAGGCTGTCATTCGCCGGTTCAAAGAAAGCGGCTCGACGTACTTGATGGCGACGACGTTTACAGAATGTCGCAGTAACCAAGACGGGGCCGTAGGCGGATATCGCCCGATCAATCTCCAGATTGGACCTTTTGATCTGCCTGCTCCGAAGAGTTTTATTGACGAGCAGACGCAGGCCGACTGGGTGAAGAGTGGCCCAGATAAAAAGAAGCTAGGGGTGTGGAATCTCCAGCAGTTGGAGTTGTCATGGGGATAACGCCTCAGATAACTCCCAGGAAACTGACGTTCAACATCATCACGAATAATACGAATGGGTTAGGTTTACAGCGGGATGCCGAACTCCTCAAGAAGTTGATTGAGTCGCAGGGGCATATCGTAGTATTGACACATTTCCAGAGTCGCTCGGTTCGTCAGTGCGATGTCAATATCTTTCTCGAATTGATTGCACCGCTCCATCTCCCGCATGCCCGTGAAAACTGGTTCTTCCCAAATTCCGAATGGTATATGGGTGCGTTCGACGAAGCCCTTCCTCAGATGGGTCTGATCTTGTGCAAGACGAAAGACTGTCTTGATATCTGGACGAAGAAAGCGGGCGCTCGGGCCGTGTATGTAGGCTTCGAGGCAAACGACTTCTTCAACCCGGAGACTCCTCGCCAGAAAAAGTTTCTCCATCTTGCGGGCGGAAGCAGTACGAAGAACACCGCAGCCGTAGTTTCTGCGTGGCGATTCCCGTATTCGTTGACCGTAGTGTCTTATGGTGCCGAAGTCAGGGTTCCTCGTAATGTTCCGAACGTGCGAGTCACGGCTCGGATACCAGAATCAGAAGTCCATCAACTTTTGAACGAGTGCCAGTACCACATCATGCCTAGTATGTATGAAGGGTATGGTCATTCGTTACACGAGTCAATCGGGTGCGGAGCGGTGATCATTACTACAGATGCCCCGCCGATGAATGAGTTCATAGGTATCGACAAAAATCTATTGGTTCCAGTGCTCCGCCGAGACCCGTGTAGATTAGGTCATTTGAATTGGGTATCACCCGACAGCGTTGCTGTCGCAGTGCAGCGGGCGTTAGAGATGACGGATGACCAGATCAAAGCGGCGAGTCAAGCGGCCCGAGATGGATTCGTACAGGATCGGGATTTCTTCCGGTCGGAGTTTGCCAATATAGTGCAAGCCGCTAGTGAGCGAGTCAACAAGAATCAAGTGTTACCAATGCCGCCGCTGCCGCCTCAGTCGCCTCAGTCTCCTCAGCCGCCGCAGTCTCCTCAGCGAGTTCGACGGGTATATACTAATAATGGGCTCACTATAGACTGGTGGTCAAGACATCCTAGAGCTTAGCGGCTTTAGAGAAGAAGAGGGTAGTGCCGATACACCGCTCTCTTCGACCTTATCGGAGGTAAAATGTTTTACACGTATTTGTGGTTGCGAGAAGATGGTACTCCTTATTATGCAGGGAAAGGTTCTGGTAGGCGTGGGCGCATAAGCAGCAAACACGGTGTTCTTCGTCGTCCAAAAGATTCCTCACGAATAATTATGCAGGATTGGCCTTCTGAAGAAGACGCATTCGAAGCTGAAAAGTTTTTGATTTTATACTATGGAAGAAAAGATTTAGGAACTGGTTGTCTACGGAATCTAACCGATGGTGGTGAAGGATCCTCCGGGTGCGTTCAATCTGAAGAATCAAAGAATAAAAAGAGACTATCCTTGCTTGGTAAGCCTCATTCTGAAGAACGCCGAAAGCATCAGAGCGAAGCTAAAAAAGGTAAAAAACGATCTGAGGCAGCCCGAAAGAAGAGTAGCGTAACAATGTTGCGTTTATGGGCTGAGGGCGCTTTTTCAAAACGTAAAAAGCCAAATAGAAAAAGTTGGATTCCTTCAGAAGAAACTCGGCAAAAAATTTCTAACACTATCAAACGCAAGTGGAAAGAGGGCGTGTTTGATAAGAGACGGAAGGCACATGCGAAAAGTTATTGATGCCTTCATGTTCTTCAACGAATTAGACGTGATGGAAATTCGGCTGAACGAATTGTACCCCGTTGTGGATCATTTTGTCATCGCAGAATCTACTGAACGGCATGGTTCGCCCTCTCCAAAACCTTTATACTTGAAAGATAACTGGGAACGTTTCAAACAGTTCGAAGATAAGATTGTATACGTACAGTCTCCCAAGTTTCCGAAGTTCCATGATGACGAAGCGAGTAGATGGGCACGAGAGAATTTTCATCGAAACTCTCTGATGGCCGGAATACAGTCTGTCTCCCGCTCAACTGACGATTTGGTCATTTTGTCCGATTGTGACGAGATACCACGTGCGACAATTGTTGAATCGCATCGCAGCCTGGGGGACATGAAGCGTCTCGGCCTTGATATGTTCTACTACAATGTCAACCGTTACGTCCAACCATGGGCGTGCAGCACAATAGGTCCGTTGTACGCATACCATGCAGAGGGCGGGCTACAAGCAGTTCGAAGTGCGTGCCATCGCCTGTTCAAGTGGGATGTGATTCCCGATGCGGGCTGGCATTTCAGTTTCTTCGGGGACGTATATCGTCTTCGGGAGAAGGCAGAGAGTTTTGCAGAAGCAAGGTTGTGGGGGAGAGCGTTGTGGAATCGTAGTGATTCTCAGATCGCTGAGGATATCCTAAATGGAAAGGACATTCTCCAGAGAGAGTTCTATCGTAACCAAACGTTTACGCACCGGGAATCCAACGATCCTCGGTTGCCCAAGTATTTTTTGGGGCACATAGATCGGTACGCCCCCTTTACCAAAGAGGGATTCAAATGAAGAGAGCGATAGTCTCAGTAGCATTTGGGGCGGTTGCTAAAGGACGGCAATGCCGTTTTATACCTTCGTTTCAGGCAAATGCGGCAGGGGCGGATATATTTAACTTTCAGGAATTACCAAAAGATAGTCCCTCCCACGAGAAAGTTCCGTATGCTTTTAAGGCGTACGCAATCAAGGAAGTTATTGATCAGGGATATGATTCAGTCTTATGGGTCGATTCTTCTATCATTGCAAATCGCCCGCTTACTCCATTATGGGATTTTATAGACCAACAGGGATATTGGTTGGTGGACGACCCCGATGGTAAAGGCGGTATATGGAATTGCGGTCAGTGGACTTGTGATTCAGCGTTGGGGCCGTTAGGTATTACACGTGAAGAGGCTTTTGGAATTCCGCAAATAGCGAGTTTTAGTTTTGGTTTGAATCTGAATAACAATATTGCCCGAAAATTCTTTTCAGAATTCTGGCAGTATGCTCGACAGGGCGATGCTTTTTGTGGTCCGAGGACAACTCATCGACACGATCAAACGGTTGCCTCAGTCATTGCATGGCGTTTGAATATGAAGTTATCGCCGCTCACAGATTGGGTCCACGTGTATCGATATGATTCGAAGGATAAAGGTTCGAATTTGTTAACAGTCTGGTGGTAGGAGGAAAAATGCGGCCTGTTACAATAGTGACCCTTTCGAGATACATCGAATTCTTCAAGGACTACACAGCTATCCTGAAGATTTATGATCCAGACGTTCCGAAGATTCTTGTTCGTGACGGTGATGAAATACCCGACTCTATGACGGAAGGTTGGACCGTGATGCAGGGCGTGACGCCTTTTGCGATCACGAAGAACATTAACATGGGTTGGAAAGCGGTTCCTCCGGATCACGACATCTTATTTGTCAGTGACGACGTGCGATTCACACAGCATGATACAACTGCACAGATGCAGGAGATCGCATACAGCGACAAGTATGTTGGTATCATTAGTCCGAAGTTAATCGGGCGTGGCAGTCTTCATTGTTGTTTCCCCTCGTCCAGAATGGCCGAGACGAACCCTTGTCAACTGTGGTATCCGTGCGTGTATATCAAACGTGCCGTGGTTGACGCTATCGGCTACTTCGATGAGAGTTTTCCCTTTGGGAAGGATGACGTAGACTACAACATCCGGGCGATTGAGGCAGGCTTCTCGCTGGCGGTGACAGACGCAGTCTCAGTCATTCATGAGCAGACGCCGAACGGGGATTCGCCTAGTTCGACCAAGACATATGGTCCTGAGGAAATTCGGACACGGATGAATGCAGGTCTTACGAGACTTCAAGAGAAGTACGGGCCTCGGTGGGATGAACTCCAATGGGCATCCTTTACTGCTCGAAGGCAAGAGTTGGGTCGGTAGGAGGGCGCTTGGAACTGTCAAAAGCATTAAAGATTCAAGGCATGATGCTTGAGCCTGAGTTAGCGTGGCTGGCAGAGCAGGCGAGTACTCGTAAACTGATTGCAGAAGTTGGTTCTTGGAAAGGCCGCGGTACTCGGGCTCTCGGGGATAATCAGCCGGAAGGTGGAATCATATACGCCGTAGACACATGGCGTGGTACACCTAGCCTGACAGCAACCGCCGCAGAGATTGAGTTGTATGAGAAGGAATTGGGCGACAAGCCGTATTGGTGGCTGTTCCGGAAATTCATCGCAAACACTAATGGGCTGCGAGTGACCCCCGTTCTAATGCCTTCGATAGATGCGGCGAAGTGTTTTGCGGAAATTGGCAAACGGTTTGACATGATCTTTCTGGATGCGGCCCACGATTACGAAAGCGTGAAGGCTGATATCCTTGCGTGGCGACCTTTGCTGGCAGAAGGTGGTTTGTTCTGCGGGCACGATTATCACGACTATAAAAGCAGATTCCCCGGCGTAGACCGTGCGGTCGATGAGTCAGTCTCGAACGTGCATGCACTGGGAGTAGGTTCAATTTGGTGGGAGGGGTGATGTATAGAGCATGCGTCCATTCAGTGTACATGAACAACATCAACGCCGAGATACGTGAGTATCAGAAACGCTGTGTGGAAAAGTTCTTACCGAAAGATTGGGCGTTTACGCAGGTACATCGAAACCTCGATCATCACGATGCACATTCGCACGCCGATGCTCTCGCTGACTGTGTGCGCTTCTGTCCATCAGATGTAGTAGTCTTTCTGGACATTGATGCTATACCATTGACTGCGGACGCATTCGAGTTTCTGTACGAAAAAGCATCGAAGGGTGTTCTTGTAGGTCCGGCCCAGCGGTCGGCACATTTACAGAACAATCGTCATATCTTTGTGGCAATGTCGGCAGCGTCGTTCTCCAAAACGAAGTACACGAAAGTTGGCAGTCCGCACTTCGGAACGACACCGTACGGAGACATAGCCGAAAATCTGACATATGCATGGGAAGCCCATGGAGAGGCGATCTATTTGATCCGACCGACGCATGTGGCCGTTCCGCTGGCGGGTTGGGATTACGAAATTCCGGGCGGGGAGGGTTACGGACACGGGACTACCTTTGGCGGGATGTTCTACCACGAGTTTGAAAGCAGCGGCTACACAGGAAAAGCCGCAGAGCACAAGACACGATTCCTGAACAAATGCAGAGAAGTCTTGGGGGAGTGATGTCATTGACAATTTTAGGTGGACATGGTTTTATCGGTTCCCAATACGTCACTGAATATTACGATCAAGCTATTGGAAATATCGCGAGCGTGAATGACCGCTCGGATTACGAGATTCACAGTAAGGACGTTTTGTATCTCATCCAGCCGTACCAGTACAAAGAGATGCCCGGTGATTCGAACCTGACGGTCCTCACTCGTGTTCTCGACAATTGGCGAAAGCGAGCGGACAGCAAAGACGGCGTCTTCAACTTCATGAGTTCCGCCAAAGTTTATGGTATGAAGGATATAGGGGCGGACGAGGCTTGTGAGTGCAAACCCGAAGGTTTTTACTCCAATATTCGCTATTGTGCGGAGCAACTGCTCACGTATTACTGTAAGGCGTACGGACTGAATTATCGAATCCTCCGCGTGTCCAATGTTGTAGGATCAAATGCTCCAGGGACAATTCAGCAGAATGTACTTTCTTATCTTTTGCTGAAACTCGCCGCTAACGAGACACTTGAGATTCAGGGTGACGGCGACTTCTACCGGGATTACATCCACGTTGAAGATTGCGTGCGAGCCACAGAACTTGTAATGGCTAATGGCGATACTAATACAATCTACAACATCGGAAACGGGATCACATATTCTTTCATCGAAATTCTGGAGTATGCGGCCAAAACCTTGAAGTCGGGCAAAATAGTTTTCGTTCCGCAGAAAGACGTACCCCTATCTTTCTCCGTGAACACCGGGAAGTTACGCAGTCTGGGGTATGTACCAAAATACACGGGAGAAAAGCTGTTTAGGGCACTACTCCCCAGATAGGAGACTTATGGCACTAGATACAGCAGTTCTTTACGCACGCGGTAGCGCACAACCCGGCGAGCAGTCCAACCCGGTTGTTGCACAGTATGAAGTTAGCGCAGTGAAAGGTCTCGCTTCGACGGCGATTCACGGATTGGATACTTCCAAGCAGGCTACGTTAGGTGGACCTGTGCTCAATATTATTGGGCATGTGCAACCAGGTGGCACAGGAGTTACCCTGACCAGAAGTGTAATCCAAAACGCAACGGACCTCGTGGCGAATAGCCAGCCGTTAGGTAATACGTTGGCGAGTTCCAGCCGTCCAACGACTTTGGGCGACCCAATTGTCAACCCAGCACAGTCGGTAGCCGCAGGGTTGTCTTTGTCACCAGAGACCGAGTAATCTTTATAAGGGACATTCGTTAGGTCGCCTTTGGCCAACCGTCACGTTTGTCCCAGTCCTTTTTGGAGGACGTATGCAGCCGTCAGATCGGACTCTTCGAATTTGGTACGGGAAGTATAACCGCAAGTTCTTTGGTGGTTCTTTGCCTGAGGACGTTCAATTGTTATGGGAGCCTCTATCTAACGCAGACGGCATTACCTGTCCCGTATACAACATTGATGATAACAAGTTCATGATCAAAATCGATCCGGGCATAAAAGGTTTT
>Ga0187873_1003281_pt1 | contig 11759 bp, 10 predicted proteins | sample June2016WEW_16_1_2_FD_133012 | JGI IMG/M metagenome (GOLD analysis project Ga0187873, IMG submission 133012) | Peatland microbial communities from SPRUCE experiment site at the Marcell Experimental Forest, Minnesota, USA - June2016WEW_16_100 | ecosystem: Environmental > Terrestrial > Soil >... | reverse complement strand
GATCTTGCGCGCAGAGACCGCCGCCATCGCCGCGCTCGCGGTCGTAGCCTCCTACCTGGAGTGATTTTGGAAATTTGTCCCAGGTCTCATATAGGAAACCTGGGACATCCGGCAGGCAATCGTTTCTATTCGCGGAAAAAAGTAGTTGCGCCGGCTGCCGTCATAGTGGCCGGACTTCATGCAGCACTTTTTGAAAGCGCTGTCCTGAGCCGCACGGACATAGATCGTTCCGTCCCAGCTTTTCGCTGAGATCCTTGTCACCGTGTACAACTCGGTGACCTCGTTTGACCTGGGTCTCTGAGGGGAACCCTCGACGGCGTTTACTCGTCCGCTTGAAAGCAGGAGTGGTCGGTGATTTCGTCTTCGTATTGCATAGAGCACCTCCTGTTAGATATATCTCAGCTTATCATGAGCGCACATCCCGGAGGGATGTGGCGAAAATAGCCCAGGGCAAGCGAAGCGCAGCCCTGGGAATGTATTCGTTATATGATTTTCCGCCCTGTAGGGGCGGATTGAATTTGAAGCAGGAACAAATGCCGAATGCCACACCCTCGCCGCGTTTTTGTTGTTGCGGCTAGGGTGGGATTCGCTCGATGCTCCGTGCCCCATCCTTTCGCTTTTTTTCTGGCGAAAGGGTGGGAATCCACTAACTCCATGGCGCGCAAGCGCCGTCTGCCCCACCGCAGGTGGTGGGAATCAAAACTTACAGATGCGCGTACCGCAACAGTACTCCCGCCAGCCCTCCGCCCAGTAGCGGCCCCACAATCGGAATCAGCGCATAGCTCCAGTTCGATCCGCCCTTGCCGGGAATCGGCAGCAGCCAGTGAACCAGCCGCGGGCCCAGGTCGCGCGCCGGGTTGATGGCGTATCCCGTGGTCCCGCCCAGCGAGAGGCCGATGCCCCACACCAGGCTGGCCACCAGCCACGGACCCATTCCCGCCCCCAGCCCCAGTCCAGCCCCGTTCGCCGAAACTCCTTTCGAGAAGATCGCCCCCACCACCACCAGCAGCACCGCCGTGCCCAGTGCCTCATTGAAGATGTTGATCGGCGTGTTGCGCACCGCCCCGTTGGTGCAGAAGACGCCCAGCTTGGCCGCCGGTTCGGGCGTCAGCCGCCAGTGCGACGCAAAGTGTAGCGCCACCAGCGCCGCGCCGCCCATGGCTCCCAGCAACTGCGCCGACCACATGCTCAACACCTGCATACACGCCGCCTGCGAATAATCTCCTCTGACAACCGCGAAAGCCAGCGTGACGGCTGGATTGATGTGGGCGCCAGGGCTGCCGAAGGCCTGCGCCACCAGCACTCCGCACAACACTCCCATCGCCCACCCCGTGGTGATCACCATCCAACCCGCGTCGGCGGCGTAGGACTTGCGCAGCGTTACGTTGGCGCATACGCCGTTGCCCAGAAGAATCAGAACCAGTGTTCCCAGAAACTCGCCAAACCACACTGAATGCATCTTGCCTCTCCAAAAAATGGAATGTTTGCCCGAATAGGTCTCAGCCCATCCCTTGATTCAACCCCAGGTCAAAACCACGTCTTCTTTTTGTACTCCAGATACTGCGCGCCGAACTTTTCCTCCAGCACCCGCGCCTCGACCCGGCTGCGCCACACCTGCATGGGAATCAGGACAACGAAGATCAGCAGCAGCCAGGGCATATTAACCCAAAGCATGAATCCCGCGATCCCCAGGCCGCCAAAAACGTAGATTGGATTGCGGATGCGCGAATAGAGTCCGCTGGTCACCAGTGTGCTTGCCTTGGCCTGTACGCTGAAGGCCCGTCCCAGTTGAACGCGAGCCAAAGCAAGCAGCAGGATACACGGAATGCCAACGGCAAGCCCGGCGATGCGCGCAACTGACCACGGAGGGCCCCAGAAGTGTACGACAACGAACGGCAAGAAACAAACAACCAATGCCAGTGTTACGATATTTAGTTTCAAAATTTCCTCCAGATGTACTGAACCAAGCATTCTAATACGCTGAACGGAAGTAATGCTAACAGCAAGGGCGCGGCCGAAGCCGTGCCCTTGTGGGTATCGCGGTGATAATACACGGTTACTGCTTCGGTTGTGGAGCCGGGCTCTGAGGCACGCCGCCGGTGTCCTGCGCTGGGGTCTCTGTCTTTTTCTTCTTGTTCGTCAGGCGGATCTTGTCGCCCGTGGTGGTGGACTTCTTTTTCTTTTGATTGGAAGTATCGCCGGCCAGGCCCAATGGGCCAGACTGCGTTTGGCGGTCGGCAACTTCAGCCGCATCGGGTGCGGCTGGAGCCAGTGCGTCCGGCTTCAGCCCCTTGCCCTTGGGCTGCTTGGCCTGTTTCTCCTGTCGGGCGCGATCGCTGTAGCGTGTCTTCTTCGTCGGCCGAGCCGGTTCCAGCGGGTTCACCGGCTCTTGGCCGGAACTTGCCGTTTGCTGCCCTGCGCCCCCACCCGCGTCTTCCGTCTTGCTCTGTGGCGCGCTGGGCAGGGTCTTGGTCGGCGCTTGGCCCAGGCGTATTTTTTCCTTCTTGCCCGGCTTCATAGTCGAAGCCTGCTCAACTCCCGCGCCCTTCTTGGACTTCTTTGCCGGTTTTGCCGGCGCTGGAGCCGGCTCGGCTGGCGCTTCGGCCGAGAATGCCTTTGACGGCTTCTGCCGGTAATTGTGTGTATTCTCGCGGTAGCGGGTGCGCTCTACCTTCTTCTTTTTCTTCGGAGCGGGCGGCACATAGGCGCTGAAGACCGGCTTGGTCTGCTTGACGCTTGCGCCGGTATCCGTATAGCCCGGCTTGATGTCGATGAAGGCCTGCTCGCGCATGGTGGTCAGATAAGAGCGCATGGCCGGCTCCATCCGCGCCATGTAAAAGTTCTCCTCCACCTGCTGCTCTACATCCTTGTACTGCGGAATGCCGCCGGGAATGTGCTCCGTCACCTTCAGGATGACGAAGCCCTGCCGCGTGCGAATCGGCTCGGTGTACTCTCCCGCCTTCAGCGCAAAGGTCTTATCCTCCAGCACCTTAGCCAGCGCCCCGCGGCGGAACTGTCCCAGGTCGCCGCCCTCGGCGGCCGTGGGTCCGTCGCTGAAGCTGCGCGCCAGTTGGCTGAAATCGCCGCCGGCCTTGAGCTTGGCCTCTATATCGTTGGCCTTCGCCTGGGCCGCTGCCAGCGCCGCCGGATCATCCGGCGGTGCTCCGCCTGGTCCCGGCGCCGCCGTCCCGGTGCTCACCAGAATCTCCGCCAGGCTCACGCTCTCCTGCTGCGCGTACTCCTGCTTGTGCTGCTCAAAGTAGCGTTGCGCCTCGCCCGGAGTGAACTGAACCCGCTTGCCCACCTCCTGCCGCATCACCAGTTGCGTAATGATCTGGTTGCGGATGTTGGCCTTGAAATCCTCAAATGAGACCCCCTGCTCCTTGGCTGCCTTTTCCAGGTCTTCTATGCTCTCCAGGTTGTATTGCTTGCGGATCTCGTTGAGTTTGTTCACCAGCTCGGTTTCGCCGGTGATGTTCAGCTCCTTGCCCTTGGAGAGCCACAGCTGCTGGTCGATCAGGTTGCGCAGCAGGTCTCTGTGCGCCGCCGAGATCTCCTGCATCGAGGCGCCATGCTGGCGTGCCGCTTCATCCAGCTCCTTCATCGCCCGCTCGTAGTCCGAGCTGGTGATGATCTGGTCGTTGACGCGCGCCACCATCTCTTCCACCGTGACGCCGCCGTAGGGGCTCTGGGGCGCCGCCGCGTGCGTTTGCGCCAATAGTGTACTTGCGAGCAGCAATGTGCCGAAAACCATTGCCGCGGAATTGCGAAAGAGTCGAAGATTCATAAGGTCAGGACACCGCAGGGCGCGCAATCCGCTCCCTGTTGCATAGACGCCATTGTAAATCCCTGGGCAGCAGCAAAGCCATCTTCCCCACGTTTTCGGCCAAATCGGGCTGATTTGAGGGAATAGGAGCGGATTTACGGCTATTCAGCCGGGTACTGCGTGCTCTATCCTTCGAGCGTCCTTTGCTCGAAGGGTTGGAGAGCACAATCCGGGGATTTGCGTGCCCCATCCAGGCCTCGCTTGCACAGGGCGCCCTGTTTCTCATATAACCTAGGGCGGGTACCCGCCACCCTGTTTTGTATTGAGCCTGGGTTGGGCCACTCACCCCAGGCGGCGGGGAGAAGAGGAGGAATGCCGTCATGTGGAGAAATTGCAGATGGGCCATTGTATGTGTTTGCGCAGGAGTTTTGCTGCCGCTGCTTGGGGCGCAGAGCCACAGCGGGACAGCGGCTCCGGCCGCTTCGGCAGCCGTGATAAGCGATGCCGAGGCTGACCAGATTATGCAGGATATAACTAACGGCAATTGGGAGAAGACGCAACCGGCGGAGAAAAAGGTCGGCAATCTGAACAGCGCTTCAAAAGCCAAACTGGCCCCGCGCCTGATCGATGCCATGGGTATTCCCGATAGCCTCTACCCGGTCGGCTCCGATCACCCCTACCGGGCCGGCTACGCCGCGAGCCGCGCGCTGGCCAACATTGGCGCCCCGGTGCTGCCGGCGCTGGAGAAGGTGGCCCAGAACGCCACGGGCCAGAAGCAGCAATATGCGGTGGAAGCCATCGGAAACATGAAACCGAAGGCCCGCAGTGCCATCCCGGTCTTGCTCGTCCTTGCCAAAACCGCGGATAAAGACCTGCGAGGGTGGGTGATCGAGTCATTGGGGAAGATCGGGCCGGCGGCGCCGGGCGCGCCCACCATCGCGCCCACTCTCGCCGTGCTGATGGCGGCCTTGAATGACAACGTCGATGGCTGCGAAGATGCATTGGGAAATTACGGGGCGCCGGCGGTTCCGGGATTGCGCAAGTTTCTCCAAACCTCGAGCGATAGCCAGCTGCGGCTGCACGCCATCAAGGCGCTGACAGTGATGGAAGCCACGGCTGCTCCGGCCACGCCGGAACTGATGGCGGCCATCAAAAACCCAGCGGAACGTCAGGATGCGCTCTGGGCTTTGGTCAAGATCGGCCCGGGAGCCAGGCAGGCCATGCCGGTACTGAAAAAAGTAGTGCTCAAGGATCCGGAGTATTGGACAGCCCCGACCAGCCAATCTGCCGAAAGCCGGGATCGCGGATATGCCATGCAGGCCCTGATCAATATGGGCGTGAATGACACCGATTTTCTCATCCAGGCGATGAAGGGCGGCGCTCCCGGCGCGATTGGCGCGTTAAGCAAGTTGGGGGCGGCGATTGTCCCCACCATGCGGACCATGCTATCCGACGCCAACTTGGAGTACAGAAAGGACGCTTTAGCTGTGCTCGGCGCCATGGGCGCACCGGCGGCGCCTGCGGTGCCGGATATTGTCCAGACGATGGCGGAAAAAGATCTGCGCATTCCGGCGATATTTGCCTTGGAGGGCATTGGTCCGGGGGCAGCGCCGGCGGTGCCTGCGCTGATCAACGCACTGCTTGACGAGGATGTGCGTTACATGTCCCTGCAGGCCCTGGCAGCCATCGGCCCGGGGGCCAAGGATGCCGTACCCTATCTGATCGACATCCTGCAGGGCAAGCCTCGGTTCACCTCCCAGCCGCCACCTCCCGGATATCAATACAAATACGGGCAAGATTTCGGCGAACGGATGCGCAGCGCGTTCAACATCATGAACCAGCTTGGCGCCAAAGACGCGCTCATCAAAATCGGAACTCCCGAAGCTTTGGCGGCGGTTAAGGAGTACGACGCCAGCCACAAACATTGACGATCAGCAATCGCGGGCACGCTTACGAAACCAGGGCGGGTGGCTCACCACCCGCCCACCCCGCGCCCCGCGCTGCCCAATAACCCCCGCCGCCGTCCAACACCCCGGTGCTATACTTGACCTTTAAGGTTGCCTTTTCAGGCGCTTCCCAGGCTCCTGTCACGCTGTTTCCGGAGGTTTTTCCCGCCCATGACACCCCCTGCACGCCGCGTCCTCTTTACCGTGATCCTCTTTTTTGCCGTCTGCGCCGTCGCCGGCAGCGTGTTGCAGAGCAGGGTGGGCGCCCAGTCCGCAGCCGACGAAAGCCAGCTCCGCGACAGCATCAAGACCTTCACCAACGTCTATGCGCAGGTGGAGCAGAACTACTCCGATCCCATCGAGGGCGACAAGGCAGACACCGCCATCTACGACGGAGCCATTCCCGGCATGTTGCGTGTGCTTGACCCGCACTCCAGCTTCTACGACCCCAAGGCCTATGCCAAGATGCGCGAGGAGCAGCATGGCCGCTATTACGGCGTGGGAATGACCATCCAGCAACAGGGCTACAAGGTTTATGTCGTCTATCCAGCCGAGGGCGCGCCCGCCTTCCGCGCCGGCATCCGCCCCGGCGACATTATCTACGCGGTGGACGGCAAAGTCGTCTCCATCGACGGAAAGATTCCCGGCGGTTTGACCTCCTCCGATCTGGTGGCCAAGGCGCTCAAGGGCCCCAAGGGCACGCACGTTCAGGCCACCATGATCCGCGAAGGCCAGCATAATCCGCTGGTCTTCGACCTGATTCGCGACGAGATTCCCCATCCGTCTGTGGATTTGGCCTATGAAATTCGTCCCGGCGTGGGCTACATTCACCTGGCGCAGTTCCAGGAAACTACCGCCCAGGAGTTCGTCACGGCCCTCAACGGCTTCGGCAACCTCAGGGGGCTGATCTTTGACCTGCGCGGCAACCCCGGAGGCCTCCTCAGCCAGGCGGTAGATGTCTGCGACCACCTGTTAGCCAAGGGACAGGGCATCGTCAGCCAGCGCGGACGCGCCTACCCCGACCAGGTCTATACCGCCACCCATGGCAATGGTGGCCACACCTTCCCCATCGTCGTACTCGTTAACCGTAGTACGGCCTCGGCCGCGGAGATCGTCTCCGGCGCCCTGCAGGACCACGACCGCGCCCTCATCGTCGGCGAAACCACCTTTGGCAAAGGCCTGGTGCAGACCGTCTATGATATGGCCGACCACACCATGGCGCTGGCGCTCACCACTTATCACTACTACACGCCCTCCGGCCGGCTCATTCAGCGCAACTACTCCGGCATCTCGCTCTACGACTACTACACCCACGGCGGAGCGCAGCCGGCTGACACCGCCAGCCGCGAAGTCAAGCTCACCGACGCCGGCCGCACCGTCTACGGCGGCGGCGGCATCGCCCCGGATGAGAAGATTGAGAGCCCCAAAACCAACCGCTTCCAGGAGACGCTGCTCTATAAGGATGTTTTCTTCCATTTCGCGCCGGTCTATCTGGTCAACCGAACCGTGGACAAGAACTTCCAGGTCGATGCGGCAGTGCTAGCGGAGTTCAAAAAGTATCTCACCAACCAGCAGATTCCCTGGACCGAGGCCGATCTCAACGGCGTGATGGACTGGCTCAAGATCAGCATCAGGTCCCAGGTCCTCATCACCCAGATTGGCGAAACGCAGGGCCTGCGCGCCCGCGCCGACTGGGACCCGGAGATTCAGAAGGCGCTCACCTTCCTGCCCGAAGCCCAGGCCCTCCAGGACAACGCCCACAAGGTGCTGGCTCAGAAAGCCATGGCGCGCAGCGAGACGCGGTAGGCAGTTCGCCGCTTTCAAGCAAGCAGGCCATCCCGCCGGGGATGGCCTCTTGGCTTTTTGCTGAATATGTGCTCTATGCCGACGCCGCAAACGTCTTGTTCGCAGTGCTCTGGTCACCCAGGCCAGCAAGCAGAGCCTCAACGGAAACGTCCTCGTCCAATACATCCCAATGCAGGCCCCGGCTGCTGATTCGCACCTGCTCGCGCTGCTCGGCTGTGCCGTGCAGTAGGCGGGGAAACCAGGCCAGCGGCACGCCGATGATCCGCCCGTCGCTCAGATCGACCCAGAAGCAATCCTCATCGAAGCGAACACGAATTGGACTAGATGAAATGCTCATTCCATGCCCTCACAATCCGGTTCTTATTAGCCTCAACCACCCTCTGTAATTCGCGTAAAGTCCGTGCGTCGTAGCCATCATTGTAGGCCACTCGCACTGTGGGGTTCAACCAGAATTTGGCTTCCATGTTGTCCCTCTCAACATGAACGTGCAATGGCTCGCGCGGCGATCCTTCATTTGAATAAAAGAAGAACCTGAAGCCGCGTTCTCGAAACACTTCCGGCATGGCGTCATTCTATTGCATTTTGGCTAAAAGCCGTCTCTGGAATTTTAAATTTCCACTGGATAGCACCCCAAATTGTGTGTAACCGGCGTCACAGCGCGCCTTCTTTTACCGCTCGTAGGCTCTTGAGCGGAGTTGGGGAGGATTTTTCATGTCAGGAATTGCCGCGGAAAACGCCATCACCGTTCAGAACCTATTGGCCGCCTTTGAGGGTGAGTCGAACGCCCACGCCAAGTACACTGCTTTTGCCGCCAAGGCCGATGAGGAGGGCCTGCACGGAGCTGCCAGCCTCTTCCGCGCTGCCGCTCGCGCCGAGCAGATTCACGCCGGCAACCACTCCCGCGTTCTGCACCAGTTGGGCAGCCACTCGGAGTGCGAGATTCACCCGGTCGAAGTGAAATCCACCCTGGAAAACCTCAAGACCGCCCTCAACGGCGAGCAGTACGAGATCGACACCATGTACCCCGGCTTTCTGGCTGAGGCTGCGGAGCGCAAGAACACCGGCGCCATCCGCACCTTCACCGGCGCTCTGGAAGCCGAGAAGACCCACGCACGGCTCTACAGCGAGGCCATTGCCCTGCTCGTTGCCGGAAAGCGGGATTCCTGGATTGGCGAGGTCCGCGACTTCTACGTCTGCCCGGTCTGCGGCTACACCTCGGAGACCGAAGAGGAACACGAACGCTGCCCGGTCTGCAATTGCCCCTGGGAGCGCTTCGAGATCATCCGCTGATACTTTGAAAGGGCGACTTCACTGCTTGCGAAAAATGCAAACGGAGCCGGCGGGTGGCCCTGGTCTCATACCGTAATTTATCCAGTTGAGGGTGCCCCCGGTCCCTCGCTTTTGGGGACCGGGGAGGGGAAATCAAACTGCCGGTAGCGCATCCACTCAGGCAGTTGCCAGCCTCTCTCGCGGGCTGTCCATTCCGATTCGATTTCTACGGTTCCGCGCATACCCGTTTGATAATGGCGATAGCTCGACCATTTCCAATTCTCTGGCTTTTCCACCAATCCCCGCTGCACCGGATTGCGATGAATATAGCGCAACTTCTCCACAAACTTCTCGTGCGTTGAAATGTTGAAATCATAATAATGCGCCTGCCAAAAGGGTCTTCCCTGACTGCGCATCGAAACCGACAGCTTGAGGGCCTGAACGGTTCTGGATAAAAGCCCGCGCTCTGGCTCATTGACCAGCAGATGCACATGCTCCGGCATCACCACGTAACCAGCAACTGCAAAGAGATAGCGCAGCCGAACGCGCTCCAGTGCATCTTCAAAAAGCTCCATCGCCGCCACCGTCGACAGGTAGGTACGACGGCGGAAACAACTGATGGTGAGGAAGTGAAACTCCCCCGTTTGCTGATAACGGATGCGCTCGCCGTTCATACACTGCGAGAATACTCCAACCGAGGCCGGTTTGGGCAGAGAGGCGCTTCCATCCCCGGTCCCCAACTGCGAGGGACCGGGGGCACCCTCAGCGTGGTTTGGAAATCTCACCGGGACCGGGGCCACCCGTCATGGACGGAGGCCTCATTTAAAGCAGCATCATGGTGCGCTTCGTGAGAGCCGGTGAAGAAGAGAAGGCCCAGTGAGGGACTGCTAAAGACTATACTTGTAAAGATCATTAGGAGGGCATTCGCTCTTGACTCGTATTTGGCGTATCCAGGCCTCACTAATCGCCGTGGTGGCAGCTTTCGGGATGGGCCTTTTAAACCCGGTTATGGCATTTCCGCAAAAGGCGAAAAAGGTGATCACTTCGTACCCGACGCCAAATTCTTGCGCTCTCAACGTTGAATTAATTGCGTCGCATACAGGGTCAAAACCATATCTCCGGCTGTGGTTCGTCATCCAGGCTCTTAGCTCTGCGCAAGAGTCCGTCAAGTTCCTATCTCAAAGTGTCGAAGACATTCAGACATCCACTAGCCTTACCACCGCTTTAGCAGCGTTTCTTACAGGGGCGGATCAATCGATCGATGCCTTGCATTGCGCCGCAGCGATCATGAACAAGTATTCAGCAACCAATGAAGACGACGAGAACATGAGGCAGATTCTCGTATCAGCGTTCAATCGTGAAGCCGACGTGATAGCCGATATAAAGTCCCATGCCAAGGCGCGTTTTCTGCACGCCTCGGAAGGACAGACGGCTGCCTCGATTCTGCAGGACGCAGAGCGTATGTCCGCTAACACCGCCATACAAAACCAAGCAGCATCAGACATTCTCGTGGTAGCCGCTTACGCCTTCATGCTTTCGGTTGACTTAAGTGACCCCAATGCCAAGACGACAGAATACCTCTCAGTTACCTGCGACGAATATGCCGATCTCCTGAAGGAGAACGCTCAGCTTGCTCAGGCTGAGAAAAGCGCCTTTAGCGACGCTTCGGGCCTAATAGATGATGGACTAAAGGGTCACAAATGCCGACAGTGATGAATGATTAATTTGACGTGACCGATTCGTGATTTACTAACCGAACGGCGGGTGGCCCTTGTCTCATACTGAATTTTATTAAGTTGAGGGTGCCCCGGGTCCCTTGCATTTGGGGACCCGGGATACCACCAAACACACTCCGCGTATGCCCGACCCGGAATCCTTCCGCACGACTCCCCTGATCCCTGACCACTGACCACTGTTTTGCAGATTATTTCCCCTTCCCGGCGCACAATCAAAGCAATCAAGAGGCAATACCGCTCCGATCCTTGACAACTGAAAAACGCATTTTTCATCTCCGACGCTTTCGCAACCCGCTCAATAACCATGGGTTAACTCCACCGCAAGCGCAAAAATGCAACAAATGTTTCCCCCATTTTCGCCTTTTGGGCCAAAAACCAAAATCCGGTAACCATCATAGGTTCAATCACATAACCAATCCACAAGGGCGAACAAAAGACACACATAAGGCGAAACCCAGGCGCGGGAATTCTCGCCGGATGGGCCGGGTGACGCTCGGCAAGAACTAAGCAATCCTTCCTGGAATCCATAACATAACCAACCAGCAAGGGCAAACAAAGGGCGAAACCAAGGTGCGGGAATTCAGGGAAAATTCGGGTTTTTGGCGGGGGCGCAGGCCTCACGGCTCGTCGCTATAAATCTTGACCTCGACCTGTCCGCCCTCCGTCTGCCGTGCGCGGAACATTCCCGGCGTGTTAAAGCTCCACACCATTTGCCCGTCGGGAGTGAGGCCGATGACGCCGCCGTCTCCGTGCAGCGCCTCCAGTTCCTGGTGAATCACCTGGTCAGCGGCCTGCTGCAAGCTCATGCCCTTGAAGGCCACCAGGTTGCAGATCTCCCGCGCCACGCCCAGGCGGATGAAGTACTCGCCCGAGCCGGTCGCCGAGACGGCGCACGACTGATTGGATGCGTAGGTGCCCGCGCCGATGATCGGCGAGTCGCCCACCCGCCCCGGCATCTTGGCCTGCATTCCGCCCGTCGAGGTCCCGGCGGCGATGTTGCCTGCCCGGTCCAACGCCACCGCGCCCACTGTGCCGAAGCGGTGCGCGTCAGCCGACTCGTCAATCTGGGCTACCGGAACAGCCGGTCCCGCTGGCGGAGGCGGCGCACCTGCCGGGCGCGGCGGCACGGGCAAACCCTGCTTCTGCAACTGCTTCACCAGCGATTGCCAGCGCGATTCGGTGAAAAAGAAGCTGGGGTCCACCTGCTCCAGCCCCACCCGCGCGCCAAAAGCGTCG
>Ga0187873_1003273_pt1 | contig 11770 bp, 10 predicted proteins | sample June2016WEW_16_1_2_FD_133012 | JGI IMG/M metagenome (GOLD analysis project Ga0187873, IMG submission 133012) | Peatland microbial communities from SPRUCE experiment site at the Marcell Experimental Forest, Minnesota, USA - June2016WEW_16_100 | ecosystem: Environmental > Terrestrial > Soil >... | reverse complement strand
GCGAGGCGGATCCGGCCGTGGCCATTCCGGGTCGACGAGCCGCAGCATGCGGTGAATCGGGCCGGTGTATCCATAACGCCACTTTGGTTCGCGCGGCGGTGGTGCGCCATGTCGCTTTTCATACTGCTTCCGCTTTTCCTTGACGAAACCGGCGAGGTCGGCTGGGCTGGCAGCCTCAACCGTTTTCCCCATGCCATGCAGATAACGCAAGAACTGATTCACTGCGGCTACGGCCATTGGTATGAGGCTGGAGCTGTAGCGGCGCTCTTCGAGGTGCTCTTTGAACCTAACCAGGAGAGGTGAAGGGCGAGACCCTGGAGGCCATTCCCCTTGGACGAACCGGAGAATTGAGTTTACCGTGCGGCGTCCGCTCCGTAGCCAGTGCTGCGGGTTGGTGACTAGATTTGGATGGTGACGCTTAGAAAGCTTCAGGGCGATCCGGAGATAATCTGTCACATCGACTGGTTGCACGCGGGCGGGATCCAGTTCATGCGCTTCCAAATATTCAACGAAGAGGCGGGCATGTCGGCTGTGGACCTCGCGGTCTTGTATACCCCGTCCGACGAGATACGCTTGGAAAGCCTTCAGTAATGCTTTACTTGGTGATGGTGGTGGCCATTCTCCTTGCACACACTCCAACAAACGGTGGATCGCTCTCCTGTATCGGCGCCGCCATTTATGCTCTCTCGACGCTGTGCCATGGACGGTACCACGGTAGACCTGAAGGCCGCTTTCCAAAAACCAATCGACGTTCGCAGGAGTCGCCTGTTCAGGTCGCACACCGTGCTCCGTCAGGTAAGAGAGGAATCGGCTTGCGTGCTTGAGCGAGTTTCGAACAGTTGCCTCAGCAAGTCCTTCGCGCCGGAGTGCCACGCGGAGTGCTTCCAAATTCCTTTTGAACCCTGGGGCCGGTGGCCACTCCCCTTGTGCCACCCTCAGCAGGTGATGGATCGGTGCGGTGTAATAGGATCTCCAATGGTTCTCATCATGAGGAGATCGTCCATGGCGAGAACGATATTCACGGCGCTGCCAGCGCAAGTAATGCTTCAGATTCGCCGGCGTTACCGACTGCACCGGAATGTTCTGCTTCGCGAGATAGCGCAGGAACACGCGGGCGACGCACATATGATTCTCAACGGTGCCGGAATCCAAGTGCTGGGCGTGCGCAAGATGGTTCCGGAGGCCGGCTAGCCAGTCGACTTCTGCTTCTCGTAACAGGATCGCGTGTCTCCTTCTTCTGGCAAGAGACATATCGACGGAAAACGAGGGAATTATGAGAAGGAAAATGATAGAAGAAGTACCAAGAATCCGCATGAGAGCACCGTTCTCCCGATAAATAGCTGCTGCGGATAAAAGCCAACATGGAAGGTCCTGAGGGGCAGCGGCATGTTGTTCTGGGAGGCCGGATCATGGGCTGGCTTTGCGGTCCTTTTGTTCTCGACAACAAAATGCAGAGGATTTTTAGCTGAGCGGGCGCTGCGGAGAGATTTAGGACTCCACTTCAATGTCGCCTGCGCCCGCTCAGCTAAAAATCGGTTGTACTAAACCGCGGGCCTGCGGGGACGCTATGGGTATTGAATCAATGGGGCGGGGCAGAGAGGGGCTTTGCCTGGCGACCGGGATGGAAGAAGCAGAACCTTGCCTATTGCTCAATGCGGATCTGCTTCGAGCGTCCAGTGCCTCGAGCGAAGAAATGGGGGGCAGAGGTGGCGAGTCTGGCCGACGCACGGGAGGTCGTCGTTTCTCTTTGGCACACGTGACCTCAGCTTTGGCTTGAGGAAAGCAAGCCGAGCGAGCACAAAGCGGATTGGAAACCAGCGATCTCATGAAGTGGTAAAGGGTGGAGCCCGATCCGAGGGAGGCAGGACGGCGATCGCTACCATATGCCCAGCGTGACAGACGGGACATTCGCGTAGAGACTTGCCCGTCAGTTGTTCATAGAGTTCGCGGTAGTCGGGTTTGTCCTGCGGCGAGGCCGGGCCGGCTAAAGGCAAGACCACGCCCAGCAATTGGCGACACAAAGCGAGCTTGGCTTGGCGATAGCGGTGGCCGAGAAATCCGTAGTGCCGGATGCGCTGGAAACCGTCCGGCAGGACATGCAGCAGGAACCGGCGAATGAATTCATCTGCGTCCAGAGTCATGATCTTCTGCCGGTCGTGACCCCGATAATCTTTCCAGGAGAAGGTGACCTTGCCGTTGTCGATGTCGAGCAGACGGTTATTGGAAATGGCCACGCGATGGGTGTAGCGGCCCAGATAACTGAGAACCTGTTCGGGGCCACCGAAGGGCCGTTTAGCGTACACCACCCACTTGATTCGGCGAAGCGGCGCCAGATACTGCAGGAAAGCATTTCGGTCACGGAGTCGTTCCAGCGCGGAAAAGAACTGGAGTTGGCCCTGGTCAAAGGCGGCCTGCAGGTGTTCGAGGAACAAGCGCCGGAAGAGGCACGAGAGCACGCGGACGGGCAGGAAGAATCCCGGACGGCAGGCGATCCAGCGTTTACCGTCTGTGCTGATACCACCGCCTGGTACGACGCAATGGAGATGCGGGTGAAAGAGCAAGTTCTGTCCCCAGCTGTGCAGCACGGCGAGGAAGCCGATCTCCGCGCCCAGATGCTTGGGATCGGCAGCAATGGTGCGTAAGGTCTCGGCAACAGCGCGGAAGAGAATACCGTAAACCACTTCCTTATTCTGATAGGCGAGGGCGGCAATCTCTTCCGGTACGGTGAAGACAACGTGGAAGTATTCGGTAGGCAGGAGTTCGGCTTGGCGGTCTTGGAGCCACTGGGCGCGGGCGAGGGACTGGCATTTTGGGCAGTGACGATTACGGCAGCTATGGTAGGCGGGACGTTGGTGGCCGCAGGAGTCACACTGCTCCAGGTGGCCGCCCAGGGCGGCAGTACGGCAGAGTTCGATGGCACTCATCACGCGCCGCTGTCCGCGTGAGAGCGATCCAGCGTGGCGCTGCCGATAAGCCGCACCGTAGCGGCGGAAGACATCCGCTACCTCGAGCTTTGGACGCTCCACTGGGCCGAAGGCTCAGAAAAACTGAGGTGGAGCGGGCTTCGATTCAGCGGCCACCGGTTGCGGAAGTAAATCAAAGGGGCTGGTGGTGGAGCAAACTTGGCTGGTGGCGATCTTCAGATAGCGGGCCGTGGTGGCCAGGCTGCGATGGCCAAGGAGCAGTTGGATGCGGCGTACGTCGACTCCTTGCTCCAACAGATGCACGGCGAACGCGTGCCTCATGGAGTGCGGGCTGATGGGTTTGGAGATGCGGGAGGCTCGATGCGCTTCCTGGCACGCGCGCTCTACCGCGAAGCGGGTGATGTGCCGACCAGGGATATCGCCCGGAAAGAGCCATGCCTTGGGCCTCTCGATGCGCCACCACTCCCGCAGAACTTCCAGCAGTCTGGGGGAAAGCATGACGTAGCGGTCCTTCTGCCCCTTGCCCTGCTCGACGCGAATGACCATGCGTGGGCTGTCGATTTCGGTGGGCTTCAGGCGGACGGCCTCGGAGATGCGCAACCCGGCGGCGTAACAAGTCGTCAGGATAGTCCGGTGCTTGGGGCTGGCCACGCAACTGAGGAAGTGCCGGACTTCTTCCGGGCTGAGAACGATGGGCAATTTCTGGGGTTTCCTGGGGGTAGGGATGACGTCCTCCACGCTCCACTCCTTGTGCAGGGTGACTTTGTAGAGGAAACGCAGGGCGGCCACGGCGATGAGGATGGACCCGGGAGCCAGCTTCTTTTTATTGCTCAGGTACACTTGGTAGGAACGAATCTCCTCTGGGCCTAGGACTTCGGGGGACTTACTGAAGTGGCGTGCGAATAGTGAGGCCTGTTGGACGTAACAGGCTTGCGTAAGCGGGGAGAGATTGCGCACCTGCATGTCTTCGATCATGCGTTGACGTAGTGATGTCATGGAAAGCTCCTTCGCAAAATGGAATCTGCTGCAAGCAGCAACTCCATGATTTCGCAAAGGGGCCCAGGAAGCTACGATCGAGGGGTCTGGCTTTAGGCGGGCGCGCTACCGCTGGCTCCGCACGGAAAGTCGGGTTGCACCTACCGCGTAGCGGTTTAGTACAAGGACCGTTTTGTGGCGATCCCCGTTATGTGGCGCAGAACCAGGAGCGCTGCATCAGTCCTTGGTGGCCCTGACTTTTCCCTAACATAAGTTGTTTCGGCCTCCTCTATAGTCGGGAAGGTTGTCAAATCCCCAACTTTGGAGGTCGAAAATGTTCGATGAACTTTTTCGAAATCGCGCAGCAGTGCGGCGTCATCTTAATGCTCCACTCCTGCAGGAGCGCCTAAAGTTTCTGCGGTATTGCGCCAGCCAAGGCTACGCTCTCGCCACTCTACGGGTGCTGGCATCGGACCTGCTGCTGGTCCAGAACCTGCTCGGTTTAGCGACATCCCCGAATTCCATCCCCCGAGCAGTTGTCGAGGACGTAGTGAACCAATGGGTTCATCGTCGACCGCGGCACTCTAATTACAAAAATGGCCGAGGCGGCCGGGAGAATCTCCTCGCACGTGCGGTCCGTTGGCTTCATTTCATTGGGCGTCTGAAACTCCAATCGGAGGAACCTCCGCCATATCGTCCTCTCATCAAAGAATTCGCTGATTACATGCGCGTACAAAAGGGTCTCTCCGAAGTGACCATTCAGGCCAGGCGTTTTTACACCGAAGACTTTCTGCGCTGGTTCTTCCGCGAGCACAACTCTTTGCACCAGTTGAAAATCGCAGACGTTGATGAAGCCATTGCCCGTAAAGGACGTGACGACGGGTATGCACGCTTGTCAGTTCAGGTTTATGCCTCCGGCATACGCAACTTCCTTCGATATGCCGAGAGCAGATGTTGGTGTTCGCGAGGGCTTGCCGCGTTAGTGGCGTCGCCACGAGTGTACCAGCACGAAAATCTCCCCATCGGTCCGTCTTGGGAGGATGTGCAACGCTTGATAGCGACTACCGACGGAGCCCGGCCCATAGATGTCCGGGACCGCGCCATTTTACTTCTTCTCGCCATTTACGCCCTGCGTTCAGGCGAAGTGCGCGCGCTGAAACTGGAAGATTTAGATTGGGAAAAGGACTTACTTTTTGTCCCTCGCAGCAAGGGGCGAAAGAGAGAACCTTATCCCCTCTCCCCTACAGTCGGCCAAGCCATTATCCGTTATCTCAAGGAAGGGCGTCCTTGCTCTTCGTATCGCGAAATCTTTCTGACCTTTGAGGCGCCCATCCAGCCCCTCAGCCGCAGTTCCCTCTGGGCCATAGTCGCAAAACGCGCGTGCGCTTTAAACCCTCCACCAGAGTTTCGGGGACCGCATGCGCTTCGCCGCGCCAGTGCTACGCATCTACTCGCGCAGGGATTCTCGTTAAAGGAGATTGGTGACCATTTGGGCCATCGTCTTGCAAAGACCACTGCCATCTACGCCAAGGTAAATTTAGCCGGACTTCGAGAGGTTGCGAACCTCAGCCTGCGAGGTGTGCTATGAAACTCTCACAACGGATTACTCAATATGTCGCCTTCCGGAAAAGCCTGGGCCAGCGTTTTGAAACCAATGAGTGCCAGCTGCGGGCCTTCTCCCGTTTTATGGGTGAAGGTGCGAACATCCGCTCTGTGAAACCACGACAGGTGGCAGCGTTTCTCGCCGGCCGCGGGCCCATCACCTGCTCCTGGCATGTGAAGTATCGAGCGTTGCGTGGGTTCTTCAGTTATGCGGTTACTCGTGGTTATCTCTCCGCCTCCCCATTGCCCGCCATCGTACCCAAACAACCGGCGCGGTTTGTCCCTTACATCTACTCCACCGATGAGTTGCGCCGCCTCCTCAACGGCACGGCATCCTATCAGAAACTTCAGTCGAGAATCCTGATGGAGCCGCACACGTTTCGAGCCATATTGCTGCTGCTTTATGGGGCCGGGCTACGAATCAGCGAAGCCCTCTCATTGAATCTGGCCGATGTTGACCTGGAAGAAGCAGTGCTCGTTATTCGGGACACGAAATTCTTCAAGACTCGGCTGGTGCCTCTCGGATGCGACCTGAACGGCGCAATGATCAAGTACGCAGCGCAGCGAAAGACATATGGGCATTCACAAAGCAAGACCGCCCCATTTTTTGTGACGAGGCTCGGTGCGAGGATCCCCATACACCTTATCGAGCGTGCCTTCCGGCGGCTGCGTGCACATAGCAGCGTCCGTCGGAAAGGCGCCGCACGGTGTCAGCCGCGCCTCCACGATCTGAGGCACGCCGCGGCGGTGCATAGGCTGACGGTATGGTACCGAGAAGGCAAGGATGTCCAGAGATTGCTGCCGCTGCTGGCAACTTATTTGGGCCATGTTAACATCGTCGGCACCCAACGCTACCTCACGATGACTCCGGAGCTGCTGCACGAGGCCAGCAAACGCTTCGCCAAATACGTCTTCGGGGAGGTGTCCCATGACTGACACCAAGAAGCTCGGCCCTTGGGTCCGCCGATTCCTTCTCGAACATCTGATCAATGAACGCAACTTATCTCGGGGCACGCAACAAAGCTACCGGGACACCCTTGCTTTGCTCATCCCTTTCGTCGCTCGAAAGACCCACAAGGGCGTCGATGGACTGGATGTGATCGACATATCCGCCGACTCAGTGAGGATGTTCCTTTGTCATCTGGAGGAGAGCCGGGGCTGTGCCATTTCGACTCGGAACCAGCGCCTGGCAGCCATTCATTCCCTGGCCCGCTTCGTGGCCTCGCACAGTCCCGAACATATCGCTTGGTGCGAAGAAATCTGCGTTATACCTTTCAAGAAATGCACGCAGAGGCCCGGCGTTTATCTGGAGAAAGCTGAAATGGATACGCTCCTTGTGACCCCGAACCTTAATACTGCGCAGGGACAGCGCGATCGCCTTCTTCTCCTGTTCCTCTATAACACGGGCGCCCGCGCCGACGAAGCGGCCCAGGTCCTCGTTGGGGACCTCAACCTCGCACTCGTTCCCAGCCGCGACCTGTCTTGGGTGCAGATACGTGGAAAGGGTAACAAGCTCCGCCACTGCCCCCTTTGGCCTCAGACCGTGAACAAACTGGCAGCTGCCATACAGGGGAAGGGACCGGAAGAGCGTGTCTTCCTGAATCGGTACGGCCACCCAATCACCCGCTTCGGCGTTTATGATTTGGTGAAACGATCCATTCGAAGGGCCGTGCGTGGAATGCCATCCTTGGCGACAAAAAATGTGAGCCCACACACGATGCGGCGCTCGACCGCAACCCATCTTCTCCGGGGTGGCGTGGACATCAACACTGTACGCGACTGGCTTGGCCACGTCTCCGTTGACACAACAAACCTCTATGCCCGAGTCGATCTGGAGACAAAAGCAAAAGCCATCGCACACTGCGAACCCGAACCAGTAAAACCTGAGAAGCATTGGTCAAAGGACAAGGGACTCATGGCGTTCTTACGGAATCTTTGACCCTCGCCCACTTATGTGGCGTTCGAATTCGCGAAAGTCGTTCCAGCATTGTATTCTCCGGACGAACGCCACATAACGGGGATCACCACAAAACGGTTTCTATTGGCGCGACTTTGTTCTGTGCCATTCGCGGCATTGGGCAGAGAGCGTTGGCAAAAGCTACTCGAAGCTATGCTTGGCGGACAAACTCGCCTTCGTTTTGACGCCCGCCTGGCTTTACATCCCGATGGCACGGTTAAGTGGCGAGCTTCGAGAGTACATGCATGTGTCGAGCGAACGACAGTTGGGTGGTAGGGTCAGTAATTTTGAGCTGAGCCTGCTCAAATCCCGCAACCCGCAGGTATGGTTGGAGGGGCTCAAGCTTTATACGCGGCGCTGGATCGAGCGTCATCGAGATGGCGGTCAAGATCGCCGGACCGAAGCGTACCCCCAGCATTTCCAAAGGGAGCTCCTCGAAACCCGGAGCTGAGGCTGTAAATCCTGGCCATCGAAGGCGCTTCGCCGTTAATGGCGTGAAGCGCTGTAGCTTGAGAGGTCTGTATGCCTGAAATCGAAGAAGCGGTGGCAGCGCAGCCCGTTCGGAGGCGCCTGCCCGACGAACGTAAGGCCATAGTCCATCACTTCAACGTAGGCGGGTATGAAGGCTATTTGACCGTCGGGTTTTATGAGGACGGGTGCCCTGGGGAGATATTCATCACCACAGCGAAGGAAGGCTCGACGGTATCCGGCCTTATGGATTGTTTTGCGACCGCTGTGTCGCTCGCCCTTCAGTATGGCGTGTCGCTTAAGGTGCTTTGTGACAAGTTCAGCCACACACGGTTCGAGCCGAGCGGATGGTCAGGGAACCCGGAAATTGGATACGCGAAGTCATTTATGGACTACATTTTCCGCTGGTTAAGAAACAGGTTTCTCCCGCCTAATTCTCCTCCCCCAACGGGCGCCGAAGGCGAAGTTAAGGCTTTGGCGCCCGCCTCCCTTTCGGGAGATGGTTCGGGCGCAGATCAGACGGATGCGCCGGCATGCACAGAATGCGGAGCCATCATGACCCGCAGTGGATCATGCTACCGCTGCGGGAACTGCGGCAATACGAGCGGGTGTTCGTGATCACCTCGCCGGTAGTCGTCCTATCTGAGGTGATGTAGGCGCGAATTGATAAAGAGGCTGGGGACGGTTTGAAGGCAGCCTACAAAGTCTTGGCGGGTCTCGTAGTACTTGGCATCGCGGCCACCGCTGGCGTCGAGATTAGCCGCTACCATGCTCGCGAGGATTTCTTGGCAGCGGCTGCGCAATTCAATGGGGGGCGGGCATTTGAGGATCTACGGCACCTCGTGGACCTTGGTCCGCGACCCTCAGGTTCCGAGGCCCTGCAGCGAGCACGAGAGTACATTGCCCACCAGCTATCGACGGCCGGTGTGGAAACTTGGGATGACACGTTCGTGGCCACGACACCGGTGGGCAACATCCCCATGACTAACCTGATCGGCGTACTTCGAGGAGAGAGCGCGACCGTTGTCATTCTCGCCGGCCACTACGATACTGCCACCATCGAGAGCGTACGGTTCGTGGGGGCAAACGACGGTGGGTCCAGTGCCGCATTCCTTTTGGAGATGGCAAGGGTTCTGAGTAGGCGAAACAACAGGTTCACTTACTGGGTTGTGTTTTTCGACGGCGAAGAAGCCCTCAAAGAATGGTCGTCTAGCGACGGTCTTTATGGCAGCCGGCATCTGGCCGAAAAACTGTCACGTGAAGGGACGTTGGGTCAGGTCAATGCATTGATCCTAGTGGACATGGTTGCGGACCGGCATTTAAACATCCTGCGGGAGTCGAATTCGACGGCGTGGTTGGGCGATCTGGTGTTCAAAAGCGCGCGCACACTGGGTTACGCAAGGTTGTTCAGTGGGGGCACATTTCCTGTTGAGGATGACCATACGCCGTTCTTGGCTAGGGGTATTCCTTCAGTTGACATCATCGATTTGACGCCCTTCAGAACCTACCATCACACCTCAGAGGATTCGATTGATAAGTGCAACCCTGAAAGTCTGACCGTAGTGGGCCGCGTGGTGCTCGCGACGCTCGTGGAACTGGAGCGAATGCGCTAATTGCCTCTCATGGCGTGAACACGGACTCACCGGTGCTGGCCATTAGGGTCCGGCCCTTGCGCTCCAGTGACTTCGGCGGTTTCTCACAAGTCTCCATAGCAAGTCGCTTACCAACTTTTTTTCGCGGGTCGACGTTTGTGAGAACCGAATGTCGGGAGGGTCGCTTCCGGGGGGTTCGATTCCCCCACGGTGAGCTGACAGCGCCTGGATCAGACCGGAATCCACTTGCCTTTGGGCGCTGAAAAGGCTGCTGGCTACTGAAAACCTGCCATCCTTGCCGAAGTTATTTCACGAATTGTCCAGACCGGCCGTGGGACCACGGGTCGTAGGTGAGCGCAAATTGGACGCGATCCGGCACGGGCGGATGGTCATAAAACAAAAACACATCCACGGAGTTAGGCTCTGGATCGCTGAGGTTCACGTCACCGTAAAGGCCAAATAATTGAGCCGCCACCTGGCTGGAGTCGGGCGTGAGCCCGTGAGTGACCTCCAAGCCATACTGGTCCGCTTGGTGTTCAATATGCCGGCTGTAAGCGTTGACAATTGGTGTAGCGAGGAAGCTAAGAATCGAAAAAAGAAGGAGCAATGCAGGAAGAGAAGCCCAGTCATCAAGACCACGGACCTCCCACTTCGCCCGCCAGCGGGCCAGAACCCAGCCGATGGTGCGGAAGCCGAGATAGAAGAGCACGAATAGGAGGGCCGCGCCGAACGCGACGAACTTGGGAATGTGGCCGAGAACGTAGTGGCCCATCTCATGGGCGGCGGCGAAAACGATTTCAAGAGTGGTGGCCCTGGCGATGGTCGTATCGTACACCACGATGCGCTTGGAGGCGCCGAAACCGGTCACGTAGGCCTCGATAGCCGTGGTTTTTTCGCTGGCGCGCATCCAGAACATGCGCTCGGGCGGGATGGTCTGCCCGGCCCGCTGCACCATCCGTTCGAGGCTAGCGGTGAGTGCAGGATCTTTCCGCTGAAGGGGCTCGAACTTGTGGAACAGAGGATCGATTACGAGGGGTCGAAGAAAGAAAAGGGCCAAGCCAATGGGCAGCGCAACGAGCCAGAAGTAGAACCACCAGCGCCTTGGGGATTTGCGAATGGCTGCATAGAGGAGCCAAATCAGAATCGTGTAAATGATGATTGAGATCAGCTCGCCTTTCGTCCAGTCCCAGAGCCAGGAGCCCCAGCCCTGCACGGAAAGGCCGTATTGGCGCGAGACCCAGTTCTCGTAGATGCCTGTGGGAAGCTCGAAAATGTCGATCGTGAGAATCAACAGAGGGGAAAAGATAAGGGCCTGTACGAAGCGCTTTGAGGATCTGTTTTCGGCCAAGGTCCGGTATTTGGCGGAAAGCTTCCAGCGCAGGATGAGCCAGAGGACGAGCAACCCGTAGACGAAGCTGATGAGTTCGAAGCGGAAATGAATCTTGCCGAAATTGCGCGCCTTTTTGTAGCGATCAGGTGGGAGCGTGTACTTTGAGATTTTCGGGGGCGGCACGGGTGGAGGTGCCACAGCCGGAGCAGGGGCAGACACCGAACTCGGTCCCGGCGGGGCTTGCTGCGCGAGCGCAAGACTGGTAGCGACACTGGCTCGCACTGCCGGAGATAGACTGACCACCTCCACAAAGAGGAAGAGCGCAGGAAGAAGGCGTAGCCGACTCATTTCGCCTCTCCGTAGGCAGGACGAACTAGGAAGGGAGGCAAGAAATAGGGATGTTCTCCGCGAGACCAGCCGTGGGTTCTGAAGGCGGACGACGCCATGGAGTATTTCTGGAAAGCTAGTTATCGCGGCGTTTTCGGTTCGACGTTCCATTCTGCTCCCTCAAGCCTTTTTGTTAGCTTACCTCATTCCGCCCTGTTTTTGGGCAACTCTAAAGCTAAGAATATCTTCCAGGCGGACGAGTCAGAACCCTAGACTGCGCCGACACGCCGTTCTTCTGGGCAGGTTGTGGGCTTGTAGGCAGCCGTCCACCAAAATGTTGTGCGAGGTGCTCACGTGCGGGACTGAGGCAGAATGGGAGAAACGAGTTGACGATTTACCACTATCGAACTTCCGGTGAAGGGAAATCCACATGAAAGCTTCCAGCCTATCAGACGCATTGCATGTCCTTGTAGTGTGACTGTACCCATAAATTGGCCGCGTGTGGAACCATAAATTGGCCGCTCGAGCTGAGGAAGTGATTTGTTTTCAATGTGGCATTTGGAGCGGTAGTTTCCGGTTGGAAGCATAAAATGGC
>Ga0187873_1003270_pt1 | contig 11778 bp, 13 predicted proteins | sample June2016WEW_16_1_2_FD_133012 | JGI IMG/M metagenome (GOLD analysis project Ga0187873, IMG submission 133012) | Peatland microbial communities from SPRUCE experiment site at the Marcell Experimental Forest, Minnesota, USA - June2016WEW_16_100 | ecosystem: Environmental > Terrestrial > Soil >... | reverse complement strand
TACACGAATTTCTGCACCGAATACTGCACCTTCTGCGCCTTTTATCGCCCGCTGAAAGGGCCCGCCGCGAAAGAAGGCTACATCCTCGATTTCGATACCATTTACGAGAAGATTCGCGAGACCGTTGAACTCGGCGGCACCGGCGTGCTGATGCAGGGCGGCCTCCATCCTGATCTGAAGATTGACTGGCACGAAAAAATGCTGCGCGGCATCAAACAGCGTTTTCCGCAGGTTCATCTGCACTGCTATTCCGCGTCAGAGATTATCGCCATCGCCGAATACAGCAGCCTCAGTATTCGTGACACGATTCTCCGCCTGCGCGATGCCGGCCTCGATTCCATTCCCGGCGGCGGCGCTGAGATTCTCGACGACGAAGTCCGCTACAAAATCGCCCGCCTGAAATGCCTCACCGGCGACTGGATCAACGTGCATCGCACGGCGCACCAGATCGGAATGCGCACCACTGCGACCATGATGTTCGGCGTCGGCGAGGATTACAAACACCGTATCAATCACCTGCAGGAACTCTACGATCTGCAGGAAGAGACTGGCGGGTTCACGGCATTCATTCCTTGGAGTTTTCAGCCGCAGAACACCGCACTAGGCGGCCGTCACTGGGACGAGGCCACAGCCGTCGATTATCTGAAAGTGCTGGCCATCTCGCGACAGTATCTCTCGAACTTCCTGAACGTGCAGTCCAGTTGGGTCACGCAAGGACTCAAGGTCTGCCAGATGGGACTGCGCTTTGGCGGCAACGACGTTGGCTCAGTGATGCTCGAGGAGAACGTGGTGCGAGCGGCTGGCGTCACCAACTGCACCACGGAAGAAGAGCTGCGCCGCATCATCCGCGATGCCGGCTTCCGTCCCGCGCAGAGAGACACGCTTTATCGGCAGTGCTTCCTCAATTAAGCTCTCACAGAATCAAAAGATCGCTTACTGAGTCCTTCCCCCACGATGGGATGAGTCCCCAACGCATCATCGACAACTCCCGGCGAGGCTGCGTCGGGTTCTGGCGGATCACGCGAACAGGCTGGGTTGGTGCGATGTTGTAGCGGGGGTTCCACTCAGGTTCGTCAGACACCGTGTCGAAGTACTCCTCGACAAGCTGCTTCCTCCGCGACAATCGGTAGCGTCCGCACATCAGAAGATTATAGATCGACGGGATTGCACAGCAGGCTTTACGTCCGAGAACGTGAGACCTTGGTAGTTCCTACCCGAAAAATCAAAGCATCCAGGTTTTGCCCGGATGCTTTGTAGGTTGTTTAAAAAATCGTGCCCTCAGGAACGCTCTTAACGCCCCGCCGCCGCTGCCAATTCCTTAACCTCGAAGTGAACACCCTCCTCCTCCCGAAGACACGAAACAATCTCGAAGAGGTTTCGGGCGTAAGGATTTCCTGAGGGGCCTAGCATCCGCATCAAACTCTTAGGGTCTTTATTTGTGATTTTCTGGGCCAGCCCGGCGAAGCCGATTGTGGCATTGATGTAGTCCCGCAGAATACTCTTTCCGGTTTCTACATCCCCCTCAATGAAACTCTCCACCCCCTCACGAAGAAGTTCTCTGCGGAAAGCAGGGTCACGTTGCACTCTGGCACGAACTGTTTCTTTGAAATCTCTTGTTAAAGCCATCACTTTTCTCCTAGTCTCTTCCGGTGTTTGTAGTCTTGCCATCTTTGAATTGCTAGGTTAATGTCACTCTGTTGCCTCTTTTTCGATCCGCCGCCAAGAAGAATGATGATCTGATCTCCATCTTTGCCGAAATAAATCCGGTAGGCAGGACCAAAGTCTACGACGTATTCAAAAACTCCGGGGCCAACTCCCTTGACGTTTCCAAAGCTGCCTTGTTCCATGCGGGCAACAGCCTTTATCACCTTCGCCGCCGCTGGAGCGTTAAGATCGTTAAACCAATGTGCGTAGGGACTTCTCCCGTTTGTGTCTTGATATTCTCTAGCCGTCCACATCGAATATGATGGTAACACAAGTGTTACTTTGCTTCAATAGGCTTTACGGGGCGAATACACGGCGAACGTTCGTCGTCGTTCACTTCTTCCCCCTGGAGATAAGCCAATCTTCAAGGGCGATCCTGATGACCGCCGAGCGAGATCGACTCTGGGCTTTCATCAACCGCAATGGAAATCCGCTGGAGTTTGCGAACGAGGATGCGGCGGGGAAACGCTAGAGTGCGGCTGCTGCCTCAGCCCCCGCTTTCGCAACACCGAACGTATGCCCGACACCGCTGGCCGCCGCTACGAGTCCGCCGACAGCTAGTGCCCATCTACGAATCGACTGTGCATTCTTCGAATCATAAGCGGCTTTCAGCAAAACATCCGCACCGTCATCCCCAAGAGCCTGTCTAAGGCGTCCACTGTCATACAGTTTCTGAACACGAGTAACGAACATCTTCGGGTTGACTTTCTCGCTTGTTCCTACTCGAACATCGCCTGTCGTGCTGATCTTCACCGCCTTGTCCAAATCACGGAGGGCCATCGCTTGTTTATAGTGTGCGACGGCGTCGTCGGCAATCTTAGGATCAATACCTTTCGCTTTCAAATCTTCGATGGCCTGAGCCTGTGATGTTTCGATGTCGTTCCGCTTCGTTTCCAAACGGTCGTAAGCATCATCATCGACTCCGTTGACTTCATCCATCTTCGATTCGATGTTCTTGATCTGATCTTCGTATCGCTGCCAACGTCCGCCTGTTGCTTGGTCAAGTTGGCGATATAGTCCCTGCGATTTCGCTTTCACATCATTGCTGACATCCTCGATGGTGGTCCGAATGCCCGCTGATTTCACAGGAGCCTTCGCAATCGGTTTCGCTGATTCAGGCGTCCATTAGCGACAACGGACGCCACGCACTCGCAGTCATCATTCCCGGTAGCGAGTCACGCCCTCACTTCGCTGGGCTGTCCTATGTCCGCAGGGGTTCAGAAAGTATTGAGGCTTCCGAAGAACAGTACTCAGAACTGATAGCACAAAGAAACAGTAAGGCTGCTCGAATCCTTGAGTGGAAGGAGAAAGAGATAACCGTAGTCCAACTCACACTGTCCGTGCCCGGATACCCACTGATAAAGAAAGAGTGGCGTCGGAACGTGAGCGTTTCTGTTGCGAACTGCGACCAGTTCTGCGTAACCCTGCGAACTGGGACTGCTGAAGAAGAGTCTTTTCCCCTAAGCCAAGTTGAAATCAGTTTTGATAACGGACATAAGAGGTTGCTATTGCAACTTCAACCGTGAACTTTGCTCTCGTTTTGAATGGCTCGATGACGGTACCCCCTCGACAAGTACGAAGCTGGAACATACCGATCAATCAGAGCCAGGGCAATGCTGAACTGGATGGTCAGATTTCTTCGGTCGGCGGTGCGGGTGGAAAGATCACGCTGATGCTGTCGTATCAGGGACGACCGATCTTCTCCTGTCGAGAAAGAGCCTGCGAGATTCATCAAAGCATCGCCAGCCCAGGCATCTACAATCTCATCCTTGACAACCGCATCTCACCGATCTTCGCTCGGGAAGTGACAGGACAGATCTCCGTGAAATACGTGAAGTAGAATCGTTAGGGGCATCGGGGCTTTCATGACATCATCTCTTCCGACAAGGCATTCGTAATTCCTAAGCGGTCGCAATCCGCAACTCGCGTTTGGGTCAAGCTTGTCGAGGGTGCTCAGGTCACACAGAGCGTAAATCTTGTGGCTATTATGGGTGAGCCGTACGATCCCTACGCACCAACGACTGCGAACGTGCCGATTATCACCCCTCGGTAGCCTTTCTCCGTGTCTTATTTCATGTCTTAGAACTCATCGAAACCTGCACACTGAGAGATTCTCACGCGGACTGAGGCAACGTAAAGCACTGGAAATACGCGATGGGAGATTGAGGCAACATTTCGTAATTGGTCTGATCGATCATTTCGATGATGCCTGCCCGCCCTCAGGTCGCTCCATCTTACGGACGGGAATGCGCTCGTCAACGGAATGGGGCGCGGAATGGGGCGCGAACGTGTCGAACCGGGAACTTTTGTTTTGCATGCCGCTGCGTTGGCAAGCAGTCGCTGAATGGTAACGCCTGGCCGTTTTAGACTTGGGCAGCAGGCCAGAGCGGGATAGAATAGAGCGAGGAATAGGCCGACCGATCCTCACGGTCGGCGTCTAAGGCAAGACCCCCACAGCATTACCAAATTTGTCGAGAAGCGCATTGGAACGCGAACTGACGGTCGACCTACGATGAAACTTGCGGTTGCATTTGTGTTGGCGCTGCTGGTTCCCGGCGTGCTCAGGGCGCAGGACGCCGCTAAGACTCCATCTGCACAGTCGCACCAGGCCAGCTTGCAAGGGATGGTCACCAAGGATCCAGGCAGTGAGCCCTTGAAGAAGGCGCTGATCGAGCTGATCGCCGAGAGTCAGGGCGAAGGTGGAAACTACACCGCACTCACTGGCGCGGATGGAAATTTTCGCATTGAAAACATTGCGCCGGGACGCTATCGCTTGTTCGTGGAGCGCACCGGCTACCAGGAAGTCGACAAGCATCGCCGCAGGACGGATGGGCGCGAGCTCACCCTGAATGCGGGGCAGGAATTGAAGGATCTTGTTATTCGTCTGCAGGCCGCTGCGGTGGTGGAAGGGCGCGTGACCGACGAAGAGGGAGATCCCATGGCGGAAGCGCAAGTTACGGTTTTGCGCCAGACTTTTGTCGCGGGCCGCAGTCGATGGGAGCAGGTGGGGGCCGAGCGCGCGAACGATCTTGGCGAATACCGAATTGCGGGGCTTGCGGCCGGTAACTATTTTGTGTCGGTGACGCCGCCGCCTGACTTTAGAAGTTTGATTGAGACCAGCAGCACTTCGGCGGTGACCCATCCAGCCGCGGCCTTTGACAAGCCCACGCCCACGGCCTACCAAACAACTTATTATCCCGGCACGCGCGATCGTGGGCAGGCGGCGACAATCCAGTTGCATGCCGGCGAGGACTTTCCGATGAATTTCTCGTTGACGCCGAGTCCCAGCTTGACCATTCGGGGCTCGGTTGTGAATCTGCCGACTGGTTCTTCTGCGGCGATTGTGCTGCAATCCAAAGATTTCGGATTGGTATTGAACGGTGCGGAGATGCACAAAGACGGCAGCTTCGAGATTCGTGACATTTCTCCCGGAGCCTATACGATTCTGGCGACGGTGGATAACGTTGCCATGCCGATGATGGCGCGTCAATCGTTGCAGCTTGCGGAAAGCGTTGACGGATTGCGGCTCGCGCCTCAAACCGGCGGAACGATTCGCGGGCGGCTTCGGACGGAGGCTGGTGGTAACGTCCGGCTCGATCCCAGCCGGATGTTTCTTTTGCTGCACGAGCTTGATGGCGATGATGAGATGTTGGGTGCGGTCAACGCAGGGCAAGGTTCTCCAACGCTGGCGCACGTCAACCTGGACGGCAGCTTTGAGTGGAAGAATGTTCCCGCAGGTCGGTACTCCGTTCAGATTGCGGAGGCCAGCGGAATGCCGGATTGGTTTCTGAAATCCGTGGTGGCGGGCGGGCGCGAAGCGTTGGATTCGGGTTTCAGCCTAAGCGGAGGCGTCACGCCGCTGGATTTACTGGCCAGCGCCAATGGAGCGACCACCGAGGGCGTAGCCACAAATGAAAAGGATGAACCCATCAACGACGCGGTGGTTGTCGCCGTACCCGAATCGCGCTTTCGCGGCCGACCGTAGCGCTATCGCAAAGCCATCAGCGATCAAAGTGGACACTTCACGCTGCGAGGCTTGTCTCCGGGCAATTACACAATCTTCGCGTGGGATAGGGTGGACGGTGAAGCTTACTACAATCCCGAATTTCTGAAGAGCTACGAAGGGCAGGGGAAAGCGTTGCAGGTAAACGAGGGAGATCTCTTGCGAGTGCAAGTGAGAGTTGCTCTGACTTCTGGAGACGAGCCATAAGCGCACTCTCGGACGCTGCCGCAATTTTTACATGTGTCCGCAGACTCAGAAGGGCCGTTTTTTGATATGCAGTCGAGAATCTGGGTCGACTAGCATCCTGAAAATGTGGTGCTTTATCCGCTTCCACAGGCGATTGACGAGCTTGGCATGTGAATTGCAATTAGCACAGCGCGTATTCGGAGGTAGCGTATGTCCACTATGAGCGATGCAGAATTCGTTCGCCTGCTTAAGAAGGACGTTGATTACTTTACGCGAGCGCTGGAGCGCTTCGAGAATCTAATTCCGAGCGTGTGCGCGCCGGTGCAGGATCAATGGCGGTTGCAAGCCCAGGCCCGTAAGGACTTCGCGCTCGAACTCGAGATTCTGTTGGATAGGGCTGAGCGGTGCATTGATCCCTTGTTGCAGGGCACGGAAAACGACAATGGACGGGAGTCGAATTCCTACTAGCTTGGCAAGCGGTTTTCTTTCTGGCTGCTGCTTAAATTTCAGGCCAAGTGCTCGGCCGCTGGAATCCGGTAGAATAGAAGTTTTCAGCCGACCGATTTGCTGGTTTCTCACCTCATCCTGTCTTCGACACTGGCCGCATGGTCTGCCCCTAAGGGCATTGGGCCTTATCTCCGCCAGCACTTATTGGACAAGACTTTTCAGGGGCTTTACCACACTGATGCGTTCGATCGCGCGTTACTAATTCCGTATTTCATTGTGCTCGTGCTGCTGGCGGGCTACGGAATGCACCGCTACGTTCTGGTCTATCTGTATTACAAGCACAAGAAGAATCGCACAACTGAGCCGGCTGCGCTGTTCGAAGAACTTCCCCGAGTCACGGTGCAGCTGCCGATCTTTAACGAACAGTATGTAGTGGAGCGGTTGTTGGACTCGATCTGCAAGATGAAATATCCGCGTGAGAAGCTCGACATTCAAGTGCTGGACGATTCCACGGACGAAACGGTGGACGTGGCGCGAAACCTGGTAGAGCGTTACGCGGCGCTGGGGAATCCTATCACCTACCATCAGCGCAGCAAGCGCGCGGGCTTCAAGGCGGGGGCGCTGGCCGAGGGACTGAAGACAGCGAAGGGTGAATTCGTCGCCATCTTTGATGCCGACTTCACTCCGCCGGAGGATTTTCTGTTGCGCACCATCCACCACTTCACCGATCCCAAGATCGGCATGGTGCAAACCCGCTGGACGCATATCAACCGCAATTATTCGTTTCTCACGCAGGTGGAGGCCATCCTGCTCGACGGGCACTTCGTGCTCGAGCACTCGGGACGCGCCCGCAGTGGCGTTTTCTTCAACTTCAACGGAACCGCGGGAGTGTGGCGGCGTGCGGCAATCGAGGAGGCCGGCGGCTGGCAGCACGACACGCTCACCGAAGACACGGATCTTTCTTACCGCGCGCAGCTCAAAGGGTGGAAGTTTCTTTATTTGCAGGATGTCGAATGCCCGGCCGAGTTGCCGGTCGAGATGACCGCGTTCAAGACTCAGCAAGCACGTTGGGCCAAGGGACTGATCCAGACCGGAAAGAAAATCCTGCCGCGCGTTTTGCGCAGTGATGTGCCGTTGCGTACCAAGGTGGAAGCGTGGTATCACCTCACTGCGAATCTGAGCTACCCGCTCATGATCGTGCTTTCGGTGCTGATGCTGCCCGCGATGATCATCCGCTTTTACCAGGGATGGTTTCAGATGCTGTTTATCGATCTGCCGCTGTTTATGGCGTCGACGTTTTCTATTTCAAGTTTTTATTTGGTTTCGCAGCGTGAGCTTTTTCCTAAGAGCTGGCCACGGGCGCTGCTATATCTGCCGTTCTTGATGGCCCTCGGCATCGGGCTGACCATAACCAATACCAAAGCGGTGATCGAGGCGCTCATCGGCAAGGAGAGCGCTTTTGCACGCACACCCAAGTATCACGTGGAGTCGAAGAAAGACAAAGTTCGATCGACCAAGTACCGCAAACGCCTGGGTTGGGTGCCATGGCTGGAACTAGTGATCGGCACTTACTTTGCGCTGACGGTTTTCTACGCTATCGAAAACGAGAACTACGTTACGATTCCATTCCTGCTGCTGTTCGTGGTTGGTTATTGGTACACCGGCTTGATGTCCCTGCTGCAGGGACGGTTCTCCGGTGTGGCGCTGAGTGCGGAATCCCACACCAAACCATTTCCCGTGGGAGTGTAGACTCCGAACGTCTCCGGTGTGAGCTTTCTTTCGCTTGACCACTCGGGTACAATCCAGTCGCCAAAAGTTTCTCATCGGGCCCGGCACGCCATTTGAACGTCGCGAGCACTTCGCGGTTCCCAGGAGGTTCCGATGCTCCGCTCACACAGGCTATGGTCTCTTTCAGGACTGGCATTTATTGTTAGCTCGCTAATTAGTTGCGGTCCGCATGATTCCAACGAGTACTTTGTGTTCGTAGCGGCCAATCTGCAAGTACCCTATTGGCAAGCGGCCGGCTCAGGGTTCACCAAGGCGGGGGCGCAATTCAAGGTGCGCGCGGAGTTCGTTGGCCCGAACAACTACGACCCGAAAGCCGAACGCGACGCTCTTGATCAGGCAGTGCAGCAGAAGGCTACCGGCATCTTGCTCGGCGTCACCGACCCGGCGTTGCTTAAGGACAGCATCGACAAGGCCATCGCCGCCGGAATCCCGGTGATCACCATGGATTCGGACGCTCCCGCCAGCAAGCGACTCTTCTTCATCGCCACCAACAATTATCAGGTTGGCATCAGCGGCGGCCTGCGCCTGGCGCAGGAGTTGAAGGGGAAGGGCAACGTTGTGGTGTTCACCATGCCCGACCAGCACAATATGCAAGATCGTCTGCACGGCTATCGCGACGCGTTCGAACGCACTCCTGGCATCAAAATCGTGCGGGTCGTCGATATCCAGGGTGATCCTCGCATCGCATTCGATACCACGACGCAAATCATCGGCAAAGAAAAAGATCAGGTGGATGCTTTCGTCTGTCTCGAGGCGCAGTCGGGAAAGGAAGTGGCCGGCGTGCTCAACAGCTACCACATTACGGGCAAAGTGGTGATGGCCATGGACACCGATCCAGAGACCCTGCAATTTATCCAGAGCGGAGCAATCGCCGCTACCATTTCCCAGAAGCCATATACCATGGCGTTTGTCGGCATGCAGATGCTCGACAACCTCTATCACCACAAGCCGCCTTCGCTTGAGACCGACTGGTCGAAGGACAGCTTTGCGCCGATCCCTGCCTTTGTGGATACTGGTTCTGCGCTCATCGACAGGAGCAATGTGGAGTCATTCCTACAGTCAAAGCAGAGCGCGACCGGCACGCAGAAATAAAATGTGGGAAGGGTCGGTCTTTGATGGGCGAGCCGTCTAATCGATGCCTACTCGGGAACGGCTACTCTAGAATCTTCGGATGAATTACACCATGCGAAAATCGCGGCCTGTAGTTTGTCTGACGAGTTTGTTCGCCAGCTTCTTTTTTTTTGCTGCTACAGCTGAGGCGGGTTTCACGCTCGACCGCCAGCCAAATGCCGACTACCACGCTCGTCGCGAGGCCCTGGCGAAGAAAGCTGGAGGTGTTGTAGTTCTGTTCGCGCCGATGGAGAGTGAAGGGCCGAATGATCTCTACGGTTTTCGACAGGACGACAACTTCTACTACCTTTCCGGCTCGACCGAGCCAGGAGCGGCAATACTGATTGCACCGGCGGAAGAGGCCAAGGGCGATAAGCCGGCACGCTCCTACACTGAAATTCTCTTTCTACCTCCGCGAAATCTGACGCAGGAGAAGTGGACGGGACCAAAACTTGGCCCGGAAAATCCCGAGGCACCGGAGATCACGGGCTTCGATCATGTCGAAGACATGGCCAAACTCCCTGAGCAGGTCATGAAAGTGACCTCAGGGGTACGACCGGTGGTTTACACCGACGTTGCGTCGCACGATCAGACTTCGGCCAGCACCGAACCGCTTGCATTTTTGAAGGACGTGAATTCGTTCCTGAGTTTTCAGGACGTGAAACCCATGATCGATTCACTGCGCACCACCAAAGATGCTGGGGAACTGGCCCTGATTCGCAAGGCGGTCGACGCGTCGGTGGCAGCGCACTTCGCTGCATTCAAAGCAGTGAAGCCTAACGTGAACGAGCGCGAAATCTCGGCTCTCATGCAATATGAGTGGGGAAAGCGCGGTTGCGAGCGGCCTGCTTACGCCCCCATCGTGGGCTCCGGTTTCTATTCCACGGTGCTGCATTACTCTGACGATTCTAGTGTGATGAAGGCTGGGGATGTGGTGGTGATCGATGCCGCTGGCGAGTATTCGATGTACGCTTCCGACATTACCCGCACGCTTCCCATCAATGGCCACTTTACCGCGCGCCAGCGCGAAATCTACGACATCGTTCGCGGAGCGCAACAGGCCGCCGAGGCCGCTTTCAAGTCCGGCAAATCCAATATGAAGCGTGACGATCCGGACTCGCTCTACAAGGTCGCTTACGACTACATCAATACGCACGGCAAAGACCTGCACGGCGATGCGCTGGGAAAATACTTCATACACGGTCTGGGTCATCCTGTCGGCCTCAACGTGCATGACTCCACCGATCCCACCGTCCCGTTGGGGCCTGGGCAAGTCTTCACGATCGAACCTGGGATTTATATTCCCGAGGAAAGTCTTGGCGTGCGGATCGAAGATGACTATTACGTGGATCTCGACGGCAAGCTGATCAAACTCAGCGCTGCGTTACCGTCGAAAGCGGAAGATGTGGAGAAAGAGCTGGGCGGAAAGTAGCACGAGTTCGTTGCCTTAGAGTTGCTGCAGCTTTAGCCGCCGCCTCACGTCTGGGTCGACAGAGATGCAGTCGGTTGGATGCTTCACAAATCGCCCCCCGAGTTCATATGCCTGCTTCTCGAGAGCAATCTCTTCATAGGATCCGCCGCCAAGAAATCCGCGAACGTAATGCTCAGCGAAGCCCTGCAAGCCGAGCTGCCTGTATTGCACCGCATGCACCAGTTCGTGAAAAAGGACTTGGCGCGTGAGCGGCTCGACGTGCACCACTACATCCTGAAACGTGATGCCTGCCATCTCCGAGAAGCGGGGTGCGTTTGTGATCCCAATACTTCGCAACTGAGCATAGAACGCCGGCCCACTCGCCCTTCCGCGCACGATTTTTACCGTTTCCAGCACCTCCGCGGAAAGAACGATTGCAGCGCGGATCTAGGAGGCGGCTCGATTGACGAAGCCTTGGCTAGGAGTGAGGTTCTCTGCTCCGAAATATATGCCGCAACCCAATTTGCGAGTTGTCGAATCTGAGGTTCAGTTAATTGTGGATGAGGCATGTTTTCTATGAGATGTATTCGCGAATATATTCGTCCTGCGAATTCGCGAGCTCGTGCAGGTCTCCATCAAAGATTATTTTGCCCTCGCGCAGGACCAGAAAGCTCATGGGCACCTCGCAATGCTTTCCTGGGGGCAGCGGGAGCAGGTGGTTGGCCTGTTTGTCGAACTGGTGCGTGGCCATGGTGAACGCGTCTTGCAGGCGGTGCGTTACCAGCAAGGCGCTGGTGCTATTGACGTCGCGCTGCTTCACAATCAGTTCAATGATGGTGTTGGAAGTCACTGGATCCAGGCCACCTGTGGGCGAATCATAGAGGAGCAGTTCGGGTTGCGTGATCAGAGCGCGAGCAATGGCTACGCGCCGGCGCATGCCGCCGGATAACTCCGACGGATACAGATCGAGCGTGTTCTCTAGTTCAACGAAGCGTAATGCCTCGCGCACTCTGCGATCGACATTCTCGTTATAGATGCCGTGTTCCTCCAGCAGGCGGAACGCAACATTTTCGCGCACGGTGAGAGAATCGAACAGCGCGCTCTCCTGGAAGACCATCCCGATTCGCCC
>Ga0187873_1003263_pt1 | contig 11786 bp, 8 predicted proteins | sample June2016WEW_16_1_2_FD_133012 | JGI IMG/M metagenome (GOLD analysis project Ga0187873, IMG submission 133012) | Peatland microbial communities from SPRUCE experiment site at the Marcell Experimental Forest, Minnesota, USA - June2016WEW_16_100 | ecosystem: Environmental > Terrestrial > Soil >... | reverse complement strand
GGCAGCCTGATTGCACATTTAAAACTTCTGCATCAGGGAAATAACGGTCTCTCGGCTCCAAAGCCGCCTGAATCTTCCGGTCAGGCATTAACCGAAAGCCCGGAAGCGTATTCCGTTGTATTGATGGAATTCGAAACTCAAGATGTTTACGGGCGTCCTGTACCACTCGAGAAGGAAGCGGTCCGAGAAATACGCGTTCAGCTGCAGAGAGTCCTCGAAGGGAAGGAGTCCGTCCTGTTTTATGGTGAAAAAGAACTCCTCGTGTTTATGCCCGGAGTGTCTTCTGAATTGCTGCCTGGCCGCGTGCGGAACCTGAGGGATGCGTTCCATCAATGGCGCGCCGCCCGCTTGGAGGAGCAACGCATGGCCCGCGTCAGCATAGGATTCTCCGTATGCGAAGGGGAAGAGGATCTCTCCCGTACCCTCGAGGTTGCTTCGGCCGTTATGCATCCCGAATCCGAGGACGACATAGCCTAAAAACCTTTACGCGTTTACGGGTTCACGCGTTTACGCGTTGGAATAGCTGTGTAGAACGCGTGAACACGTGAACGCGTCAACCCGTAAACGAATTTAACTGCAGAATTTATCGAGGACAGGCTGATAATGCAGTGAACCGGCCAAAATTCTGCGGGCGATGCTTTGCACCCGTTCTTCTTCCCTTTCGTTGCAGAGAGCGGGAATTTCTATCCCTTTATCCAGAACAGTGCTGAGCCTGACCATGTGAACCATTTCATGGGTCAGGATGTAGACGAAGAATGGATAGAGATTTCCGGCCAGCTTTTCTCTTTCAGCGGCCGCCAGAATGCTTCGATCGTCAAGTTCGATTCGATAAAAATTGAAGGGCCGGTTCCGGTTTACTCTTTGCAGGCAACGCACCCGAGCCAGCATGGATTCGGGAAGCGGCTCCCATCCCTGATCTGCCCGGGTGAGCAAGTCAAACCGAAGCTGTTCCCAGCGAAACGGGGGAATACAGTAGTACCCCGAGGTACGCTCCTCCGCTTCATCGAGAGCCTTAACGATCAGGCTGCGTTGTGGCATCGAAAACTGCAGAATTCCCTCATTCGGGATCATGTTTTGCTTTCGGAGCTCTTTTCGGCGCCCTTCGAATCCGAAGAGCTTTTTTTCGTTTCAGTCTTATCGGCGCCCTCGTTCGTCTTTGGCTTGTCCGTGGCGCTGCTCGAAGACCTTTGGGCATAATCGGTGAGATACCATCCGCTCCCTTTGAGCTGGAAGCTCGATTGACTGATCAACTTCTCGACTCTGGATTTACAGAATTTGCATTGGGTCAGCGGTTCATCGGTAATCTTCTGGAAGGCCTCGAAAACTTCGCCGCATTTTGTGCATTGGTACTCGTATATCGGCACTGGCCGTACCTCCGTTTTAGAATAGCGATAATAATATAATATCCGGCCTCTGGTCAGTCAAATGCCGAGAGGATCCGTTTGCGCGCGTACGAGTTCACGCGTTAACGAGTTAACCCCCAACGCGTAAACGCGTTAACGCGTGAACCCGTAAACGGTCAATCCGCGAATTCAGCCACAACGCGGTTGGGAATCAACTTGGCTTCGTAAGCGCGATCAAACAGTGTCTGCACCGCCCGGCGACCTTCCTCTCCGTAATCGAGAGTCCTCTCGTTCACGTACATTCCAACGAAGCGATCCGCAGTCCTGGTGTCCAGGTCCCGCGCAAACTGCATTGCGTATTCCAATGCCTCCCCGCGGTGGTCGAGGGCGTACTGGATACTTGCCTTCAAAAGCTTTGAAATTTCCCGGATATCCTCTTGCCCGAGGTCTCTACGGACCCCGTTGCCTCCGAGCGGCAGGGGAAGCCCGGTGATCGTGTTCCACCATTCGCCCAAATCGACGATTTTATGCAATTGATGGGCGGCATACATGAGCTGACCTTCATGGATTAAAAGGCCGGCATCGGCTTCCTTGTTCCGGACCGCGTTCATGATCTGATCGAAGGGGATTACGACGCTCTCAAAATCGGGCTGAAACAGTTTTAGAGTCAAATAGGCTGTGGTCATAGTACCGGGGATTGCGATCTTCTTTCCGCGTAAATCGTCGGGACTCCAGGGCTGCCGGGCCACCACCATCGGGCCATAGCGATCACCCATGCTGGCTCCCGAGGGAAGCAGCATGTATTTGTCTGCTATCCGCACATATGCGTGAAATGAGATCGCCGTGATTTCGTATTCCCCATTCAGCGCTTTGCGATTGAGCGTCTCGATATCTTGCAGAGTATGGCTGAAGTGAAACTTGCCCGTCGGAAGTTTCCCTTTTGCCAGAGCATAAAACATGAAAGCGTCGTCCGAATCAGGGCTGTGCGCAATGCGTATATCCATGTTCACCTTTCTTGAAGGATGCCGAATTGCATACGGTATCCTGTATTTCTATTCGTCATGACCAAAGACTTGAGTGCGAAAAAACGTCACCAAAGCCTCTTTCCGGATACGGTCCTTTGCATGAAGCGGAATTAAACTCTTGAGCGGCCACCGGAGAAGAGACATTTCATAATCCATTGTTAATCCGCAGCCGCACAGATACCAGGCATACAGAAGTCCAAAAAGCAGGCCCGGAGGAAGAAAACCTTCATGATCGTTTATTGTAATCCGATACTTCAGGGCATCTTCCGGATCCGGCGTCAATCGGGCCAGTTTCAGATATGTCTGGAGCTGCGACTCGTTTAGAAAACAGCGCCGAACGTCAGGCGGATTCAGCACAATCTCATACGACCGCGCTCCATCGTGCTCGATCCAGCGGCGTTGATTGATATATTGGCCCAGCAAAGATTCGCCGAGTGCTACCAGCAGATCCTCCCGAAGCGTCGAAGGGTTGCCTAAAATATCTTGATGGAGCTTCAGATATTGATCCTGGGGATCATAGTAGCCAAGGACATTGTCCCACTCTCTGTTACGGTTCCATTCCTTTGCGGGAATAATAACGGCGCCGCGGAAAAAAGCTAAATGAGAGGGTCGGATGTCCCGGTTTTCTCCAGCAAGCTCGAGCAGATAATTTCTAAAATCAACCGGGTGGAATTCTTTGTCGCTCAGGGCCTCCCGGATCGAATTCAAATAATTACAGATGAGTTTGCCCCTGTCTGACTTTTTCAGATTGCAGAATCTGGCTGGCCGGCTCGCCGTGCCTTTCCGAACCCGAGAGTGTCTGAGAGAATATTTGCTTTGCTCTTTCAGACATTTGTCCGCATAAAGCAGAGTGCGGATCGCCAGGGCGAACCGCCTGGCATCGTGCTGAATCACCTGTGTCTTCTTTTCGCGCTCCGAAGAAAAGAGCGTCGCTTCGACAGGCCGAAACCCCATCGCTTCGACTCGGGTTCTGTCCAGGTGGATGGGGCTCTTCCCCTCAAGGGCGTAATTGCGAAGGATATATCTGGGGACGCGTTCCAAATTTGCGGTCAAAACGACGTCGAACAAGCCGCCGATCCCGAGCGGAACGTTCCGGTCATAGGCCTCGATCAAATCCGAGACGAGAAATCCTCGCCCCTGATTTCTAAGGGAAATGTCCGTTTCCCCCTCCTGTATCCAGGAATTGGCGCCCAGGATTTTCAATGCCCCGGCATTCGCGCGGATTGCACTGACGATCGGGTCCAGTTGAAGGATAGGGATAATGCTGGTGTACACGCTTCCCGGCGCATAAATGATCAGGTCGGCTTCCCTGAGGGCATTCTGAACAGCCGCGCTCACAATCGGCTTGTACGCGAATTCTGCGACCACTCGTTCCACAGGAGAGTCACGATGAATCCGGGCCGATTTGCTCTGTCCGTAGACTTCCACCCCATTTGCATAACGCAGCTTGAGTTGACCGGGAGCAGCGGTTGCCGGATGGATCCGTCCGGTGGGGGCTCCGATTAGGGCTGCGATACGATCGATTCCTGTTTGAACCTCACGCAGACCGGGAGGGCGATGCGTGCGTCCTTGAGCCGCCCTGAAGATCGCCGACGTCAGGAGCACATTTCCCAGGGAGTGACCGGCTGGAATAATCATGGGGCCTGGGTTCCCGGGCGAGACATATCTGCCCAGCTGGGCAAAAGAATCGGCGAGCTCCTTTGGGCAGGCATCGCGCAGATTGGCGGACACTGTAGTCAGCGGATCCAGGAGGTTTTCAAAGTGCACAGGCTTTTCCGGGAAACGATAGCTGAACAGAGCATGAATCATTCGAACCAGATCGTCCGCTTGCCGTTCAGAAAGATGATATCTTCGCTGCAGATTAACCGGCATGATGGACGAAATCAGGAGCTTTCTCAAATCTCCGATGCCAATCAAGGGCAAGTACCTTAAAAGTCGACCGGTAGACCCTCCGTCATCTGTGGTGCACACGACGACATGGAGAGAGGAGAATTCTCCTTTCACTCCGGTCCGCGGCTGATCGGGCCAGTCCGGCATTTGCGAATTACCGCCCACAACGGTCGACAATCCTGTGCCGCCGCCGAGAATCACGACGCGGGTGCTGCGAAGATCGAATTGCAGAACCTTTTCCGCCAGGCCTTCCAACCCGGGAGGAGCATGCGGAGCCAGTGTTCCGGTTAAGAGGAACTCAACCAGATGTTCGATGGGAGTCCGCGAGATATCCGGCTGCCAGGAAGCCGTCTTGTGCAGTTCGGATAGAAATCCTTTAGGGGGAATTGCCTGCATAGAGTATCAAAGCGATGGGATTATAGAATCCCTTTTTTGAAGGCGTATGAAACTGCCTGCGCCTTGCTATGCAAATCGAGTTTCACAAGGATGTTTTGTATGTGGTTCCGGGCCGTAAAATGACTGATGTTCAGCTTTTGCGCCAAACCTTCGGTGGAAAGCCCTTCCGCGAGCAACGTCAAAACCTCGATCTCTCTTCCGGAAAGAGCGACGGAAGGCCGATCCGGCGCCGGATGCCGTGCAGCCGCAAGATGTTTGACCGCTGGCTTTTCTGCGGAGGCCGCTTTGGGCGCCAGCCCATGGCTTCCCAGATCAGAGAGAAACTGATCGATTGCCAGCTCTGCCTTTTTTTCTCGAGTAATATCGCGGAAAATATGGGCAACAAACGGCTCCTCGGCATTCGCAGGCGAAACGATGCTGACGTTCAGCCAGAGGGGCTCCCCATCGTTTGTTTGCGTCAATAGATCGAAATTCTTCTGTAGTGCTCCCCGAAGGACGCCTGCGTGGATTCTGCAGTTCTGGCTGCAGAATGGCTTGTCAGGAGAAATCCTGCCCGAGATCAGCCGATAGCAATCTTGGTTCAATACGTCGATTTCGGTGTATTTGAGGATTCTCTCGGCTCCCTTGTTCCACCGGACGATGTGTTTATTGACATCCACAACATACACACCGTCGCCCGTGTTGCAGAGTGTGTCCAAATCTTCTCTTTCACGCATGAGCCGCACTCCCAGATCTCAACAGGATCATAACCGCGACTGATTTGATTCTCGAGAACATCTGCCCGATTCCCCCAAACGTTCCGATAAGGCGTCCTAGTTGATTCTGCGAAATTTAGACTGAAGGATCGCGATCTTTTCCTGGAGCGAAGGCTCGGGCGCCTTGGGTGAAGGCTCTTTTTTCCGCTCCGGTTCCACAGCGCCTTCAGGCCTCCGTGCGCCTCTCTTCCGGTGTCGCGGCGGGCCGTCATGCTGCCTGTTCGGCCTGGGCCGCACCTCTGGAAGGGCAGTCCTTTCAGCTGGTGCGGCAGGAGAAGCCGCATCCACAGCGGAGCCGGCAGCCGCTGTGGCGCGCTCCGGATTGCGGGCCAGCGCTGGAGACTTTTGTGCCCACCTCTGCCGTTTCTTTCGTCGCCTCTGGAGCGCAGGCAACAGAGCTTTCATCGACAACCCGATCCTCTTGGTTTCGGGCTCGACCGATATTACCTTGACCTGGACGACATCTCCGACCTTCACCGCTTCCCGCGGATCCCGGATAAACCGATTGGACATCTGGCTCAGGTGCACGAGCCCGTCCTGACGAACTCCGATATCGACGAACGCGCCGAAATTGGTAACGTTGGTGACAGTTCCCTCAAGTGCCATCCCCGGTTTGAGATCGGCCATCTCTTTTACATCCGCTCTAAACTTGGGGACCCTGAAGCTCTTTCTCGGATCCCGGCTCGGGTGGAACAGCTCCTCGCGTATGTGCTGCAGCGTGGGGATCCCTATGGATTCGCTGACGAATTCCTCAAATTTCAAAGACGAAATCAATTCCCTGTTCCCGATCAGATCCGGGATTCCGACATTCAAGCCGGCTGCCATCTTTTCAACAACCGGGTAGGATTCGGGATGGACCGCCGTGCGGTCAAGGGCGTTCTCGCCATCCGGAATGCGCAAGAATGCCGCAGATTGCTCGTAAGTGGAATCGTCCATCCCGACCGCGGATTTTATCGCGGGACGGGATCGGAAAGGACCTTGAGCCGTCCGGTATGCCACAATCCTGCGGGCGAGTTTTTCGTTCAGGCCGGACACGTAGCGCAACAGAGGCTCGCCGGCCGCATTCACGCTGACTCCAACCTTATTGACGCAATACTGTACGGTTTGCACCAATCCCCGGTGCAGTTCCTTCTGATCCACGTCATGTTGGTACTGTCCGACGCCGATCAGCTTCGGATCTATCTTCACGAGTTCCGCAAGCGGATCCTGCAGACGGCGGGCAAGACTTACCGCACAACGGGCGGAAGCGCTCCAATCCGGAAACTCTTCGCGGGCAATGCGGGAGGAGGAATAGATCGCGATTCCTGCGTCATTGACCGCTGCAATCAGGATATCGCCCAGACCTTCTTCCGATAGAATCTGTCGCAGGGCGGTCTCGAGTTCGCGCGCTCCGGTTCCGGTTCCGATCGAGATTGCCCGCACATTGTACTTCGCGATCAGGTCGCGCAGGATTTTTCGAGCTTCCTCGATCTCGGCATTCGAACTCGAATCATTTCCTCCCGCGACGGGTTCCTCCGTCGGTGCGCCCGCCTCAACTGCAAACGCGATGGCAGCAGCGTTACTGACAATTGCGCTCTCCTGGACCGGTGGATTTTCGGCTGCCTCTGGTGCGGACGCATCGGCAGGCGGAGATGAGGACTCAGCATTCGTCTCCAGCGCATCAGCCTGTGCGGACTCACTGACCGCAGGCGGCTCCTCCGCAATCGCTTCTTGCGGAGGTTCGGCAGATGGGACTGCAGCCTCGATCTGCGGTTCGCCGCTTTGCCCGGCCGAGTTGGCTTGTTCTGCAGGTGCGGGTTCCGGTTCCGGCGCTTTAATCTCCGGTTTTGCGGCCTTGGAACTTTGCGAAAACCTGATTTTCGCTCCCTCAAGAAACACACCGGCTTCGTTCACCACGGCAACGTTGCATTCATCCCCTTTTCCCAAATCAACGCCCAAAACGACAATTGGGCCGGCAGGCGGCGACAGGAGCAAATTTGCCAGGTTTTCCTGAAAGACCCGGATCGCTTCACGGTCTGCGCGCTCCTTCAATTGAGTGCGGACTTCGGTCTCGATCAGGGGACGCAGGATGCGGTGATAGCTTTCCCGCACCGCAGCCTCGAGGATCGGAGCGAAAATGGATTCTTTCTCTTTGATGACCGAGTTCAGAAGGAATTCGATAGCCTTGGAAGCGTCCCCTTCTATCGAAGACATGAGAATTCCTTCTTTGCAACCCCGACGGATCGCCAAGACACGGTGCGAAGGGATGGTCGTGACCGGTTCCTTCCGCTCATAATACATGTTGTATTTGGTTTTCTGCCCGACCTTGGCCGGAACCACAGTTGAGACGACGAATCCCTCATGCCACAAAATTTCCCGCAGAGCTTTACGATAGTCGACATTTGCCCAGATCCACTCCGCAATAATATCCACCACGCCCTGAAGGGCCTGTTCTCGCGTGGAGATTCCCTTTGCAGGATCTACAGACACATTGAGGTGCTCCTCCACTCCCCAGGCATCGACTTCTTGGCTCCAGAAATATTCGGCCAGCGGCTCCAGTCCCTTTTCGATTGCCTCTGCTGCGCGCGTCTTTCTTCTGGGACGGAACTGGTGATGCAAATCATCTAGTTCGGCTTTAGTAAAGCAGCCTTCGATTCTTGCCCGAAGTTCATCCGTCAGTTTTCCCTGCTCCGACATGAATTTGAGAAGTGCGGCGCGTTGGTCGTACACTTCCCGGTAACGGGCCATGCGTTCCTGAATCGAACGAACTTTTGCTTCATCCAGGCCGCCTGTGGCTTCCTTGCGGTAATGCACGATGAATGGACCGGTCGCCCCTTTCTCAAAAAGAGAGACGGTAATGGCGACGGAGCTTTCCGGTAGAGTGGCTTCTTGAGCGATTCGAGCTATGATAGCAGCATCCATGGGCGATATTTTTACCGAGGTGGACTGCAGAATCAACCTGTAAATTCTACCCCAAACAATAAAGCATGCCACAAATTAGGCGAATCTGCACTCATGCAGCTTGGAAGGCGGGACCGAGCAGCCGTTTTGAAAATGCGGCAGGGTTAAAAAATCGGGATCGGCACCGGGATCCCGGGTCCCACAGGAAACCTGCGGCGAGTCTGACTGCTGGGGGCCGTCTGGATCACTCGATGGGCATTATTCAATTCGGCATCCGTGAAAGAAAGCTCATTGTAGGCGAACTTCAATGGCTTTTTCAGCTCGAGGTCGAATTGGGTCCCCGGACTGAGCACTAATTGGCGGTCCCGGGTAAAAAGCACCGTCGCAATACCGGCAGCCGCACCGACTCCCCCTCCGATGACGGCGCCAGTGCCGTGACCGGTTACCGCGCCGATGATGGCACCCGTGCTCGTAGTGCCGACAACAGTTCCCACTTCCTCTCCATTTGACGACGATCCGGCGGAGACTGTTTCGGACTTTCGGTCGATCTTCTCATTTCCGGCGCCATGAATTCCGCGGAACGTTGCGATAAACTCACGTTTTACGCCGTTTGGAAGCATAATGTCATCAAACCGAACTGCCAGACGCCCTTTTCCCTTAATCCTGCCGGGCTTGACAACCTCCGTAACCGTCCCTCTGATTGTGGAACCCTTAGGTATAACCAACCGCTGCTGGATCCAGACGGGGTATGTTGTGTCGGCATAGAATATGTCGCCTACCTGGCTGCTCCGGGTATTCAGGTAAGCCGTTAGAACAATGGGAATGACGGTCCCCTCGGGAACGATCATTTCAAAGTCCTGCTGGCTCTCCGGAGAAGGCTCCTGAGGAGAACCTGCCCAACTGGTTGAGACGACAATCATCAGCGCCAGAAACGGGGGAAGAGCGATTTTATTTTTCATGGTAGTTTCCTTTGCGCATCTCATCGGATGTCCAAGGATTTTCGACTACAGATATGATGGACCAAAGCCGGCCTGTTTCTCAAATTATTTTAATCCGCATGCTTCAGATTTTTAGAATCATACCGTTGTGGGTTTGGAGAGAGGAATTTATGCCAGGTGCCTTGGCAACACTGGTGCCGGTCTGAGTTTCTCCACTACCCCAATTCCGATCATTTGCGTCAAGCCGGCATTAGTAATAAAATATTCATTCTCGGACAGGCTCCTGGGCAGTTCACCACTTAGGGCCTGTGACGAAATAAGTGAAGCACTTCGGCGCGAGCGCCGGGCGGGGAGATGCAAGGCGCCGCGACGCAGGCGATGCGGTGTCATCGTCGAGGAGCGGCAACACCGCAGATGCCCGCCCGCCGCCGCGCCCCTTCGGGCTGCGGCCCGCAGGCTCGCTGGCTGCGTTGCTCGCTCCTTACATACAACCCGGTATGCTCGTCGCTCACGCCTTGCCAGCGGGCCTGGGGGCCTGCAGCGAAGTGCGTCACTTATTTCGTCACAGGCCCTAAGCTCCGGATAGTTTGGAGCATGTGGGTGAATTATATAAATCGAGCCCTCTGGATTGAAATGATTTCAGATCAGGACGCAAAATTGGGCACCACAAAACCCGGATCCCAGCGGACGGACACGGCGGACAACATATTGCGGCGGGCAAAGCAGCCTTTGAGCGTTTTTTTCTCGCCCAAAACGGTCGCCGTCCTGGGGGCGACGGAAACCGTCGGCAGCATGGGAAGGACGGTGTTGTGGAATCTTTTCACGAATCCTTTCGGAGGGACTGTCTTTCCTGTAAATCCAAAGCGTGCGAGTGTTTTGGGGATCAAGGCATACCCGACCATTGCGGCCGTTCCTGAAAAAGTGGATCTGGCGGTTTTGGCAACGCCCCCCGATACCGTCCCGGGTCTTATTGGTGAATGTGCCGACGCTGGGGTTAAGGGCGCGATCGTGCTCTCTGCGGGATTCAAGGAAACCGGACCCGCCGGCCTGGAACTGGAAGAAAAAATCCGCGCCAATGCACGTCGCGGGGCGTTGCGTGTAGTCGGCCCTAACTGCCTGGGTGTTATGAGCCCCCTGACGGGATTGAACGCCACTTTCGCAGTAGGGATGGCGCGACCGGGGAACGTGGCGTTCATAAGCCAAAGCGGCGCATTGTGCACGGCGGTGCTTAACTGGAGCCTTCGGGAAATGGTGGGCTTCAGCTGTTTCATTTCGATCGGCTCCATGGTTGATGTCGGCTGGGGCGATCTGATCGATTATCTTGGGGACGACCAGAAGACCCGCAGCATTGTGATGTACATGGAGTCCGTTGGCGATGCCCGGTCGTTCCTGTCGGCTGCACGAGAAGTCGCGCTGACCAAGCCTATCATTGTGATCAAGGCAGGACGCACAGAGGAGGCAGGGAGAGCCGCTTCTTCCCACACCGGATCCCTCACAGGTTCGGATGACGTATTGGAGGCGGCGTTTAGGCGGGGCGGGGTTCTGCGAGTCAATAATATCTCCGATCTCTTCGATATGGCGGAAGTGCTTGCGAAGCAGCCCCGCCCCAAAGGTCCCAGACTGGCGATTATCACCAACGCCGGTGGTCTTGGTGTGCTTGCAACTGATGCTCTTATCAGCAGTGGCGGGGAACTGGCGAACCTTTCCCAGGAATCCATGGCTGCCCTCAATGAACTCCTGCCTCCCCATTGGAGCCATAATAATCCCATCGACATCCTTGGAGACGCTTCACCGGAACGCTACGTGGGTGCAGTGGAGATTGCGGCAAAGGACTCGAACACTGACGGAGTTCTGGTTATTCTCACTCCTCAGGCGAATACGGATCCCACGAGGACCGCCGAGCAGCTGAAACCTCTCGCGAAACTTGACGGCAAGCCGATACTCGCCAGCTGGATGGGAGGCGCCGAGGTGGCTACGGGAGAGACTATTTTGAACCGAAGCAATATTCCGACATTCCAGTATCCGGATACGGCGGTGCGGGCTTTCAATTATATGTGGCGCTACACGTACAATCTTCGCGGCCTGTATGAAACCCCTATCTTATCCCAAGCACTGGATTCGGCGCGGGATCGCAGTCTTGCTGAAGGCTTGATTCAAAACGCCAGGAAATCCGGCCGGACCCTCCTTAACGAATTTGATTCCAAAAGAATTCTGCAGGCCTACGGCATCCCCGTCGTCGAAACCCGGATGGCTCTCGAGGAAGAAGAGGCGGTCGAGGCAGCGGAAAACCTTGAATATCCGGTGGTTTTAAAACTTGCATCCAATACCATTCCGCATAAAGCACAGGTCGGAGGAGTACTGCTGAATCTCGCCGACGCCGCAGCGGTGCGGAAAGCGTACGGGGAGATACGATCGACCGTTCAGAAAGATTTCGGACCAGATAGTTTCCAGGGTGTCACGGTTCAGCCGATGATTCAGTTTGATGGATGCGAAATTATCATCGGCAGCACTCTCGATCCGCAGTTCGGTCCCGTGTTGTTGTTCGGATCCGGAGGGCGG
>Ga0187873_1003259_pt1 | contig 11796 bp, 9 predicted proteins | sample June2016WEW_16_1_2_FD_133012 | JGI IMG/M metagenome (GOLD analysis project Ga0187873, IMG submission 133012) | Peatland microbial communities from SPRUCE experiment site at the Marcell Experimental Forest, Minnesota, USA - June2016WEW_16_100 | ecosystem: Environmental > Terrestrial > Soil >... | reverse complement strand
GGGGCAACGGGGCATACGGGGGCGGGCCTTCCGCCTGTCCTGTTCGGCCATTCCGACATCCATATTGCCCTCATTACGTCGAACACCCATCGGGGAAAAAAGGTCTCGGAAGTGTTTCCGCAGTTCCGCAGCCTTTCCGACTGCCATCTCCCTATCCTCCTTTATCAGAGAAATGCCGCAACATTACAACAACTTTTCTTTCTGTGCCCTTAATTTCCGACCGCTCGGTCCGACAATTAATGATATGAGCATTAGACCCGGCCTCAGCGTGAAGATCGTTACCGACATAGACGTCACGAAAGAAAGGATTCTCGTCAAAGGCTCCACCGTGCACGACGTGCAGGAGCCTTTCATAATCCTCGCCCAGACGGACCGCCCCATCCTGAAATCGATGCTTCATGAGGCGGTGATCGTCACCTACCTGATAAAGGAAAAGGACGACGCGGTTCGTCACGGTTTTACCGCGGAACTCGTCGAGTTCATCGACTACAGCCTCAACTCGGGCCAACAGGTGAAGGCCCTCGTGGTGAGAAGGACAGGCCCCGAAAAGCCGTACAGCATCAGAATGTCCTACCGCGCGGGCCCGACCGGCCGGAGCAATATCTCCATGTCCGTTTGCGCGAACAGCGTGAATATCATCGATATCTCCCTCGGCGGTGCGAAGTTCACCTACAGCACGCCTCTCGTCCTCAAGTCCGACGAGATCGCCCCGATAGGTTTGGAGATAGGCGGAAAGGTCTACACCCTGGAAGCGCACATCTTGAGAACGTGGCAGGGAGACTACGAAGGCGCCAGACGCCATCTCTGGTTTGCTTCGGCAGAATTCGTCAACATGAGCAAGACAATGGAGCGTGCCCTATCATGCAAAATCCACGACATAGAGCGGGAATCACGACAGAAGGGAGCATAGTAGCTCTGAGCTCTTCATAATGCACCTCGATAATTTAATACCTGCTTGCTCATTCACCAGACCTGCACGATCTGTCCGGCTATTCGGTGTGTGAACTCGTCCCCTTTCTACTGCCGTGCGGTAATTACCGTTACACAGATGAACCTGAAAGTGTTACAATATCTGATACGGCAGATGTCCGGGCGAACAGAGAAAAGGGTTGAAGCAACGACTGGGACCCGTGGAGACCTTTTGAACATACAAATTTTCGGCACCATCAAATGCCAGGACACCAGGAAAGCGCAGAGGTATTTCAAAGAACGGCGGATCCCCTTTCAGTTTGTCGATATCGCCGAGAAAGGGCTGAGCAAAGGGGAGTTGAACAGCCTCAAGACAGCGGTGGGCATTGATAACCTTATCGACCGCGGTTGCAAAGCGTACGCCCGGAAAAACCTGAAATACCTGACCCATGACATCGAAGAAGAACTCCTCAAAGACGCGCTGCTTCTGAAAACGCCTGTCGTGAGAAACGGCCGGGATGCGACTGTGGGGTATCAGCCTGACGTGTGGAAGGCCTGGAAATAGCATCTTCAGACGGAACTCCTCGTGAGTGCGTGGTCCTCACGCGCCTATCTTCCTGACTCGCCCTACTTCTCCACTTTCCAGGCGCACCTTAATCCCGCGGATATGAACGGGCGAACCGGTCAAGATGTCTTTCACTATCCCTTCGGTAAGCGCACCTGTCCGTTGATCCTTCTTGAGGACTATGGAAACTCTCATCCCCGGCCTCACATCTGCGCGCCGTGTTCCATCCACGCTCACTTTTCCTCCTTTGCCTGTGGTCCGGCAGCTGTTCCGGCTCCCTGCAAGCTTTGTCTGCAAAGCGGAGTTGCAGACGGTGATAGTCATGCAAAGCCCCCGCATATCACTTACCACCGAAACTCTGCGAGTTCAACAACAATAAAGGGGGCGGTCGGGACGATCTATTCGAAGTTTGCTTATTGGCGGCCAACGTGGTACACTATCTCTTCCATACATCGACAATCGGCGATGACCCGCAACCGGCTGGGAACAGTTCCCGGCTCATCTACACGCCTCGGTGTTCCGATTGTGCCGTTTTTCGGCAAACCGGGTTTCATCTTTGAAAAGAGGTTCGGAGGAGACTTAAATCTTCACTATCCTTCAGTATCCCACTGTTTTTGCCCTTCCTCGCATAGGGCGTTTTCGTGCCCTCTGATGCATGCCTGTGTGAAAGCAGCCGCAATTCTTTGGAAACGGGATCATACGTGCGGTCCAACAAAAGGAGGGTCCATGATCGAGCACAAACCGACAGAAGACAGTATGGTAGCTATGCAATTGACTACCGATGAGGGGGCGTTCATCTGCAATATCGATAAATCGGATATTACAAAGATGGCTGCCAGGGAATCGGGCACGTTCATAGTCATTCATTATGCCATTCGGCTCGATGCAATGTTCGAGGGGCAATACGAGATCCATAGGACAAAGATGATAGAAACAAGCGCAATCGATTTCTTCCAGTCCTTCACAAAGAAATCACGGTGTATTCTACGGAAGGTGTCAGCCAAGGGATAACCGGAAAGGAAACGCATGGGCTGACGACTTCTTTATGCAGATGGCGACCACACGATAGCCATACGTACAGATTCTAAGTGTCGGGCTTTGACCCGGCCAGCATATCCCTCAATTCCTGCCCTTGTACAATTTCCTTCTCGGAGAGGAGGCGTGCGAGCTCGTCGAGCACTTTCCGCCGCCCGGAAAGGATGTTCCGTACCCTTTGGTGGGCCAGTTCCATCACGGCGGAGATTTCCTCATCGATCTGGGTCGCCTTTGTTTCGCTGTAGGTCTTGTTCGGTGAATAGCCTTCGGGCGGAAACATGGGCTGGCGAGGCGACTCGTAGGTGACAAGCCCCAGGCGATCGCTCATACCGTATTCCGCCACCATGGATCGGGCAATGTCCGTGGCTCGCTGCAGGTCGTTTTGGGCCCCCGTGGAGACGTCTCCGAACACCAGTTCCTCCGCGACCCTGCCGCCCAAAAGTACGGCGAGACGATCGAGCAGCTCAGGACGCGTAAGCAGGTACCGGTCCTCTGTCGGCTGCTGCTGGGTATATCCGAGGGCAGCAATCCCGCGGGGAATTATGGAGATCTTGTGCACCCGGTCGGCGTGTTCCAAGGACTCGGCCACAATCGCATGTCCGGACTCATGAAACGCGACAATCCCTTTCTCCTGGGTATTCATGACCCTGTTCTTTTTCTCCAGTCCACCGACCACCCGGTCGATAGCCTCGTCGAATTCCGGCGATCCGACCGCCTCCTTATTCTTCCGGGCAGCCAGCAGGGCGGCTTCGTTCACGAGGTTAGCCAGGTCGGACCCCACAAAACCGGGGGTGAGGCTCGCGATTTTGCGGAGATCGACATCGGCGCCCAGAAGGACGCTCCTGGAATGGATTTTCAGGATCTCTTCCCGGCCGTTTATGTCGGGGCGGTCGACCAGAACCTGCCGGTCGAACCTTCCGGGACGCAAAAGTGCAGGGTCCAGGATTTCGGGTCGGTTCGTGGCAGCCATGATGATGACGCCTTTGTTCGATTCGAAACCATCCATCTCCACCAAAAGCTGGTTGAGCGTCTGCTCGCGCTCGTCGTTGCCTCCGAAGACGTTCATCCCCCGGGCCTTCCCCAACGCGTCAAGTTCGTCAATGAAGATGATACAGGGGGCCTGGCCGGTGGCCTGGGAGAAAAGATCGCGAACGCGGGATGCGCCTACGCCCACGAACATCTCCACGAACTCAGACCCGCTGATGCTGAAAAAAGGCACTTTTGCCTCCCCAGCCACCGCTTTTGCAAGGAGGGTCTTGCCAGTCCCGGGCGGTCCCACCAGAAGCACCCCTTTGGGTATCCTCCCGCCAAGCTTCTGGAATTTGTCCGGGGTCTTCAGGAACTCCACGACTTCCTGGAGCTCTTCTTTGGCCTCGTCAATCCCTGCAACGTCGGCGAAGGTGACCTTCGTCTCGCTCTCCGCAAAGAGCTTGGCCTTGCTCTTGCCAAAAGACATGACCCCTTGTCCCGGCCCCATTTTTTTGATGGCGAATCGCCAGATGAAAAACATAACGGCGATGGGAAGAAACCAGGAGAGGATGGTTCCCAGGAACTTACTGTCGTAATGTCCGGAATAATCGACCTTGCGGTCATCAAGCTCCTTGACGAGGCCGGGGTCATCGACCCGGACCGTGGTGAACTGCTGGTCCGGTTTGTTTTCCTTCCCTTTCAGTGTTCCGGAGATGCTATCCGGGCCTATGGTCAGCTTACTCACCGAGCCCTCAGCCACTTTCTGCTTAAACCGGCTGTAAGAGAGGGTCTCCACGTTGGAGGGAAAAAAGTATTGCTGCACATACATAAAAAGCAGGATAGCCATCAGGAAATACCAGATACTGAAATGGGTCTTCGGGGGCAGACCGTCCTTCTTTTTCCGTGGGCCCGGCTGTCCGAACAACGAGCGAAGCCTGTCTATCACATGCTCCTGAGACTTTTTGTCATTGGATGGCACACTCTCCTCCTTCGCAGCGTAAAAATAGTTCTTGCGGGACGATTGTTTCCCGGATCGGGAACAGGAAAGCCTACATGCCCCTCTTATACTACCACATATGGCGGCCCACTTCCCGCCTCATGCCTCTCGAGCGCACTCAAGCGCCTTGCGCTGCCTGCGGCAAGTCACAACCTGTTCGGTCATCGAAGCCAAAGGCCGGTCTTAAGGACCGTCCGGAGATGGTTTCCGAGATGCCTTTCCCGTATATATCCCCAGAGTTCTCAAATGCCCTGGTAATCGGCTCACAGTTTACTTGACAACCGCCCTGCTTTATAGAAGAATAGAACTTGCATCTGTATACAAGCGGAGGCAGGGAGGAGATGCATGCACGACAACCGGTCTGTAAATTCAAATCGATCCTTCCCGGAAAGGCAGGTGCGTAAGATGGACAACAAAGTCACCAACATATTGCTCTCGGGCGTCGGCGGCCAAGGCGCGATCCTCGCAAGCAACATCCTTGCCCACGTGTTTGTGGAAGCGGGCTATGACGTGAAAAAAAGCGAGGTCCACGGCATGGCCCAGAGAGGGGGGGATGTGACCACCCACTTCAGGTACGGCAAGAAGGTCTACTCGCCCCTCATCAAATACGGCGAGGTCGACTTCCTCCTCGCCTTCGAGCTCCTGGAGGCGCTCCGGTACATCAACCACTGCAAGGACTCGGCGCGCATCGTCATCAACGACCAGCGGATACTTCCCCCTGCCGTCAACCTGGGGCAGGCATCGTACCCCGACGACATACCGGCAATCTTCAGGAAGTATTTCAAGGAGAACGTCTATATTGTCAAAGGCCAGGAGATCGCCCTCTCCCTCGGGAACGCCCAGGCCGCCAACGTAGTGCTCGTCGGCGCCTTTTCCAACTTCTTCCCCGAGATAAAGGACGCCATGTGGACAAGCGCCCTTACGGACCTTCTCCCGAAGAAGCTCCACGGGCTGAACATAACGGCCTTCGAGAAGGGGAAGAAGGGGCTTTAGGTAATCTTTCTATTTGTCCTGTCGATCACCGTAGTACTGTAGTACTGCCGGAGGTGCGAGAACAATGGACGTGATGCGATTGGACAACGGGTTGAAGTGCATCCTGGAGAAAAGGGAGGGGTCGGGTGTCGTCGCAATGCAGGTCTGGGTAAAGGTGGGCAGCCGCAGCGAAGCCGACGGGATCGCCGGCATTACGCACTTTATCGAACATCTGATATTCAAGGGCACGGACGCAGGCGCCGGCTACGAGATCGCCCCGAAGATCGAAGCTATGGGCGGGAACATCAATGCGTTCACGTCTCACGAGACGACCGTCTACCACATTGTCATGCCCACACACTCCTTTGAAACCGGTTTTCGGCTCCTGGCCGACTCGGTCCGCAGCCCGGCTTTTCCGCAGGATGAATTGGAAAAGGAGAAAAAGGTCATTATCGAGGAGATAAAGATGGGCGAGGACGACCCCCAGCGGAAGCTCTTCACCGAGCTTTTTCGGGTCAGCTACCCCGGCCATCCCTATGGCCGGCCTATTATAGGGTACCGGGAATCGGTCTCTGCGATAGGTCGCTCCGATATCCTGTCGTATTTTAAGGAGCACTACACACCTCCGAACATGGCTGTTGTGGTGGTAGGGGATTTCGACGAAGAGCGCGTGCGGGACCTGCTCGACCGGCACCTGACGTGGCAGGTGGAACAGTCCGGAGCAGGCAAGGCGGCACAGACAAGCGACAGCCGCCGTCGCAATGAAGACCCCGTGACAGTCGTCGAAAAAGAGGTCGCGGAGAGTTACCTCGCCCTTTCCTACCCTATCGGCCCTTTCCTGCACCACGACACGCCGGTCCTTGACGTCCTTGCGAGGGTCCTGACTGACGGGGACAGTTCGCGCTTGCAGGCAACTCTGAAGCATGAGAAGGGTTTGGTGACGGATACGGACTCCTATGTATTTACGCCGCGGGAAAACGGCCTTTTTGTGCTTCTCGCGACGTTCAAAGGACACGACTACGAAAGGGTCGCGACCGTCATCGAGGCCGAACTCGGGCACATCTCGCAGGAAGGCATTGCCCCGTGGGAAGTTGAAAAGGCGAAGAACCTCGTCAGGGCCTCATATATTTACGGGGCTGAATCGGTTCAGGGAAGGGCACGCCTGCTCGGAAACTTTGAGACCCTTGCGGATGACCCCGCCTATGCCGACAGGTACCTGCACGCAGTCGGCTCGGTCACTGCCCAGGATCTGTCGGGCGTCCTCGCCGCGTACCTCGTGCAAGAAAAGAGGCGCACGGTGGCCCTTCTGCCCAGGAAAACATCCAACCCCGTCACCTTTCAGCTCGACAACGGCTTGCAGTGCGTCTACAACAGGAACACGGCAAGCCCCAGCTTTTCTTTTATGATCGGTTTTGTGGGGGGTCTCAAGGAAGAGAAGCAGGGACAGAACGGGAGCTTCAACCTCCTCTCACGGATGCTGCTGCGGGGGACGAAAGACCTCGACGCGCAAGGTGTTGCGCGGAAAATCGACACCCTGGCGGGGAATATTAGCCCGGTGAGCGGGAGAAACGTGTTCGCTCTTTCCGGGCGGTTTCTCGCAAAAGATTTTGGCAAGGGACTCGGGCTCTTGAAAGACCTCGTCGTCTCCACCGCCATCAATGAAGACGAGCTGAAGAAGGTGAAAGAAGAGGTCCTTTCCGAGATGCGCAGGCGTGACGATGACGCCGTGCAGTATACTTTCATGGAAATGAACACATTACTCTACAAGGGTCACCCTTACGCGATGGATCAGATGGGATCGGCCCGCGACGTGGCGGATCTGACCCTCCAGGATATAGAGGAATTGTACAGGGATTACGTGGGCCCCCGGAAAGCGGTACTCGCCCTGTCCGGTGATCTTGAGTTGAAAGCGGTTGAAGAGTTGGTGCGGTCGCTTTTCTCCGGTTGGGAGGGCGGCGGGCGGGAGGTGAAACAAATGGCCTACACCCTGACATCGGCCAGAGGGCAGGTGCTGCAGCGCGAGATGCACCAGACCCACATGGTCTTTGCCTTCATCGGGCCGGGCTTGATCGATGTCGACCGGTATCCCGTGGAGGTGATTACTGCCGTACTCTCCGGCATGGGCGGAAGGATCCACAGAAAACTCAGAGAAGAGAATCCTTACGCATACGCCCTCACCTTTTTCAATCAAGAGGCCTACGAGGCGGGCGCCATCGGTATCTACATCGGCACCGACCGCACCTACGCGGAGGACGTGGAGCGGATCGCGAGGGCCGAGATCGAGGAGATACGAAAGGCGGGATTCACCGAAGAAGAGGTGGCCGACGCGAAACGCTACATGATAGGGAACCATTACATACGGATGCAGACAAACGGACCCATTGCCTCGAACATGTGTCTCGACACAATATACGGCCTGCAGCCCGGTTTTTTTAAGGTATGGCCTGAGAAGGTGGAGAAAGTTTCGAGGGATGAGGTCAATGCCGCCGCCAACAAGTACCTCCTCCCCGACCGGATGGTGAAGCTCCGGGTCGGGCCGTAGAAACACCTGCCCACTACAACATCATGCCATCTCATCCACTCGCAGTATCCCTATTTCATGATATATGCCAGCCCGCATGCCTTTCTGGCATATTTACCGGACGCATCTGTCACATATCGCAGCCCCTCTCCTAACCTCCTGCTTTCGTAAGGCCCTGACTTTGGCCCGGTTCTTGCTGTAGTAAAGCCAGCCTATATGGCGACAAAGCAATTAGTAACTCCCGGTTCTTAGGACCCCCCCAATCCCCCTTTTTTCCGGGAGCCTATGGTATCCGGCCCACAGTCTTTTCCCAGGATTTGTGGGCCGGTACTTTTTTACCATCGCAAAGGGCGAACCCACGGGCTTGCGATTTTTATCGTTCTTCTGCTTCCTCTCGTCACTCGTCCGTCGGCACTCCCCTTCTTTTTATAGCCTATACCGGGCATTCACCTCATAATTCGGCCGCCTTCATCAGCACGGCCGATATGGCAGTACCGACGATCAGCGAAAGGACAAACACTACGACATACAAAAGCATCCGGGCAATCTTTGCAACAGAGGATTTGACCATGACAGACTCCTGCTAAGGAGATTAAAGAGCACTCGTAGTGCGGCCGGGCAGCGAGGCTGTCTTCCCCTCGGAAGACCCGTTCGCTTTCCGTCCCGTCCTCGCGGGCGGTTTGGCTTTATGCAGGCAGATATAATGTTAAACACTGCATCACAGATTGTCAAGACTTATCACGATGCAGCCCGGGAAAAAGTATGTGGAAGTCTCCCCGAAAGCCGGCTACCTTAACCTCTCTCCGATCCGCCTCAAGGTCTCTGAAAAATCGAACCTTTCGAGACGTATCTCCACGAAGATGAGGGAATCCCTACGGGCCTCCGCCATAACGAGTGCGGATTCGAGATCCTCTTCCGTAGAGACGCGGATACCTCTGCCGGCGCCGAAGGTCTCGGGAAAAAGCGCGTAGTCCCACATCAGGAGGTCGTTGTACGCGTTGTCGCAGATCGCGCGCTCTATCTGGTAACCGTCATTGTTCAGCAGGAAGACGACCGGGTTCTGCCCGTAACGAACTATGCTCGAGAGCTCCTGGCCGGTCATCTGGAAAGCACCGTCTCCCACAAATACGACAGGCCGGCGCTGCGGAGCGGCAAACTTCGCGCCGAGAGCGGCCGGTATCCCGAAGCCCATGGAGGCATAGAAGGCCTGGCTCAGGTAGTCCGCACCCTGGGGGAGAGAGAGCTTGACGCTTTCGAAGGTAGCGCTCCCCGTGTCAGCCACCACGATGTGGTCGTCCTTGAGAAAGTAGTTGACTCTGCTCCAGAACCTGTCCGTGGTCAGCTTTGCGTCAGGCACGGCGACCCAAGGCGTCCTGAGGACCTCGACCGGATGCGCCGTGCCTGAGCCGTCGAACCCTCCCCTGGACAGGGACGACAGCAGGCCGTCAAGGAAGTTCTTGATGGGGATGTGCTCGTAGATGTGATGCCTCACCTTCACCCTTTCCGAGTTTGCTGTTATCATGCGGTTTGGGTCGAGACGGGCAGTGTAGCCGCCCAGGTCCAGATCGGTCATCCAGGCGCCGAGGCAAAGCAGGAGGTCTGAGTCTTCCACTATGGTTCGGGCTGTTTGGTTGGCCAGGGCTCCCATATAAGTGCCTGCGTAATTCGGGGTATGCTCGGGGATAACGCCTTTTCCCAAGGCTGTCGTTGCCACGGGGAAGCCGGTGCGGGCCACCAGGGCGAGGAGGGCCTCGCGGCCGCCCAGCCGGTCAACCTCCACGCCTGCCAGGATAACCGGATTGGAGGCACGCGTTATCGCCCCGAAGGTCTCGCCCAAAGCCTCTTCCAGCACGTCCTCATCGACGTGGAGAGACGTGTCGGGCTTCCACGGACCGGGCTCCCCGCATGCTTCCGTCACCATATCGGCCGGTATCTCGATGTAGACGGGACGAGAGTACCTGACGCATGCCGCCAGGATTTCGTCGATCTGCCAGCCCGCCTGGGTGGAGCTCGTCAGCACAACGGCGCCCTGGGTGATCCTTTCGAAAATATCGCGCTGCAGGTTCATATCGCCGATAGTATGGTGGAGAAGGTTGGGATGAAGCCTGTTCCTCAGGGTGGTCTTCGGCCCTCCGCTTATAACCACGAGGGGCACCCGCTCTGCATATGCACCTGCAACGGCATTATAGACGCTGAAACCCCCCACCCCGTACGTGAGGCAGACAGCTCCTATGCCGGATATGCGTCCATATCCGTCCGCCGCATATCCGGCGTTCAGCTCATTGCAGGTGTTGATCAACTCGATGCCGCTCTCTTCCAGGAAGTCGAAAAAGGTGAGGACATAGTCGCCCGGCACACCGAAAATGTGTCTCAGGCCGAGCTGCTCCAGCCGTCGAATAAGGTATGCGCCGACGGTCATATGCGGTCGATGAACCATAAAACCTCCTGTCATGGATTGAAGGCGACCGAAGGACCTTCCCGCCCTCAACAATTCCGGGCCGCGTCGATCACTCCCGCCTTTAATTCCTTTCACATAGTCTAAGTGCGGGCTGCGCAACTTTCAGGGATTTTCAACGGATCAGCGCAACATCTTTGAGGTGAAAACTGGATCAATTGAGGTATAATAGAATCCACAGGTCCCCTGTCCCCAACCTCATCCTCGACCTGGAGAGACGAAAAGCGGTGAAGAGCATTGACACGGCATAATCCGGGGCTGCGACGCATACGAACACGCCTGTTTCTTCTCCTTCCGGTCATTGCCGCTCTCCACTGCGCCGCCTTGTCGGTCCATGCCGCCGAAAGACTAACGATACTCCACATAAACGACTTTCACGGCAGGGTCTTTCCAATTACTGACAAGCCGGCCGACCGCATGAGGCCGATGGGCGGCGCCGCGTACCTGGCGGCAATGATAGAAGCGGAAAAGACCCGCAATCCCCGGGGCGTCATCCTCCTCTCCGCGGGGGATATGTTTCAGGGCACGCCCATTTCTCAAATGTTTCAGGGCCGGCCGGTGCTTGAGATGATGAACGGCCTCCACTTCGATGCCATGACTCTCGGAAACCATGAGTTCGACTGGGGTCGGACGGCGCTGGCCGGGATTATAAAGGGTGCCGCCTTCCCTGTGCTCTCAGCCAATATTGTCGACCGGACAGGCAACTACCTTTCCGGAGTGAGGCCCTACATACTTCTGGAAAGAAAAGGCGTCAAAATTGCGGTGATCGGGCTGACGACACCGGAGACGCCCTATGCCACGAAGGCAGAGAACGTGAGGGACCTCACGTTTCTCGATCCAGCCAGGGTACTGCCTGGACTGCTCACGGAGGTGAGGCGGAAGGGCGCCACACTCATCGTCCTCCTTACCCACCTCGGCCTCGATGAGGACACGCGATTGGCCGCTGCGGTCGAAGGCATCGACGTGATTGTGGGGGGACACAGCCATACGGTGGTAACCGACCCGGTGACCGTGGGACGAACGATCATCGTACAGGCAGGCTTCTACGGGCTCTACCTGGGTGTGCTCGAGCTGACGGTAGATGAAAAGACGGGCACGATCGAGGCCGCGACGAAAAAAGGGGAGCTGAAAGTCGTTTCGGCCGGGCCGAAGGACCCATTCGACGAGCGTATAGCGCGGACTGCCAACGGGTACCGTGAGAAAACCAGTGCCATATTCCGGCGGGTCGTGGGAGAAACGAGGGTTGCTCTCACGAGACACGCCGACGGGGAGTCGCTTCTTGGCGACGTGATCGCCGACGCCATGCGGGAGTCGGTCAATGCGGAGGTCGCGATCCAAAACAGCGGCGCCATCAGGGCCGACATACCGGCAGG
>Ga0187873_1003255_pt1 | contig 11802 bp, 3 predicted proteins | sample June2016WEW_16_1_2_FD_133012 | JGI IMG/M metagenome (GOLD analysis project Ga0187873, IMG submission 133012) | Peatland microbial communities from SPRUCE experiment site at the Marcell Experimental Forest, Minnesota, USA - June2016WEW_16_100 | ecosystem: Environmental > Terrestrial > Soil >... | reverse complement strand
GAGTCGAGGCTCCACCCGATAGCGTCGAGGAGGCCAGCGTCTGGCCGTAGGTGATCGAGCTGGCCGTCGGCCATGCCGTCACGGATGAAGTCGCCTTGTTCACCATCACGCTGGCCGTGCCGGTCAACGTGCTGTAGTCGGTTGCATCGGTGGGCGTGAAGGTTACGCTCTGCGAGGCTGTGCCCGCGCCCGGTGCAGTTGTCGGCGTGGTGAACGCGAACGAGCCCACAGGAGTCGAGGCTCCACCCGACAGAGTCGAGGATGCCAGCGTCTGGCCGTAGGTGATCGAACTGGCAGTGGGCCAGGTCGTCACAGACGGCGTCGCCTTGTTCACCGTCACGCTGGCCGTGCCGGTCAACGTGCTGTAGTCGGACGCATCGGTGGGAGTGAAGGTCACGCTCTGCGAGGCTGTGCCCGCGCCCGGTGCAGTTGTCGGCGTGGTGAACGCGAACGAGCCCACAGGAGTCGAGGCTCCACCCGATAGCGTCGAGGAGGCCAGCGTCTGGCCGTAGGTGATCGAGCTGGCCGTCGGCCATGCCGTCACGGATGAAGTCGCCTTGTTCACCGTTAGTGTTGTAGTGGCTGTAGCCGTTGTGTAGTCGGTACCGTCTGCCGGTGTAAAGAATGCAGTGAGCGTATACATTCCCGCTCCGAGTACGGTAACTTGGGTCACAGGCTGCGTCGTACCGCCATTTATGGTGGCAGTATAAGCAAAAGTCCCCGCAATAATGACGCCATTCTGATTCGCTGTCGCGTCAAGCACTCCGTTGCCCAGCGGAATCCCATAAGCAAGCGACGTTGCTGACGGATTCCAGAGTATTGTGGGTGTAGACTGTATTCCAGTTCCTGTAAGGCTTATCGCTTGTGGGCTCCCAGATGCGCTATCAGCTATCAATAAGGTAGCTTGGCGACTGCCCTTGGCTTTCGGGGTGAAGGCAATCGAAACCAGACAATTGCTGTTCGCTGGTAGTAGCATCCCGGTGCAACCATCACTTGATATTGCAAAATCTCCAGCGTTGGTTCCTGAAATACTAGCAAATATACTCGTTAAAGATGCATTCCCACTATTCGTGAGAGTTACGACTCCAACGGCGCTACCAGGCATTACTTGGTTTCCAAAGCTGAGCGGAGTCGGAGACAGCGCAGCATTCGGCGTGGCACCATTTCCTGTCAAAGATATCGGTTGGATCGTCGCTGGGCTTCCATAGCTGATATTCAGAGAATCCGATGCGGACCCTGAAGCGGTCGGCTTGAAGATAACAGAAACTGAACAGCTATCGCCCGCGGCTATGCTAGAGCCACAAGTATTTGCGCTGATGCTAAAAACTGTGCCGGATGCAAGCTGTATGGAGTTAATCGTTAACGCAGCCGTTCCTGAATTAGTGAGCGCGAAAACTTCTGCCGCACTGCTCGTGCTGACCGCTTGGTAATCATAATCCCAGGTAGTGGGGTTGATAGCCAATTCTGCTGCTGGTTCCAATGTCAGAACTGCCGCACTAGAACCTCCATTATAGGAGGCCATTATAGTCACCAACTCTTCAGTTGGCACAAGCGAGGTAGGAATGCTAAAAGGCGTACTCGTTACACCTGCTGGTATTACGATTGATGCCGGTGGCTGCGCAGCTGCATTGTTTGACCAAACTGTCACGGTGGCTCCGCCTGTAGGTGCTGGGTTGCTCAGAGTAACGGTTCCCGTGACGGCGTTGCCTCCAGAGGTGGAAGACGAACTCAATACCATCGTTTGAAGAGGCGAACTTCCCACAAACGGGTTCTGCGCAACAAACGCATCATCAACCCCATTGGTATCGCTAGCCACGAGATTTGTAGCTCCTGAAGCAAAGACAATCTTCGGCCCACCTACACTCAAATCGGGCGAGTACGTTGTGTTGTTTCCAGCATTTCCGTTTGATGCAAGGCTGACCACTGCTGTTTGTTCAGCAACAATATCCCTTACAAGTACCTGAAGGAAACCGAAGAATGTGATAAACCTTCCATCAGCGGAAATGGCGGGAGTCGTAAAAGACGACCAACCGCCTAGCGGCGTACCTACTGAATCAACATCAACAAGGATATTCTGCTGAAGCTGCCGGTCATACAGGAACACGTGAATTATGCTTCCATCTAGAGACTCTGACACCAGGTTAGTCGCGGATGAGCTAAATGCAACATAACGTCCATCTGCACTAAGAGCCAAGGGAACCATGTTACTATTCGTAAATATAGATGCATTGGCAGGCACTCCAGCGCTTGAGACACTAACGAGAGAGGTAATGCCTGTTTCCATATCGCGGACAAATGCTTCTGCAAGGCCATTCGTGTTCTGGGAAACCAATGTCGTTGCATATGATATGAATGCGACAAATCGACCATCAGCGCTGATCGCCACGCTATTTGTAACTGCACTGGCTGGTGTGCCATCCATTGCCACGCTGACTAGGGCAGTCTTTCCCGTCTTACGGTCGCGTAAGTAGGCTTGCATGCCGCCGACTCCTGAAATTAGGTTTGATGAGTTTGATACAAAAACAACAAACCTTCCGTCTGCGCTTATTGCAGCGCCGGAACTATTTCCATTTCCAGGAGTTCCGTCTGTTGCAATATCCTCCCGCTCTGTCGTTCCCGACGATAGATCACGAACATAGACTCCGGCATTTCCGTTATAGACCGTTCCTGAATAGAGATTATCAGCATCAGACCAGAAAACAACATAACGCCCATTGGCACTAATGCTGCCTCCATAACAATAAGAATCAGCTAGAACGCCACTGCTCGATACGCTAACCGCTGTTGTGGCGGATGATTGGAGGTCTCGCACATATATCTCTGGATAGTTATGAGTATTCCCGGTCACCAGATTTGTTGCGGATGTCGAGAATACCACGTAACGGCCGTCAGCACTTACTGAATTACTACTAACAGAGCTGGCAGAGTTAGCCTGAACTCCGCTACTGCTTTTACTAGCAAGTTGCACAGGCGTCGTCGCCGGGGCCGTAACCACAAGTGTGGAGGTAGAGCCCTGTCGAGTAAGTCCGTTCGTGTTCGTTCCGTTGAGATTAAGAGTATATGCGCCGATGGGTGTTGACGATGTTGTTCCAACAGTTAGAGCACTAGAGGTTGCGGAATATGCCGGCTGTGGATTGAACATAGAGTTAGAATTTGGTGGAACCCCAGATACTGCCAATGCAATTGGGGTAGATGCACTTCCGAGCGGTTGCCCAAGAATAATATAGTAATTGGCAGTGGAGCCTGCCGTTACAATTTGCGGTGTACCTCCGTTTCCAATTACCCCAAAAGACGGTGCATAAAAGTCGTTCGGCGCTGTGAAATTCATAGTATAGGTTATGCTTCCACCTGCTGCGACGCTTTGAGTCGTCGAGGGTGTCACACTGGAAAGGGTAAAATAGCTAGGATTCCCGCTAAACGCAATAGTGTAAGAACCAGGCGAGACAGAATAGGAATATGCCCCACCTCCGGAAGAAGGAGTAGGTCCAGATAGTGAATAGCCATAGTAGTAACTACTCGGCAGGGCAGTTCCGTTGAGCGTTGCATTCACGTTAATCGTTCCGGCGGATGGTTGTGGTGAAGTGCCGGTTCCAGTCAAACTGACAATATGCGGGCTGCCTGGCGCATTATCATAGACAAGAATCTCTCCTGGCCTGCTACCCGTTGTAGTTGGCTCAAACGCAACCTGGAAATTATACGGTACCAAAGCGTTTAGAATGCTTGGTGGAGTAGGCGACGGCAATGTGAGAACATAATCGCTTCCGGCTAGCAGTGTAATGTTGCTGACTTTCAGCTGACCGCTTCCGCTATTCATCAGCATCACTGTCTGCGGAGTACTCACAGAACCAACGGCTTGGCTGTTGAATCGAACAATGCTCGGAGTCAGCGTGACAGCCGGCCCGGTCACAGCCTGCGCTACTGTAACGGATACTTGATATGTGTGTGTAACACTTGCACCTGTACCTATAATTGTGATCGTGTAGGTGCCTGTAGCCGTTGAAGAGCTTGCAGTTATGGTCAGCGCCGACTGGACGCCAGATGAAACCGTGATGGGGTTGAAAGTCGCAGTAAGCCCCGACGGAATGTTCGATGCGCTGAGAACTATATTCTGAGCAGAACCACTGGTAGTTGCCGTCACGATGTTGTAGCCGACGGAGCTACCTTGACTCACCGACTGCGACACTGGGGAAGCTGTGAGCGAGAAATCATTCGTAACAACAGGGGATACAATCCATGAAATAGCTTTGCTCGATAGCCCGCTGGTGTTGTCCGTGTCCGTCTGGTAGTATGTTCCTGTCTGCTTCGAGTAGATTATCGAGTAACCGTATGTGCCAGAAGAACCAACCGCACGACTGACAGTATCTACCTCATTGTTAGGATACGTAACCCGCTGTGTTATGGTGCCGTTTGGCGTGAAGCCCGCACCACTCTTGCTAAATGACGTAACGCCGATGGTTCCCGTGGATGGCGTAACGGCGATGACCGGAGAAACACTTGTCACAGCCACAGTGACAGGTGTGGATATTGAACCGCTAAAGTTTACATCTCCACCGTAATTGGCCGTAATCGAGTTTGAACCAACCGGTAGAGAGCTGGTTGTGTAGGTGGCAATCCCGGCATTATTAACAAGAGCAGAGCCAATAGCGTTTCCGCTATCGTAGAAGGTCACTGTGCCAGTTGGCGCACCGGATGTTGATATTACCTTTGCGCTTAGGGCTACACTGGTACCCGCGCTTACCTGTGATAAAGAGGCGGAAACCGTTGTTGTTGTAGATGAAGGTGTCTTCTTTGTAAATGCAATTGTAAATGTGATAGTCCACTGGCCTGTCTGGATCGTTGGGCTTGGGCTTGCGGTGATTGTTGGAGGCCCATCGGCAGGAGGGCCTCCAGAAAGATCATACGCAGGGATATAATAGGTTCCCACAGGGACATCAGATACCGTTTGTGGAACGGTTGTTTCGTTCATCGAAGAATAGTTCTGGAACACAATGGGATATGAAAGTGACCCAGACCATGGTTGGCCATTGTAAGTTGCCTGAACCGTAATACTGGTGAGTTGACCAGATACGATGGGATCAATCAGACTATATACTGTCGTTTGCGTCTGCGATTGATTACCAAGGCATTCGATAAAATGAAGCATCCGAAATTTAGCAATATTGCCATTAATGACGGGCACCCAGCAGTCAGCTGTATCCTGGGTAATGTGCGTGTCCTGGTCGCTAAACGGATTGCCAATGTCTGTCCAACTCGACAGCTCAGCACGATGACTCGACTCAAGATTCTGTCGAACTGCCTGATGGGTAGATGTAATAAGATCGTCGCAATAGTCGGTTAAGTTGCTGTTATCGGTGAGAGAATCATAACAACTAAGGTAAGGATTCGGCTCATTCGCAAAATAGCTTTCTAGCGATTGTAACGGTACTGACGCGATGGCGGCCGACGGGAGCTGCCCGTTGGGGTCACCATAATAGTTTAAGGCCTGTAGCAGCGAGCTCTTTGGAATCATCTCGGTTTTAGTTGTTGACGGCTGAAGTGCGCAAGCAAGTAGAGGATAGGGGACGCTGAGGCTTGAAGCGCTAGTACCTCCGTGCGGTGTATCTATGGTGATCACGTCGGCGATATCGTCCCCGTATCGTGCCGGGGGCTGTCCTGGATGACAAGAGCTATCTTTATTATCTGTATAATCTGGGGTGGATGGAGAGCCTGGATCCCAGCAGTAACCCGGAGACGCGAGATTCTCCATATAGGCACGAGCGACCAGCCCTCCCATGCTATGTGCCACAACAATGACATCTTTGATCTGAGTAATCTTTGTTACTTCTTTGATTACCCGTGATAACTCGTATGCCTTGTTTAGAATCGATATATTTGCAACAATGTTGGCGTCGAAGCTAGCATTGGCGGAATCATAAAAGGCAATCTCAAAGAACCGCGTACTTGGGAGTATCCACATCTCATCTACAGTTTCTCCAGTGTCAGGGTCAATGAAGTAAACTTGGTCAGCGATAGAATCGTAATAAACCTTATAGACTCTCTGCTGATTGTTTGTATCAAGATTTGGGTACAGGGCAGCATGATCTTTTGCGACGGAGACCGAGAGCGCCTGAACTAAGTGCGCCCAGGAACCTGCATCTCCACAAAATCCATGCACGAATAGAATGGGCCTGCTGGGCGGCGAGGTCTGCCCAAGCGCCGGTAGAACGCTGAGCACAAGCAGTAGAATCAATAGAGCGAGGAATTCTACCCGTTTAGCCGAGCCTGTTATGCCCCTACTTTGAAAAGGCCCATTTCCGCCCCAGGATCGGTTTCCCAAGCAACTCGTCTGAGGGGTCGCCGTAGCTGTAACCCTTACCTGCCGAACATTGTCTGTGCTGGCTTTCAACCGGTACACTGTGTTTAACAAAAGAGAAGACGACTTAAAGTACATGAGTTTCTCCGTTCTTGATTTCCGTGTTTTTACTCGATTTTGGAAAGTCTACATCGAAGCTCGTAGTTCGCACCATTCGGTTCGACCCCAGTAAGCACACAAACCCACCACCCAGTAAACCGGCTATAGCCGGACCTGGCAATTTGCGCTAATATGCAGGTGTTGGTTTTTTCGGGTATTGGCTGTCTCCAAAGCTGTGCAAGTCCCCCATTTCTAAACAGTTGAGAACGAAGATGATCGAGAACGGGAACGTCCGCGAGAGGCTCGATTCGTGGAAGTCGATCTGCGCCTATCTGGAGCGGGATGTCAGCACGCTGCTGCGCTGGGAAAAGGAGAAAGGGCTTCCGATTCACCGCATCCCCGGTGGCCAGCGACAGGCGGTTTACGCCTTCCGGGACGAACTGGACGCATGGCTAGCGAAACCCGACAATTCGCATGGTGCGGAACAATATTCGGCTGGTGGCAACGGATCGAATGGGGTAGCCCAGGGGATCACGGCATCGGTTCAGCATGAGGTTCCATCCAGATATCCTAACCCTGCGGCAGGTTCAACTCCACGCGTGAAGCGAGTCCTGTATTCAGGAGTGGGAGTGTTGGCTGCCATGCTCCTGCTGATTGCGGTATATTTATATGTCAATAGCCACCGCTCGTTTCACGTTGCACAACTTATTTTGCAGCAACAGCTTACCTCAAATAGCCAAGAGAAACAGGGATTGTTGACGAATGGAAAAACCCTGTACTTCGGGCAGGAACAGAATGGGTGGTATGCACTGGCCGCGATGCCGGTGGAAGGTGGTCCGATTCGCGTTCTCTGGAGTCCTCAGGCAAACGTCTTGCCGGAGGATCTCACTCCCGATGGGAGGAAACTGCTGGCTTTGGTTTCGGTCGGGATCGAAAGAGATCGTGAACTATGGGTTGTGCCTCTCGACAGCGGAGAACCACGCCGCCTTGCGAAGGTCACAGTCCACTCCGCTGTTTGGGCTCCCGACGGCAGGACCATCGCTTATGCGTCGGGGAATGAGATTTATTTCACGTCCGAGGGTGAAACGGCTCCGAGAAAGATTGGCTCCTTTACCTCGCTACCGAATGTCTTGGCATGGTCACAGGACGGGCAACGGTTGCGCTTTGTCCTCGTGGATAACGCCACCGATAAGGTCCAATCCTGGGGAGAGATATCTGGCGACGACAAACAAACTATCACGCTGCGTCCTTTGCCCCCGTCGATGAAAGCGTATGGCAACTGGACATGGGCAGCCGGATGGGATGGCTACCTAATAACAGGGCACGAGAAGGGAAGAACACCCGTATGGCTGTTGCAGTATCGAAATAGATGGTGGGAGCCAGAGTTTCAGGAATTCCCAACGGGATTTGTCGCAGGAGGTATTCAGGGCATAACCTATTCGGCAGAATCGTCCCGGCTGTATGTGTTGAGTAATCCTTATACCCGTATTTCCTTCATGAGCTTCGATCCGCGCACTCAGGCTTTTCGAAGTGTTCTGCCCGGCGTGTCAGGCATGTTTCTGGATTATTCGCGGGATGGTAAATGGGTGGCGTACACATCCTACGGAGAATGGCCCCTGTTGGTGAGCCGGGCCGATGGAAGCGGCGTTCGGCAACTCACGCCCGTGCAGGAAAGGGTAGAACTACCACGGTGGTCACCGGATGGGAGACAGATTGCGTTCATGATTGAACGCCCTGATCGTCCTTGGCGTATCTACATCCTGGACCTCGAAAGCGGCGCAACGCGGGAAGCCTCTGAAGGAGACGACAGTCAAGGAGCTCCGACCTGGTCGCCAGATGGACGATTTCTTGCCTATGGAAATGTCAGGTGCGAGCACACACACACTTGCGCTATCCACCGGATTGATCTAGCCACCGGCAAGGTGCAAACCCTCCCTGATTCGGAAGGATTGTTCACTGCCCGCTGGTCGCCGGATGGGCGTTTTATCGCAGCACTGCACCTGTATGAGCATAAGTTGATGCTCTTCGATATAAAGGTCCGGAAATGGCGCAAATTGGCGGACGCGATTAACGGAAACAACCTAAGCTGGTCCGCTAATTCAAAGTATCTTTATACCAGCCTTCATGGAACAAGTGCGCGAATCGTTCGCATCCGTGTTGCGGATGGACACCAGGAGACGGTTCTTGATCTGCACTCACAGGACAAATTCAACATGACTGAGGAGGAAGATCTGCACTTCAGCTTGGCACCTGACGACTCTGTGATCCTGCATCGGCAGATTCATTTCGAGGAAATCTACGCCTACGATTTGCGCGAGCGGTGATTGCAGGACAGGACACTGCCGTGCATCATAATCCTAGCGAGAAGCGCCCCCTGTAAATGTGAATTGGCATGATATTGACCGGAGGTTTGGGCGGACTGAAAGCAAGTAATGACACAAGACACATGGCTCTGCTGTACTCGAACCTGTGAAAGTATCTCGTGAAATTCAGCTCAGGAATGAGCCGGAATAGTTACTTCCTACCTACGCATTATTGACCCCAGAAGTTATTTGGAATAAGAGTCATATCGCTCCCTATCTCGTACACATTAGGATCACTACCACCATCAGCGGATTCTATGTCATTCATGCCGCCTCGGCTGAATTTCTGACTTTCCATAACCGCATCAAGCTGGTATGTGCGCGCAACCGGATTGCAAGCAAATAGATATACAAGATGTTGGCTTGGATTATTTACAGGATCAACGGGCAACCTTAAAATCGGAGCGCCCGAACTGATTGACTCAAAATTGATTGGTAGCCAACCCGTTCCATTATTGGCAGTATTCCCCATATTTGCGCCAGCTTTCCATCCCGCCGGAGGCGTTATTGACGCCGAAGCATATATGGTTTTGGTATTGGCACATGCATAACTTGGTTGGGCTGTGTCCGCGGCATAAAGCGCAATTGCTGATTTTATGGTTATTAAGTCGCTGAATCTCTCGGCATCTCGTCCTTCCTCAATCGTTTCAGCACTTGATGAAGGTGTCGAAGTTGGAACTACAATCGCACCGATAATACTGAACGGCTGACTCACGGTGTTTACACTCGTTTCGGGCGAGGTCACTTCCATTTCGTATTGACCCGCTGAAATATTGGACGGGATGGCCCAGTTGAAATAATTGGTGCCATTCGGAATGCTTGGCGCAAGTTCAGTCAGGGCCGAATCGCCATCTGCAGAAAGATCCTTCAGGTATATCTGATATTCGCCAGTATTCACGCTCCGTTCTGTCCAAGTAATCTGCTGCGTGGTTCCCGCTGCCCATGCTTGTCCTACAGTCGGCGAGGTAATGGTAATAGACGGCGCATTTGGGATAGTGGCGGTTGTTGCCGCATTGATCCATATTTCGCCAGTGCTTACCAGGTTGCCATTGTAATCTTGAGCAAAAATCCGATAGAGTCCAGGGCTTACCGCGGTGCAGTTCGCCCATGTTGATGAATAGGAAGCGGTCGATGCGCATATGGTTTGCGCATTCCAATTGAACGAACCGCTTGCAGGAGAGTTTACCGGGGCGGGAACAAAACCGACATTACAGGGAGTGCCGACCGATGGGCTGCTGCATGAGCCTTGCGCATTTTCAAGAATGAGCGAAACGCACGAATTTGGCATTCCTACGGGACACGCACCACCATTCCATGAAATGGTGTTATTCCCTCCCTGGGTAAAGCCCGTAGTTACCGAAGGCGAGATGGTAAATCCATTACTGCTCGCCGTCGTTCCTGATGGCTGCACGTTTACCTGGACAGAACCCTGCACACTGCCACCCGATAAAGTTGTACAGGTAAGAGAATATTGCATTCCAGTTTCTGAAACAACGGAAGGCAGTGTAACAAGCGAAGTGCCCGAAGTGTTCACCGAACCCGTCCATGAGCCATTACTGTTTGCTGTACAATTTGTAACCTCACTCGAAGTCCATGCGAGCGTGATCTGGCTTCCTGATGTTGCCGGTACACTACCCCTCTGACCGTTTACCGTAAGACTTACGGAGGAATTATTAGTGCTGATTGGCGTTGGAGTAGGTGTCAAAGTCTGATTCGTCGTACCACATCCAAACAAAGAATTAAGCTCTGCCCTCGTCGCTTTTCCCGCATAGCCCGTGCCATTGCTCAGGCTATACGGAGCGAGAATACTGCTTTGATGTTTTTCCTGGAAGCTCGTAACTGCGGCGACCGTCTGGTCATCAAAAGAGCCGTTTACGGTTACGGTCTCTCCATCCTTTTGGAGCGCGGTCTGTAACTCAGTGACCGCTTGTCCGCTCATGCCAATCCTCAGATTGGTGTTGAAGGTATAACACCATGCGGTTGTCGTCGATCCGCCCTGCGCGGCAAGTTGCGCTTCCAATGACTGTAGTTGCGCGGTAAGACTGTGGATTTCCGCCTGCAACTGCGCAACCGACATCGTCTGGGCTAATGAAATGCCCGGCACGACCAAAACAGCGAGCGTGAGCGCTGTTACTATCTTAGTTTTTATATTCATGTATAGAATACATTTATTGGCTCCGGACGAGGGAGCTGATTTAATACATTAATTGAAGCATGGATAAGAATGGATGTCTAGAGGTAGTCTTTTCCGACTCATAATTACACCGAAATCAGGAGTCATTTCTTTTCCGTGGTTGCCGTCGCGGTCGTAGCCACCAGAATACGCCGATCCCAATCGCGAGGAGAGCGATCTGCTGCCACAGGGACATAGCCGACCACGCGTTCGCAAGGATACCCGGCACCACCATAAGCCCGATCACGATAACCAGGATGGCTCCGATGTGCTTTGGGGCATCGGCAGGCTTCACGATGCCCAGCATAAGTCCAATCGCTGTAAGAATGATCGCGATGGTTGCGAGCGATCCTAAAAGGCTCACCCAGCCGTGCATGAGACTCGCCTCACTCATCTTGTGACACTCCTTTCTTCCTGAAAATGCGTTAACGTTTTCCGCCAATACAGCCACGATAGGCGTCGGCGAGAATCCCCGTGCCATCGAATTGGATTTCGGTTGGTTGACTTCCCGCCGCGAAATACGCCGCCCAAAACGCCCGGACCGCCTCTTTACGTTGCATCGCGAGCAGGGCGAAGTCGCTGCTTTCAAGACGGCCAAGGCAGGGAGCCACGCCTTGCATCGTGAAGCTATGCTCTTCGCGGAGACGCGCAGCAAGTTGACGGGCGCGCGCCGGACTCGCCAGCGAACCGGCCGAGACGAAGTTGTAGGTTCCGTCGTCTTCGAGGAAGTCGCTCACGATAATAAGCTTGCGGTTGCTGTTTTTGGGCAGCACAGCAAATTCCTGTCGGGCGGCATCGAGTGCGCCAAGGATGTCGGTGCGGACCTGATGCTGATCGAGCGATGAGGCCCACGTAGCAAACTGCATCAGGGCCTG
>Ga0187873_1003251_pt1 | contig 11814 bp, 6 predicted proteins | sample June2016WEW_16_1_2_FD_133012 | JGI IMG/M metagenome (GOLD analysis project Ga0187873, IMG submission 133012) | Peatland microbial communities from SPRUCE experiment site at the Marcell Experimental Forest, Minnesota, USA - June2016WEW_16_100 | ecosystem: Environmental > Terrestrial > Soil >... | reverse complement strand
CGTGACGACCAACGACGAGCAAATCCCCCACTTGCGCATCAGCAACATCTACAAGGACCTGATGGCGCAGGGCGGAAATTCCGCCGAAGTCAAAAATTACATCCGCGAAAAAATCCGCGCCGGGAAATTTCTGATCAAAAGCCTGCACCAGCGGCAGCAGACGATTTTGAACATCGGCAAGCAAATCGTGAAACGCCAGCGCGAGTTCATGGAAAAGGGGGTCTCGCATCTCAAGCCGCTCATCATGGCGCAGATAGCCGAAACCGTCGGGGTTCACGAAACGACCGTGAGCCGCGCCGTGTCCGGCAAGTACATGCAGACGCCGCAGGGCGTTTTTGAGATGAAATATTTCTTCACCGGCGGACTGCAGACCGCCAGCGGCGAAAATGTGTCCAACACCAGCGTGAAGGACATGATTGCCGAAATTTTCAAAAATGAAGCCCCGGCCAAGCCGTTGTCCGACCATGAAGTGGTGAAAATGCTGAGCGAAAAAGGCATCATCATCGCCCGCCGCACCGTCGCCAAATACCGCCTGGAACTCAACATCCTGCCCTCGAATTTGCGGAAGGTTTATTGAGTGGCTGGTTTTTGAGGGAGCCGGTTTGCCGGAACGATTCAATTGAAAATGGGGAGCGCGCCCGCCCCGGGCGCAGTTTGACGTGCCTCACGTCAAACCTTCGTGGTGTGCCCCGCCAAACCAAAAAGGTGTGTTTCAGGCTGCGGCCTGACTGGTGAACTGGCGTCCACCAGAACGCGCGAGGGCGCACGTGCTCCCCAGAATCATTGTGATTCAGAAGAAATCCTGAACCTTTATGCCGAGGACTTTTGCAAGATGGACAAATTCTCTGTCCGTGACGCAACGAATCTGCGCTTCGATCTTCGCAATCGTGTTCTCGCCAATATCCCATCCCACTCGGTTGAAGCGGGCGGTGAGCATGGCTTGGGTCATCCCGCGCAGGCAGCGGATTTTTAATCACAGGGCCGACCAGGTTCTTTGCTACCGCCTTGCTCATGGACAGGCTTGACAGTATGCAAACACCTGACAAAGTTTCTTCCGAATTCGGAAGAGGTTTGTCAGTGGGCAGATGGCAAGGGAAAGGGTTCCATGGTTAATGTTCGTGGGTTTTTGGCGGCAGTTTTAGCACTTGGCTTTTGGGAGCTGGTTCAAGCCCAAACAACGACCATTTCCGTTCAATCATTACGGTCGGGGTCAGCCGTTGACTTGGAGACGATGTTTAAGGCCATTGAGGCGACGGAGCCTGTGCCGGCGTGGGATTTAGATGACGGTTATTTTCTCCTGGATGATCTCAACGTCAGCGACACCGCAGCCGGCCTTGGGATGCGAGCCATGTCCATGAGCTTGGAGAGTACCAGCACACTGGAATCGGGTTATGAGGGGCCGGTTTATGGCTCCAATGATTTGTGGCTGGAGATTATGGGTGTCTCGAACGGGCTGGCGTATTTGAATCTGCACAACGCGACCGACGAGGTTTATGAAGTATGGAGCAAAATTGACCTCCTGGCGCCAGGCTGGAACATCGAACAGGAAGTATGGCCGGGAACCAATCAGGACATCGTGCCCTTCACGGTTCCACAATTGGATCGGGTGAGCCTGTTCATTTGGGCGAGGGATTGGACGGGCGTGGACGAAAACTCCAACGGCATTCCGGACTGGTGGGAATACAAATATTTCGGCCATCTTGGGGTGGACCCGGATGCTGACCGGGATGGCGATGGCTCAAGCAACCTGCAGGAATACCAGGCGGGCACCGATCCGACTGATTACTTCAACGGGAACCTGCCGAACATCATAATTATCAGTGGAAACAATCAAAGAGGGCTGCCGGGTGAATTTTTACCGGGAGCCTTGACGGCGCAATTGACCGGTACAAACGGTGTGCTTTTGATCAACGCTCCGATAACTTTCACAGTGACTAATGGGGGCGGTTTGATTGCTGCCTCCGGCGGCGGTGCAACGAGCAACTCCATTCGACTGCGAACAGGAACAAACGGAGAAGCATCCGTATGGTTGCAACTGCCTGCCACCAACGGCGCCAATTTTGTGACGGTGAGCGCCCAAAGTGGGACCAATACGGAACAGACCAATTTTACTGAAATTGCCGGCATACTTTCCGTGATCGCGATTGGCGGCGAACGCATCATGGAATTGACCACCAACGGAGACGTGGTTTCCTGGGGTGGGAATCATTATGGCGAATTGGGGGATTACACTTTTCTTGACAGCAGCAACCCGGTTCATGTGGTGGGATTGACCAATATAATCAACATAGCTTTAGGTTTAAACTACTCATTGGCAATTGATTCGAACGGGACACTTTGGTCTTGGGGACAACTTGACAATAGTCAGGATGAAACCAATGTTCCCACGCAAGTTTTGGGAATGACGAACATAATAGCGATTGCGGCATATGGCCAGGAAGGAGGTGGCGATCCCGCCGTGGCTGTAAAGGCTGATGGTACGGTTTGGATGTGGGGCATGTCGGGTTGCGATACTTATGGGTTTCCGCCCGTACAAATTGCAGGACTTTCCAATGTTGTCTCGGTGCCAGCCGGAAACTGTCAGACTTTTGCATTGATGACTAATGGCACTGTTTGGATGTGGGGAAATAGAAACGAAGTCCCCGCTCCAGTTTCAGGATTGAGCAACATTGTGGCCATTTGCGCCACTGATAATCATACGCTGGCATTAGCTTCTAATGGCATAGTTTGGGCGTGGGGCTATAACGGTTACGGACAGCTAGGGGATGGTGGAACTGAATGGTATAGCGATGTCCCTGTCCGCGTCTCTGGACTAACAAATATAGTTGCAGTTGCTGCGGGCGCCAATCATTCCCTGGCCCTGGACGGCGGCGGACAATTGTGGGCGTGGGGCGATGATGAATACGAACAATTGGGCGATGGTGGTGTTGCGTATGGCGTCAATCTTCCCATGCAGGTCGTGGGAATGACCAATATCATTTCAATCGCGGCAGGCACGGATGCTTCCGTCGCTGTGGATGGTAATGGCAATTTGTGGCAATGGGGCCAGGGAAGCGATTGGCCCTATCAAGAGTGGAGCGATGAAAACGGGTATCCCAGGCTGTCTCCGACATGCGTTGATTTTTATAACGGTCAGTTGCCCAACCTGGAAATTATGAGTGGCAACAATCAATTGCATCATGCCGGTTCGGAATTTGAGCAGCCTTTGGTTTTCCGGGTGACCGATACCAACGGTGTGGCGTTAAGCAATGCGCCTGTCTCAGTGGAAATCATTGCGGCCGACATGGAATTGCGAACCGCCAGTGGCGGGGACAATTACAAAGGCCTTCGGCTCACGACCGATGTCAACGGCGAGGTTTCCTTGATCGGTTATGCGGATGAGTATGTAAACAACCCGGATTGCCTGGTTAGAGTTTTGGCTGCCAGTCGTGAACGGGTTGTGGAGGTTGATTTTAATGAGATGATTGTTCCACGGCCCACAATCAGCATTACCGATCCGGCGGATGGCGGCACCTATCTTATCGGGACAAACCAAACCCTGACCGTCACCGTTGATGCTGAAGCCGCTCCCGGCGCTTCCATTCAGGAAGTTGATTATTATTACGGAACCAATGGGACCGCAGATACATTGCTGGGTGTTTCAACTCAAAGCCCGTATTCATTCATTTGGACCAACAACTTATGGTGGACGGATGCTTTTAACGGACAATACACCATATTGGCCGTGGCTTTGGATAACGCGGGCGGTTGGTCGGATGTGCAAGATGTGACCATCACTGTCGCGTTGGACTCAGACGGCAATGGCATGCCGGATTATTGGCAATTGCAGTATTTCAATCGTCTGGGTGTTGACCCCAACGCCGACGCAGATGGCGACAACATCAGTAATTTACAGGAATATCAAAACGGCACCGACCCGATGGATTACTACAATGGGAATTTGCCCTATTTGGAAATTTTGGGCGGCAACGACCAGGCCGGAGATTATGATTCATTTCTGCCACAGCCGGTGAGCATAAAAGTGTCAAGATCTCAGTTTTTTATCACATCCATCGCCAATGCACCCGTGACATTCACCGTAACCAATGGGACTGCATTGCTTGCTGCAACAACCAACGATGCTCCCGCCTCCACCCTCACTTTGTGGACGGATATAAACGGTCAGGTATCAGTGTGGGTTTATTTCCCCCCGTCCGGTTCTAATCCTCCCGACAGCACGATTTTGGTGAGTGCCTCCAGCGGAACCAACTCTGTCACCGCCACCATTAACGAATTTATACCGCTTACTCATTGGCGCTTCAACGACACCAACACGTGGATTGGCGAAGGAGGTCAATTGCCATTGCTGGCCACCAATGTGGTGGGCATTCCCAGTTGGAGCAGCAATGCAGTGCTGGTGGACAGCTCCAGTCCAGCCCTGCTCTCCTATAACATCGTGGAAACCAATGGCAATACCAACATCACTTGCCAGACAGGTTCACTCCTATTTTGGTTCAAGCCGGATTGGAGCAGCGCCAACACCGGAGGCAATGGCCCCGGCACTTGGGGCAGATTGCTCGAAATGGGCAGCAATGATTCTGATCTCTCTACAAACTCATGGCTGGTTTATTCCGCCAACGGCTGGTGGGCGTTGTATTTGAGTCCCGATGGCACTCAATTGTTGTTCGGCACCGCCACCAACGGCGGTGGCATGATAAATTTAACCGCAAACGTCTCCTGGTATTCCAATGAATGGCATCAGATTGCCCTGACCTACTCGCCCACGGGCAGCGCCTTGTATGTGGATGGCCAGTTGCTGGCCAATGGCGCCGGAGTGACTTATTTCCCGAATGCAGATGAGCAAACCAATGGTTTCAGAATCGGCAGCGATCAGGATGGAAACAACCAGGCCGCGGGCGCTTTTGACGAACTGGAAACGTTTGATTATCCTCTGGCTGCGGCCAATACCTATACTCATGGCAGTGACATTCCCGATTGGTGGGAGGTGAAATATTTCGGGCGTACCGGCTTGAATCCCGACTCCAACCCGACCGGCAACGCGAGCCTCTGGCATGATTATCAATACGGCAAGAATCCCAATGTGATTTATTTTTCAATGTTGGTGACAAATGCGTATGTCAACGGCAGCACGATGCCGGTGCAGATAAACATCCGGAATGGCGTGCCTTTCTACATGGCCGTGGCGGTCAATACCACCAACTTCGTGGTTGTGCCAAATCAGCCATTTGACATCAACAGCAATCTTATCGCCACACCGTGGCAGCCTTACGATTCGAATATTGTTGTTTCGCTGAATTCCGGCGACGGCGATTATTATGTTTGGGTAGGATTACGAGGATTATCGCACGATGCCTCGATAACCTGGCAGGGAACAAGGCTCACTTTGGACACGGTTCCACCGATTCTCGCGATTACCGATCCCGCCAATGGTAACGTCTTACGGCCGATCATACAACTGCAAGGTTACGCCAACGAATCCTTGAGCAGTCTCACCTATGATGTCAGCAACGCCAGCGGCGTTTGGACCAATCAAACCGGCTATGTGACCGGGCAATTTTGCGACACGAATTTGTTGGCGATCACGACGAATTATTTCCAATGCTACAACGTCGCCCTGACGACCAATGGCGTCAATCTCATCACCTTTCATGCCGCCGACTTGGCCGGCAACACAACCACCACCAACTTTAGTTTCACGCTCGATATTTCCGCCGACACCAATCCGCCCGCATTGACAGTCATCTGGCCGCAGAATGGAACATCCATCAGCGGCAGCAGCTTCACTTTGCAGGCGCAAGTAGATGACCCGATGGACACTATTACCGCTTCCATTGTGGATGCCAATGGCAACACCAACATCATTCAAGGCCTGGTCGAACAGAGCGGATTGGTTTGGGTGCAAAATCTGCCGCTGGCCAGCGGCGCAAACACGCTGACCATCACTGCAATGGATTCGGCGGGCAACACTTCCGCGACCAATCTGACTTTGTTCCAGAGCAGCGTCATTGTGACAATGAACCCCCTGGCCGACGACCAGCTCAACCGATCATCCGTGAGCGTGAGCGGCACGGTGAGCGATTCGAGTCACGCCGTCACCGTCAATGGCGTGGCGGCGACAATCAATCCCGACGGGACTTGGACGGCGAACAACGTGCCGGCGAGTTCATCTGGTGCGGCGATTTTTGATGTGGAAGTTTATTCGGGCAGCGCGCCCAACCTCGTCCGCGCCAATCTCAGTTTCACTCCCATGGATGCCCCTTCCGGTGGAAATGATGGCTCACAATTGTTCGCCATGACACTGCCAGTGAAAGTCGGTCTGATGAGTTATCTGAACAAAACGACCTCTTCTGGATTGATTGCCGGGGGCATGTATTGCGCCGTTGTTCCTTGTTGCGGCCCCGCTTTTGGCAATAACGGAGACATAATTAATTGGACTTACCAAGCGGGCGGATATGATGGAGGATATGATTATTCGTCGGGTTATTTTAATAGCCCTCCTGGCTCGCCTGGATGGATAATGCTTTCTGCTCCCGAATATTCTACGTGGGGAAACCCCCTTCCAGCAGGCGAAGACGCGTATAGCGCTACGCCATGGGAAAACTTTTCAGATGCACAGCATTATGTTCGAACTCACGTGATGATTGAGCCGCAAGGACAGGTTGCTGCCGGCACGACCGTAACGTATCTCGTCCGCGCACAGGCATGGGACTTTTTCGAAGGGGTTCTAGGCCCGCAACTCGGCCCACAACTGCCGCCGGATTCGATGACGATTCAGGGTGTGACTCTGATGCCCACTACCGATGCCGATGGTTCGGTCTGGGGCAATATGTTTCTACAAGCTACGGCAGGTGTGAATGTGGAGGTCACGCCGATGGCTCCGGGAAATTACATCTTTTACGTACAAGCCTATCAGTTGGGCCAGTTGCTGGCCGTGGACAACAACCGCGACGGCCAAATCAATCTCGATAGCAGCGATGCCACAACGGCAGTCAATCCTTATCGCTTCTGGATCAACGACTCAAAAGAAAGTGGCGATGTGGTGTCGGGTGCGGAGGATCAGATTCCCGGTCAACCTCCCATTGTTTATAACGGAACAGCTGGTGCAACTCCAAATGCAAACTACAACCAAAGCCATGTGCAGGGACGAAGCGACTTGGTTAATTTCTTCCCGGTTGCACTTTGCTTAAGCAACGTCTTGCAACTGTTGCCGCCGTCGAGCGGCTATGAATACCATCTTTATCAGGCTGATAGCGCGAGCATTGGCGGGGCGGTCAAATTTGTTTATACCAGTCTGACACTCACCAACGCTTTTGACTACCTGACCAACACGGCCAGCTTTGGTTATGGCGCCAACTTTGACGAAGCGGCGATGAATGCGGACACCATTCCGGTGAACCATGACGTCACGCTGGACGCAAACTTTTTGGCATACATTCAAAATAATGGCGGAATGGGGGTGATTTTGGTGGAAGGCTGTGCGGCCACACCACACCCGTTGATGCTGGAAATCCGGCGCAACAGTAAATTACTGGCCGGAACGCCATTATACCTGAGCCTGAGCGGCGTGGAACAAATGTATCGGCACAAAAATCTTCGCGACGGTGCTGATGCGCCAAGCGGACTGGCGGGCGATCTTACGGTGCGCGATAATGATGCCAGCCTGCCAACGCAAACGGACGAGCCTTCCAATTATCCTGATTCGCTTTATAACCGGTGGTTTTTCAATGAACGGTGGTTTATTTTTGTGGTTGGCTCCAATGTTGGCGGGAAAAATGCTCGCGGTTGGGAATCCGAAGTGTTCAAGCGCATGTATTGGAGCGGCAACAAGGCCAAGTTTGTGGGCATGTCTTGGTTCGGCGATCCTCATACCAACAACGAAGGTGTTTTCGACTATCACATGGCGGTTCAAAATGCTTTTACAACTGCTCCGTCGCTTGCTTCATTTGTTAATAATTTGAGCGGCAATAAAACCATTGCCGGACACAGCCTGGGTTGCGGCCTTATTGCTTCTGCCATCGCCGATTCCGGCATGAACGTCAATAATGCCTGTCTTATGGATGCAGCCTTTGCCCAGGAATGTTTTGATGGCGACGCGGATGACAACCTCACGGTCATGCGGCCGGCAGCCTGGCAGGATTATCCTGAAACATTGTGGGCGGCACACTGGCACGAACGGTTTACCGACTCGCGCGCGTATTTGACATGGCGCAGCCGTTTTGCCGGTGCAATTGGCAAAGTGTATAATTTTTACTCCTCCACCGAAGATGCCTTGGGAGAATATGACGGCGACGTGCCGGGGAATGCTGATGGCAATCAATTCATTAACTCTTTGGATGCCCTTATTATGAGTGGTGGAAACTTTGAGGCCTACGTTTGGGTTTATCAGGAGAAAGCCAAGGGCAATCAGCATAATTATTACGTGCCGTTGCCGTCTCTGGGATTTTTTCACGCCGGCAGCACCTATGGCGGCTGGGGTTTCAATATCAAAGATCCATTGATGACAAACGACCCGGTTTATTATGATTTTATGATCTTTCCTGATGTTTACCGCACCAACAAAACGGCTTCGGTTATTTCCAGCATGTTGAATTCCGGCACAATCAATGATGACGTGCTGCAACGGCATCCCTTTTTTGAACCCGGCTGGGGAGTGGTGGGACTGGAGGATCGCCTTGTGGACGTTGACGTCGCACATTTCTGCGGGCCAGCTTGGATCATGGGGCTATACACTACTTCAGGTGGCAACACAATTGCCGCCGACCGGGCCAAACGCTCTCAATTGCTGGCCGAGGCAATTCCAGCTTTGAGTTTGCCAGTCGGGGCGAATCTTTGTAGCAAGATAACGTCCGCAAGACAGTTTAATATGCCCGCGCAGTTTGTAGTCAATGCGGATAACTGGCCTCATGGCAAACAGCAGGGGACTGATATTCCTTTGTGGCATCACAGCGACATGGGTCAAATCGCCTATCCATTTCTTTACAAGTTCTATAATCAGCTTGTCTCCATCTCAAACCAATGAACAAAATATGAAAACAGGAATTATTTTAGCGGCATTGGCCGCTGTTGCAGCAACGACGAACATTGTCGTAAATACGTTTGAACGGCCAACGGCAAAAGTCACGGCAAAAATAGTTGATGAGACCGGTGCACCTGTGGTAGGCGCCAACGTACGTTTTGTCTTTTCAGGAGCTATGGACGACAACGCAATTGTAAAGGTGGAAGGCCCCACGGATACTCAAGGTGAGTTCACTGGTGAAGGTCACTGTAGGAGGGAGATTGGAACAAGCGTAACCAAAGAGGGTTATTACGCGGGCACTGTGAATATTCCAATGTTTAAAGAATACAAAGAAGGGAAATGGCAACCATGGAATCCAATTGCCGAAACCATATTACGCCCCACCGGCAAACGTGTTGCGCTGTATGCAAAAAAAGTGCAGGTAAATATTCCGATTCTAGGCCAGCCTTGCGGCTATGATTTAGAGACGGGTGATTGGGTTGCGCCATACGGCAAAGGAATGAAAAAGGACTTGATTTTCACCATTCGCAACAAGGAAGTTCGAGACGCGGGTAATTTTGATGCACAAGGAGAATTGACATTTAAGCAGCCGTTGGACGGGTTGCAGGAGACCTCGATTCCTGACATTGGAAAGAACTCCATTTTTAGATGGGAACGGCAAGCCCCAGAAAATGGCTATCAGCCAAAATTTCAACTTCAGAACACCTGGTGGGAAAGTTTGCATCAAAAGCCGATTCGCAGTTTCAAATTCGGCGGCAAGGAATGGGAAGGATATTTCTTCCGCGTCCGAACTGTTGAACAAGACGGGAAAATTGTCAGCGCACACTACGGCAAAATCAGAGGCGGCATTGAAATCGAACCACGCGAAACGCCAACCTGCACAATTATTTTTACATATTACTTTAACCCCACGCCAAACGACCGGAATTTGGAATGGGATGCCAAGCGTAACTTGTTTGGCGGCTTGAGTTGGGAAGAATCTCCACGCGAACCGTGAACAACACTATGTGGATATGTCCGAAATGCAATGAGAGCATCGAAGATCAGTTCGATTGCTGTTGGAAGTGCGCTGGACAGTCGCAGCCAGCAGCCACACAAGACAAGCTTGGCTCGCCAATTTGGTCGGCATTGAGCCTTGCTTCTCCAATTTGCTATTTTTTTATAGCTCTCCTTGCTACAGCAGGACACCATCCCCATCCCGGTAACGGAAACATGGATTTTTTCCCGCAAGGATTTACCTTTTGCGTTCTGTCGTTTCTCTTTTTTAACATCGCTGGCATTGTTTTTGGCGTGATGGGACTAGCCAGCGGTCGCTGGCCCATTGTTGCGTTGTTGGGCTTATTTCTTAATGGTTTGATCTGGCTCATGTAGTGATGGCTAACAGCCAAAGGATTGTAAACGGGTCACTGCTGTCCAAAACAGCGGAAAGGTCAACACTGCAGGTCGAAAACATTGCGAATTATCGCCATAAAACACAATTAGAAATTCATGAAAGGGTCGGTCCTGAAAGGGTCGTGAAAGGGACGGTCCTATAATATTAACATAATGGAGTTGACGGCGGGAATGTGATGGTATTAAAGTTGGTGAGGAATGGCCAGAAGCCTGCGGATTGAATATGCGGGAGCGGTATACCACACGATGGCGCGCGGTATACCAGGGGAGCAGCATCTTTAAGGATGATCAGGATCGGCGGTGTTTTCTGGAGACGCTGGGTGAGGCGTGTGAGAAGACGGGTTGGCGGATAGACGCCTATGTGCTGATGGGCAATCACTATCATCTTTTGGTGGAGACGCCGGAGGCCAACCTTGTAGCGGGGATGAAATGGTTGCAAGGGACTTATACGCAGCGTTACAACAGCCGGCACAAGGTATTTGGCCACTTGTTCCAAGGCCGATACAAGGCGGTGATCGTGGATGGGCAAGAGGAAGACTATTTCCAGGTGGTGAGCACCTACATTCACTTGAACCCCGCGCGAGCCAAGCTGATCAGTGTGGGGCAGGAACGGCTGAAGCGATATCGGTGGAGCAGTTATCCGTGGTATTTAAACCGGGCAGGCAAGCGTCCGGTGTGGTTGAGGACCGACCGGGTGATGGGGAGTTTGGGACTTGGCCCGAAGGATTTGAAAGGATACGAGGCCTACATCGAAGGGAGAGCGTTGGAACTGGCCAGCAAGGCGGGGCGGAAGGAAGCGGACTTGGAATGGAAAGCGTTGCGTCGGGGTTGGTATTTGGGTGGTGGAAGTTTTCTGCGGAAATTGGAGGAGCATTTGGATGGGGTGATGGAGGGGCGGCGGCGGGAATCGCATAGTGGGGAGGCCAAAGCCGCCCATGACGAGGCGGCTGGGGAAAGGGATCTGAAGCGGGGGCTGGCCGTGTTTGGCCTGAGCGAGGCAGCGATGAGAGAGTTGCCCCGGAGCGCGCCTGAGAAGAGGGTGCTGGCCTGGTGGCTGCGGCAGCGGACGACGGTGTCGTTGCGTTGGCTGAGCGCGCGGCTGGCGATGGGCCATTTTACACGGGTGAGCCAGGCGATCAACATGGTGAAGCGCCATCCGGACCGAAAGCTGGAACGGCTCAGGCGCAAGTTGATCCAGTTGGAATCTGGTTCGCAATGAACGCTAAGATTATAGGACCGACCCTTTCAGTTGGAATCTGGTTCGCAATGAACGCTAAGATTATAGGACCGACCCTTTCACGTTGAGCTTTTCGTATCATCTTGATCCCAAGTCCAATGACACGAACATGGAATTTGACTCGAAACGGAATTTGCTCAAGAAGTTGAAATCCTTGGAGCGAGTCAGT
>Ga0187873_1003246_pt1 | contig 11830 bp, 14 predicted proteins | sample June2016WEW_16_1_2_FD_133012 | JGI IMG/M metagenome (GOLD analysis project Ga0187873, IMG submission 133012) | Peatland microbial communities from SPRUCE experiment site at the Marcell Experimental Forest, Minnesota, USA - June2016WEW_16_100 | ecosystem: Environmental > Terrestrial > Soil >... | reverse complement strand
TCCCCGAAACCGGCAAAAACCCTGGCCGACTACATGGTCATTGGCATCAGCCCGATGCTGATCATGCTGCTGATGGGAAGTCTGAGCTTTTTCCTGATCCAGGTCTTTTATCGGGGTGAAGCGGTTGGAAGTGTTCGCTGGGTCGCGTTCTGGTTCGTAATGGCCGTCGTCCTGGTGTCCCGGATCGGCATCGAGGAGGGCGCCGGCCATGCCGCAGTTTATGGATTGGCCCTGGCGGCGGCGACCTGGCTCTACCTGATGCGGATTCACCCGGCCTATTTTTTGGGAGTCGTCCTGCTGGGCACCGTCTGGTGGTGCGCCCACAAACTGACGTGGGACTGCACCTTGATTGATGATGACGTGGACGCTTCCGGCAGCGGGCTGCTGCAAACCGCCAGGGAAGGAAGGAAGTTCAAGCCGGAAGAAGCTCCCTCCGGACCAGCCGGAAAAAAAGCGGCGACCGGCTCCGGATGTAGCGTCGAGCCTGCGGCTCGAAATCGGCGCACAGCGCCGACACTACAAAATTCGGACACTGCCCACAAACGCCGGGCCGCCATCCCCCATCCTCCGGGCCTTTGGGTGGTTTATTTTTCACTCGTGGCGTTGCCGCTGTTCGGAATCGGACAAATGCTCCTGCCCGGCGGTGACACGGCCTCGCGGCGGGCCGGCTTCGCCTTTCTCTTCGTTTACATGGCTGCCGCCGTGGGGTTGCTGCTGACGACGAGCTTTTTGGGATTGCGCCGCTACCTGCGTCAACGCCACCTGAAAATGCCCGGCCTCATCGCCTTTGGCTGGCTCAAGTTCGGCGCCGGGGTGGCTTGCCTGGTGCTGGCTGCCGCCCTGCTGCTGCCGCGACCGGGTGTCAACGACACGTGGCAAACCCTGCGTTACCAGGTTGATTACCAGTTGCACCGCGCCAGTGAATACGCCGCGCGAATCAATCCGCATGGCGCAGGTCGGGGACGTCCGGGCGACAAAATGGAGAAATCCGGCGAATCAAAGGGCAACACCTCCGCACCCCAATCTCAAGCAGGCAAACCGCAAACAGGAAGTGACCGCCAGCAAAACCAAACTCCCGCCGGCCGGAAGGTGGAGACACCAGACCAGACTTCTCCGCCGGAGCCCGCCCGCCCAAGCTTTACGGACCGCGCCGGCGGGTTTTACCGCTGGTTCAGAGCTTTGTTCTTTTTGGCAGGAGCCGTTCTCATATGTTGGTGGGTGATCCGCCAACGCGACCTGATTCTCCAAATCGCGCGGTCGTTCATCGCGGCGTTGGCGCAATTTTTCAGGGACCTCTTCCAGTTCGGTTCGCGGGTGAAGCGGACCACGGTAAAACGGGAGGAGCGAACGCCAAGGCAACGTCCCTTCGCCGCGTACCTGAGTCCTTTCCTCACCGGCAAGGATAAATCGTGGACCGCCGAACAGTTGATTCTTTACAGCTACGAAGCGCTCCAGGCCTGGGCGGTGGAACAGGGAATCCAATCCCAACCCCAGCAGACCGCCCGGGAATTCTGTCTCCTTCTGGGCGAGACCTTTCCGGACGCCGCCGCCGAGTTGAACCGGTTGTCATTCCTTTACGGTCATGCCGCCTACGGCAATGCCGTGCCAACCGGCTGCGACCTGGAGCCGGTCAAAAAACTTTGGCGATATCTTTCTGCGCCGGGAGACACAAGTGCCCCGGGATAAAACAACAACCAATTCAGGCCGTTCCTTGAGAAAAAATCACTTTGCTCTTCTTTGGAGCGGGTGAAGGGAATCGAACCCATGCCGGCCCTTCACCACCGCCTTGCCGCCAAAGCCCTTGCCGCCGGGGAAAGCCTCAATAGTTACTGCGTCAAGACACTCGCGAAGGCGTGACGCCAGCCGTCTGGGTGTAAGATTTTGTTTTGTTAACATATTTGCAATTAAAACTTTCTGACCGCCAATCATTTTACATCGGATACGCCAGTTGCAAAGGCCGAACCTGCGCTGCATGATGTGCAAGGTGGTTTGAAATGAATTTTCGGCATCATAACTGCTCCCCAAACAAGGATGGAAACTGAGCAACCATGTCCATATTGCCACCGCGTCCATTACAGCATTTACACGGCCGAACGGTGTGCTGCTCGTCAGCAGATCTTAAGCGAGTTGACGAACGACGCAAACAAAGGGAAAAGAGGCAAAAAACAAACTCCGCCGCAAATTGGCGAGGTGAGACACGCAGCTTTGATTGAGTGATGTGTGCCGCTCCGGTCAATATGGCGTTGCGGTCAGACGCCCGGCGCGCAGCCGGATCATCATCAATGCGCACCGGACCAACGAGGGTCAGATGCCGGAGGTTCCAGCCAAAGGTAGAGAGTCGGACTTCTTCTTCATCGAGCGCGATGGGCCGGATCAGATCGCGGCGACTCGTGTTTCTGGCTGATCAAATTCTTGGGCAATGCGACAAAGCCGACGCTGCTGTTTAACTTTACTGGGAAAAACGTCTCGGCACCATACCCGTCTTCCGCAACAACCCGGACAGCGTTTTTGCGTTTACATGTTTCATCATCGCCAGCAGCACTCGTCCGGCGCTTCGTCTATAATTTATAATCAGTTACTTGCGACAGGTTTGACAACCGCAAAAGCGGCTGGTTACATCACTTGCCCCCGTTCCGACAAGTTAAGGTGCTTTAAACCGGAAATACCAATTCCCGCCGGTATTGGGGATAAACACGGCATTTGTGCCAGTCGCATAATCAAACCATGTCAGCAGGTTCGAGCTTGATTGAAGTGTCCACATCCCCGATGAGGGGTAATTAATCCAAAAGCCGGTAAAAACAATATTCGTGTAAACCGGTGGCAGTGGCGTGACGATTTTGCTTCCCGACGGCAGCGTGTTTGTCTTGAACCGGAAAAGGTTTGTGCAAACAACGGCGGCATAGGTGTTTGAATAATTCACAATCGGAACATTCATGGAAATCAGGTACGACACCTCGCTTGAGAACGGACTTTCCAAGCCCGAAGCAGCATACGTTGTCGCCGCAAAATAGTAGGTGGTTCCCTCGACCAGGCCGGAAATGGTTGCATTGGATGCGTTGCCGGCGGAAATCTCGTTGGTGTAGGCGCCGCTGGCTCCTCCGTAATAAACGTTGTAACCCGCGACGATTGGATCAGTGCTCGCGTTCCACGCCAACGTTATACTCCCGGTTGCGAAGGCTGAAGACTGCATTACTGCAAACAAAACGCCAAAGAGATACGAACCAAAAATGGCACATCTTGACGGCCGAATAAATACTTCCACTGGATACAGCACAGAAGTTCTCTCGCCTGAGGCTTGCCAACTTGACAGCGGGCGCGCATGAAATTTTTTGGGAAACGAGTTGCAACCTTTGGGACAAGGAGAACTCCCATATTGATTCAGATTGATACAGGAACTCATGCTCTCAACCCGGAGGCAAAGGTGCTTTTCGCTCCGCCGGGCGTAAATTCATAGACGCTGTCGGCGGGGAAATCCGACCCAAACAGATTCTGTGCCTGCGCACTGGAGGCAATCAGCAGGACCGCTCCCGCACAAATGGTTCCGCCGAACGATTGATACACGACACGAAAGATGGATTTGCATTCCGTTTTCATAGGGTTTCACAGATCCAAATTTTTCCCGACTGATTGATTGCGTGATTGATTGCGTTGTACGCCGATCTCCATTCTTGTCAATTAAAAGTTATTCACACCCCAACGAGCATGGACGCAACGAAAATGGGTGAGTCTGATAGTGAGGATCAAAAACCCGACACGATGTTCAAAGGGACTTTCGACAAGAACACGTTCCTTGAGCTTGGAAAACAACCGAGGAGAATCAAACTTGATGCTTTCGAGGGCAGAAAGATTCGCTTTTACAACGACTCTCAAAATGTCCTCAGTGGTGTTTATATTGAATTTCCTGCCGCTTTGAAAGAAGCGCGGCAGCAACAGCGACAACCTGACAAATGGTGAAGTCGCGTCCGTGAAATCTTCTAGCCTCACGCCATTGCTTCTTCCAAGACCACTTCGGGATGCCGCGACGCCACGCGCAACAGCACCCGTGCCGCGCCCGTCGGCTTGCGCCGTCCCTGTTCCCAGTTGTGCAGCGTCTTGACGGAAATGCCGAGCAGTTCCGCAAACTTGATTTGTGACAGCCGCAACCGCGTCCGCGTGGCTGCTATGGTCTTTTCCCATTCCGCCCGTTGGCCGCGCTGATACTCTTGGGGATCAAGCTGGCGGCGGTGGAGTTGCCTAAGACACAAGAACGTCTATCTCAGATTGATACGATGACCCGCACATGAATTACCCCAATAAATAAAAAAGGAGACCCCGTTTTCACAGAGTCTCCCTAGCCCAAAACGGTCCTGTTATTTCTTCCCAGCCCTAAATTTCGCCCACCCAGCTTTAGCCGCAGCACTGATCTTGGCTAGAGCGAATTCTTCCCCTGAGCCTTGGCTGTCTTCCAACGTGCTTTGGCTGCTGCCGCAATTTTCGCTCTCGCTGCTGCACTCATTTTGCGCCTAGCCTTCTTCACCGGCTTCGCAGACAGCTTCAGCCCTTTCTGTTTAGCCCAGCGTGCCTTGACAGCCGCACGAATGTTGGCCCGACCAGCAGCACTCATTTTGCGTTTCTTCGGGGCTGGGCTTGCAACAGGTTTGCCAGTTGAACCGAATAACTGGTTTAACTCTTTTTCCAAGGCCACAATCTTTTCTTTGAGATTAGCGGCCTGTCGTAATTGTTTTGATGTAAGATTAATCATATGTCGTAAAGATATGCGGCTTAACTACAGGAAAGTCAAAACCAATCTGCACTGGTCAAAGCTGAAAATGGACCTGTGTTATCAGACTCATCCCTTCGTCGCGTCCATGCTCGTTGGGATGTGAATAACTTTGAATAGACAAAAATGGAGATCGGCGTATTGTCGCAACCAATCAGTCGGAAAAAACTTGAATCCGTAAAACCCTATGAAAACGAAATGCAAATCCATCACTCGTGCTGCGTATCATTTATTTGGGGGAACGGTCTGTGCGGGAGCGGTCATGCTGTTTGCCTCCAGCGCGCAGGCGCAGAATCTTTTTGTTTCGTCAGGCTCCGACATCTATGAATTCACGCCGAGCGGAGCACGAAGCACCTTTGCTTCCGGGGTGGCTTATCCTGGGGGAATGGCTTTTGACAGCTCAGGCGATCTGTTTGTGACGGATACCGGTGGTAACATCGATAAATTTACTCCAGATGGAGTAGAAAGCACCTTTGCCACCGGGCTGAATTTCCCTCTAGGACTGGCCTTTAACAGCGCCGGCAATCTGTTTGAGGCAGATGGCAACGGCAACAAAATCTATGAATTCACGCCGAGCGGAGTGCGAAGCACCTTTGCCACCGGGTTGGGTGGCGTTGAGGCACTGGCCTTTGACAGCGCAGGCGATCTGTTTGCGTCGGTCCCCACCGGCATCATCTATAAATTCACGACGAACGAAGTGCGAAGCACCTTTGCCACCGGGTTAAATGGGCCTGCAGCACTGGCCTTTGACAGCGCGGGCAATCTATTTGAAACCGACCAAGGTAGCGACAAAATTTATAAATTCACAACAAAAGGAGTGCGAAGCACTTTTGCCTCCGGATTGAATAACCCCGTCGGACTGGCTATTGATAGCACGGACAATGTGTTTGAGGCAGATAACAGCGGCTACAATATCAATGAATTCACGCCGGGTGGAGTGGAAAGCACGTTTGACTCATCCGTGGCTGACCCCGTATACCTCGTCTTCCAGCCTGTGTCCGTGCCAGAACCTTCGGTTTTTGGGTTGCTGGCTGTCGGTGCCACCGCACTCTTCATCCGCCGCCGCCGCTGTTGAGCTAACTTCACCACGCCCAAGGAAGCGTAAAACCATCAGATGCTATCTACGTGGAAAAAGTTTCACCTGACGAGCAATAAAGTGGTAGTAACGGGGCAAAGCGTAGTGTTGAACGAGCAGTCGAAATGATAGCTAAACAAAAGGAAATCCCGCCCCAGATTGTCCAACATCCACCTGCTCCTCCAAAGAGAAGCAGGCAGATGCAGGGACCAAACCTCAATGCCTCCGATCACCCTTACACGCCAGCCTCTCCCTGTTCGCATTCAGGTTATTCTTCCAACCAGGTAAACGACGAATCTCCTGTAAAATGTCCGGCCCCATGTAATCCAAAATCCGAATCGCCAGACAGTTTTTACACTGCTGCATTGTGGATGGGCTGACTTTGAACATCACCGCAGCTTGACTAATGTTTTTGCCGGCTAACAGATATTCGATCACAGTTTTCTCTCGCGTAGTCAATCCAATCAAAAACGATTCCCAGTCCATTTTCCTGGCTGCGATTTGGGATGGATCTTCAGCATCGACAGAAAGGACATCGTTGAGCGTAAACTCTTCACCATCCTCACACATGGCTGGCTCGTCAAAATAATTGATGGTCGATCTGCCGTTGAGTTGCGTACCGGTCCCGAGCACATCTGAATTTGAACTGCCAATACTACGCCTGCCAGATTTCATGTGGAGGATGGTGTAGAAAGCAATGTTTCCTGGTGTGACTGTTTTGTTGGCTCGTTCAGCGTTGTCGAGGAGTTTTGCTGCGAGACATATTGAGTCCTGGATCAATTCCTCTGCATCTTCTGAACCGACAAAATTTACATTTCTTGGTGTTGCTGGTCTGAGACGTGGGACAATTTCTTCCTGCAATATCCATCCAGCTTGAGGGGACATAGAATTCCTTTGGGTAGTGGGGTTGAAATGAAAAATCCCCTGTCCTCGAAAAGGCAGGGGAGGACGGATTGGTTTAGGCTAATCCGTCACCCTATTATTATCCCATTTTATTAGGGATTGGGGTAGAGGGGGTGAACAACCTATACTAGATCGCCGGTGAAACTTTATCCGCTCAATCCACAGAAGTTTTTACACAGACTCGCGATTGGTTAGGCGGCATGTTTGTCATGGTGCAATTGCCTGCCCATCCACCAAACGATCAAAAACAAGAGGGCGGTAATCGGCGGCAATATGCCAAAACCCGCCACCACTCTCCAATTGATAAAAAATGCCTCAATCAAAAACGCCGCAAGCGTTAAGGCTGCGCCTGCGAGTTCCCATCTCCACGCAAGAGCTAGACCCAGAAGCCAAACAAACATCAGAGTCAAGCCCATGCGGTCATGCATGGAAAGCGGCCCAGATGGATGCCCTCCCCGGATGCTATCTAAAAGGCTCCCCACGATAAAAATACCCCAGAAAAGAATAATCAGAACGCTGAGTATCCGAGCAATCCACCGAATCGTTGTTACTGTTCTATTCATGGTTGTCTCCTTTCTTTGGTAAATGCATTAATGTGCAGGTGTTGTATTCATACCGCCACTCTATCATGACATGGGCGAATGCCTTAATTGAAATTTTATCTCCAGTCATTGATTATTTCGATGCGCACGCGCAATGCTGCCTAACGATCCAAACTCAGCCACGCCGGATATGTGATGTCAACCGCGAAGCGGAACTGGAGACGCCATCCCGCGTTGCTTGCAGCGATTTGTTGGGCTCTTTGGTCATCCTTGAACAACGGCTTCGGTAAATTGTCCACCTCGATACCGGACACCAACCTCGTGGCCCCAAAACAGATTATCATCACCAAATGAGATCTCGGCGTTGCCATTCGGCCATACCTGTATCGCGGCTGGAACTAATCGCCTGATAAATTCACTGGCGTCGATCTCTTCTCCCTCGTTCCATGTGTCATTGTGAACGGACAGCAGCTTCGACGCCGCAAACTCTCGTGCGGTTCGCTCGGAACTTCTGATCTTCTCAAATCCGGTTCTAGCGCCCTCGGTTATCGAATTGTCGCCCCGCCCCGGCGTGTGAACATATAACACGAAAGAAGCTCCAGAAGCGAGTGTGACTCGCCCCTCCCACCAACCAATGTCAGGGTCGTAAGTTAACTCACCAAGTTGTTCGTCAGTGCACTTCATGCGCTTTCAGCCCAACGTCCAGAGCTCAGGCACAGCCGCCGAGCGGGACGACGAAATGCAAAGTGACAAATAAATTTCATAAAATCGTCCAACTGACCGGCGTAGCGGCGGTTGGCTGTAGCGCTTTTGTTAGGCCATCCGGGTTCCAGTAGAATATGACGAAATCGAATGTATCAAAAGTTTTGACCAGACAATGCCTTTCCACCGATATGTTTGAATTTGAACGAAACATTGGATTATTACTGGACGGGTAGGGCTATGCGATAAAACCGGCGTGGCTTGTCCGGTTCTATGGGGAGGATCAATGTACGACGGCCCCACTGATCAAACTGATTGGTAACCACACGAATCCAATACGTCGATGCCAGCAATATATTGGTGGATGCCACAACATAAAAAGGCTCATAGGGAAATCCATTCGTGAAGTTCCAGACCAAATTCGTGCCAGACAAAGAAACCGGTGGTAGCTGCGGTGGGTTAACAGCCTGCCCATACACGGAGAAAGTCGCAGCGTAGGAACAGTCGGTCCAGACACCGTCGCCGTTGGGATCGCTGCCGGGTGAAGTTGTTTCAAGAGTGTCGAAGCGTAATGAGAAATGATCTATCACAAACCCCCCCAGGTCGACACCGTTATTACCCGGCGGCAAACCAGTAAAAAAATTTACCTCTCGGACTCCACTTTCACCGCCGCCGCCCGGGCCCATGCTGGCATCGACGCTGAAGAAACTGACATAACCATCTGTCAAGTAAGTGACAAAGGTCGCAAAATCGGGGTCATCACCCGGACCGATGATGTACGTATGTCCTACATCGTTGGTCTGAACAAACAAGTCTTCAAATAGTTCTGCGAGCTGCGAGTCTACCCTTGGCTCGATTCCAATTGTGAGATTAATTAAATTGGTGACCGTGGCTGCACCAAAGAGGCCTGTCAAATGCGCCTCAGTGAGCAAAGATTGGCTGAAGCCATGAGAGATAACAAGGAACGAGAGAGTTCCAATAATCTGGGTGAGTTTGAGTTTCATAGGTCTTGCTGCGTTTCAGGAGCAAAAGATGGCCCAACGTCCAGCCACCGCCGCTGAGTGTGACTCCCAAATGCAATCCTGACAATCGAATTTCATACAATCGTCCAACTGACCAGCGTAGCGGCGGTTGGCTGTAGTAAATTGTTAGGTGCCTTCACTTTGAACTGTCCTGTTTCGAGGGACGTTATCCCAAAGCTTCTTCCAATAAACAAATACTAGCAACAGCCCAACAGGGAAGGGCATCCAATAGGCATAACTAATTGCGGCAAAAAAATAACCAATGGTCAAAAATGATGAGGGGCGATACGTGCCCTCAACACCAGCTCGGAATACGTCCCCAACTGGATATAAATAGAGTGGCGGTATAAGACAGGTGTAGTTTCCAACCATCGCTCCGCAATGAGGACAAAAATTAAGTGATGAATCATGCGGCGTCAGGCAGCGGTGACAGATTTGATGACAATCGTCGCGCCCCAATTCGGCAGCGACTTCTTCGTTCCAAGGGTCCTGGCTCACCGGACTTGAGACAATCCATCGAAGGAGCAACCAAAGGGCAGAACATATCAAAATCATGAGCCCGATCTGAGCCACTTCCGTTTCAGATTGGTTCAACCCTTGTCCAAATGTAGCAAAGATAAACATTCTAAATGGCGAACGTGTCACGCACCTAACGTCCAAACTCAGCCAACGCCGCTGAGGATGACTCCCCAATGCAATCCTGACAATCCAATTTCATAAAATCGTCCAACTGACTGGCGGAGCAGGCGGTTGCCTGCAACATCGTATCATCGTCACAACACTCTTCGCAACTCCACTCGAACACGGTCATCTTCTCGAAATGCCATCACGCGGAAAAAGGTGGCCTCGCCATGACGAACCTCAAAGGCTGCCAATCCGCTCCGCGCTGCTTTCTGAAACTCGCCTTTCGGTGCAATGCTCCGAAACAATGTCTGAGCATCGCCGGACTCTAAACGTGGTCCTTCGATACGATGTAACTGTCCGCGAATCTCAAGCACCGGCGCTTCGCCATCGTGCAGATGAACCGCATCCCCTCGCTCTACGAGCACCAACTGCATCAAATCTGGAAGTGAGTATGCCATCTTATATGACGTTCAAACGACGCCTAACAACGAGAACTGAGCCATGCCAGGAATAAAATGTCAACACGCGACTACATCAAGCCAGACCAGGACATTTTTCGACCATCCCATCCATCTGCTCGATTCATCAAGATTCGCCATATGTCAAATGTGAGCGAAGTTTTTCCGAGTCTGGGAGTTTTTACACGGCCTCGCGCTGTGTTAGGCCGCATTACCGCTTCGACAATGAATTTTCATCTCCGGAGATGAAACAAAACCGCGATGCGTTTGCAATGCGATAATCTTATTGAAAAGGAAGCACCTGATAAAATCTGTTGCCCAGTCCAACTCTGTCCCAAACCGAAGTATTAGTGCCGTTGGCCGTGACCGGATTACCAAGATTGAACCAGTTGGATGCCGGCAAAGAGGGAGTCCATTGAACTTGATATGCGACGTTAGATACCGAAGGCCAATTAATTTCCACAGAATTATAAATGGATATAGGCACGACCGTATTCGTGGCCAGCGGTGCAAATACCAAGTCGTCCAAGACAAAATCATTTCCCACGCGGATAGTTTGTAGGTCGATGACTTGAATGACTGCCTGAGTCGAGGTTTGAGAGTTCCATCTTATTGTGAAGCTTTGCCATATCGCGTTGTTGGCCGGGATCTGCACGTAATTTCCAATCTGTGTCCCATTAACACTAAAAACGAGTTGTGCCGGAGCGGAATCTACACCGTTGGGATAACCACAGCTTGCCCCCCAACCCGAAAGAAAATAAGTTTGATTTGTCGCAACAGTTACAGTTTCAGACCAAATTATTTGGTTTGGATTAGGAGCGCCATTAACACAGAGCATCAATCCATGACCCGATGTGTGGTCTCCAAAAGAGGTAAATCCTGAATGGTCATTATGTGGATTGGATACCACATCATAAAGACCTTCAGGCACAAGATTTCCGGGGGAATAGGAATACCCAGAAGTAAAGCCCGTGTTTCCTAATTCGAAGTTACCATTTATCAGCAAGTTGGTTTGCCCAACGACAGGTAAAACAAAGGACAAGACAGGGATGAAACATCCCAGCAGAGAGGTCTGAATTTGTTTTCGCTTATTTTTCATAGTTCTATTTTGTTGTTGGTTTTGTTCTGTGCTGCCTAACGTCCAGAACTCAGCCATGCCGGATGAAGGATGTCAACCGCGAATGCGGAACTGAAACGACTCCGGCTTTGGCTGCAGTGAATTGTTAGGCGTCATATCACCAAATCTTCCACCAAGGCTTCCCATCACGCTGCCTCTCGTGCTGCCGCATCTCAGGAGTGGCAACCTCAACGACTCGCACTCTGACCTGTAAAGAATGCTGGGCCAACTGGGCGTTCGCTCGGTCAAGAAACTCCATCGTCTTCAGGTCTGGCCTATGCTGAATGCACAATAGCTGGAAAGATACCGGCTTCCCTGCGGTATCGGGAAAATCCTTGGCCAACTGACCCTGGCGGGCGTATACAGCATACGTGTTGATCTTCTTCCGCAACTCAGTGGTGCGAACCTCTGAGCCATCCCAAGGACGGTCTTCACGCATGATGAGCACGACGCTGCCGTCTTTCTCTTGCATCACCTTATCAATGATGTCGGGATATTGAACGCCTTCTGGCATACGATGACACCTAACTTTTATTCAACAACGATTCGTTTATTCAAATCCAAAATGAACCTGCCCGGACCAAAAGGCAAGTCCATGAAGTCCCAAACCCCAGACCAGGCAGTTCGG
>Ga0187873_1003245_pt1 | contig 11830 bp, 9 predicted proteins | sample June2016WEW_16_1_2_FD_133012 | JGI IMG/M metagenome (GOLD analysis project Ga0187873, IMG submission 133012) | Peatland microbial communities from SPRUCE experiment site at the Marcell Experimental Forest, Minnesota, USA - June2016WEW_16_100 | ecosystem: Environmental > Terrestrial > Soil >... | reverse complement strand
GAGGTGAGCCAGGAGCGGGAGATTGAGATTCCCGGCGAAGTGCGTCAACTGTATGCGCAGTGGCGCCCCTCGCCGCTTTTCCGGGCGCGCCGCCTGGAGAAGGCGCTGGATACGCCTGCGCGGATTTACTACAAATATGAGGGCGTGAGCCCGGCGGGTTCGCACAAGCTCAACACCGCCCTGGCGCAGGCTTATTACAACAAGAAGGAAGGCACCAAGCACCTTTCAACGGAGACGGGAGCCGGCCAATGGGGTTCGGCTTTGGCCATGGCCTGCGCGTTCTTCGGCCTGGATTGCAAGGTGTATATGGTGCGGGTGAGCTATGACCAGAAGCCGTATCGCCGCGCATTGATGGAGGCCTTTGGAGCCTCGGTGAGCGCCAGCCCGAGCAACGAGACGGAGTCGGGCCGAGCAATTCTGGCGGCACATCCGGATTCGAACGGGTCGCTGGGAATTGCCATTTCAGAGGCCGTGGAAGTGGCAGCCAAGGACCCGCACACCAAGTACTCGCTGGGCAGCGTTCTGAATCACGTACTGCTGCACCAGACGGTAATTGGCCTGGAGGCAATGGAGCAGATGGCCCTGGCGGACGATGAGCCCGACATAATTATTGGTTGCACGGGCGGCGGATCGAACTTTGCCGGGCTGGTGATGCCGTATGTGGGGCGCAAGATCAAGGGGCAATGCAAGGCGCGCGTGGTGGCCGTGGAACCGGCCGCCTGCCCCAGCCTGACCAAGGGCAGATTTACTTATGATTTTGGAGACACCGGCCACCTGACACCGCTGGTGAAGATGTACACGTTGGGAAGCACCTTCGTACCCCCAGGAATTCATGCCGGCGGTTTGCGTTACCACGGCATGGCGCCGCTAGTGTCGCACATAATGGGCCTGGGATTGGCCGAAGCCACCTCCGTGCAGCAGTTGGACGCTTTTGCCGCAGGGATTCAGTTTGCCCGCTCCGAGGGAATCATGCCCGCGCCGGAGGCCAACCATGCCATTGCCGTGGCCATCACCGAAGCCCTGCGCGCCAAGAAAGAAGGCAAACAGCGGACAATTCTCTTCAATCTCAGCGGGCATGGGCACTTCGACATGCAATCGTACATCGCCTACCAGGCCGGGAAGCTGGAGAACTACGAGTATCCGGCCGAGGAGATTGCGATGGCGCTGGCAGGCCTGCCCGCAGTGGGATAAAGCAGGGAATAGGGATTAGAGCATTTTCACAGTTCCTGTAGGGTGGGTTTAGTGGTTTCCCACCCATTTCACAAAGAACGTGAAATGGATGGGGCACGGAGCATCCTTACACTATCAGTAAAAATGTTCTAGAGCTCAGAGATTCGATGAAACTATCGAGTTTGTGATGCGACGATAGACGGCTCACCGCGAAGGGGTGCAACCAATTTGGGGACAAATAAAAAATGGCCTGCGTCTTCAAGTCGCCGTAGGTCATTTTTATTGGCTCAAACTTTTACGCGGAATCTGCCGGGCAAAATTTGCCGCAGCGCTAGTTCACAACCAGCACGAAGGTGGTGGAGTGGGTAATGGCGGTGACACCGTTGCTGGACTGCGCGGTGACGGTGACGTTGTAGGTTCCCGCCGGGGTCGCTGGGTTGGCGGACGGGCCGTGATGTTCGTAGTAGTAGCGCGGGTTGCAGCCGGTTGTGCCCAGCAGGGTGACCAGGCCGACGAAGGCCACGAGCGAGAGCCGGGTAAGCCAAGAACGCCGGCGCGCTCCGAAGGCCAGACCGCCCAGGCCAAGAGCACCGGGCAGCAGAAACGCCCAGGCGATGGGATTGGGCCTGTTGCCTGGCGGGGTTGGTGGCGTGGCCTTGACGGTGGAAGCCGCGTAAGTCTGAATCACCATGGTGCTGGTGGGCGGACAGGCGGAAGCGGGCGAACCGCTGAGACAACTTTCCGGGGTGGTGGAGAGAATTTCCAGATTTTCCGGGGTGGCGCTGCATGTAGCCCCGTCGGGCAGGCTGGAACAGGAGAGCGTAACGAACATCGGAGCCGTCAACGAGGAGGTAAACTCCACCGACGGGGCTACGGTAATGGTGAAGGTGCCCGACTGGCCTGCAGTGAGGGTGAGGGTGTTGGCGGCAGACGAGGACGGGGAGAAATTGGAGACGGCAACGGTAAATTCGCACTCCGTGGTAACGCTGACGGCGATAGCCGGTGAAGAGGACGAAGCCGAGTAGCCGCTGATTCCGGGAAAGCTGGCGGTGAGGCTATGACTGCCGGCCGCCAGGGCAACCGATGGGCTGGCAGTTCCCGAGGAACTGAGGGCCACCGTGGCCAACTGAACGGAATTGCCCTCGAACTGGTCCAGGATGGTCACGGTGCCGCTGGTGACCGGGGTTCCGCCGGCAGCCACGGTTACCGTAAGAGGCTGCACGCAACCGTTCAGGGCGCCAGCAGTCAGCGTCGTTGTCGTGGGTGAGCCGCCAACGGGAAACGCCAGCGCGGGCGCGGCCAGCGCTATCACCAATCCTGCAATCAACACAAGCCGCGAACCGCGGCAGTTTATGCCTCTCACTTGCACCTGCTCCAAAGATCAAAATAGAGTGCCGCCCACTTGCCGCAGCCCAGAACCTTATTGTATCCGTCGGGGGCGGACCGGGGCCAACCGGCGCACCGCTAACTGCGCCAAATGGCAAAAGAATAGGCAGGGAGCAACTCCTGCAATGGTTGGACGCGGCGCAACAGGAATGGGGAGTTCGGAGTGGCAGTCACCGCCGGTGACCGGAAGAGGGGGCTATCATGCCATGGAGAGCGAAAACAGTGGTATGCTTTGGCCATCGATTTTGCTTACAATAGCAGGGCGTTGAAGCAGGCGAGAGTGATGCATGAAGACCTGTCCTGTATGTGATACGCCGTATCCGGACCAGCACGCCACCTGCCCCACGGACGGGGCAGTTCTGATCGAGACGCGGGAGCTGGAGCCGGGCCACATCGTGCGCGGCAAGTATCGCATTATGCGCAAGTTGGGCGCGGGCGGGATGGGCGTGGTCTACCTGGGCGAGCACCTGTTGCTGGGCGGGCAACTGGCACTCAAGTTCCTGGCCACCGAGCTGAGCCGCAACCCCCAGTTCATCAGGCGCTTCCGCCAGGAGGCGCGGGCTGCCTACCAGTTACGCCACCCTAATATAGTCGAGGTGGTTGACCTGGACCAGGACGAGGATGGCAGCCTGTTTATCGCCATGGAGTTCGTGGCCGGTCCAAGCCTTCGTTCGGTGCTTCAGCAGGTGTCCAACGGCCTGCCCGTGGAGCGTTCCCTGCATGTTGCCCGCGGCCTGGCAGCCGGTCTGGCCGCAGCCCACGCCCGGGGCGCCATTCATCGCGACATCAAGCCGGAGAACATCCTGCTGGGGACACAGCCCGACGGCAGCGAGCAGCCCAAGGTGCTGGATTTCGGCATTGCCGCCATGACCGAGGGCATCACCAACCTAAGCCGCACCCACGGTCTGTTGCTGACCCCGGAATACGCCGCGCCGGAGCAGTGGCGGGGCATGCCCGCAGCCGAGCTGGACGGCCGCACCGACCTCTACGCCCTGGGCGGGGTGCTCTACGAGATGCTCGCCGGGCAAACCCCTTTCCATGCCCAGAACATGGAAGGTTGGATGTACCAGCACTTGCAGGGAGTGCCGCAGCCGCTCGACCGGTTGCGGCCGGAACTGGCCAGGGAGCATCCGGGGCTGGAAGCCATTGTCATGCGCCTGCTGGCCCGGGAGCGCGAGCAGCGTTTCCCCTCTGCGGCAGCGTTTTTAGAAGCAATTGCATCCCGGGACATGATTGCGCCCCGGCGGCTCTCGTCCCGCCCCAAAACCTTACCTGAAGCGCCTCCCATGCCCATCCCGAAGGCCGAACCCAAAGCAAAGCGCTCGGGGAGCCCGGTGTGGGTCATTGCGGCGATTCTGATTGCAATCGGCCTGGGGATCTGGGCTGCGATGCGGTTCACGCAGGCCACGAATGCTACAGCTGTCCCGAAACTCAATCCGCCGGGAGGCACATACTCCAAAACGCAATCGGTGACCATCTCCGACGCAACCCCCAATGCCGTCATCCACTTCACCACGGATGGCAGCCCGCCCACGGATGGGTCGCCCATCTATTTCCTGCCCATTTCATCGCTGCCCAGCGGCGCGGAGGTCCGCGCCATGGCCACAGCCATAGGCCACTCGCCCAGCACCGAGGCCAGCGGCACGTATCACTGGTCCGATGCGAAGCTGCTGGCCGCCAAACCGCCGGAGGACAGCGCCTACGAGCAAGGCAAAGCTGCGTTTGAGAGCAAGGACTACACCCTGGCACGGACGCTTTTCACCAAGGCCTGTGACGGCGAAAATATGAATGCATGCAACTACCTCGGCGTTCTCTACGGCCAGGGCCTGGGCGGCGCGCTGGACAAGGGGAAGGCACACGAGTTATTCCAGAAGGCCTGCGAACAGGGGTACCTTTCCAGTTGCGCCAGCCTCGGCATCATGTACCAGGACTCCGGGAATAAAGACGAAGCGCGCAGATACTTTCAGAAAGCCTGTGACGAGTCTCAAGTTGAGAAGGTGAAGACCGAGGCCTGCAAACTGCTGCACAGTGTACAGTAAGCTGGGGAGCCGAAGAATCCGTCTGATTCATTAGCAACAACCGGCCCTTCTGGGCAGAAACCGGGGCGGGCGAAACGGCCTGGACGCAATATGCGCGAAAGAACAACAGCAGTTTGGACGATGGCGGCGGCCTTGATGATGGCGGTCTGTCCGGTGCTAGCGCAACAGGATGAGGGTCCGATTCTGCGCCCGAAGCCACAACCCAAGCCGGCGACGCCGAGCGCAACGCTGCTGGTGACGTGCGATCTGGCCTGCAACTGGAAACTGGACGGCAAGGAGCGCGGACACATTGCGGCGGGGAACTCGGCCACCGCAAAGGTCGAACTGGGCGAGCACATTGTGGTTGCCACCACCGAGGATGGCCTGGACAAAGTGCAACAGATTGCTGAAGTCAAGGCCGCCGGGCAGAAGGTGGTGAACCTTGAACTTCAGCCGGTGCGCATTTTGCGGCTCGAGGCCGAGCAGGAAGCGCGGGACAAGGCCGAGATTATTAATGCAAGGTTGATTGTGATGTGCGACCTGGCGTGCGTGTGGAAGCTGGATGGCAAGGAGCGGGGACACATTGCGGCAGGTGACTCGGCCAACATGAAGGCTGAGCCCGGCCAGCACCTGGTGACTGCCACAAGCGAAGACGGCGTCGATCAGGTGAAGCAACTCTGCGAGATCCATGCCGAGGGGCAGACGGTGGTGAGCATCGATCTCAAGCCAGTGCGCGACGCGCGGCTCAAAACCACACAGCATGCACGGGAGAAGGCGGCGCTAGAGGATGCAGGCAAGATCTGGACAGATCCTGAAACCCGGCTGATGTGGACGAAAAAGGATAACGGCAACGATGTGAACTGGCAGAAGGCGAGGATTTATTGCCGGAATCTGCGATTAGCCGGTTACTCCGACTGGCGCCTGCCGGCAATCGACGAATTGAGCGGCCTCTACGATGCAAAGGTCAATATAGCTGGACAACTGGGCAGCGGCAGCCCGGCCACCTGGCACGTGAAGGGCAACCTGCAATTATCCGGCTGGCAATGGAGCAACACGCAGGGAAATGCATCGTGGGAGGCGTGGCTCTTTCTTTTCGCCAATGGGGAGCGGTACTCCTCCCCACTAGTTGGCAGCGGCCTCGACCGCGTGTTGTGCGTGCGCCGTTCGGCAGAATGAGGCAAGCGCATCGGTTCTTTCTTCTTTTACCCACAACTTTTCTGATTGAGAGCGGGTTTATACGGAGTGCTGAGGTGCTTTTTGCGCGTTGAACCCGGAGGGTGGAATGATCGCAAAGAATCGGGCAGTCATGGCGTTGATGATCACGGTGTTGGCGTTGGGCGCGGGGATGGCGTACGGACAGCAGACGCCACCGGCGCAACAGACACAACAGCAACAGGCACAACAGGATGAGGGACCAATTCTGATGCCGAAGACGCAGTCGGCCAAACCTGCCCCGGCCAAGCCGGCTACCCCAACGCTGACGGTGAGCTGCGACCTGGCCTGCAACTGGACGCTGGACGGCACGGCGAAAGGCCGCATCGACGCTGGAGCCTCGGTGAAGGCGAAGGTTAAGGCCGGTCCGCACACCGTGACAGCGGAGACCGAAGACGCACTGGACAAGGCGGAAAACGAGATTACCGTCAAGGCTACCGGGCAGACCAGCCTGCACCTCTTGCTGCAATCCGTGCGCGATGCCCGCCTCAAGGCGGAGCAGGAGGCAAAAGACAAGGCCGATCAAGAAGCTCAGGCCAAGGCCGAGCAGGAGGCGAAAGACAAGGCCGAGCAGGAAGCAAAGGCCAAGGCCGAGCAGGAAGCGCGAGACAAGGCGTTTATAGAGGCAAGACACAAGGCCTCGCAGGAGGCTCAGGCCAAGGCCGAGCAGGAGGCACGGGATAAGGCGTTTATCGAGGCAAGAGACAAGGCTTCGCGAGAGGCTCAGGCCAGGGCCGAACAGGAGGCGCACGATAAAGCCGTGCGCGATGAGTGGGACAGAGAACATCCGGGGCGCGCGCAAGCCGGGCAGCAGAATCAGCCCGGCGGTGTGTGGACTGATCCGGCGACGGGGTTGATGTGGACCCGGAAGGACAATGGCTTCGCCCTGAGGTGGCAGCCGGCGGTGGAGTACTGCCGCAACCTGCAACTTGGGGGGTACTCGAACTGGCGCTTGCCAAAGATTGACGAATTGAAGACGATCTACAACCCCAACGCCGGGGTTGCCTGCGGCGCTAATGGCTATATGTCTTGCCAGATCAAAGGCGGAATTCGACTCACTTCCGGCGTGGTGTGGAGCAGCAGCGGCGGAGATGAGCCTCAGACGATGCGCGGTTTCATTTTCCGCGGCCAGGGCGAATTAAAACGGCACGTGGTTCAACTGGATAAGCGCGGGGCGAGTTACGATCGCGCCTTGTGCGTGCGACGTGCCGAACAATGATTTTTTAGTCAATCATCCTTCCCTTCCCGCTTCGATTCGGAGCGGGAAGTTTATTCGGGCACGTTTCCATGCAGTACGAAGGCTTGCGGCGCTGCGTTATCCTTGATTGTTTGAGGAGAATGCCATGAGCCAGTCCCCTGCCCGCCCCCAACTTGCCCATCTGACCGCCGCACTGGACGAATTGCGCGCCAAAGGCACCTACTTCAAGCTGCGCATTCTGGACGACCAACAGGCGCCGGTGTGCCATTACGACGGGCGCAAGGTGATCAACCTGGCCAGCAACAATTACCTGGGGCTGGCCAACGATCCCCGGCTGATTGAGGCGGCGCTCGGGGCGACGCGGAAGTTCGGCGTGGGCTCGGGCGCGGTGCGGACGATTGCGGGAACCATGCGCATCCACATGGAGCTGGAAGAAAAGATTGCGCGCTTCAAGAACGTGGAGGCCTGCGTGGTCTTCCAGAGCGGCTTTACGGCCAACGCGGGAGCGGTGAGCTCGATTCTGGGCAAGGAGGACTTTATCCTCTCCGATGAACTGAACCACGCCAGCATTATCGACGGGGCGCGGCTGTCACGGGCGACTATTAAAGTTTTCCGGCACAAGGACACGGCCCACTGCGAGGAACTGCTCAAGGAGGTGGCCAACGAGCCGGGAAAGAAGCTGGTGATCACCGATGGCGTCTTCAGCATGGACGGCGACATCGGGCCGGTGGACAAGCTGGCCGCGCTGGCCGAGAAGTACGGTGCCATCATGATGGTCGATGACGCCCACGCCTCGGGCGTGTTGGGGCGCAACGGACGCGGGTCGGTTGACCATTTTGGAATGCACGGCAAGGTGGATGTGCAGGTGGGCACGCTGTCGAAGGCCATCGGCGCGCTGGGCGGCTACGTCTGCGGATCGCGAGACCTGATCGACTATCTCTACCACCGCGCGCGGCCATTTCTGTTTTCTACGTCGCATCCGCCGTCGGTGGCGGCCACCTGCATCGCGGCCTTCGACATTCTTGAGAATGAGCCAGAGCGAATTCTGCGCCTGTGGTCGAACACGCGCTACTTTCAGGGCGAGCTCAAGCGCGCCGGCTTCAACATCGGCGGAGTGAACACGCCGGCTACCGAGACCCCCATTACACCGATCATCGTGGGCGACGGCCGCGCAGCCATGGACTTCAGCCGCGCGCTCTTCGACGAGGGCGTGATGGCGACGGGAATCGCGTTCCCCACCGTTCCCGAAGGCAAGGCCCGCATTCGCGCCATCCTCACCAGCGAACACACGCGAGCGCAGCTCGATCGAGCGCTGGAGACGCTGGAGCGCGTGGCAAAGCAGATGGGGATTCTACAATAGGCACCAATGATCGCTCATCTGCGCGGCAAACTCATTCACAAGCAACCCGGCCAGGCCATCGTCGAGGCCGCGGGCGTCGGCTACGACGTCGCCATCTCCGTGCCCACGTTTACGGCGCTGCCCTCAGTGGGCGCTGAGGCCGCGCTGCACATTCACACGCAGGTAAGCGACGACCAGATCGCTCTCTTCGGCTTCCTCGACCGTGAAGAGAAACGACTCTTCGAGCGGCTCATCACCGTCAGTGGTGTTGGCCCGAAGCTGGCCATCAAAATCCTCAGCGGCCTCAACTCCGAGCGCGTGATTCAGGCCATTCGCGGCCAGGATCACGCGCAGCTCACGCACATTCCCGGCGTGGGCAAAAAGCTTGCCGAGCGCCTTGTGGTCGAGCTCAAAGACAAGCTCGATGACTTTGCCGTGGCGCCCGCGCAGCCCTCCGCGCAAGGTCCGGCCGTCGACGACGTGCTTTCAGCGCTGACCAATCTGGGCTACCAGCGCGCAGCTTCGGAGAAGGCCATCGAGCAAGCCATTGCGAAGGAGAAAGCGCTCGCCGCAGATTTTGACGGGCTGTTCCGCAGTGCGTTGAAGCTGATTCGATGATTCTGGGCTGGTTTAATTTGGCGAGACCTCTACAGGCGTGAAAGCCGACGGGACGTACTTCCCCTTGGCCGCATTCCAGCGGAAAGTTCTCCGCTGAACAGTGAGCCTGCCGTTCAGTACACTGCTTCGCGTCTCTTCGATTGCGCGAGAACGCGAACCGACGACCGGAATAACCGTAAATGCGCTGTTCTGATCGAGGTCGCGTGGCCGCTCGACCGCCCTTGGATACGAGTGGAATACCTCGTCAGTCGCGAGCTCTCCCTTCAGCTTTCCGTCCGCGACCGAGAAAACGGAGAATTGCTGTTCCAGAAGGCCGGTTCCGCTCCCTACGCAGTCGTGATGGACCAAAACCTCATCGCGATTTGGATCCCGGATCCAAGCGATCCCGAATGAGACGCTTTCATCGTATCGACAACCTGCTTCGATATGATCCGTCACATGCCAGGCTCCTCCTTGTCGGGCAAGAGCATATAGGTCAGCGGCGTCGTGGGGCAGGTGGCAAGGGAGGAACAGGATCCCAAAGCGCTTCTGCGCGCCGGCCCGACCCGTCTGCCATTTTGCCCATAATGAGTCGTCGTTTCCCTGATCGGAGACGAACGATTCAGCTGTCTTGCGGTCTACCCCGAGGCTCACAAGCCGGTCGACGGTTTTGCCCCCAATGTCGATCCAACCCTCCATGTCGCCGTCATTTTCGGAATCCGGTTGCTGGTCAGCGGTTGTCTGGGCGACCTGTGCCGCACCGGAGCCAGACGCGGGCGCTTGAGTTGCGCTCGGGTGCTGAGCATACAAATTCAATCCGAATGCGACCGCGAGAACCGTCAGGATTTTGGAGATCATAGCAGGCATCTACCGTTCAGCCGGTGGAATCATAAACCCTTTCTGCTCTCCTCGCGCGGTAAACTTCTCTTTGTCATGGCTCCCACGAAAAAATCTGCACTCACTCCAGCGCCGCCCTACTTCCGCCCCGAAGCTCTCACCTTCCTCCGCAATCTTGCCAAACACAACGACCGCGCGTGGTTTCAGCCGCGCAAGGCGCAGTTTGAGGCGGAGCTGAAGGAGCCGATGCTGGCCATCGTGCGCAGAATTACGGAAGCGATGATCGACTTCGCGCCCGACCACGTGCGCCCGGCGGAGAAGTCGTTGTTCCGCATTTATCGCGACACTCGATTCTCCAGCGACAAGCGGCCCTACAAAACGCACGTGGCCGCGTGGTGGACGCACACGGGATTCGAGAAGACCTCCGGCGCGGGCTACTACTTCCACGTAAGCGCGAAGGAAGTGATTATCGCCGCCGGCTCCTACATGCCGGAGAAAGAACAGTTGGCCGCAATCCGCCACTGGCTGCTTGATCATCATCGCGAGTTCAGGAAACTACTCCGAAACCCAAAAGTGCGGAAGCACTACGACGAGTTCGAGGGCAACGCGCTCACCCGCCCGCCGAAGGGATTTCCGTGCGAGCATCCGGGGATGGACCTGATCCGCTGCCGCCAGTGGGGGCTGGCCGCGGAGCTGCCTGCGAAGGCCGCCCTCAAAAAGGACATTGCCGACGTGGTGATCCGCTATTTCAAGGTCGCCGCTCCGGTTGTTGACGCGCTGAACACGCCGATTGCCGCGTCGCTCACACCCAAGAGAAAGGTGCTTTTCGGCCTGAGGTAGGCGACGCGCTCATGTTGCCAGCGCAGCTCGGGCAGTCTATTCTCAACGTGCCAAACCCGCTCCAATTGCGGGTTTCAGAGGCCGGATGGCCCAAAATCCGGCAAAAATCGGCATTTTACCCATAAAAACCGAAGAAAACTGTGGAAATCGGGCATTTTCCCATTGACTTTGCCCCTACTCAGGCCGCATGGTAACCATCGGCAGGGTTCTTCGTAGCCGCATGAACACAGGGGTTTCGCACCACACAGCTTTGTTCGCCCTTTCTCCATGCGGTAAGAGCGGTTTCGCAGTTGATGTAGCCGTTTCCAGCTCTAGTGCGGGGTGGATTCTTCTTGAGGAAGAATCCACTTGGCGTTCGAGGCTTCGGGACACGGTGACTGCGGAACCGCTGTAGCGGCGGAAGCCCCACCGATCAGGCAGCCCAGAGGGCTCGCCGAAAAAGGAGAACATTCAATGGCATCTGGAATGACCAAGACGGCCCTGACAAGGCACCTGGCCGAAAAGCTCGAACTGACCAACAAGCAAGCCGCAGCCTTCCTCGATCTGCTGGCGGAGACCGCCATCAAGGAGACCAAGAAGAACGGCGTCTTCGTAATCCCCGGCATCGGCCGTCTGGTGAAGGCCGAGCGCAAGGCCCGCATGGGCCGCAACCCCCAGACCGGCGAGGCCATCAAGATCAAGGCCAAGACCGTGGTGAAGTTCCGCGTGGCCAAGTCCGCCAAGGACGTGATCGCGCCGCCGAAGAAGTAGCTCCCCCCTCAGAGCCCACAGGAAAAGAGGAGAGCCTCGCGCTCTCCCTTTTTCGTTTGCCCACCTGTTGCCCCGCCTGTCGCTGGGGGAGATTTTCCCGCACACTGCCGGACTGCTGGCTCATCCAATGAGTCATGACAACGGCCCAGGCTGTCCCTCAACAAATTACCGCCTCTCCGGCGCGCAGCTCGTCGATTCTCATCCTTTTGCGTCTTGAAGGGCTGGTTGTAGCTACTGCTACGGCCATGATCTATGCGCGCATGGGCGTGAGCTGGTGGCTCTTCGCGGCTCTGTGGCTTGCGCCGGACCTTTCGATGCTCGGCTACCTTGCCGGCCCCTGCAGGGGCGCGCGCATCTACAACGCGTTCCACACGTATGTAGCGCCGGGAGTGCTGGCACTTTGCTCGCTGCTGCCCGGAGCGCACGGCGCGTTGCCGCTTGCGTTGATTTGGGCCAACCACATCGGCGTCGACCGGCTGTTGG